>Ga0214921_10012207_pt1 | contig 10318 bp, 9 predicted proteins | sample LL1505_MetaG_FD_177992 | JGI IMG/M metagenome (GOLD analysis project Ga0214921, IMG submission 177992) | Freshwater microbial communities from Lake Lanier, Atlanta, Georgia, United States - LL-1505 | ecosystem: Environmental > Aquatic > Freshwater > Lake | place: USA: Georgia | collected 2015-05-28
GCCAGCTTGCCATTTTTCCAAACTTCAAAAGATAGTGCGTGTCCCATCCGATGGAGTTCGCCGTAGGCCTTAAGGAAGGCAGGCCCGATCCAGCTTTCCTCCCGCCCGACTGCGGGTTGGGCACAACTTCGTATCACCTCATCGAACGCACGGTTGATCGTGAAGGAGAAGTTTCCGGATCGAATCGTTTGCTCCAGCCGAGAGGGCACGTGGAAGCGATCCAGCGGTAAAATTCCGCGGGGATCTGGGGACCACCACGTGACCGGTTTTTCAGTCCATGGAAAAATTCCCATGGGATAAGCTTCGAGAAGGCGTTGTGGTGTTAGCTCTCGGGTAATGGCTACCAATCCGTCTCGGTTCGACTTGGATGGATCCGGCAAAGGTTGGTTGGGCGTAAGCAGTGGGGCGGGAAGCTTCACTATTTAATCTCGATGGTGTGGTCGGGATCTGCCGCGGCGGAGATCTAGGTCGAACCGTCGTCTTGCTTAGACCACATCCTTTGGTAAGAGGGCCATCAATCTCTTTACTTCTTGAACCCGATTTTTAGGGCAGACCAAGAGAGCATCGGGAGTATCGACGACTACCAAGTTTTCCGTGCCAAGGAGGGTGATGGGGCGACCTCCCTCGGCAAGGGCGAGGGTATTTCGGCAATCCAGAGAGAGGACTTTGCCGCGGAAGGTGTTTCCTTTTTTGTCGGTTGAGAGATGGGAAGGGAGAGCGCTCCATGAGCCTACGTCATCCCAAGGAAACGAGGCCTTCAGGGCGAGGACCGACTGAGCTCCCTCCATCAAGGCGTAGTCGACCGAGATTTTTGGAAGCTTGGGAAACTCTCGTTTGAGATACGAGGAGTAGGAACCGCGTTTGGGAAACTTCTCGATAAAACGGGCTAGGGCGGGTTGTTGGCGTCGTGCCTCGGCGAGGAAGGTGGAGGCCTTCCAGATAAAGATTCCTGCGTTCCAAGCGTACTGACGGGACTTCAGGTATGACTTCGCTTTGGCCAAGGATGGCTTTTCTACAAAGCGACGAACGTGGAGAAAGGGGCCGCCCTTCAGGCTCCTAAGGGTCTTTTGCCCCAGATGGAGGTAACCAAAACCGGTTGCCGGAAAGGAAGGTCTGATGCCAAGAGTGACGAAAGATGGGGAAGCGGCGGCTGCATGCGCAGCAGCGGCTAACTGTGACCGAAAAATTGGGGCCTTTCCGATCACGGCATCAGCTGGGAGGAGGGCTAAGAGGGAATCGGGATTGTTACGAAGAGCCAGCGCTGTGGCTAGGGCAGCCGCAGGGGCGGTATCGCGCTTAGCCGGCTCTGGAATGAGAGAGCTTTTGGGAAAACGGGGCAGCGCTTTGCGAAGGCCAGGGATCTGCTCGTGATTAGTTAGGATCAGGAGATTGGAAGGTCGAGGTGCCAACGGTTTGAGGCGGAGGACAGTTTCCTCGAGAAGAGTTTTTGAGGAGACAAGTTTAAGCAGGTGTTTGGGTTTGGCCTTTCGGCTGAGAGGCCAGAAGCGCTCACCAGAGCCTCCAGCCATGATAAATAGGAGAAGAGGGGGCATAGGCGAAGTTTAAGATGAAGATGGGGTTGAAGGGAGAAGGAATTTTGATGTGAGAAAAGCGGTACGGACGAGCCTCTGGCTCATCCGTACCATTTGCTGAACGCAGATCGATTCGATATCATTCGCTTATGGAAGTTCTTACCGCGCTGATTGCAGATTCGGCCAGTGATTATCAGGGGAAGCTTTGTGTTTTAGGGTCCTTTGACACCATCTGCGCGAGGCAGTACCCCGCAGTACATCCGCACTGCTCGATTGCGCTCAGGCTTCTTTTTCGGACAGGGGATGAGGGGAAGCACACTATTCAGATTTCATTTATCGATTCGGATGGGAAAGCAATCCTGCCTGAAGGTGGGCCTAGAATTGAATTCACCATGGGGGAGCCTCCTGCTCAGGCGTTTTTTTGGAGCCAGAACTTTATTTTCAATATTGCGGGGCTGCGACTGCCAAGTCCTGGGCAGTATTCGCTGGATGTTTTGTATGATGGAAAGATTGTTTCGCGAATTCCATTGCAGGGAGTTCAGATTCAGCAGCCAGCGCAGCAAGGGTGACGAATAAGCGAGCTGCCCTTACAAGATTGTCCCTTTACCCCTTAATTAACTTTGCCGGATTGACGATTCCGCACCCGTAGAGAGGGTCGAACCCGGCCAAGCCAGCATCGGCGGAGGTCCGGCACAAGTGTTCGATGAGATCCTGCTGGGTGCGAAGGGGCGTCTTTCCTCCCATTTTGCGGTGTTTCGCTAGAGCCAGGGCAACTACGCCGGAGATAAAGGGGGTAGCCATCGAGGTGCCGCTGAGAGTGGCGTAACTGCGAGGAGGATAGCAGGAGGTGATCTCATCGCCTGGAGCCACCACATCCACCTGCCGACCTCGAGATGAGAATTGAGATAGGCGTTTTCTGCGGTCGATCGAGCCGACTGCCACCATTTCAGGAAAGCTGGCGGGATAACCCACGGTGTCCAGGTCGGGTCCTTCGTTGCCAGCAGCGGTGATCACGAAGATGCCTTTGGAGATGGCGAGGAGGAGCGCTTGGTGAATCTCTTCGTCGGCTTCGGGGCTGCCCAGACTCATCGAGAGGATGTCGGCTCCGGACTCGATGGCCCAGAGGATGCCCGCGACGATGTCTTGCGAATTGCCGGCGCCTTCGTCGTTAAGAACTTTGGCCACGATAATTTTGGATTGGGGAGCGACTCCGACGATTCCGTGGGCGTTTCGGCGGGCGGCGATGATTCCCGAGACGTGGGTGCCATGACCTTGTGCGTCGTAGGCTGCCGAGGGACTGCGGGTGAAGTCTTGGGCTTTGAGGATGGCAGGTTGAAGGTCTGGATGTTCGAGGGCGATGCCTGTATCGAGGACGGCCACCTTGATGCCTTCGCCTTGGGTTTCTTTCCAGAGGGGTGGGATGCCGAGTAGTTTTAGGCCCCAGTCGATCGTCTCGGCTGTGGCCAGCATGACCTTATCAACCTTGAATGGAGGCAAACGGTAGACCGGGCGACTCATATAGCAATCTCCGTAGGGTCAGACATAGGAACGGAGGTAGGGTCAGACCCCTCCCAAATGGCTAAAAGGTCAGATGCGATTGGAATTTCACAGGAAATAGACGAATTTAGCCAAAAAAATGATATTTTGGCGGAATGCAGGCTATGTCTGGCCATTTCTATAATTATTTTAGTCTCTTTATCGATATAGTCAAGAAATACTTTATCTGGTTTACCGTAGATCTTATCATTAACGACAGGGCATCCGATATGTTCGAAGTGGGCTCGGATTTGGTGGAGACGACCAGTTTTTGGAGTGGCTTCGACCATACTGATCTCGCCGATAGTAGGGTGGTTACGTGTTCCAACTGTTTTGTACTCGGTTTGTGCTGGGTAGGCTTCAGGGATGACAGCTTGGCGAACATAGATTTGGCTGGGTCGATGTTTGCCAAGTCGGTCGAGAGGCTGATCGATGAGGCCTGATGCGGGTGGGTGCCCGTGTACGAGGGCGAGGTAGCTTTTATCAATTTCCCGGCGTTGCTGCATTTTTCCAAAGAGGGAGGCGTTCTCTTTGCTCCTTGCAACTAGCAGGAGGCCGCTTGTTTCGCGGTCGAGTCGGCTGACGAGGGAAAGGAATTCATCGGGATACTGGTCGCGAAGCCAGTCGATGAGCGTGAAAGTTCCATCGGGCCGGGTGGGGTGTACTAGCCATCCGGCCGGTTTATCGACGATCAGAAAAGAGGAGTGTTCCAGAACGATCGCCGGATTCATCAAAGTATATTAGTCCAGAGAGAGCTTTGGGTTGAAGTGTAAGATTCGCGATGCGTTGAATCGAATGGCGGGGTATGAAGGAGGGATGAAGGCGAAGGAGTTAGCCAAGGAGTGTGACCTGATTTTGGGGGCAAAAAAGTTTCGGGACTATCCTAGGGCAAAGAATGGATTACAAGTGAGCCACAACAAGCCGGTGAAGAAAGTGGGATGGGCAGTGGATGCGGATATCGAATCGATTCGAAAAGCGGGTAAGGAGAAGGTGGATTTTCTGATCGTGCATCACGGTCTGTTTTGGGGGAGTTCGGCTTTGGACCGAAAGATACGGGTGAAAAGGATTCGGGAGGCGAAGAGATTGGGAGTGGCGATTTACTCCTCCCATCTTCCGTTGGATGCGCATCCAGAGTTGGGAAATTCAATCGGACTGCTTAGGGCTTTGGGGCTGGAAAAGTGGAAAAGAAAAAGGTTTGGAAAGGCCATGGGCAAAGAGATTGGATACATGGTGGAAGGGGGGAGGATGCGAAGAAGCGTACTGGCGCGGAGGTTGGCCCTACTTCGCTCCGGCCACGCGGGACGCGTGGGGAGCTTCGAAGGGTTAAAAAATATACAGGGTGTGAAGGTCGGAAGGTATGAAAGTGTGAAAGTAATCGGGGGTGGACCGAGGATCTGTCGGAGGATTGGGATTGTGACGGGAGGGTTTGAGGATCTGGATCAAGTGATCAAAGTGGGGTTGGATACGATGATCACGGGTGAGGCTGATTATCCGACGGAGGTGAAGGCCAAGGAACTGGGCATCAACCTGATTTTAGGCGGGCACTGGGGGACGGAGATATTTGGGGTGAGAAATCTTGCTCATTCCGTGGGAAATATAGAGGGTGAGCGTAGTGCGGATGACTAGTAGTCAGATTTATATATGTCGATGCAGGATCCATTTGGCATCCATGTGTAAATTGTATTATTTACATAAGTTAAATTTGGAGTACTGGTAACTGTTGATCCATTTTGAAAAAATACTTGGTAGTATTTCTTGACCAAGGGACCGATGGCATTCGTTTGGCCGGAACTGTTGGTGGCGACCAGTTGGGCGACAACGTAGATGCGGAAGTTTTGGCTTTGGCAGGAGGAGAGGGCATAGATCTTGGAAAACCACTCTTCGGCAGCCTGATCATTCCACTCGTTGATGTTAATTTTGGTGGATCCACCAGCGTTGTTTCCAGGCGCTGTGTTATCCAAGGCGATGGTATTGGTGTTGCCAAAAACGGCGTTGTTGGGCCAGCTATTCGTATTGGGCCAAGTTGGGTCAGTGCCGATAAAGCATAGATGACTAGGGGTGAGGAAGGGGTACTTGGATCTAAAGCGCATCACGCCTTGGGCAAAAGCCTCGGTCATTCCAGCGGGCACAGAATGAGTGGCAGCAACTGCTGATAAGTTATTTACCAAAGCCGAATCATTGGTCAGTAGGACTCCCCCTGCTAGGGCGCGGAGGACAGGGGCGGGTGCAGTATTGAGGTTGATTTTCCCGCCACCCAGGGAGTAGGTACTTCCGCCTGTTGCGCTCGTCCCATTTGTGATGCAAAAAAGATCGAGTAGTGCAGCGGAGGACATCGCCATATTCGGAATAGAGGGGGTACTGTTTCTGTACATATTTGTGAAGGCAAAGCGTGGGTGTTCTGGTCGGCCGATGCGCAGGGTGTTTCCGCCGCCAAAACGGGCATCGGTGGTAGAATTCGTGGTAATATTACCTTTTTCTACACCGCGCCAGAGGATGGGGTCATAAATATTGCCCAGCTCTAAAATGTTTGTCATCGGGCCGTTACGGATAAATGCAGGAGCTTTGTTAGATTCGGTTGCGACTATCGAATTACTGATGGGTTCATTGGCGCCGTTCCATTCAGCGGCGCTCCCTCCGGAAGGATTGACTCCATAGATGGTTGGATTGTGCCCACCATCAGGCCACTGGGTGATGTCCACTTTACAATTAGTGGGAGGGGGAGAAGAAAAAGAAGGATTTGCGGGGTTTACAGTTTTAGAATTAGTGTTGGGTCCACCAAAAGAGGTGTTAGTAAAAGTATTATTATTGGCTAAAGTAGAATTACTTGGGTGCCTTAAAAAATAGGTGATTCGAGGATCTCCTGTGTTTAGATATGGAGAACCAGTTGGAGATACATCAAATCCTAGTAAATAACTTTGGTACTTGTTGCCATTGTTGGCTGGATTTGTGATGCTGAGTATAGGATTGTTTATCGAAATATTTCGTGAACGATAATAGACAACGTTTGAGAAAGATAATTCTAAAATTCCAGAAATACATTCAGAAAGATTTGCGATGGTGGCGAGATCTCCATTGCCTCCGCGTGGAGTTGCCTTACAGGCATTTGAAAAGTTAGTTGTGTTTCTACTTATATAAACAAATCTATCGGTATTTGTCGTACCTGAATAAATGAATTTATAGTTTCCACCTACAGTCGTAGGAGCAAGCCAGTTATTAGAACTTACCGGACCGGGATAAAGTTTTTCGTGCTCGTGATCGAGCTTTATGACGCAGTACGCGTTTGAAGAAAGAGAGTTGCTAGTGATCCCTTTGACCATCCCCGCGGCAATCGCAGTTGAAAAAGTGAAGGTTAAATTACTTAATGAACCGGCTGAGCCATTCTGATAATTAGTAGCAATCTGATCTATGGTTTTAATAAACTGATTGCAGCCTATAGCACAGGCCTTCTCGCTTGTAGGAGGGTTGGTTCCGTAGCTCTTGAAGCTTATTCCTAGGGTCGATAGGGGAATATTTTTGGCGTGTGGATTCCAGAGCTCTAGATAAGCATTGATGCTTGGGCGGATATTGTTTGCTGGTACTGTTGAAAGGTTATTCGTCGCATCATCGCAAAGGCTGCCATCTTCGATTCTGAATCGGAGCGCGAATTCGGTACAGTAAGGCAGAACTTCCGTTCCGCGGTATCCTTCTGCGGCGTCGAGTGCCGTGGGAGTGGAATCGGTATCGATATAATCGACAATATTGGCGGCAAGGCATTTGGCATAATCGAAGTCATTAGTATTGTATAAAATGGCGTTGGTTAGTCCGCCCGCCCGAGCCAGAAAATTGGTCGACAGGTTTGAAGTAATGATTCGTGCGATATTCGTCACCGCTTGTCCTGCCGAGCCGGAATTGGTTGCGAGGTTGTTCAGATTGAATTTTGTGTAGCCTTGATTGGTATAACCTTGAGGGGTACCGCTGCTTCCACCGATGGGAATTCCTATGGGAATCCAGGCAAGCGCGCCGTTGGATGACACGGGGCTAGTAGGGGCCCAAGCGCGGAGTCCAGTCGCAAAGTAACGGGCGCTGTTGGAACTCGTCAATCCGCTGATATTTGGAGACGAGAGAAGACCGTAGGAAAGAAACGCCTTTCGGGCATTGGTGAAAGTGGAGATGGAGGAGACTAAAGTTTGTCCGTTTGTCCCGGTCGCACTGGACAGGGAAACTTCCTCTGAGTTGGTGCCGGTAGAGCGGGTGGTGGCGGCACCCATTCGATCTGCATCGATGAGACCCTCGAGATCCTCTGTGAACCAGGCAATACGAACAGCGGGGGAAGTGATGGTGATGTTGCTTCCGTATCTCCTCTTTTCTTGATTCATATAAACCCAACCCACGGGAGGCGAAGTGCGACCTCCCAGCAGGGGGATCTGGACGCATCTGGGATGATTCAATCCAGGATTGTTTATAAACCCGTTCGTCGCATTAGCTGACATATAGGTCCTCATATCATTGGAAAAAGTGCCTTGGTGAGCGTTGGTCAAACGCATGGCATTTTGAATGTTGTTTGTGCCAAGATTTGTCAGCCCAGCGGGGCTGAAGAGAGGGACATAGTACCACGTTGCATTATCGTTTCCGGAAGTTTTGACTTGTCCGATGAAGGGATAGCCGAGTTCATCGATCCAGTTGGTCCGCCAGTAGGTGGTAATCGCGGTGTTGCCTAAATCCGACTGCAAGTAGTCGTTGATGAGCGCAGTGACACAGAACTTGCCCGAGTTCAGTGCCATATCGAGGAGAGTGGTTTTACCAATCGAACTGCTGGCTTGGCGTTCGAGTCGGGCAGAAGCCAGAAAAGCGGTGGCGGTGAGGGCGGCCAATGAAACCAAGGCTAGGACGCTAATGAGAGCGAAGCTGGGGGAAGATTTCCAAAACGTTATATTTCGTATGGTTTTCATTTCGATATCAGTTTTTAGGGCAATCGATCCTAAATTCGAAAGAACGGGCATGTTTTTGAATATTGGTCGTCGTCATCCAGGCGGAATTGGTGATTTTCTGAGCCACATCGTCCGGATAAAAAGAGAGTTCGATGGACATTTTGTTGCCCCCGTAATAAGTACTGGAGTTGGTGGTCGTGGCATTATTGCTAAAATTGAGTCCATTGGTAGTTGTGTTCGTTTGATTATAAAAAATGAGTTGGAGGTTGCAGGCGTTGCGGGCAAGGATTTCGCTATTCGTGGCAATGTTGGTAAAAAGCGTGTTAGCAGTTCCTCCTGAATTAGTAAGCCAAGATGCAATCCCGCTCGCCGCATTGGAGGGTGGGATGTAGTAACGAAAAAGATTGTAGCTAGTTGTGACAAAGCCGTTGACGTTGGTGTTGGTGGCCAGAGCGATATAGTAACCGACGAGTGCGATATCGGCTGGGTTATTGGATCGGCTGGCTTGAGGAATAAGGCCAAAGAACTGGGCACAGTTGGAGGCGGCTCCGGGGACAATAAGTCCCCCGCTTCCGTTCTTGGAGTAATAAAAAGGGACAGCAGCATTGGTGAGGTTGGTTGGAAACATGGACAACCGGTTCAGTGTTTTTCCGCGCATGGTAAATGTGGATAGATCCTGCGCCATAAGCAGGCACGCGGCGCGTGCCTCACGGGTAGCATCGGTTCGGCGATTGGCATTGGACCAGGCTTTGGACATCTGATCCTGCATCCCAACCATCATGAGCAGGACCACGGAAAGGACTGTAGTAGCGGCCATGAGTTCGATGAGGGTGAAAGCCGGCATAAGGCGGCGAGTGATTAAGGGATTAGGGAAAGCCAGGCTGAAGTGAGTATGATCCTGGATTCGGAAAGGAATTCTTAATTGGATTTGTGGGGAGGTGCTCATGTCTGGTGAATGATTCCAGTGAAAACATATTGAACACGGTTTGTGGCAGGAGCCGATGCAGGACTTTCCACTGTGACATCGACTCTTTGGGGGTTTGCACTCGCATTTGTACCGGCTGGTCCGGCGTACAAAAAGGAGTGTTTGATGGAGATTTTGACCAAGAGGATGGGGCCATTCGTCCCACGGGTGAACCAGTTGGGATCCGCAGGTCCGTTCAAAGAGACAAACGAAGCAGTAGGTCGGAGCATGATGGGGGAGTTGGATGAGTCCGTGCGAATCTGCTGGTCGTAGGCAAGGTAGATATAGCGATCGGCAGTGGCGCCCACAGGTGTGGCATTCCACGTCATGGGAATATTGATGTAATTATTTGCAGTTATGGCGTTGGTTCCTTTGATTTGAATTAGTTTGCCACCTGTTTGGGAGCTTCCTACGTCAGACAAGTCGCCAATTATGGTTTGTGCGATCAAGGCGGCTTGGGTGGCTTCGTAACTTTCCTTGCTCATATTGAGGCCGAGGGGAAAGAGGGCGATGATGGAGGTGAATGCCACGGCGGCCACGCCCATGGCGATGACGACTTCGGTGAGGCTGAACGCCGCTACGCAGTAGCGAGGGGTTAAGGGGTTAAGGCTGGAAGGGGTTAAGGTGGGAACGTCACAATTTTGGATTTTAAATTCTTGATGTTGGATTGTGGGGAAGTGCGAAAGTATGAAAGTGTGAAAGTGTGAAAGTAGTTTAGAAGTAGGCTTGGCGGCCTTAGCGGACTTGGCTTGACCCTGCTTCGCTCCTAACCTCGCGGATTCGGATGGAGCTACGCAGGGCTGGGGGAAATAGTTCATGGGGCGGGGGCAAGAGTGGGGCGAGCCCGACCAGTGTACTTGGTCAGGCGGACTGTTTCGAAATTGGTCATTTTAGATGTGGGGTTTGTGGTGGTGCCCGAGACTGTTCCTTCGAAGAAGGCGACTCCCGCAATAGAATTGGTCCCGCAATCCCAAAGACCCCCATCCGATTGGAAAACAATCCCGGGGCAGGTGATGGAGATATTGTTTGTTTTTGGAGGAATTCGAATGTTTGCAGTCACTGAAATCATATTGGAAGCCGTGCTTGTCTTTAAATAAGCAGGAAGGAATGCGATGCCCTGAGGAAGCGTAATCCAGCTGGAAACAAGCTTCTCGAAAGGAATATTGGAGTTGGTGTTGGTGGCAATTGTAGTGTCGAAATAGGAAACTACAGCCATAGAACGAAATTTGTAAGGAGTGGGGTCGACGACGTTTGTAGGGCTGAATCCATCATCAGGAAAAATAACGGCAGCATTGGTGCCAGTGGAGATGGCGGTATTGCGGGCGATTTCGAGGGCACCCATAACTTGGCTAAGGGCTTGCTTGCGTCCGCCGCTTCCG
>Ga0214921_10012209_pt1 | contig 10318 bp, 14 predicted proteins | sample LL1505_MetaG_FD_177992 | JGI IMG/M metagenome (GOLD analysis project Ga0214921, IMG submission 177992) | Freshwater microbial communities from Lake Lanier, Atlanta, Georgia, United States - LL-1505 | ecosystem: Environmental > Aquatic > Freshwater > Lake | place: USA: Georgia | collected...
TTCAGAAGAAACCTGTCGTTTTCCAAACCCTGCGGTTTTGGAAAACTTGATCTTTCAGAAGAAACCTGTCGTTTTCCAAACCCTGCGGTTTTGGAAAACTTGAACACACCCTCTGACACAGATCACAAGTCCCCCCCACAAACATGCATTGCCACGGACGTATCCTAGGTGAAGAAATTGAGATCCCTGGTACGAGAGCTCCTCGTACAGGCGAGCCTATCAAGGCTTACAAGACGAAAGAGTGTACCAAAGAAGGCAAGTACTCTATCCAGATGGAAGATGACGTAGAATTCCAGCTGTGCTCAGGCTGCCTCCACCGCTACGAGAAGAGGCACGAGAAGAAGAATGTATGGTATGGCTTCTTTGACTGTGACTACCCAGAAGATGCTCATATCGTTGGATCAAAGTGGTACAACGATAAGCTAGAAAAATCTAAAGAATCCTCTGCGAAGCCTAAGAAAGCCAGTGCTGCGAAGGACAAGGAGAAGGAGAAGGGCAAGGAGAAGGACAAAACCAAAGAACAAATCCTTGAGCTAGAAACCTGGTTCAAGACTCTAGCAATATCAAACCCTGCTGAACAGCCTGCAAAGCTTCGAGAGCTTCTTCGACTACGTAAAGAAGTACGCTTATAGACTCCTCCTCCCCATCCCCTTGATCTGCAGAGCAGCCCTCTCCAGTGTACATCGTATCAGGTGGAGGATGGAGCTCGTCACACTTTGCAGCTAGATGCCCTACTTCACCACAGACTCTACAGGTTGCCATTTGTAGAGAAACACAAAGAAGGATTTAGGTAGCCTTTTCTTGAAATGAGAAGGCTTAGACCTTTTTTACAGAAGGCTAGACATGGGGCGATGTAGAGGATATAAGAAATCAGACTGCTGGATTGCAGCTAGAAAGACAGAAACTCTGTGCTCCAATTGTTTGTTACAAAGAGAGAAAGATTGGTTCCAGACATTTCTAGAAAGGATTCCAGATCCTGAAGTTCAGCCAACAGAACTTCTTTCCAGACTCGAAACTCTATTGCCTTGCATGAATCATCCAAGTTTTTCGTATGAGACTCTTGACTCTATACTGGTATCTATGATACAACGGAAGAACCCTACACTTCTCAAAACAGTTCTACATACCATTCGCTCTTCAAAACAGAACTCCATCCTTTTACACAGAATCAAATTTCATACGCCTTATTCGAATACTTCCTTCTGTAGAGTCTATCGCCACTTACTATGTAGTGGAACATTTCACGAACCTATTCTACCAGAGGCTTGTTTACATTGTATAGGAGCATCTCTCACAAATCTCTCGACCAATGTGAAACAAAAACAAGAGATTCTTCGCATGTTTCGCTTTGCAAATATTGGTCCTTCTCAAAAATTCGCCCATCTTCTTCGAACAACTGTGAGACACTATGGAGGAGAAGAGATTCTCACGAAGTTTATCTATTGTGTTTTGGAGCAACAAGCCTATTCTTCTACGAACGAAAGAATTCGAAATCTGTTTGATAGTGTATATGAGGTTACAGACAAAGAATTTTCAGAGGAGGGGTTCAAAGCATTCTGGAAACGTGTGCATGAACACCCCACCCTTTTACAGGAGCGTATTGTATCAAAGGTACAAGAAAAAAGACAAGAGGCATATGATTTTATTTGGGATCGTTTTTTACCAATCCACAAAGAACTCCTCGAAGTGACATGGAATCCATCTCGATTTGTAGCATGGTGCTTAGATGAATCTATCAGCAGCTTTCTAAAAAATGAGGTTCCAGAATGGAATTCTACAAATGTTCTTTTGTAACATTCATCGACTTTTCTATTGTCTGTTTAATCGACGATACTCTAGTATATGCTTCAGGTGAATTTATATATTGAAGCACAGGATCTTCTACTTTCGAATGCTTCATAAGTGTTCGAAAGATACTTACATCTATATTGGATATCTCTGGGAGGGTATGAAGAGGCCACCACGCAACTTCTTCAATTTCCCAAGAATCTTGAATGATTGGGAGAAAGGGTTCTGACTGTTCGATTGGAAAGATGAAATATTCCCCTCCACGGAGTTTGTGAGAACTAAGAAAGGTTTCTGGAGCTATAAGACCTGTTTCTTCAAAGAGCTCTCTTCTTGCACACTGTATATCTGATTCATGTTGTTTACAATGTCCTTTTGGAAAAGACCATTTCTGACTCTTTCTTCCACGAACAAGTAAGACGAATCCTGTAGAATTTATACAAATTGCACCATATACACGCAGATGTCTAGGCTTATAACTTTGGAATGCCTGAGGCATACAAGATACTTTGAACTCCATACAATCTTTGGGGGGACTTGCTTGATTCTGGTGGCCCCGCGGTCAATTTTAGGCATTGTTACAAAAGAAAGAATAGCATGGAAAAACCTTGGATATCTACAAAGCTTACAGGCGGTCTTGGAAATCGCATGTTTCAGATCATGGCAGCAATAGGGGTTGCTGAGAGAAGGGGATATAGACCTGTATTCTTTCTTCCAAGAATGATGAAATCAGATCACGCCCCCTTTGACACAATTCTACATTTTTTTCCAAATCTTCTTGTTCTAGACTCTGCTGCAGAATGGGAGACTGTGATAGAGAATGATATAGAACAACAAGTGGATGAAAAAAAACTGACTGGAAAAGGACCAGTTGTTCTGCAAGGATATTTTCAAAACACCGACAATTTTCCGAGCCTCTCTTCCAAGTACCTTCCCGAGATTCCTCATTCCGGTAAACAAGAGAGCCAAGAAAAAGTAGCTATTCATTTCCGGTTTGGGGATTACAGGATTCTTCCACATCATCAAATCGATCTAGGAAGCTATTATGCGAAGTGTATTAGTCAATATACAAAAGGCACAACGTTTCTCTTGTTCTCAGATACATTGGACAAATTGCCAGAGATAGCTGATGAAATCCGTGAGATGGGCTACACTGTAGAAGTTTTTTCTGAGAAAGATATTTTAAAAACCTTTCAAGCATTTGCATCTTGTTCTCTAGGATCGATTTGTTCGAATTCGACGTTTTCTTGGTGGGCCGCATGGTTTGCCTGGAGAAGAAATGGACCCTCCTACTCTGCATATTTTCCGAACAAATGGCTCCAGAATCGTATGCCTTGGAACATCTTCACCTTCCCTTTTACACGGTTCTATGTACTTTCCTCTCTTCCTGCGTTTCCTAGGTTAAAGTCATTTTCGTATTTCTAAGTATCATAGAAAAATGTCTTCAGAAGTAGTTCAGACTCCTGCAGAAGTTCTAATAAGCTCAGCTGTAAAGACGATTGGAAAGCGTGATTTTTTGAAAACTGTGGAAAAAATGTTCTGTATTTCGAAGATTCCTACAAAAACGACGAACAGGACTCGAAAGGAGATTTCTGCCGAATTGCAGTGTGTTGCACGTGTAAAAGGAGAGCGAACTGGGATTAAGGTTGGCAGGAATGTCTTGTTTGAAGCTCAGCGATGCCCGAGGTCTGAAGTCGATAGTGGCACGCATCTGTGTGCAATTCATACGAATCAGAAGGAGAAGAAGAGTTCTCTGCCACTTGGACTCTACGTAGACCCTCTTACAGAGGAGCAGAGGTGTATCTTTGGAGATCTATAGATCCCTAATTCCTTTTAGGAATCTATGACAGAATGAACTATACTATGTATGAACCACAACAAACAATGAATCCAGATGCAAGAGAAATGATGCCGAATCAGTTCAATGTAAGTAGTTCTCTCCTAGGTCCTTCCAAATTCAAAGTAGCTCAAGGACCTTCGGCATTGCCTCATCAACTTGGAGCACCGATGAAATATGCTGGAGATTCTGCAGCAACCAAGGGTGTTTCATTGCCTCGAAAGATTGAACAACCACCTGCAAAGAGCCGATGGGCAGATATCTCCGAATTTGAAGAAGTCAATGACTGGCTCTATATTGGATTGGCTGTCTTAGCAGTTGACGTTGTTGTAATAGGATTGGTCCGATTTTTTCCAGCAATCTTTGGAAAGTCGTTGAATCTGTGGTACAATCGCTTCAAATTGAGTGCAGTGATTGCAGATGTTGTGATTATCATGCTAGGAATAGGAATTGCAAGATATGCCTATACAGAATGGATCTATCCAACCTATGATTGGAATCCACTCTATTTCACAGGCACTACGGTTGTTGTACAATTGATTCATGATGTATTGTTTTATCTAGGAATTATACGACAAGTTCCTTATGGACACAATGCGATGATTGATGTATTCAAGGAATATTCCTCAGGAGGTGCAAAGATTCTCGCGGGAGACGCTGGAATGATCGCTTCCTCCAATGTGATTGCGATGCTTTTGAAGGCAGCCCCACCCCATCTTACAGCATTCATAGGTCTTTTGATAGTCTATACACTTCCTTATATTTTAGAGACACGAAACAACTATAGTAATCTTTCCTAGCAATGCGGTGATTCACATAAACTGTTTTACAGACAAAAGTAGTATGAGTTTTTTGAGAACATACTTTACCCAAGATCATGATAAAGTTTGGCTAAAGTATAGAGACCCAATTTATAAAACATGCAAAGCCTATTGGATTGATACACATCCAAAAGACATTGGAGAAGAAACATGGAACTATCTCTTCACAGGTGGAAAACAGATTCGACCGAATTTGTTTTGTGAACTTTGGAAGTATTTATCCCCGGAAACACCTGTGAGAGCAGAAGTAGCATTTGTGATTGAATGTATTCATGTTGTATCAATGGTGTTAGACGATAGCCCATGGATGGACAATTCTTCAGAGAGAAGGGGTAAGAAAACCTTACACGTATCACTAAGTCCGAAGAAATCTATGCTAATCGCATATGAAGCATTGGAAATGGTTGCCGATCTTTGGAAACAGAATTGTCCTCCCTCTTTTACAGACAGGGAGTGGGTCGACTTTTTACGATGTAAAATGGAGCGATTGATGGTAGGACAATGGTTTGATTTAGAAAAGAGAGGAGATCTTGTTTCTGTTGCTTCTTTGAAAACAGGAGTGTTGTTTGAGTTAGTCACAGAGGTTGTGGCAATTTACTTAGACTTAGATCGAGACTTCTGGAGAGAATGGGGATCAAATCTAGGAATTTTGATGCAGTGGGTGGATGACTGGGATGATCGTGAAGAAGACCGTATTACAGATACAAGGAATGCATTTAATGAAGAGCATGAAGATACTGTGATGAAGTTTACCTATCTCTGGCATAAGATTCAAACAGGGATAGGAGACTTTTGGTTCCAAGAGAACTTTGGAAAGTGGATGAAAGAGTATTTTACTGGAAATCTGGAAGAAGTCCAAGCATCGTTGAGAGATGGCAAGATTCAATCGTTCAAAATGCCAGTGATTACTATAGAATCTGTAAAAGACTTTGAAACAAACACAAATAGTCTCCACGCAAAACTCGTGCAAGATAAAATAGGTGCGAGATATTCGAATGTAGAATTCTTAAAGATTCGTTCGGTGCATTCTACAAAATTGTATTTCAATTTCTTGTCTGGAAAAGATATGATGGAGAAAGTCTGGTCGTATGTGGATCAGACAATGTATGTTCCTGAAACAGGAGAAGTCGATTGGAAGAAACAAATAGGAAGTGCTACGAGAAAAACTCCGAAAGAGTTTTGGAACTATGATGAGAGTACATGGGAAGAACAAGCACGATCGAGAGCTCCTGAAGATATTCTCGCCGCAATCCCGAAAGATATTCAAATCCCCTATGTATAGAATGCAAGCGAATGTTCTTTCCTTTTCTGAAGTAAATAGTTTGCTTGAGAAAAAAGAAGTACTCGATGCGAGAGAACAGTTAGAGGGATCTTGTATCGTGAAGTTTTCCATAGAACTCCCTCTGACAATTGCTCAGAGATTGACAGAGAGTCTTGGAATGGATCTCCAGGATGTGGTAGAACTGCCTGCACGATGGATTCGAGGAGATACACTCTCTCATACAGATCGAGGAGATGTCTCGTTTGAATCAGTCTATATCATCTTTCTTACAGACAGCCCTGGGACATTTGTGCTTGGAGAGGAAGAGTTTCCAATTGTATCTGGTTCTGGAGTTGTATTTATGGAAGATGTGTATCATGAAACGAAAGGGACAGGAGAGAGTGTACGTCTTCTTCTAGGCCCAATGACGGTGCGAGGGGCATTGTGAAAAATTGATGTGTGGCATATGCATAGGGGGAAAGTCTCCTCATACCATAGAATAGAATGCAAGAGTTTCGCGAAAGAACATTCTGTACAATGAAAGATGGAAGTGAATACAAAGAGTGTATCATTTGCTATGAAGAAGAAATGCTGAGACATCATCATAACAAACACCAAGAATTTCAGATCGAATTGAATCGTAAGAGAGCTCCAGAGATTGCAGACATGTATGCCAAAGAGAAAGCAAAAGACGAGGATCCAAAGGACTATGTGGACTACTACCTCTTTCACTATGCGAGGAGATATCGTGAACTCTATAAGACTGTAAAGGTAGACTTTTACAGTCGCCCAGATTTAGAAAAAATACGCCAAGAAATTTATAAGAAGAATAAAGAAGCAGATGATACAGAAGTGTGTAGCTATCATCAAGAAAATATACTATGGTTAGATTGTCCAGTTCTAGATATGTATATAAAAGAGAAAGAAGAAACAATCGAAAAAGCATCAGAATCAGAAGATTATAGTAACTATGCGTATTTCTAGAAAAAGAAAAGATCTAAACTCCTTTTTTGCTAGGGTATAGATATGTGTAATAAAGGAGTCTTTTTCAAAAAACTTCATTTCGTTTTACTAGAAACACAATCCTACATTCGATGTGTTGGAGTCTTCAAACAAACACCTACTGTAACACAATTGCAGAATATATTGAAACAAGAAGAGATTTGTTCAAAGACAATGGTCTATACACTTCCTGTGAAAGTTCCATCGCATCTGTTGCGATGAAAGATCTAAACCGTTTTATAGTCTATATAGCAAGGAATCGTATTTCCATGCGATATTGTATACTATCTATTATTCTTTTTATGTTTTTACTTATTTTAGTATCCTTTTCTTGTCTTGTCTATGGAGGGTTACGTTGTATTTTATTCGGATTTTCTCGATACAGTATGGATGAAATAGTACATAGTGTAGAGTTTCTTTTGGCAATTGTTGGATTGAGTAGTATGGTATTTCTGTATTTTTTTATAAAGTATTTTATTATGTATTATATATCTCTGAATATGGAACGTACCAGCGACCCAGTGTTTCCAGAACAAACCATTGTTCTACAACAACCCATTCCTTTTACAGGAATTGCAATCGATGTAAAAGAGGAGGAAGATCCAATCAACGTATCTACCACATAAACCGCTGAGAGTATGATACAATAGAATGGAACATCTTGAATTTACATTGAAGCAACTTGTATCGGTCTATGGCTATAGCACAGTTCACACGAAACTCGATGAGATGATGAAAAAGGACTATGAAGATTTGCGACGTATCTTTGAGAAACAACCTGTAGAAAAGCAGACTGAAGCCAAAGCAAAGCCAAAGGTCGAGCAAAAGCAAAAGCAAGAGAAAGAGCCCGTAGATGAAGAGAGAAACTTGATGTCGATGCGAGATAAGAAAATTAAGATTTTAAAGAAAGACACTATCCCTCAAGAATCTGTTCCTCAAGCATCTGTCCCTCAAGCATCTGTCCCAGAATCCTTGTCTACCGCTGCTGCAAAGGAAGCGAAACAACACCAGAAAGAGTTGGAGGCGAAAAAACGCCTCGAGCTAGAAGCTTCAGGCATTGTCCCAGAAAGTTTGTTAACAGAGGAGAATCTTCGCAGATGGATTCTAACAGAGAAACGAACCTTTGCTTATATTGCAAGAACATATGTAGGATGTCCAGAAGCTCAGGTAGCAACTGTTGCAAAATCGTTTCAAATTGAAAGTGAAATTTCTAAGAAGCGTGCAGAAATTATTCGAGGGAAGAAAGGGAGGGTGTAAGGAATACAAGTCTGTGTAAAAGGGATGGATAATGGCTGTTTTCTGTATCTACATGTGATTTTGCGATAGAATAAGGAATCCAACCTCCGTGATGTATAGTACCATTCCTGTCTACCCATTCTACACGACATAGAGGTTCTTTTGATGTATTTCTGGGATCATTCTTTTGCAAGTTTCTTTTTTCTCTTTGGAGCATGTTTGATTGGCTGGATACAAAGAGCTTCAGGTGGTGTGGGACTATCCACCATCATAGGAGTGTCTTCGACAACTTTTACAGGCTCTTCTTCATACGTATCCAAAAGAATCTGGAGCGTAGTTTGGAGAGCATGCTTCGATTGTTCCACTTGATATTTGTAATTTGTGTGTTGTTTCGTAATAACATCTATAAGATGTTTCTTATCTATTTGAAATGTCGCGAGAAGTTCTGTAGCTCTCTTCAGTTCTTTCTCAAGAAATACTTTTGCCTGTTCAATCCTTGATTGAAGATGCAAAGAAGAGTCTGAAGAATCTTTGTTGGATTGATGAAATGTATAGACCTCTTTTGCAAGGTCTACACAAAGATCTATGAATGTGAGAACATCTTCTGCAGAATGAGAATAAAAAGAGTTTACAAAGACAAGCATTTGAGAGCGAGGAGTCCAAGCAATTTGAAAGAATCCTTTGGATTTTTTTCCAGTGATATCTGAATGAAGAGAGAGAAAGACGCCAAACGGGGCATCTTGATGTTGCTCCATATCTCGATAGAACTTCTCTACTTCTTTGGAAGGAACCACAGATGTATAGTTCTTTACTTCAATAAGAGTGAGACAATTACGAACTGTACAGGAACGGTCTGTACCATGAGCTAGCTTGGAGGTATTCGTGAGAGGACCCCAAGAAGTATATTGAGAAAAAAGTTCTTCTATTTCTTTTTCCCCAGCCTTCCCTCTTTCAGAAGAGCCTTGGAGTTTCTCTGTTTCCTTTCGAAGTGCTTGTTCTTTTTCTGCATAGAGGGATTCAATTCGAAGAAGAGCATTGGAATAATGGGATTCACAATGATCCATCCTCTCTTTGACACCCTTTTCCATTCTATCAAGCTCTGCAGAGTGCATGGATTGAATTCTAGAGAGTTCTTGTGTATATTGATATTCTTTCTGTTGGACAATGGTTTGTAAGGAGGTTGTATAGGCAGAGGAAGCAGACTCTTGCAGAGTTTCAAATTGATTCCTCAGACTTTTGTAAGCAGTGTCAGAGGAGGAGAGGTGAGACTTGAGTTCTGAGAGTTGTTGTTGGAGTTCTGCTTGCAGAGAAGCATATTTGAATTCGAGAGCTTTCTTTTCTGATAGATGGAGTTGTTTGAGTTGTTCAAGTTGAGAGGTATGTTGTTGCATTTCTTTCTTCAGAGCATCTTTGAAACCATAGGAAGCAGTAGAACTATGGAGATGTTCTATACTTTCTAATGCAAGATTGAGAGCAATTTGAAATGTTTCTGGGGAAAGAGTTCGTAGTTTCTCTTTTATAGACTCTGTATGACAAATGGACGTGATCCATGTGCCATTGGAAAACGATTCTGAAACAAAAGAATTCATCCTGTAGATATGTCTCAAAAAGACATTAGACCCCCATGTAAAAATGTATGGGTCTAAAAGTAGAAATACTTGTATTCTATAGAATGTCTATAGACGAGTATTTTAAAAATCTTGGGGTTTCTAGTTTTTATGAAGGGTATTCTCAGCAAATTCAAGATCAAGTTGATACTTTAATTGAATTAACAAAGAAGCCTGGGATAGATGTCATGGAAATAGGATTTAATGCTGGTCATTCTGCAGATACATTTCTAAAACATAATCCACAGCTCACACTCACTTCCTTTGATATAGGAGGTCATGACTATGTTCTCCCTGGGAAAACATATATTGATGCTACATATCCAAATCGACATACATTACTTCTGGGAGATTCTAGAAGTAGTGTTCCAAACTATATAAGAGAAAACAAAGGAAAGACATTTGATGTAATCTTTATTGATGGTGGACATGACTATGAAGTAATAAGTTTTGATATAGAACATTGTAAGAAATTATCTCATAAAGATACAATTGTTATTGTGGATGATGTAGTTTTTAATCCAGAATTTGAAAAAGATTGGACATGTGCCCCCACCGCAGTATGTAAAGAATATATTGAAACTGGTAAACTAAAAGAACTAGGAAGGGCGGAGTATTCTTTCGGAAGAGGCATGCTATGGGCTAACTATATCCTCTAGGCGAAAAAGGGGGGTGATGAAGGAGTGCAAGAGTCTTGCAAGAGTTTTTGGGAAAGTCCATCGGAAACTTTTGAGACTCTTATGAGAAACTCTGGGGGAAACTTTTGAGA
>Ga0214921_10012210_pt1 | contig 10318 bp, 6 predicted proteins | sample LL1505_MetaG_FD_177992 | JGI IMG/M metagenome (GOLD analysis project Ga0214921, IMG submission 177992) | Freshwater microbial communities from Lake Lanier, Atlanta, Georgia, United States - LL-1505 | ecosystem: Environmental > Aquatic > Freshwater > Lake | place: USA: Georgia | collected 2015-05-28
ACTCGTTGTCGTCGTACCGCCAGTAGTCGCGGTTGTCGTCGTGCCACCCGTCGTTGCAGTTGTCGTCGTACCACCCGTCGTTGCAGCTGTCGTCGTACCGCCCGATGTCGTGGTCGTCGCGCTACCCGTTGTCGTTGCACCACTCGTTGTCGTCGTACCGCCAGTAGTCGCGGATGTCGTCGTGCCGCTCGTCGTTGCAGTCGTCGCGCCAGACGTTGTCGTCGTGCCGCCTGCCGTGGAGGTCGTGGCTGTGGAGGTTGTTGCCATGGTGGAGGTGGTTGTGCCGCTACCGGTCGAGCCACCACCGCTGGTGCTGGCAAACGTCACGGACACCGGCGATGACATCTGTGCGCTGGTGTTGCCGGCAGCGTCCTGCGCGATCGTGCGCAACCAGGTTGTCGTGCCGGGCGTCACGCCAACCACAACGGACCATTGCCCGTTTCCGGCGACCACCGCGGAACCCAGGAGTGTCCCCCCCGTCGTCGCGGTCGAATTCGAGAATCCATACACAAACACCGAAGTACCGGACTCGCCGCCCGAACCTGAAACCGTCACAAATTGACTGGAGAGCTGGGCCCCGCTGGCCGGCGAGGAAATCGCGGCATTCGGAGGCGGGGTCGTGTCGACGACCGGTGTTGATCCGGATCCACTGAGGGAATTGGGACTGGTCGGCCCCGGCAACGTCGAACTCGCGGCAACACTGCTCGTTCCTGCCCTGGCAACAGTTCCTGCCAGGCCATTCGTGGCAACGGAGGCGGCATTCAATCCGCCCGGCACCGTGTAGCCAAAGATCAGCGTGTTGGTTCCACTTCCAGACAAGTACGTCGCGTTGACGGGAGTGGTTGATGTCCCGAACAAAAGCGCCAGAGAAGGAGTCCCGGTGACGCTGACCGCCGCGCTGTACTTCACGGCGATCTGGATCATGTCGCCGGCTTTGAAAGGACCGGCGGAGAGCGCGTAAACTTTCACGACAGCCGGAGTCGTCGTGATGTTGGATGTCCAGGTCACCTCGATATACGGCAAGGTCTGCATGTTGCCCGCCTCGTCGATCACCGTGAGGCAGAACTTCAATCGACCATTGGGAAGTGCCGCCAGGTCATCCGTGATCTTCGCGGTCGACTCTGTCGGTGCCCCGTAAGCGCTGATATTCTTGCAATCGATGGCGGAGGCGAGGCCAACCGCGTAACGGTAGTATTTGATGTCCCTGTCTTCCGAGGCGACGGTCACGTCCAGCCTTGTCTGCGTGGGCGACGCCCCGATCTGCCCCGACAACTGTGCCGTTGGCGGAGTCGTGTCCTTCGTCCAACTGGTGATGGCAACAAGTGATGGGTTGAAAAGATCCGTCTTCTCAAACATCGGCAGGAAGCACAGGAACACGTCGCCATCGGGCAGTTCCGAAACGTCGACCTTGAATTTTTCTGACGGGACCTGCGGTTCGCTCCACCCGGTCTTGACTTTGCAATTGTCGCGAACCGATTCGACTTTCCATTTGAAGAAAGCGATCGAATCGGCGGCCAGTAACTGCAGTTCGATCTTCGTTAGATTGCTCACGCCATTCGGACTACCACCGACACTCAACAAAGCGGCAGGTTGCTGCGAACTCGTGCCCGCCGCGCGCCGGGCATCGACTTCCGTCGCGGACTGGCCACCACAGGCAACAAGAGTCCAGGCGGCCAAGGCCGCCGAGATCAATTTCGTGGGGGTTCGAGTCCCAGCCATCGACACACTCTCTTTCCTAATCATCTTCGGCACTTGGATTGGAAAAATGAGGTTTTTCGACGCTGCCGCGCGCAGGATCGTAGGTGCCATTTTTCTTTATTGATTACAGGGCCTTATGACTACTTCCGCACGCGCGCCAAACGGAATCCAATGCTTTCGTCACGCGCGCCCGGCGTAACGAGCCCCCTTGCCGCGCAGCGGGCCATTGCCTCGCCGTCACGCCAACCACCACCACGACTGGTGTTTCCGTCACCGCTCGTGACCATTGGATCCGTCACAGGTTCAGGCCCGTAGGAAGTGAACTCGTCCATGACCAGTTCGCGCACGTTGCCGTGCATGTCGAAAAGGCCAAGCGCGTTTGGTCTCAGCAATCCAACCCTGGACGTCTCGCGTTCTGAATTGGCCATCGTCCACGCGAATTCCCCCGGATCACCATCAATCCCGAAATTGCCATCTTTTCCGGCACGGCACGCGTATTCCCACTCTGCCTCGGTCGGCAATCGATACTCGTAGCCATCGCTTTTCAGACGCGCGTTGAGTCGCGGCAGAAAATCGCGCGTCACCTCTTCGTACGTGATGCCATCAACTGGATTTCCCGGCGCGACGAATCGCGACGGGTTCTTTTCCATGATCGCGACCCACATTGCCTGGGTGACCTCGGTCGCCATCAATTCAAAATCACTGCTCAACGTGACAAGGTGCCTAGGCTGTTCCTCGGGATTTTCCGCAAGCGGAGGCACCGCCGGCGCGGATCCCATGACGAACGATCCAGCGGGAATATCGCAGAACACCATGCCGAGTGCGTTTCTTCTGACGCAAGATCCAAGGCCGATGATGTTGAGCCTTTGCGCCTGGGCTTCGAACGGGGCGAGGGCGACCTTCTGGTCGATGCCCGGCGCATAGAACCGTTTGCCCGATGTCGATTTCAGGGCGCGGATGACGCGCTCAAATTGTGCGTTGCGCGACCTCGTTGTCACCAGTTTCGCGCGCAGCTCCATGCCGCGCGCGTCCGAGCGCGAAATTTGCGGCATGAGGCTGGCGTCATCGATACGCCCGCTCAAACGGATGTCCAACTGGTTGCGCCGTAATTTGCTGGACTCGAAGTCGACTCGCTCGACCTCAATTTCGGCGCGCGCGACGGACTCCCTGGACCGTACGCTGAGAGCCCTGGCCAAGCGGTCCCTGTATGTCGACGCTGGCAAAGGCGAAATTTTCACGTCAATGTTGCAAACCCCCGCGATGAGGGACCCGCTGACCGGGATTTCCGTGCCGGCGGGACATTCGCGCACATGGACTTTGCCCTTGTCCTCGAAAATGACACGGGCAGGCACTCCATCCGCGCCCGGGACCTCAACGTCACGCGTCGCGCCGACGGGCGAAGTCATCATGGACGCGCTGTGCCTGCACGCGACAGCACCATGAATCAACGCGAGGCAAACAAAGATGTGATTGGTCCGCATGGCGCCCCGTTTACTCCCGCGAAAGCATTCGCCATCTCGTGTTTTCGTCGCGCGCACGGGGCCGTTGAGTCAAAAAATGTGAACTCTCTGAAAAAAACAGTCGTTTCCCCGGGGTTTCCGGTACGATGTCGATCATGGATTCGAGACGACACATCGACATCAACGCGGACATCGGTGAGGGATGGGATGACGCCTCGATCGTGCCGTTTGTGAATTCGGTCAACATCGCTTGCGGCGGGCACACAGGAGACGAGACGTCGATGCTGGCCGCTCTGGAACTCGCTGCGCGTTACAGGGCGCGCGCGGGCGCGCATCCGTCGTGGCCGGATCGCGATGGTTTCGGGCGCAGGGCGATGGAAATGCCACGGGAAGAATTCCTGGCGTGCATGGACGGGCAAATCAACAGGCTCGCGAGGCTGGCGCAATCACAAGGCATCCGCCTGACGCACGTGAAGCCGCATGGGGCGCTGTATCATGCGCTTTACAAGGACATGAACCTGGCCCGACTTTTCGCGCGTATACTTCCAAAAGGATTGACGGTGATCACGATGCCAGGCGGCGTTCTGGCGTCGGCCTGCGACGAGATGGGCATCGGTGTGTGGTTTGAGGGGTACGCCGACCGCGCGTACACAAACCTGGCGAAATTGGCGTCGAGGGACATACCCGGGGCGCTCATCACCGACCCGGCCGTGGCGGCCCGCCAGGCCAAAGCCCTGGCGTCCGGAGCCGCAGTGACCACCCTCGAGGGCGGCGCGATCAGGTTCTCGGGCCTGCACACGATCTGCGTCCACTCCGATACGCCGGGCGCAACCCCCATCGCCCAGTCTGTTTACACGGCCCTGAGTCAACTATAAAACATCGTAATTATTGAGTTTTATGATTGATTTGTGGCAAAATCGCCTTTTCCGGTGGATTTAGCAGGCACGGCCATGTATAAAATCCATGAATTTTATTGTCGTTACATAGAATTTTTTGGAGTTTTTAATGAAAAACCCAGTTCTGACCGCACTCAAGACGGCCATGTTGACGTGCCTATTGGCCTCGGTCGGCGCCCCGGCCGCCACATCCGAGGACGCCCCGACGGAGCGCGCCCTCTCGGTCAAAATCTCGGCAGATGCGATCAGCAAGCTGCTGAACATGTCGATCGAGGACAGCCGCACGATCGCGGACTGGGTCTCTGGTACATTCATTCGAGGCACAACCTTGACCAAGGCCAATGCCACACTGCGCGTCCGGCCTAACGGCGAAAATGCGGCCATCGACCTTGTGATCGAGTCGGAAACAACGGCGGACACCGTTGGATACAACCGCCCGACGCCGAGCATCGGCGTGGACGTCAGTTTCTCCAGTTTTTCGCGCGCGACCACGACCAAGACGATTTTCCTGGACCCGAACAAGGGAATCCTCGTTACTCCCGCGACAACCACGGCATGGACCGAGATGACGATCCACAATGTCAATGTCTGGGCGGGTGGCCTGTTCAAACGCCTGAAGCGCCGTCTGGCCTACAACGCCGCATGGAGAAAGCTCATGCAGGAAAAAGCCAATCAGGAATACCAGATCTCCATGCGCGTCGCGGGAGAACTGAACGCGATGGCTGACGCCAAGACGAAGGAAATCCTTCACCCGGTTAACGTCGCCTTCAAGAAATATTTTATTCGCGGATTCGTACAGAAAAACCGCCTGCCAGGCAATATCCTGGCCAAGACCAGCGAAAAAGGCGCGTCGCTCACCGCCTGGGCACCGCAGGACGCCGTTGGCACGCCTGACCCGCGCCTGACAGACCCGTCACGCGGCCCGATGTCCGTACACTTGAATGGGGTGGTCATCAATCATGTCCTCCAGTCACTTCTAGGCGGCGTCGATTTCACGTCCGGCGAAATTGCCGAGATCGTGGCGTTCATGAATGGCATTTCAGAACCGGTTCCGCGCAACAGGCTGTTCCGCATTCATCTGCGCGAAAACAACCCTGTCGAGTTCTCATTTGACGCGGGCGTCATGATGGTCCGCGTTTACGCGACGAAGGTCGAAGTATCGGGCGGGCATGACGAGCCGGGAACCCTCGCGCAAGTTCGCTTTACCGTGACGCGCGAAGGCGACAACACGATCCGCATCAAACGCCAGGGCCAGGTTGAGGTCCTTCCGTTGCCGCCCGCGTCTGAACCCTCACGCATGGCCAAGCGCGCGATCGATCATTACTTCAACAGTGGTTCCGGCATGGACAAGCAAATCACGCTCGGGCAGTTGCCGGGCGATCTCGCGAAACTTGGCTCCCTTGAACTGCTGGGCCTGGACCTGACGGGCGGCTGGTTGATGCTCGAAACCAAACTGAACGCGGCGGCGTCGACAATTGCCGCGAATGGCGAAAGGGGGCAGAAATGAAAGGCTTCCAGAAATTGAACAGTAAGAAAATCATCAGCGCGATGGCCGCGGCGGTCGCCGTCGTGGCGACTGGAATTACCAGCAGTCCGTCCCTGCGCGCGACCAGCCAGGCCAATGACCCGACGGGCGCAGACCGCATGCTCCTCGTATTCGCGGGCAAAGGCACGCAGATGGCCTGGGACGTCGGCGCGATGCGGGCTGCCTACGAGGCCCTCCCGGCGATGCGCGAAGGTCGCGTCATGGTGTCCGGATCGAGTTCCGGGTCCGTACTGGCGGCCGCGATGGGTTGCCGCGGATTCAGTGAAGAGAGCTTGAAGATCATCGAGGACGGGTTTCGCAAATTCGACCGCACCGTCGTCAACGAATCGGCGCAAAAGAACGCGATGGTGTTGGCGGGCCTTCCAACCGAGGCCGATCACTCGTCCCTTGATCACCTGCTCGACGTCGTTCTCGACGGTGAGGAGTGCGTGCCGAAAATCCCGACGTTGATCGTCGCGGGCAACTACGAAGCACTCAACGTGCGTTCCAACCAGCCGTTGCGTGGCCTCAAAGACCGCGTGTTCAACATGAACGATTTCACGGTCACGAAAGACGGCCAGAACCTGGGCCGCGCGTGTACCTATTTCGTCGACAAACAGATGATGGAAATCCTGCGGGCTGTTCCGCGGAGCGCGCTCTTGTGCGACCAGCGCCTGGTCGAGACCAACGCGGACATGCGCATGGCCGTCCTCGCGTCCGTTTCCGAGCCGACCTACTTCCATCCGTTTGTGGAGCCCGCGCCGGAGAAGATCATCCGTTCGGGCGATGGCAAACTGCCGGCACTGACCAAGCGTTCCTACTGGGGCGGCGCGGTCATGGACGTTCCGTTGCAGGACATCAAGCGCGCCCTTCCGGCCCTTTATACGATGAGCACGGGTCGCGCGCCCTTCATGCAGATGGTGGACAAACTCATGTCCCAGTTGAGCCTGGTCGAGATCACGCCCCTGGCCGACCGCGCGAAGTGGTTCCTTGACTTCGAGGTGACCATGACGGCTGAGATGTCCTACTATTTGCTGCAGCCGCAGTTTGATTTCCCGGAGCAGATCGCGAAGGGATACGAGACGGCGAAGGCGTGCCTCGAGGCCGATGACTGTCGCCCCGAGTCAACCATTGAGCCAGAAGACCACATGATTCCGCTGAATCATCCGAGCGGGCTCACCGGCGATCTCGCGACGTGGACGCGACGGGGCATGAGCCCTCTGAACTGATTCAGGACAGGGATTTCTCGAACGCGATCGCGTGGCTGACGATGATACGCAAATCATCGAACCGGGGTTTCCACCCAAGGACATCGATGATCTTGCGATTGTCGGCCACGGATGCGGAAATGTCCCCGGGCCTGCGTGGCGCCATGACGACATTCAGTGGCCGGCCCGTGACTTCCTCGACGGCCTTGATCACTTCCAGCACCGAAAAACCATGACCATATCCGCAGTTGAAAGTGTCGGACTTTCCGCCCGCGTCGAGATACCTCATCGCGGCGAGATGGGCCGAGGCCAGATCCTCAACGTGGATGTAATCACGTACGCCGGTGCCGTCTGCCGTATCGTAGTCCGTCCCGAAAACGCTCAGTGAATCCCTCTTGCCGCATGTGACCTCGCTGGCAATCTTGATCAGGTGGGTCGCATTCCTGGACCGTTGCCCCTGACGCCCCTTTGGATCGGCGCCGGCCACGTTGAAGTAGCGCAGGATGACATATTTGAGGCCAGTGGCGCCCGAGATGTCGCGCAACATCAACTCGGTCATCATCTTGGATCGCGAGTAGGGATTGCTCGGGTGGGTGTCGTGATGCTCCGCCGCGGGCACCGGAGCGGACTCGCCGTACACGGAACCGGTCGATGAAAAAATAAAATTCTGGACGCCAGATTCAACGCAGGCGGCGATCAGGGACAGGCTGCCCGAAACATTGTTTTCGTAATATTTGACGGGCTGCGCGACGGATTCCGGCACAACCGTCGATGCGGCGAAGTGCATGACGGTCTGGATGTAGAATTCGCGGATGGTGTCCTTGACCAGACGCTGGTCGGCGCAGTCACCCACCACGAGGCTCGCGCCCTCGACCAGCAGTTCACGGAACCCCGTCGCCAGGTTGTCGATGACGACTGGATGGCATCCGGCCTCGACCAGTTGGCGGACCACATGGCTGCCGATATATCCACATCCCCCCGTCACAAGAACGGCGGGTCGCGTTGAGTCCTGGGATTTGATGGTCATGGGAGACCCCCCTGCCTGCAGGCATGAAAAATCAAAAAAAATTTACTATTCGGGCAGAAATTACCACCTCCATGTCCCCGTAATCCATCGGGATCTGGCGAGGACTGCGGTCTTACGACTCAAAAGCCGATAAGGATCTTCAACAAGGGGGTCCAAGTGAAATTTTCAAGCGCCAGAAACACTGGCATCCTGTTTGCGGTGGGGCTGCAAGTCGTTGTGCTGGGCTGCCGTCCGGCCAGTCATTTCACACAATCCGAACGCGGTGACGTTGTTATACATGAAGCGGCCAATGCCAGCCAGAAGGGCGGGGACCTCGCCGCTGAGACGAAGGGTGAGACAACGAAAGTCGATTCCGGACGTGGCGCCGATGTAACCGCCCAGACGGATCCGAAGGCCTCCAACCTCGCGTGTGGAATCCTGGACCCGGCAAAAAGCAATTCGGTCGTGATCCCCGGCGGGCCGGCGGGCCTTGCGATCCCGGTCACCAAATACGTGAAGACTCCTGGCATGATCAAATACTCCAGCCCCAGCGTCGCAACGTTCAAATTCTCGGCCTTCAGGCGCGCGGGCACGGAATGGACACTGGAGTGGCCCTCGGGTTACACCAATTATTACATCCACAACTTCGAAGCGACCGTCACAGGAGCCGACACGGAGAAGTGCGTAATCACTGCCCGCCAGGTCTCCGCGCCCGAGCAGCGTACGATGCACGGCTGCTTTGACCCCGCGACAAAAGTCCGCATGGCTGACAGCAAGGATCGCAGGATCGACTCGCTGCGAATCGGCGATCTCGTCCTGAACCCCGTCACGGGCAAGGCTGCCCCCGTGGTCCGGATCACCAAGGGCCCGGAGGCCGGCAAAGGCCTGTACCTGATTGGTTTCAAGGGGGTTGGCTCAGCGACGGCGGTAAAGGTGACTGGCAAGCATCCATTCATGACGGAACACGGACTACGCACGGCCTCTCAACTGGCCAAAGGCGACCGCGTTTTGACGGCGAAGGGGACGTTCCGTAAACTGGACATTGCGAGTGCCTTGCCGGAGAAAACTGGCCAGGTCGTGGTAAACATCGTTGTCGGTTCGCCCGGTTTTGAGGCCCGCGACCACATGGTCTTGGCTGACGGCGTGGTCAGCGGCGACCTGATGTTGCAGGAACGCCTCGAGAATTTGACCGGGATCAGCCTCAACAAAACCGATGGACTCGATACAAAGGTAAAATGAAGAAAAGAAATCACGGAGCGATTTCATTCCTGATCCCTGGAACTTTGGCCGCGGCATTCCTTGCCGCGGCTTGTCTGCCTAAAAAGGACAAGACCGACGACGACCGGTCCGGGGCGAAAGACTGCTCTGCCGATCCTGGCGCCTGTGAAGAATCGTTCACGTTGTCCTATCTGGACGCCATCGCCGGATCTGTTTCCACACTTGATCTTTCAAAGGGTTTCTCGCTCCGGGAGAGCGTCAATTTCGATAGTACGGATCAGGGACTCGACCAGGTCATCACGGCAGGAACTTCAAATCCCGCCGACAAACTGCGCTTTCGCCGCGTTGACAGCGTCAAGGCTGTCGCAGGGCATTTCCTGCGCGAGATTGCCGACACGGACAAGGTCTTGTCGCAGAACGTGACCATGGGGAACAACCCCGTTGTTGTCTTGAGGACGCGCAAAGTCAACCTTGAGTCCGGTGACTTATTGATGGTCCGGGGCGGCATCGCGATCGAGACCAGGCGCGAAAGCAGCGTCGCGTGTGGCGGACTTGTGGCGACGCCGCAGCTGCGCATCGGCAGTGACCTCGCGCCTCTGACCGGGGAAGCTACCAGACTCGACGCGCCTTCTGTACGCGGAACAATGTTGATGTCGGGCCTGGTACGCGTCGCCTCGACGGGCGAAGCGACGTTCGAGGTCGCCATCAGTGGCAACAAACCAACCTGTGCCGCCACTGTCCTTGAACCAGCGACGATGACGGTGATTATATTCTCTCCAGCATCGCGCCTTGCGGCGTGGAAGACCTCGGCGCGTTTCCTCGATCGCGTCGTCGACTCAAACCAGGGCATCAACGCCGCCGCGACGCGCATTGCGACTTCACCATCAGGCCCGCCGATTGAGACTCTCGCCAGTCTGGACTGGGTTCACGGCGACGAGGACACGGCGCTCGTCATGGCGTCCGCCGCAACAACGGCGGAGGACCGGTTGGCAGAGACTACGAGCTGGATGCAAATTTCGCGGGCGCCCACCGCGATCAGTTCCCACTTGAACGCCGTATCGCTCACGGCTGGGCAGGGCGCAATCACACAAAACATTTTCGACTGGGCGACGACGGTCGGACAATCCGGCACGACGACATTCTATTTGATCGCCATGGGAACGGGCGAGAATTCGAAACCACTTTCAATCGCGAAACCATCCATCAGGATCGCGCATTTCCGACGCGCGTTCCCCCGAGTGGGCGTCATTGCGGCAGAGAATTACGCGACAGGCAACGGAACCTCAAAAATAGGTCGCGCCGTCGAA
>Ga0214921_10012211_pt1 | contig 10315 bp, 9 predicted proteins | sample LL1505_MetaG_FD_177992 | JGI IMG/M metagenome (GOLD analysis project Ga0214921, IMG submission 177992) | Freshwater microbial communities from Lake Lanier, Atlanta, Georgia, United States - LL-1505 | ecosystem: Environmental > Aquatic > Freshwater > Lake | place: USA: Georgia | collected 2015-05-28
CCTTCTTCGGATAGGCCATTAAATGGAATATTTACGCAACGTTCTGTAGCTGCCTTTACTGAGAAATATGAAGTTGAGGTTGTTCATTTGAGGGCATTTATATTTGGAAGAAGGCTGATTTCTTCTGAGTGTATAGATGGGATTACAGTAAAGAGAATTTCTGTTATTCAAATACCAAATTTTGGCACTAAGCTGCTAATTTTAATAAATGCCTATTTCTACGCCTCAATTCTGCCAAAATTATTTTCAAAGAGCTATTTTAATTCTTTTGACTATTTTCATTCTACAATGCTTTTTCCAACAAGTTTGGTTGTTGCTAAGCTGGCTAAAAGTTTTGGTAAGCCACATATTGCTCAGGGAATAGGAAACGACATTAATATAAATTTACCTGGCCTTATTAAAAATAAGTGGGTGAGAAGCAGGTTTCGGCTTATTGATTGTTTTCAATTAAATTCAAATGAATTAGAAGCTAAATTAAATCAAGAATTTCCGGAGATGGCGGATAGCTTTGTAACATATAGGGGTATTGATTTAACCTTGTTTTCCATAAAAAAAGAACACGAGGTAAGAAAAGAGGGGGTTAGATTTCTTTTCTTGGGAGGTGTTCAGGACACAAAAAATGTTTTTTCCAGTAAAAATTTTAAAGGCATTCACGTATTACTAAAGGCTTGGTCGCTTGTTGAGAATGAAATAGGTAATGCTCATTTAACTATTGGCGGCCCCGGTTCTAATAAAAATATTTTTCGAGATTGGATGGCTACCGTTTCGTATCCGGAAAAAATAACTATTATCGAATCCATTATTCCCAATGATATTCCACAAATACTGAAAGTAAACGAGGTTGTCTTGATTCCAAGTCTGAGCGAGGGATTGCCAAATTTAGCTAATGAAGCACAGGCAACAGGTACTGTGGTAGTGGCTTCGAAGGTTGGGGGCATTCCGCTAACTGTTTTAGACGGATATTCTGGATTTTTATTTCCGGCAGGCGATAGTGAAGCTTTAGCACAGAATCTCCTGAAGTTGGTGAAACCAACTATGGATTTATATGCCATTGGGCTAAATGGAAGAAAGAATATAGAGGACCGATTTTCTTGGCAAAGATATGTGGAGGAAATAGATAAAAAATTTAAAAGGATCGAGTGAAGAAAATTGTTCATATTACTACGGTACATCCACCTTTTGATACACGAATTTTTAGAAATGAATGTGTTTCTCTTGCAAAAGCAGGATATGAGGTATATTTAATTTGTCCACATAACAAAAGTGAAATCGTGGAAGGGGTGAGTATTATTCGAATTATAAAGTACAATGGAATGTATGAACGATTATTTACTGCCCCAAAAATGGCCATTGATGAATGTCTGAAGATACAGGCAGATTTATATCATTTCCATGATCCAGAACTTTTGTTTTATTTCGCTAGGTTTGCGAATAAGTTTCATAAGAATGTGGTTTGGGATGCTCATGAGAATTATGAGGAAACAATTGGAGGATTCAATTCATTAAAGATTAGACCATTAAGTAATCTTGTTGCGAGAATATTTGGGAAAGCAGAAATGAGGTTTTGCAAAACCCTTTTTAGAGGTGTTGTTACGGTGAATGAAATTATGGCTTCTAGATACAGAAAGCATGGAGTTAACGTAGCAGAAGTAGGAAATTTTTCTAATATTGAAAATTTAAATTACCCGTATCCAGAAAAAAACACCGAAAATGTTATTTTTATTAGTTCAGGATTCCAGTTTAAAGAAAGAGGAATAGTTGAAATTGCTAAGGCATTTAACAATTTTCCTAGTTCTAGTAAAGTAGCCCTTCGATATTCCGGAAGATTCAAGTCTGATGAGATGCGAGATGATGTAATATCACAGTTAAATCCTATGAATTTGGCTAGAACATTTTTTAAAAATGAAATTTCTTGGGAAGAATTAGTCTTAAAAGAAATACCAAGTTCGCATGTAGGATTTGTATTGTTTGATGTTAGTGATTTAAACAACAGAAATGGACTGCCTAACAGATTTTTTGAATGCTGGTCTAATGGGCTACCCGTTATTACAACAGATGGAACTGAGGTTTCAAGGATAGTGAAGGAAGAAAATGGGGGAATTGTGATAAAGAGCAATACTCCGGAGGATATTTTTGAAGCTATGCAGTATTTTATAGACAACAAAGATCAAATTCAAATTATGGGACTGAATGGTAGAAGGGCTGTTGAAAGGAAGTATAGTTGGCAATCTGCCTTTGCCAATCTTTCTAGGTTTTATTCAAACATTTTAGGCTAGGATAGACTATGTGTGGCATATTTAGTTATTTTGGAAGTTCATCTGTTGATTTAGAAAAAGCAATTGAAATTATAAATCATAGAGGTCCGGATTCTAATGGATATTTAGTTTTTAGAGAAAAAGAAAACTATAAGTCAGATTGCAATCCCAAAATTGCTCATGTTGCCGAAAAGAAAGTAGCATTTGGTTTTGCAAGATTAGCGATTATTGATTTAAAGAATCATTCAAATCAACCCTTATCTATTCAATCTGATATTTATCATATCGTATTTAACGGAGAAATATACAATTACAAGGAATTAAGAATAGAATTGGAGTCTTATGGGTATGAATTTCATACAGATTCTGATACAGAAGTTCTTTTAATGTCTTATGTGTATTGGGGTGAGCAATGTGTATCTAAATTTAATGGAATGTGGGCTTTTACCATCCTAGACCTCCGTAAAAGGCAGTTGTTTATTTCTAGAGATAGGTTTGGCGTTAAACCCCTTTATTACATGGTTAATTCCTTAGGAGTTACTTTTTTCTCTGAAATCAAACAAATTTACACCTCACAGTTTAAGAAGGAACTTAACGAAAATGTGGTTAGGGACTTTTTGGAAAGTGCAATTTTGGATGCAGGTGAGGAGACTTTTTATAAAAATGTTTTTCGCTTCCCGGCTTCACATTCTGCAACTCTTAATTTGGATTCAGTTGACTATACTGTTAAACCTGTTCGTTATTTTGATCTTTCAACCAATGATGATAGGGTTAATATAAGTTACCATGAAGCCTGTGAGGAATTTCTATCGATTTTTAAGTCAAGCATTGACTTAAGGTATAGAAGTGATGTACCTGTCGGGGCTTGCATGAGTGGCGGTTTAGATTCCTCAAGTATTGTATCCTTGGCCGCCCACATGGGTAAAGAGGTAGTAGCATTTACAGTGGATAATGCGCAAAAGGAATTAAGTGAAATAGGTTATGTACACAAGGTTTGCGAGAAATATTCAAACATATCTTTAAATGTAACATATAATGAAGCTAATGACCTTGATATGCTTGATAGGGTATTAGGCTTTCAAGATGAACCTATTTCAGGACTTGGTGTTATAGCCCAATGGAGGGTAATGCAATTAGCGAAGGCGAATAATGTAGTAGTACTTTTAGACGGGCAAGGTGGCGATGAGATTCTTGGCGGTTATCGTAAGTTTGTTTTTTTCTATTTAAAGCAATTAATAAGGGAGGGCAAACTACTTGAAGCGGTTTCTGAAGCAAAGAGGTTTTTTAGTCAGGAGGAATTTAGACTTTTCGAATTAGAGGGGATAAAACGATACACAAATAGAACAGGTGTTTCTGAATTTTTTACGAATACTGCCCATTCTTTAAGCCGTAATTTTAGAATTGATATTAAAAGCGCGGTTGGATTTAGTCAAAAATCCTATCAGGATGTCTTTTACTTCAGTTATCCTCAACTCCTTAGATATGAAGATAGAAACTCCATGGCATTCTCTTTAGAATCTAGAGTCCCATTTCTGGACTACAGATTAGTTTCTTTTGTTTATAATTTACCTACTGCGTATAAAATTAAAAGCGGATTCACAAAGGCCATCCTTAGAGATAGTTTAAAAGGAATTCTTCCGGAAGAGATAAGAAATAGGAAAAGTAAATTAGGATTTGCTACTCCTGAAAAAATACTTATCCATGAGAATAAAGGTAGGTATTTTTCAAGATATTTTGAGACTATGAATAATCCTTATATCAACGGGAAGTATGTTACTATTGATTTACAAAAAAAGAATCCAAGATTAGATTATAAGTCCATTTTAAGACTTTATTTATTTGATAGGTGGTTTCAAAAAGTGTTTAAATAATATTTTGAGTAAAGGAAAAGAGGTAGTTTGGATAATTAACCAATTTGCTGGACATCCTGAATCTGGTTGGGGGGAAAGGCATTTTTATTTGGCAAAGCCCGCATTAGCAAAGTATAGGATAGTCATTATTTCGAGTGGCAATAATCATATGTTTACTCAAAAAATTAATTTTAAGGGCATCTTTGTAATTCAAAATTATGAGGGTGTTGAATTTTGTTGGGTAAAGATACCTAGTTACAATCCTCAATCTTTTTCTAGATTTTTTGCAATGTTTGTTTTTTCAATTAATTTATTGCTCTTGCTTTTCAAGACGAAACAACTTGGCCGTCCTAGTTTTCTTTTAGTTAGTTCAATGAGTATTTTTCCTTTTCCTGTGGCAAGATTTTTAAAATGGGCGTTAAAAGCTAAGAGGCTTTCATTTGAGGTAAGAGACTTATGGCCATTGACTCCTATATATCTTATGGGTTATTCTAAGAAAAATCCAATGATATGGTTGATTGGTGTTTTGGAAAAATACGCTTATAAAAACGCCGATAGTATTATTTCGCTTTTGGAGGAGTCCAAGAATTATATTAATGCTATATCAAAAAGACCTGAAGCATTCTATTGGGTGCCAAATGGTGTTGCGGAATTTAAATTAAGTCCAAATAATGAAATCATTCAGGAAATTAAGCAAAGATTACCAAAAGAAAAGTTAGTGGTTTGTTATGCAGGTACCATCGGATTCGCTAATGCTTTAGATTCTTATATTGAGGTTATTAAGAAGAGTAGTAAAATTCAAGAAGACTTTTTTTTCTTATTTATTGGTGACGGGTACTTAAAGAATAAGTATCAAGAATTATTAAAGGAAAATAATAATGTTTTATTTATAGGTAAACAAAAGAAGTGGGATATTCCGGGGTTATTAAGTTTTGCCGATGTTTGTTTTATATCTTGGCATAAGTCTCCATTGTATGACTATGGTGTTTCTGCAAATAAGTACTTTGATTATATGGCAAGTGGGAAGCCAATTTTAGCTGCACATTATGGAATTAAGGATCCTGTAGCTAAATCGGGTTGTGGTATTATAGTGGGGAATGAATATGAACTTATAGAAGATGGACTAATGAAATTTAAAAGTCTATCTGTTTCTGAAAGAAATTCAATGGGGGAGATTGGTAAGGATTATGTAAGTAAGCAACATGCCTACACAAATCTAAGTTTAGACTTTTTTAAGGCAATTAATAATAATGAATAAAAAAATCTTAACCGTTGTAGGGGCAAGACCTCAGTTTGTAAAGGCTGCAGCCTTATCTAGGGCCATCAAAAAAACTGGTCAAATTGTTGAAGTAATAGTTCATACAGGTCAACACTTTGATTTCAACATGTCTGATATTTTTTTTGAGGAAATGCAGATTCCTAAACCCGCTTATCAACTTAGTGTTGCAGGATTATCTCACGGCGCTATGACCGGTAGAATGATGGTGGAATTGGAGGATTTAGTAATAAAGGAAAAGCCGGATGCTATTTTAGTGTATGGCGATACTAATTCTACTTTGGCTGGGACATTAGTAGGCTCGAAATTACATATTCCTATTATACATGTTGAGGCAGGTCTAAGAAGTTTCAATATGAGAATGCCTGAGGAAATTAATCGGATAATTACCGATAGATTAAGCTCGTTATTATTATGCCCTACTTCACAAAGCTTATTAAATTTAAGAAAGGAAGGGTTTGATGATTTTATGGTGCAAATTGAGTATGTAGGCGATGTAATGGAAGATGCTTCTTTATTTTATATGGAAGAGGCTAAAAAAAGATCCAAAATTCCCTCATCAATAGAGGGTAATTATGTATTAGTAACTTGTCATAGAGCAGAGAATACAGATAATGAGGATAATTTTAAAGAGATAGTGAAAGGCCTTAATTTAATCGCCGAACAGAGTAAGGTAGTTTGGCCCGTTCATCCGAGAGTAAAGGAAAAAATTAAAAAATTTACCAAACATCCTAATATTACATTAATTGATCCTGTTGGTTATTTTGATATGATTTCGCTAATCTTAAATGCAGAGTTAATTTTAACTGATAGCGGGGGACTTCAAAAGGAGGCTTATTTTTTCAATAAGTTTTGTATCACTATGCGAAACGAGACAGAGTGGGTGGAATTAGTAGAAAATGAATTTAATTTTCTAACCGGCGCCGATGGAACGAAAATTTTCGAAACCTATATTAATTGCATTAAACGTTCTTTTGAGAAGTCTGTTGTTCTATACGGAGGAGGCAAAGCATCTGAAAAAATAGCCAAAATCATATCCAACTTTCTTTTAAATAAAAAATGAGAACTCTTATAACAGGGGCTTCAGGCTTTCTTGGGCAGATTTTAGTTAATAAATTAAATTCGACAGAGGAGGTAAAAACACTCTCTAAAAGTCAAGGAAATGATTTTGTGGTTGATATTGCTAAACCCTTCTCTAGTTTGCCTAATTTTGATAGAGTAATACATTGCGCTGGGAAAGCTCATACGTTGTCAAAAAATGAGCTTGATTCTAACGCCTTTTTTAAAGTTAATTTTGAAGGCACACGAAATCTTCTAAATGCGTTAGTAATGGAACCTCCACAGCAATTTATCTTAATAAGTACAGTGGCTGTTTATGGGATGGAAGAGGGTAAAAAAATAAATGAGAATAGTCCATTATTGGGTTCAACACCTTACGCCAAAAGCAAAATTCTAGCTGAAGAATTGGTGATGGAGTGGGGAAAAAAAAATAATGTTAGTATTTTAATATTAAGATTACCCTTAATTGTTGGACAAAATGCGCCGGGAAATTTAGGGAAAATGATTCAGGCGATTAAAGCAGGAAGATACGTAACTATAGGAAAAGGAGAGGCACGTAAAAGTATGATTTTGGCAAGCAACTTGGCCAGCTTTTTGCAAACTACAGATTTTAATTTGCAGGGAGTCTATAATTTAACTGACGGATATCATCCAAGTTTTAATGAGTTGGAGGAGTTATTCTGTGAACAATCAGCTAGTCGAAAGCCATACAGAATTCCTTTGAGAATGGCAAAGATGATTGGAAAAATTGGAGATATATTTCCTTTTTTTCCAGTCAATTCAAAAACTATTGAGAAAATAGTAAAAGAACTAACTTTTGACGATACAAAAGCAATGAAAGAAATAAATTGGAAACCTCAGTCTGTTTTACAAAACTTTAAATTGACAAATTGATAGCCTTACCGAATGATTAGATTGTTAGATTTTTTGTTAAGCCTTTTAGGAATCTTATTCTTAAGCCCTATTATGGTAGTATTGTTTATTCTAGGTTTTTTTGATACCGGTTCTCCCCTTTTCTTTCAGCTTAGAATGGGTAAAAATAAGAAACTATTCAAGCTAGTTAAATATAGGAGTATGTACAAAGAAACTGAATCTGTTTCTACCCATTTAGTTGATAAAGCCATGTTAACAATGTATGGAATATTTATCAGAAAAACTAAGTTAGATGAATTACCGCAATTGTTTAATGTTCTCCTTGGCGATATGAGCTTGGTTGGACCAAGGCCTAATTTGCCTAATCAATTTGAGTTGATAGCTTTTAGAGATAAGTATGAGGTTTATTCTGTTAGACCAGGAATTACAGGTTTATCTCAAATTAAAGAAATAGATATGTCTACACCAGAAAAATTGGCAAAAATAGATCATGAAATGATTGCTAGATTTGGCCTGAAAACGTATATATTTATATTATTCTTTACAATTACAGGTAAAGGATTTGGGGATAGAGTAATTAATAATTGATTATATATGAATACAAATGTTTTAAAATTTGCCGTAATTGGTTTTGGTCATATCGGTAGAAGACATGCAACTATTGCAAATGAGTATCCAAGCTGCAATGTGTTAGCTGTTGTAGATATTGATTCCAAAGTAAAAGAACATGAGTTATTTCCGAAAGGAGCTCAATTTTTTAACACGATTGATGAATTTTTAGGGTCAAAATTGGACGTTGATGTAGTAAACATAACCACCCCTAATGGATTTCACTGTCTGTACGCTCTGAAGGTTCTAGAAGCAGGTTACCATGTTGTTATAGAGAAACCAATGGGACTAACTAAATCTGAATGTGAAGCTGTTATTTTTAAATCATTACAAATGGGCAAACAGGTATTTGTAGTGAAGCAAAATAGGTATAGCCCACCCAGTAAATGGATGAAAGAGGTAGTTGATTCTGGCATTTTAGGGGACGTTTTCACGGTACAAGTGAATTGTTACTGGAATAGGGATGAACGATACTATAAGAAGAGAGAGTCAATCGTCAAGCGAAGAAGTGATTTTGTTAGTAACGCAAATTACTTAGCCAATGATTCTCTACTCTCGCCTTTTTCTTCTGAGGAATTGAAGAATTGGAAAGGTTCACTAGCTTTAGATGGCGGCACTTTGTTTACTCAGTTCTCACATTTTGTTGATATTATGTATTGGGTGTTTGGCGATATTAAAAACATAAAAGCCACCTTTGCTGATTTTAATCATTCAGAAACTACTGAATTTGAAGATAGTGGGTTGGTAAATTTTGAATTTTTAAATGGTGGCTTAGGTTGTATTAATTTTAGTACTTCTGTATGGGATAATAATCTGGAAAGTTCTATTACCGTTATTGGTTCTAAGGGTAGTTTTAAAGTGGGGGGTCAATACATGAATGAAGTTGAGTACTGCCATATTAAAGATTATATCATGCCGGAGTTACCACCCACCAATGCGCCCAATGATTATGGACCCTTTAAGGGTAGTGCAGCAAATCATCATTACGTTATAGAGAATGTTGTTAATACCTTAAAAGGAAAAGATACTATTACGGCCAATGCTCTTGAAGGATTAAAGGTTGTAGATATTATTGAAAGAATATATAAATCCAGGGATTTGATCAAGCTAAAGGATAATCTTAATAGAAGACATGGCTGAATCTATTAGTTTGTGATTTAAAATTTTTAATTATTGTGTCAAAGGATTAATCAAAGTGAATTAAAATTAATAACACTAAATACATATATTTTTGAGTAAATCCGATATCTTGCGTTGGCTAACTGCCTACCTATGTTTCAAGTTCTTTATTTTTTTTTTCGTAGAAAATAATTTTAGTTATATTTCCGGCACTTTGATTTGGAGAATTTTAGGAAAATCAGACTTCTTTTTTTTTGACTTTTCATTGCCTTCTCTGTATTTTGGAATAATTTCAATTCAAATTCTTTGCTTGCTTTTTTTTCATGCCTTGTTATTTTGGTCAATTGTAGGGACACGGAAGATTAGTGAATATCTTATTTTTATTTTTATTTTAAGTGTTGGCGACTTTGTTTTAAATTTAAAATTTGACTATCTTAACAAATCGCCGGGGGTTTTTAATCTTTTTTTTTACATTTTCAAATTGTCAAAGTTTTTAATTGTAAAGGTTGGAATAGTGCCCTTTTTTTTATTATTTAGAAAACATGAAACGCCTCAAAAATAACTTTATTTTTCGAAATCCTATCTTTCGTTTTGTTACGGCTTTGGTAGTTTTAATTGTTCTTTGGAAAGTTGTTTATAATAATTGGCTGGTAGGATTTGGAATTAACGACCCTTTAACCGCTTGGGTTGGTTCTCATGGTTCTTCCCTTTTGAATCTAATGGGATACAATTCTTTTTGTCAGCAGGTAGATCCCACTCAATCTCTATTTTATCAACGCGTAACAATATTATTAAACAACAAACCCGCCGTGACTATTGATGATAGTTGCAATGGTTTGGAGCTTTATGCTGTATGGTTAGGCTTTTTGTTTGCTTACGGATCCAAAAAATTAAAAATAGTACCTATCCTATTAATCTCTTTAGGAGGATGTTTTCTCATCTACCTAATCAATGTATTGAGAGTTTCCGGACTTGCTTTATTAGTACATTATCGGGTTCCTTATTTTGAGTATTTTCATAAGTATGTATTCGCGACTTTTGTTTATTTAATTATTTTTTTGATGATGTTGTTTTGGACTAATCTAGTCAATACATCTAATTCTAATACGAATCCCCAATCGGTATGATGATACTCCGTAATTTGATGGATTGGTACTCCCGCAATGTGATTTCGCGGTGGACGGTTTTTGGCATTGATATGCTTTTGACCGGCCTTTCCTTGCTCCTGGGAGCTTGGGTGATGAATGAATTTGGAGGGGGTTTGGCTTTGTTGA
>Ga0214921_10012212_pt1 | contig 10315 bp, 10 predicted proteins | sample LL1505_MetaG_FD_177992 | JGI IMG/M metagenome (GOLD analysis project Ga0214921, IMG submission 177992) | Freshwater microbial communities from Lake Lanier, Atlanta, Georgia, United States - LL-1505 | ecosystem: Environmental > Aquatic > Freshwater > Lake | place: USA: Georgia | collected...
CCTATGCCTCGATCAAAGTTCTGTCGCAATCAGGGCGCGTCTCGCATTTCGATATTGTTGTGAACCGCGCGCGCAATGAGGCACATGGCAAAGACATCTTTAAGCGCTTCAAAGCAATTGTAGAGCGCTTTTTGGATGCCAATATTTATCACGTGGCGACTGTACCGGAAGACGATCAGCTTAATGCTGGTGTGTCACGCTGCAATCCAGTGATGCTCTCTTCTCCCAATTCGCGTTCAGCCAAAGCTATTATTGGCTTGGCCGAACTCATCACGGGTCCTAAGGCGACACCTGTGAATGAAGATGCCGAAGCTTTCTTCGCCTCGGAGATGACGACATGAGCGGACTTCGCGCCTATGCGGATGCGACTGCAGGCGATGCACGCGAGATTGCGGAACGTGTGCGCTCGCACACACCGCTCGTACGCAAAGCCGCCTGGCAGATTCACGGCCGTGTCCGTGACCTGTTTGAAGTTGAAGATCTGATCCAGATTGGCATGCTGACGCTGGTTGAAGCCGCGCAGCGCTTCCAAGATACGGGACAGGCATCCTTCTCAGCCTATGCTGCTGTGCGTGTGCGCGGCGCCCTCACCGATCATTTGCGCAAAAACCTGACGCTTACTCGTCTGGGTGTTCAGCGCCGCGATCAAATCCGTGCTGCTGAAACCGCCGTCAAAGCGGCTGGCGCTGACCCGACTAAACTTGAGTTGGTGGCCGAGCATTTGGGCATTACCGTTGGCGAACTTCATTCGTGGAAACACAAAGTCGCTGCCGCTCCAAACAAGTCACTCGATGAAGTCTATGACGATCATTCGGTCTGGTTTGCGGATGAAGGACACACGCCAGAAAGCGCAATCGTTGCAGATGAATTGCGCAAAACGCTGAAGAAACATCTGAAACGACTCAAAGAGCGTGAGGCTATGGTACTTCAGCTCTACTTCGTTGAAGAACTCAATCTTGAGGAAATCGCTGAAGTCCTGGACGTAACAGTTGGTCGCGTCTCGCAGCTCAAGAAGGCAGCGCTGGGCCAGCTGCGCCAATGGATGCAGGAAGACGACGCCTAAAAAGGTGTAAAGAGACCAGACCCGTTAAAGTGGACGGATCCGAATTTCGACGCGACGATTAAGCTCGCGTTCTTTGGGATCAGTGCTGATAATTGCCGGACGTCGGTCCCCAAAACTTACAGCCCGCAAGGAAGAACCTGCCAATTGTGGCGAGCGACTTAATTCTCGCAAAACTGCTACAGCGCGAGCGCCTGCCAATTCCCAATTATCTTTGTATCGAGCACTGACCATCGGGCTTGTATCGGCATGCCCTTCAATGGCGATCTCTGATTTCACATCACCAATAATTTCTGCAATGGATTGTATTGTTCTCTTGGCGCCCGTATCCAAGTCAGCTGAGCCTGCTGGAAAATTCCCGACAGCTCCGAGACTGACAACGACAGAATCCCCTGCTCTCTCGACCGAAAAATTACGCGCAGGAATTTGCTCAATTAAAGCTCGTCGCAAATCTTCTACTGAGTCCTTGGTTAGACTGGCCAAGGAAGCTAGAGAATTGGGCACTTCATATTCGGGCAGATCGCGTGGTGTCGTCAAATCCAATGGCTCGAATGGAATGCGTTTCACTCGCAAGTGAGCGATCAAGCTTTCCGCATCCTTTGGGACAATAATTTCTGCAAGCTTTTCGGTGGGTACTGTGCGCGCTGCAGTTGCTGGATTTTGGGATTGTGCAACCATCAAAGCAAAGAAAGCCATGAGCAGGAGGCCCATGTCTGCGAGCATCATCGGCCAGCCTAATGATCGATTATGATCTGCTTCATAAATGGTGCGCATCGACATGATCGGTTCAACCATTGCCAACGAGTTTGAGAACAGGCTTAGCAAGCGCATGAGGCTGTAGAGCTTCACGCATCTGACGCGAAGAACCGCCACGCGCTAAAACGCAGAGGCCTTCCGTCATCTTGTCACAATAATCATGCTCTTCCTTCAATCGACGTTGCAAACGCGCCAAAACAGGCACGCCCACGAGATTGGCGAGCATGGCGCCATAAAGAGTTGTCAAAAGCGCCAAGCCAAGAGCCGGACCAATCGCTTGCGGATCCGTTAGATTACCCAATACACCCACAAGTCCGATGATTGTCCCGATCAATCCCATTGCAGGAGCATGATCTATCCAGCCTCGCCAGCAATCGACTTGAGCCGCATGATGCTCTTCAAGACGTGCCAATTCCCGCTCGAGATAAAGACGCAAACGGTCTTCATCCGCGCCATCGACAAAACGCGCCAAACCATCAGACAAAAAGGGATCATCAACTTTATGATGTTCGAGCGCGACAGGGCCATCTCGGCGTGCGATCAGCGCCATTTCGTGAAAGGCACTTGCAAGCGCATCAAGACGCGCAGCCCCATTCACCTTACGACGACATAAGACTGACAGCGATTGCACAAAGGGTGCGAGGCCCGAACGCAGCACCGTTACGAGCACAGTACCGCCCCCCACAATCAAAAAGGCAACGGGGTCGATATAATTCGACAGCGAGACGGATGCAAAGAATAGCAGCCCCACTGCAAGTGAGACGGCTGCAGCAATCGCAATGTAAATGGTGCGCATCAGATGTCCTCGGTTCAAAGAAGGAATTTGCAAGTTCGAGGCCAGATTTTTATCTCTTATTTTCAATGACTTAAGATCAAGCGCCTGCATGGCATCTAAATTGCTGATCAACGCGCGAAACATGTTTTGTAGAAACCGGAGCGCAACCGCATGATCCGCATTAATATGACCGGCATTGGCGCCGCCTCTCGCGACCTCTCTGTCACGGCCAACAACCTCGCCAATGCACGCACAGCCGGCTTCAAGCGTTCCATGGCCCAATTCGTCGAAGCGCGCTCAGAGAGCATGGATGCGCGCCCCGGTTCTGAAAGCGGCTCCGGCACGCGTGTTGATGAAGTGCGTCGCACACTTCAGCAGGGCTCACTCGATGCAACCGACAAGACACTCGACATTGCCATCAATGGTGGCGGTTACTTTGTTTATGGCGATCCAAAAGCTCAGACGGCTTCGGACCAGCATTTGACCTATAGCCGCGCGGGTTCACTGACCATTTCCGCCAATGGCAATCTGACCGACCAGAATGGTGCGCCCCTGATGGGCCTGCCGGCCGGATTGGCAGGCGGCACAGGTGGCACACCCCAGCCCATCAATCTCAACGCAGCCACGGGCGGGAAACTGGCTAACATTCAGACCCTTGGCATTGATAGCCGGGGTTTGGTCAGCGTTCAGCTGGCAGACGGGCGAAATGTGAAAGTCGCCAATGTGGCTCTCGCTAATTTCCCCAATGAAATGGGCTTGAAGCAGATCGGCGGCTCAACCCTCATCGAGACTGATAATTCGGGCACTCCGGAGTTCAGCAAGGCAAGCTATAATGGCACGGGCGAGATCAAACAGGGCGCTCTTGAAGGCGCCAATGTCGATCTGACCAATGAAATGCTCCATATGATCCAGGCGCAACAGGCCTATAATGGCAATGCCCGCGCTCTCCAGACGAGCACGGAAATGCTGCGCTCGGCCATTGAGACCTTGGCAAAATGACGCTGGTTTTTACCCTGGGGTGGGCTACTGAGGCTCCCCTTTTGGATCGGATAAAATCTGCTGGAACCAAGGCCCAACAGGGCTTAAGATCATGGTTAACGGGGGTATCAACCCCTGCCCTGAACCCGGGGTTCCATGGTGCTGGATCTGCCACCTCTGACACGGCCGCAGCTTGCGGCCTTTTCGGCTTCGAGCGACCTACGCGACAATCTCGCGTTGTCGCAGCGCCGCGAGGTTTTGAGCCCGGGATTTTCTGCAGAGACATCGAGCGACCTGCCCGAAGATATGGCCGAGTGGACACAGTCTGCACGCCAAGATCAATCGGGTTCCATGCGTCGCACGGAATGGCAGCAACGCACGGGTGGCGCGCCGGGAGCCTTTGCCGAACCACGCAGCTGGGATCAATCTCGCCCACTCTACAACCCGCGTGGCGCGCCCAGCGATGCAACCCCGGCTCTCACCAAACTGGAAGCACGCATTTCCAGCGAGCCGTCTTACGTTCATCATTATGCCAGCACACGCTATGCCAGCGTGTCCTATTTGCCGGTGCTGCTCGCCGAGAAGCGCCAGAGATACGATCTCTTCGCCTGAGGGGTCTCCCGTGACAGAGAAGGAATTTTTGATGGAGCTTGAGCACCTGCTCAAGCGAACGACAGCCTATACACTCGAAAAAGTCTACGGAGACGGGGATATTTTGCTACGCAAGACGTCCTTGAAAGCCAATAAACGTGCGCGCAACATGGCTTTTGCCATCCAATCGATCATGCAAAATGATGCGAAGAAACATGGCGGCAATGGCGGCGGCGGTGGCGGAGGCTGGCTCTGATGGTCCAGACAATTCTTGCCAAGCTCAAAGTTGCACTCACCGGTCCTTTCGCCATTGCCATTGGCATGTTGCTGCTCGTCGCCGTTGGCGGCGGGATTGGCTATCTCGTCGCAAATCAGATGATCAAAGCGGAAGAGGTTAAAAAAGCCGAGCTGAAAGCCGCTGAAGAAGCGGCCAAACGCGGCCCGCCAAAACCCCAACGCGTGCCGCTGGGCGAAGAAGGCCCAAGCCCATTCGAGCCCCGCTACATCACGCTGGGCGATGAATTCATTTCTAACCTGCCCCAAAGGGGACGTGCGCTGATTGTCGAAGTCGGCCTCGTGACCATGAAGGGCGAAAAGGGCGAAAAGACATTGTCGGATGACCGGATACCGCTGCGCGCCCTCACGATGGCGATCATCTCGGAAATGACGGTTGCCCAAGCCACGGCCGAAGATGCCCAGTCTAAGCTGGCTGAACGCCTGCTAAAGGTCCTCAACGCAGAAATGCGCAAGAAGACCGGGGCTGATTTGATCGATAAAATTTTCATCAAGCGCTATTACGTACAGTAAGTTACTGTTTTTATTGCAATACAAGACTGGCACAACAATTGCTGAGAGATGGGAGAACCAATCTAGGACCCGTCTCGACAGATGAACGTACTGGACAAACACCTGGCCCCGCATGCCAACGCCCTGCAGCTTCGTCAGAAGCGCATGGAGGTGATTGGCGCGAATATCGCCAATGCAGCGACGCCCAATTACAAGGCGCGCGACATCGACTTCTCGTCGGCCTATGAACAGGCGATGAGCGGCCAGGGTTCGCTTGCGACAACGGCTAGCGGTCACATCGAGACAGCCTCGGGCTCGGCGCCTGAGACCATGTTTCGTACACCCATCTCCGCTTCGATTGATGGCAACACTGTCGAATTGCATGTCGAACAATTGCAATTTGCTGAAAACGCCACGCGCTACGAAGCATCCCTTCAGTTTTTGAACGATCGCATCCGCGGTCTTCGTTCTGCACTCAGGGGTGAATGATGAAGCCTCTATCCATTTTTGACATTTCGGGACGTGCGATGTCGGCGCAGCAAGTGCGCCTCAACGCTGTTGCTTCGAACCTGGCTAACGTCAATACGATTTCAAAGACACCGGAAAACGCCTATCGCGCCATCCGCCCGGTCTTTGAAGCGGAATATCCCGCCTTTCAAGAAGGCAGCGGTGTCGCAACTGTTTCTGCCGTCGATGTGCAGCGCTCGCAAGTGCAGCCCGAAAAGCGTTATGCGCCGACCCATCCGCTCGCTGATGACGAAGGCTACATCTACGCAAGCAACGTCGACAGCCATGAAGAGATGGTCGACATGCTCGAAGCTTCTCGTCAGTACCAAAACAACATCGAAGTCCTTTCGACTGCAAAATCCCTCATGTTGAAGACCCTCAACGTCGGCAAATAACGGAACTTAAAGATGACTGAGATCAATGCCCAATCCCAGCAGACGTTGGACTCCCTTCTCACCAAACTTGGTGCGAAGAAGCTCGATTCGTCGGGCACGAAATCGTATAAGTCCACACTCGGCCAGGAAGACTTCCTGAAGCTGATGACAGCGCAGCTGTCGAACCAGGATCCGTTCCAGCCGCAGTCAAACGATCAGATGATTGCACAGATGGCGCAGTTCTCGACCGTCTCTGGCATTACGCAGCTCAATTCAACGCTCTCGGGCATCCAGACGACAATCTCGGACAATCGCATTGCGACGGCTGCCAATTTCGTTGGCAAGACAGTTCTCGTCCCCGGCAATGTCGCACTGCCTGATGATGCTGGTGCCATTTCCGGTGCCGTAGATCTGCCAACCGATGCAACAGGCCTAACGCTACAGATTACCAAGGAAAACGGTGAACTCGTCAAGTCGATCGAACTTGGTTCCAACAATGCCGGCCTCGTCGGCTTTGAATGGGATGGCAAAGATGCGAGCGGCAACAAGATTGGCGCACCCCGTTATTATGTGAAAGCCACGATGACAGCCGCAGGCAAACAGTCAGCAGCAGCAACTGACATTTACGCACCGATCACGGAAGCGACAGTCGGTACATCGACGGCAGATCAACAATTCAAGGTTGCTGGTATCGGCAAGGTCAATCTGACCGATATCAAATCCTTCAAATACTGAACGCTCACCCGAGCACTGAACAAAACCCGATAGACCATAGCAAGATAGGCGAAACAGAAGATGTCATTTTATACCTCGCTCACCGGCCTTAACGGCGCGCAGGCAGACATTGCCGCCATTTCGAACAACATCGCAAACGTCGGTACGACGGGCTTTAAACGCTCGCGTGCAGAATTCGGCGATATTTTCGCAACCTCGCCATTGCAGGCTGCCAGCTCTGCGATTGGTTCGGGTACCATTCTGAAATCCATCAAGCAGCAGTTCACGCAGGGTAATATTGAATCCTCGCTGAATGCGCTCGATCTCGCCATTTCCGGCCAGGGCTTTTTTGCGCTGAAGCCGAGCTTGACTTCGACGCAGACCGTCTACACCCGTAACGGCGCCTTCTCCGTCAACAACGATCGCTACGTGGTCGACTCGCAGGGCCAGCTTCTGCAGGTCTTTCCGGTCAACGCCGACGGCTCGGTCATCGCGACCGGTATTCAATCTGCACAAAACCTGCAATTGCCGACAACGTCGGGCTTGCCAAAAGCGTCTCAGACCATTCAACTCGGTCTGAACCTGCCGGCGGATGCGGAAATCATTCCGAGCAAGTCGCAATATACATCTTCGAACCCTTATGTGTTCGATAAGACCAATGCGGCGACCTATAATAAATCGACCTCGATCACCATTTATGACTCGCTCGGCAACCCGACCATTGCGACGATCTATTATGTGAAGACGAGCAATGCGACTGAAACGTCTCCGACCAACAAGTGGCAGACACACGTGTTCGTGGGTGATCGCGAAGTCACACCGCAGCTGATCACCGCTAAGGACGACCAGTCACGCTCTTATTACATCAACAAATTCGGCCAGATCACTACGGATCCGCAGGCCGTTGACCCGACGTTCAACGCCGCTGCTGCGCATCCGCTCTTCAAGCAGGACGACCAGGTCGACAAGACCGCTTCGACCGCAGCTTCTGCCGTTGGCGCGATCATCAAGACCTCGGGCTTCGACTTCGGTGACACCGATGCGACGCCAGTCACCATTTACACCGATCCCGAAAGCTATGCGCTGACCAAGGAAGGCGGCCGCGACGAAGCCAATCCGCCCTATTGGGGTCGCGACATGTTCTCGATCAGCGTGGACGGTTCAGAACCGCAATCTATCTCGATCAAGGCCGGCACCTACACGGGTACACAGCTCGCGGCTGAAATGACCCGCGCTGTGAACGAAAAATATTCGAGCCAGAAATATTTCTCGATCACTGACACCTATCGCAAGGACAGCGGCGCCGTTGTTCCTGGCAATGATGTCATTCAGTTGAATCTGTCACAGCTCAGTGAAGATGGTGCGACTATCCCGTTGAACCCGCCGCTCGAAATTGATTTGCTCGGAACAGGCGGCAGCGCTGGCACACCGCAAGCAGGCAATGTCATTCAACCGGACAACAAACTCACGCTGACCCGTGATCAGCTGGTCGCCCTCACCCAGCAAAAGCTAAATGATGCTCTGTCGAAGCGCCGCCTCGAACTCAGCAAGGGCTCCGATTGGCCGGATGCTTCCAATCCGCCGATCACCGTTGGCTATGACGTCGGCGCTCGTGCTTTGACCTTCACGGTCGACCCGACACAATTGGGCGCAGATGCCAACGAACCAGCTGCGCGCTTCAATTCTCTGCAAGTCTTCAACCCAACCTCGCTGACCAATGATCTTGGTCTGCCGACGCGTTCGGCAAGCCCCGATGTGCTGGTGCGTGCAAACACCGTGTGGACAGGTTCGGCCACTCTGCCATCAGGCGATTACGTACTTGACCCGCGCGAGCAGCGCACAGGCATCAAAGTGTCCTACAACAAGGACACGCGCCAGTTCGTCTTCTCGTCGGGTTCCACAGGTGAAACTTCGAGCATTAAGGTTGGCCGCTCGGAGATCGCTGAAACAGCAACAGCTCAGGTTTCAGCTTTTGATATGAGCGCTGTCTCCTTTGCCGATGCAACCTCCTCGAGTCCTCTCGATATTTCATTCGAAGTCAATGGGCGTTCGGTCAAATTCCGCTATGCCCCGTCGAGCGGCACGGGCTCGCAGGAAGACTTCTTCCGTAGTTTGGACCAGAACATCCCCGTCAATTTCGCTCCGACGAAAAAGACGGAAGCAACGGCCAGCCAGCCGGAAAAGCAGACGATTGACGTCTATGGCCGCGTGATGACAGGTGACCAGTTTGAAATCACCCTCACCCTGCCTAGTTTAACACCGCAAGAGCAGACTCTAACCGTCGATTTAACGACGACAACACCGACCTTAGATGAAGATTCAACACTCGATGATCGCATCACTGCCCTCGGCAATGCAATTAGCGATGCAATTGATGCAGCCGGGGCGTCCACTAGCGTAACGGTTGAAGCGAGCGATAATAAAATTGTCCTCACCTATCCGACAGCGGGCACAACAACTGTTTCAGCCTCTCTGAAGCAGATCACGCGTGGTTCAGATGCGAGCGGCTTTGACGCCATCGAGTATACCGACCAGTCGGTTCTCACCGCAAAAACTGTTCGTACTGATGGCACTGTCTCAACGGCGACGCAGTTCGACATCACGCTGCGCGACCCGGACAATAATGCCCCAACCTTCCATGTCGGCGATGTGTTTCGCGTCACCATGCCGAATGAGAATGGCTCTGAGGACATTTATGACATTGAAGTCCCGACCGACGGTACGCTAGATCCCGGTGAAGCCTTCAGCTCCATCACTGATTTCATCGAAGCTATGAAGACGGCGACAAACCTGCCGTCGGAATTGAGCTTGTCCTATCTGACAGGTGCAACAGATACATTCACAGCCAAGATCGGCACCTCCGGAAATATCGCCGGAACGCTGACTTTCGAGAAGATCAAAAACTGCGAAGAGGTCAGCGGCACTGCAGAGACCAAAACGGTCCGCCCAGATCCGATCGGTGAATTCTATTTCGATCATCAGGACAGCAACCTCGAAGTGGTTGGAAACCGCAATGGTGAATCCTTCCGCATGAACGTGCGCATTGATGGCGAAGTGAAAACCGCTCTGCCAGTCGGCGCTGCCAACAATCCGAACGGCGCCAATGGCGTTCAGATCGGTCAAGCCAAGACGATCAGCTTGAACAAGGGTTCAAATGATCTGCTGGGTGTCGGCGTGTCAGCGAACGTGAATTACGTCGCAGGTACAGGCCTCCCCTCAACGGCGGCAACTGCGATTGGCGCGACGGCCATCACATCCATGAGCCAGACATTCTTCCTGAATGAAAGCCTTGGTGAAAACCGCATGACCTTCACGGTCGATGGCATCGTCGGCACGATCACACTGCCAATCCGCGCTTATACGGGTGACACATTTGCGACCGCCATTCAGGATCGTGTCAATCAGATCCAGGACGCGAAAACAGGCCGCATCGTCTCTGGCGTCGCGGTGAAGTTTGATCCCGACAACAATCGTTTGATCTTCACGTCTGGCACCACCGGCCAGAATTCGCAGATCAACGTGGTCGGCCACCCGAACTTCGGTCTGGGCAAAGTCACCCAGACATCTGGTTCGGTTCCGGTCATCACCAACCTCAAGCAGGCGACTGACGACCAGGGTAACAAACTTTTTGTGACCGCCGATGGTCAGATCACAACCGCTGATCCGGGTTCGCAGCAGAACTGGTATCCGCTCTATCTGACGGAAGGCCAGCTGACCTTCGATACGGTTGGTAAGCTGATCTCGCCAAAGGAAGGCGTGATTTACTCGCCGTTC
>Ga0214921_10012213_pt1 | contig 10314 bp, 7 predicted proteins | sample LL1505_MetaG_FD_177992 | JGI IMG/M metagenome (GOLD analysis project Ga0214921, IMG submission 177992) | Freshwater microbial communities from Lake Lanier, Atlanta, Georgia, United States - LL-1505 | ecosystem: Environmental > Aquatic > Freshwater > Lake | place: USA: Georgia | collected 2015-05-28
GGCGATGGAAGATGTGGGCAAACAAAGCATCGGGCTGAACCGCTGCATCAGGGACCAAACGGATGCGCGCAGTGGGTCGGCCATCGGGGGCTTTGGCATCGAACTCACCCTCGGGAAACAAGGTGATGTCAGCGCGGTAACCACGTTGCTTGGCCGCCATGTCCAACAGTTCTAAAAACGTTCCTTGGCTGATGACGAGTTGGCGAGACCAAGGGTCGGTGTCGGGCAACAAACGGCGTAAGTCCATGCGCAGCACGATGGTGTCGGGTGTGTCCAAATCGACCAACCACGATTGAAGGTTGTGGGCATGGGGCGCTAACAAAGCGTGCGAGAGCGCCCAGCGGCGAATGTCCATGTCTGGTGGTGGCGACTGCCAGGCTGCCACCGCCTCGGGTGGCATGGCAGAGCTGCAACCAGTCAGGCTACTCAGGGTGGCGGCGGCAATCACACCACCGCCTGCGATACGTAAAAATTGGCGTTTATTCATCCTTTTCTCCTGTGAAATCGTTGCGGATGAGTGCATTGTGTTGAAACAAGTATCACTGCACAATTGCATAAATTCAAGCCACAGATATGCAAACATGAATAGCAAAAATTTCAACTGGTCTTTGATCCCTTCGTTTTTGGCGGCTTTGGAACACGGCAGCCTGCTTGGCGCGGCGCGGTCTACGGGCTTGAGCCAACCTACCTTGGGACGGCATATTGCCGAGTTGGAGCAACAGCTGAATGTGGTGCTGTTTGAACGCACAGGCAGAGGCTTGCAAGCCACACCAAATGCTTTGGCTTTGGCCGAGGCCGCCCAGACCATGCAAACCGGTGCGGCGCATTTTTCGCGCATGGCCAGTGGCAGCGCAACGGGTTTGCAAGGCGTGGTTCGCCTCAGCGCCAGCCAGCCAGTCGCGTGTTTTTTGTTGCCGCCCATCTTGGCGCGTATGCGCCAAGCTTTGCCAGACATCACGGTGGCGCTGGTGGTGAGCAATGATGTCAGCAATTTGCTGCGACGCGATGCGGATATCGCGCTGCGCATGCTTCGCCCCGAGCAAAGCAGCCTGATCGCCAAGCGCATAGGCCAGATCTCGATTCAGGCATGTGCGCACATCGACTATCTGGGGCGTCAAGGTACACCCCAACAAGCCGCTGATTTGATCGGCCACGATTTGATTGGCGGCGACCACAACAGCGACATTGACATGGGTTTTGAGGCGCAAGGCTTCGCAGTAAAAGACCTGCGCTTTGCCCTGCGCAGCGACGATTTGATCGCCCAATGGGCGGCGGTGAACGCCGGCTTGGGTGTAGGCTTCATGGCTGACTATCTGCTGCGCGCCGAACATTCGGTGCAAGCGCTGCTGCCTACCTTGCAGTTACCGCAGTTCCCGATGTGGCTGACGGTACACCGCGAGCTACAAACCAGCGCACGTATACGTGCGGTTTACGATTTTTTGGCCGCCGAGGTGGGGAACAGTTTGCAGCACCAGCTGCAAGCAACATCAAGTTTTCAGATATTGAGGCGCTAGTAACGGCTTTGGGGGGCGACATCCACGAAGGCCAAGGCTCGAGGGTGGCGTTCCACCTGAATGGTGGCGTCAAACATGCCCACCGCCCTCACCCTGGCAAGGAAGCCAAGCAATACCAAGTTCGAGAAATCAAAGAATGGCTCACAGCCATAGGAGTCAAGGGATGAGCAGCATGCATTACAAGGGTTACACCGCTCGCATCGAGTTCGACGAAGCAGACGGTATTTTTTGGGGCAAGGTGTTGGGCTTGCCCAGCCACACCAGCATCAGTTTTGAAGGCCAAACCGTTGATCAGTTAACCAATGACTTCCACCAAGCCATTGATTTTTATATCGAAGACTGCGCCCAAAGCGGGAAACCGGCCCTGAAACCTGCCAGCGGCAAATTGATGCTGCGCGTGGACCCAGAGGTCCACAGCGCGGCCCTGATCGCTGCCGAAGCCAACGGCGTCAGCCTCAACCAATGGGCAGCCAAAGTTCTGCGCGATGCAGCGCAAGTTTGATCAGTGACCTTGGTAAACCGCTTTTTCAAACGCGTAGAACAAGGGCAGCGACTTGCTGTCGGCAAAGGGGAAGATTTGTGTCATGTACACCCCTGCCAAACCGGTGGTTTGGTCCACCCAGTAGTAGGAGTTGGCCAAACCTGCCCACATCATGCCGCCTGCGGGGCGTCCCGTGTCCGTGGCTTCATGGTTGATCTGGAATGCCAAGCTCCAGCTCTTGGGATTGCCGGGGAAGAACTCTGCGTCGTTGGTCAGGGGAATCGCCGCTTTAAGGTTGTACACACGGCAGTCGCCCATATGGTTCAAGCCCAGCGACACCACACCTTCGGGCGTTAATACGCGTTCGCCACCCAATTGGCCGTGGTTCAGCACCATGCGCAAAAACTTCAGGTAGTCGCCCATCGTGCCGTAGAGGCCGCCGCCACCCATTTCAAATTCGGGTTGCTGGGGAATTTCAAAGGGGAAGACCGCCAAACTGCCATCCGGCCCACGCAAGTGGGTGGTGGCCAAGCGTTGGCGCATATCGTCATTGATATGAAACGCGGTGCTGTGCATGCCCAGCGGGTCAAACAGGTTGTGCTTGAGGTATTGGCCCAAAGTTTGGCCGCTGACTTTTTCAATCATCTTGCCGGCCCAATCAATGTTGATGCCGTACTCCCAGCCCTCGCCAGGGTCGAACAACAAAGGCAAGGTGAGGGCTTTGTTTTTGCACTCGGTGACGCTGGGAATTTCCAGCGCCGCCTGGACTTTTTGCATATCGGTGTTCCAAATTTCATAGCTGAACCCCGCCGAATGGGTCAGCAACTGGCGCAGTGTGATGTCGCGCTTGGGCGGACGGGTTTGCGGTTTGCCGTTGGCATCAAAGCCGGTCAATACGCCCACATGGCCAAGTTCGGGGCAGATGTTTTTGGCCGGTTCATCCAATTTCAAGTGACCACGCTCGACGCACTGCACCGCAGCGACCGAGGTGATGGCCTTGGTCATGGAGGCAATCCATCCCACGGTGTCGGTGGTCATGGCGTTGCCAGAGCCCAGCGCTCTTTCACCAAAAGCGCCTTCGTACAACACGCCTTCACGGTCGGCCACGGCGGCCACCACACCGGGCACCGCGCCGGATGTCACACCTGCATTCAGCACGGCATCGATTTGAGATTTCATGGTCATAGCGGGTCTTTCAAAAGGGTTTTGCGAAATGCGACACCACCTTAATCACGCATCCTTTAGTTCACAATTAGACAAAACCCTAGGCGAACAAAACCTCAGCTTTTCACTGCTTTGACCATCGCTTTTTCAAACAAGGGATGCGCCAACCACCCCGCCAACCAAGCCTTCACCGCTGGCAAAGGCAAGGCCTCGAACCATGCAGGCTGCACGGCTGCAAATTGCCGCAGAAACGGAAACATGCCAATGTCAGCCGCGCAAGGGGTGGCACCACCCAGCTGGGGCTTGGTTTGCAGCTGCGCCTCCAAGGGTTGCAACAACACCGCGATGGCTTGGGCGGCATGGTGCTCTGCACCCATGGCGTCGCTGTAACGCTGCGGGTATTTGTAACGGTCCAAGTGGTGCTTGAAGTCACCATCGCACACCGCCCACAAATGTTGGATGTCAGGCGTTTGCGCCCTCGCCCACCAACCATCTAGGTCCCCGGTTTGCGCAAAAGCCCAGCGCATGATGTCCAAGCTTTGCTCCAACACCTCGCCTGTGGGCAGCACCAACACCGGCACCGTGCCTTTGGGCGACACAGCCAACATCTCTGCGGGCTTGTCACGCAAGGAGGTCAATTCATGCGCTTGGTAGGCCACCCCCGCTTGCAGCAAAGCCATGCGAGCGCGCATGGCGTAAGGGCAGCGGCGGTAGGTGTAGAGAAGTGGATTGGCATCTGAACGCTGGCTCATGCGGTGAATGTACCCAGAATCACCGCATGCCTCTGCGGCAATAAAACCGGATATTCACCGCACAATTTACGCCGAATAACTTGCATACGCGGCGAATTCACCCCATAATCACCGCATGAATAGCGGCGATAAACTGTATATCTGGCAGCAAGACACTTGGCCCAAGTGGACCTACTCGCACACGCGTTTGGCCCCCCTGCTGGCAAAAGTGCATCGCGCAAAAGGCCTGCTGATGGGCCGCATGCACGACATGGGATTTGAGCAACGTGACCAAGCCACCTTGCGCGTGTTGACCGAAGACGTGATCAAGACCAGCGAGATCGAGGGAGAAATACTCAAGCCTGATTCGGTGCGTTCATCCATCGCTCGCCGCTTGGGCGTAGACATTGGCGCACTGGCACCCACCGACCGCCATGTGGAAGGCGTGGTGGACATGGTGCTCGACGCCACCCAACAGAACGACCAAGCATTGACTGTGCAACGCCTATGGGGTTGGCACGCCGCCCTCTTCCCCACGGGCTACAGCAGCATGACTCCCATACGCGTAGGTGCCTGGCGCAACGACGCACAAGGCCCCATGCAAGTGGTGTCTGGCCCGATACATCGCCCCAGAGTGCATTACCAAGCCCCTCCTGCCGTTGCGCTGGATGCAGAAATCGCCCTGTTTCTAAATTGGTTCAACACCCCAAGCCAAGACGACCCGCTTATCAAAGCGGGGCTGGCCCACCTGTGGTTTGTCACCCTTCACCCCATGGATGATGGCAATGGCCGCATGGCACGCGCCGTGGGCGACTTGGCACTGGCCCGGGCCGAAGGAACACCGCAGCGCTACTACAGCTTGTCAGCGCAAATGCAGCGTGAACGCAAAGACTATTACGACCAACTCGAACGCACCCAAAAAGGCACCCTAGACGTGAATGAATGGCTAGAGTGGTTTTTAGGATGTCTGTTGCGTGCTGTGCAAGGCGCACAAGAAACTCTTTCTGCCGTGCTGGGCAAAGCCAACTTCTGGCGGCAATGGGCCGATACGCCCATGAACGAACGGCAAATCAAACTGCTGAACCAACTGCTGGATGGCTTTGACGGCAAGCTCACCACCAGCAAATGGGCGGTGATCGCCAAATGCTCGCAAGACACCGCACTGCGCGACATCAACGAACTGCTGGCACGTGGGGTATTGGTGAAGTCTGAGGCGAGTGGGCGCAGCACGAGTTATGAAATTCCCTCGGCTTCGAATGATGCATTTGGCAGCATCAAACAAGGTTTGATTGAGGCTGTTTATCATGCAAAAAAATAGTAAGCACTGAGCTGACAGAAAGCAAAAAGCCGCCAACCCTTTCAGGTTGACGGCTTTTTTGTTTGCAGCGCGAAGCGGTTACCTTCTGGCAGGCGGCACATCCGTACAAGACCCATGCGCCACTTCCGCCGCCATGCCGATGCTCTCGCCCAGCGTGGGGTGGGGGTGGATGGTTTTGCCGATGTCCACCGCGTCTGCGCCCATCTCAATCGCCAAAGCGATCTCGCCAATCATGTCGCCTGCATGGGTGCCGACAATGCCGCCACCCAAAATCTTGCCGTGACCATTCGCTTCAGGTGAATCATCAAACAAGAGTTTGGTGAAACCTTCGTCGCGGCCATTGGCAATCGCACGTCCAGATGCGGCCCAAGGGAACAGCCCTTTTTTCACCTTGATGCCTTGCGCTTTGGCCTGGTCTTCAGTCAATCCCACCCAAGCCACTTCGGGGTCGGTGTAAGCCACAGAAGGAATGACACGGGCATCAAACACGCTGCAGGCCAACTCGTGTTTGTCTTGCAACTCACCCGCAATCACTTCTGCCGCCACATGCCCTTCGTGCACAGCCTTGTGCGCCAACATGGGTTGCCCCACCACATCGCCAATCGCGAAGATGTGCGGCACGTTGGTGCGCATTTGTTGGTCCACGTTGATGAAGCCACGCTCGGTGACCTCCACACCCGCTTTGTCGGCACCGCATTTTTTGCCGTTGGGCGTGCGACCCACCGCTTGCAACACCAAGTCGTAGACCTGCGGGGCAGGTGCGCCCTCGCCTTCAAAGGTCACTTCAATGCCCTTGGCCATGGCACGTGCTGACACGGTTTTGGTTTTCAACATGATGTTGTCAAAGCGTGGCGCGTTCATTTTTTGCCAAACCTTGACCAAGTCGCGGTCAGCGCCTTGCATGAGTCCGTCCATCATCTCGACCACATCCAGGCGTGCGCCCAAGGTGCTGTAGACCGTACCCATCTCTAGGCCAATGATGCCGCCGCCCAAGACCAACATGCGCTTGGGTACTTTGGCCAGTTGCAAGGCCCCGGTGCTGTCAACCACGCGGGGGTCATCAGGCATGAAAGGCAAATGCACCGCTTGGCTGCCCGCTGCGATGATGCAGGTTTTGAAACTCACCAACTGTGTTTGGCCGGTTTTGTCTTGCGCTGTGCCCGTGGTTTCTTCCACCGACAGATGGTGGCTGTCGACAAACACGCCGTAGCCGCGCAGCACAGTGACTTTGCGCATCTTGGCCATGGCCGCCAAACCGCCGGTGAGCTTGCCAATCACTTTTTCTTTGTGACCGCGCAAGTTGTCGATGTTGAGTTTGGGCTTGCCGTAGTCCACACCGATGTCGGCCAAGTGGCTCACCTCGTCCATCACCGCCGCCACGTGCAGCAGCGCTTTGGAAGGGATGCAGCCCACGTTCAAACACACACCGCCCAATTGGGCATAGCGCTCGACGATGGCGACTTTCAGCCCCAAGTCTGCGGCACGGAATGCGGCGCTGTAACCACCGGGGCCACCGCCTAAAACAATGAGGTCGTAGTCGCGGGGTTCAGAAGTCACTGCGAGCCCGGAGGGCGCGGCAGTCTCAGATTGCTTCGCTTCGCTCGCAATGACAGGCGGCGCTCCGGCAGGCGGCGTCACTGCGAGGCCAGAGGCCGAAGCAGCCTCCATGGTCAACACCACAGAACCCTGCTTGACCTTGTCCCCCAACTTCACCTTCAAGGCCGTCACCACACCCGCATGGGAAGATGGGATTTCCATGGAAGCTTTGTCGCTTTCCACAGTGATCAGGCTTTGGTCCACCGCCACGGTGTCACCGACCTTGACCAGCAGTTCAATGACAGCCACTTCGTCAAAGTCGCCAATGTCAGGTACTTGAATATCGATATTTGCCATGACAGTCCTTGGCTTTAAAGCAAAACGCGACGGAAATCGCTGAGGATTTGACCCAGATGAGCGTTGAAGCGTGCAGCTGCCGCACCATCGATCACGCGGTGGTCCCAGGTGAGCGACAAGGGCAGCATGAGGCGGGGCTCAAACTCTTTGCCATTCCACACCGGCTCCATGGTGCTGCGGCACACGCCCAAGATGGCCACTTCAGGTGCGTTGATGATGGGCGTGAAATAACGACCGCCAATGCCACCCAAGCTGGAGATGGTGAAGGTGGCACCCGACATTTCCGCAGGACTCAATTTGCCTTCGCGGGCTTTCTTGGCCAGTTCGCCCATCTCGGCGCTGATTTGCAAAATACCTTTTTTGTCCGCGTCTTTCAGCACAGGCACCATCAAACCATTGGGCGTATCAGCCGCGAAGCCGATGTGCCAATATTGTTTGTAGACCAATGCATCGCCATCCAGCGAGCTATTGAACTGAGGGAACTTCTGCAGGGCGGACACGCAGGCCTTGATCAGGAAGGCCAGCATGGTGACCTTGACGCCCGACTTTTCGTTCTCTTTGTTGGTTGAGACGCGGAAGGCTTCCAGCTCGGTGATATCTGCATCGTCATGGTTGGTGACCGCAGGAATCATCACAGCGTTGCGCAACAAGTTGGCACCGCTGATTTTTTGGATACGACCCAATTCTTTGCGCTCAATAGGACCGAATTTGGCGAAGTCCACCTTGGGCCAAGGGATCAAGCCCAGACCGGCACCATCACCCGCAGGTGCTTTGCCTGACTGCGCTTGCGTGCGTGTTTCGCCTGCCATGATGGCACGGCTGAAGGCTTGCACATCTTCTTGCGAAATGCGCCCCTTGGGCCCGCTGCCTTTGACTTCATTCAGCGGCACGCCCAACTCACGGGCGAATTTGCGCACCGAGGGTGAGGCGTGGGGCAGGCCCGCGTCATTGCGAGGGCCATCGGCCTTTAGCAATCCAGGGGGTGGCTTCGCTTCGCTCGCCATGACACTTTGGGTCACTGCGAGCCCGGAGGGCGCGGCAGTCGCAGGTTGCTTCGCTGCGCTCGCAATGACGGGAGTTTGCTTCGCTGCGCTCGCAATGACGGGTTGTTCCGCAATGACGTCCTTTGTCACTGCCAGGCCGGAGGCCGAAGCAGCCTCCACCAAAACGATCACCGAACCCCGCTTGACCTTGTCGCCGAGCTTGACACGCATCTCCTTGACCACACCCGCATGAGAGCAAGGTATTTCCATCGAAGCCTTGTCAGACTCCACCGTGATCAAAGACTGTTCTGCGCGCACTTTGTCGCCCACTTGTACCAATAACTCAATCACAGCCACTTCATCAAAGTCGCCAATGTCGGGAATCGTCACTTCTACGGTTGCCATGTGTTTCTCCCTTGATCAAGCGTGCAGCGGATTGATCTTATCCGCCTGTAATTGGTATTGTTGAATGGCTTTGGCCACAGTTTCAGCAGGCACCGTACCTTGTTCGCTCAAAGCCTTGAGCGCGGCCACCACGATGTAATGGCGGTTCACCTCGAAGTGTTCGCGCAATTTGCTGCGGAAATCGCTGCGCCCAAAACCGTCGGTACCCAACACTTTGTAAACGCGGCCAGCAGGGATATAGGCACGGATTTGATCAGCATACGCCTTCATGTAGTCGGTGGACGCCACCACAGGCCCCTCGCTCGTGCCCAGCTGCTGCGCTACAAACGACACACGCGGTTTGTCAGTGGGGTGCATCAAGTTCCAGCGCTCGGCTTCAGCGCCATCGCGGGCCAACTCATTGAAGCTGGGGCAACTCCAGACATTAGCAGCCACCCCCCAATCAGCAACCAACAAATCACGCGCCGCCATGGATTCACGGAGGATGGTGCCCGAACCCAGCAGGTTGACGCGCGGCAATTTCTTCGCACCTTCTGCGGCTTGCAGCAAGTACATGCCTTTGATGATCTGTTCTTCGGTGCCCGCTGTCAGGCCTGGCATGGGGTAGTTTTCATTTAAGAGCGTGAGGTAATAAAACACGTTCTCTTGCTTTTCCACCATGCGCTTCAAACCATGCTGCATGATGACTGCCACCTCGTGTGCAAAAGTCGGGTCGTAGCTCACGCAATTGGGGATGGTGCCCGCCAAAATGTGGCTGTGACCGTCCTCGTGCTGCAAGCCCTCGCCATTCAAGGTGGTGCGCCCAGAAGTGCCACCCAACAAAAAGCCACGCGCTTGCATATCGCCCGCAGCCCATGCCAAGTCGCCAACACGTTGAAAGCCAAACATCGAGTAATACACATAAAACGGAATCATGATGCGGTTGTTGGTCGAGTAAGACGTCGCCGCCGCGATCCAACTGCTCATGCCACCCGCTTCGTTGATGCCCTCTTGCAAAATTTGACCGGCTTTATCTTCCTTGTAGTACATGACCTGGTCTTTGTCCACCGGTGTGTACAGCTGACCATCAGGGTTATAGATACCGATTTGTCGAAACAAGCCTTCCATGCCGAAGGTGCGAGCTTCGTCTACCAAAATCGGCACCACGCGAGGTCCCAGCGCTTGGTCACGCAACAACTGGGTGAGAAAACGTACATAGGCCTGGGTGGTGGAAATCTCTCGACCTTCGACAGTGGGCTCGGTGATGGCTTTGAATGTCTCCATCGATGGCACGGTGAAGTGCTCATCGGCTTTGGTGCGCCGGTGCGGCAAATAGCCACCCAAAGCTTTGCGACGCTCGTGCAGGTAGCGCATCTCGGGCGTGTCGTCAGCGGGCTTGTAAAAAGGCAGTTTGGACAACTCGCTGTCGGGGATGGGAATGTTGAAGCGGTCACGGAAGATTTTGATGTCTTCGTCGGTCAACTTCTTGGTTTGGTGAACCGTGTTCTTGCCCTCTCCCGAGCTACCCATGCCAAAACCTTTGACGGTTTTAATCAGCAACACTGATGGTTGACCCTTGTGTTTCACCGCAGAGGCATAAGCGGCATAGACCTTTTGCGGGTCGTGGCCGCCACGGCGCAAATTCCAAATGTCGTCGTCGCTTAACTTGGCCACCATCTCCAAGGTGCGTGGGTCGCGACCAAAGAAATGCTTGCGCACATAAGCGCCATCATTGGCTTTGAAAGCTTGGTAGTCGCCGTCCACGGTTTCCATCATGATGCGACGCAAAGCGCCGTCTTTGTCGCGGGCAATCAAGGGGTCCCAGTTGCTGCCCCAAATCAGCTTG
>Ga0214921_10012214_pt1 | contig 10314 bp, 6 predicted proteins | sample LL1505_MetaG_FD_177992 | JGI IMG/M metagenome (GOLD analysis project Ga0214921, IMG submission 177992) | Freshwater microbial communities from Lake Lanier, Atlanta, Georgia, United States - LL-1505 | ecosystem: Environmental > Aquatic > Freshwater > Lake | place: USA: Georgia | collected 2015-05-28
CCTTCGCCAGTAAAAACCACATTTTTAGCTTGAGCTATATTTGGGGCGCGAACTATATGCTTGTTTGTAACAACAAAAGTCTTTTTCATACCTAACCTATTCTAGGGTTAATAATTGTTAATGCCCATTATAACAGAATTAATAGAAACACTTCCAGCTACAGGGTATATTTTATCGCTAGATGGGGTAAAATCTTTTAGCGGTATTTCTTTTCCATCTGCGTTAAACGAGTTTATTGTTACAGACCTTATGTAATCTGAAGACAACTTAATTTGTCTTTCTATCTCAGCTATAGATATAGTGGTTCCAACCGTAGATGAATTCAAGTATCTTCTTACAAATAATGCAGCTTGATTTCTGATGCCAGCAGCAAGTGTTTCTGATACAGCTGATGAAATTGCTATTGTCGCCATAACGTTAACGGAAATTTTTTCCGCTACTCTAACATTGAACCTAACCCCAACTGGCTTGACATTGATTATCGTATTATAAACCATCTCTGGCATCATCTTTATTTCTGCTGTTGATTCAGGAACAAGGATAACATCACAGGAACCCAGGCCATATGAGGATTCTCTTAATCTAACATCTTTAACACCCTTTATGGACAGAGCTGCAAAGCGCACTGCCTCAACTGTGCCAGCCGTACGAGTCTTTAGGGCTCCCATTATTCTAGTCCTATAGTTGTCATCGGATTCTGAATTAATGATTGCATAAACTTCTTTTGGGTTATTGCAGTATAAGACAACGCCAGGAGGGCTAATGAAGTTGTGTCTAGTCAAAGAGCCAACTGGAGCGGTATATGTGTTGTCGGTAAAATCTGGGATTACCAGACCATAGGCCCTTGTTGTACTCGCGCCTATTGTTACGGTGCCATTAAGTTTAAACTTATATTGCTTCGTGCTAAAATTATCTACATTGGTATATATGATTGTTCCCTTTGGGATCACAATGTCTACGCTATACGGGGTCTGTATATAAAATTCTATATTATAAGACTGTCTTTCCGCTGCGGCATTGTCGGAAATGTCTTTTCTTTTGATGTTGTATAGGTCACCAATCAGATCCAAGTTACGACCAGAAGCAGTAGAAAGGCCTCCCTGTCTAAGGGTAAAAGAAAGGGAAGAATAAAGGTCTGCTATTTCAGAGCCCATGGCTTCAGCAAATGCTCTAGCTACCGAACCTGGTTGTATTGCAGCAATACCGGCATTTTGTTGTAATGAATCTAAAATAGAATTAACTATTTGTGATTTATCTTTTGTACCGTATATCATTTTATCCTCACAAATTTTGTGTTACAGACAACACAATTGGTTCATTGCTATCAGTGGTTATATGCACGTCAAATCTAATTGAGTCTGCACTAGTTGGGACAGAGGTTATTTCTATATTCCTGCCTTGAAAAATATTTTCTTTTTCAAGTGCCGCCCTAATTAATCTTTGTCCTAGATCTCCGGTTTCCTTGCTTTGTGGCATCCCATAAAGGATGGATAGGTCAGTCCCCAAATTTGGATATACAAAAAAATCGCCAGGTTCTGTCATCAATCTGATGTAAATTTGTTGAACATCATTTTGAGCTCCAGAATTAACTAATGATAAATCTTTATTGCCATTAATTAATAGATCTCCAGACATCGTTAAAAATAAATCAGACATTTTTATCTTTATCAGCCTTTTCTTTAGCCTGTTGGTTTGAGTAACCATTCTTCATTAACCCTACTACATACTCTATGTATTCAGTAGAATGATCCTTTAGAATATTGTCCAAGAAAACAATCTGGTCAGGGTTTAAATCTTCCATTGAAAATGCGGAAGTATATTTCTGCCCAGTTTCAGGTTGCTGTTGACTAAAACCGTACTCTTCGTTAATAGTAATAGGCTTTTGAGCTTCTTTCTGATCTATATCTTTAAGTTTAGCCAGATAATGATATGCGCTATTCTGTGCCATATGTATGGTTTTTGGATCTACTTTTACTAAAGTTGGCTGAGAATAGTCAGACGCTGAATAATTAAAATTAAATTCATTCCATCTTAAACCGTCTTCAGCGCAGAAAAATCTTACCTTCTCCGCAAAGAATGATATCGTTCTACTGGATGCGCTAATGACTATGCCAACCCCTGGGGCAGCAAATATCTCTACATCCCCTTCGTCATTCAATCTTAAGAATGAACTTGTATCAGGATGATTCAACCCAACTTCTCTTTGAGAAAATTGGCTTCTTCTACTAAGCTCAGCTCCTACCGGAAAGTTTGCATCTGGTTGACTTGCGTTTTGTTTTTTAGTGTTATCCATTTTATCTCGCCATAAACTTTGGTATTCCAGTGTTAACTATATAGTTACTTAAATAGTTAGATCCTAAATTGCTTTCCTCAAAATAGCTTATAACGTATGCGTTGTTCTCATTGTCGTCCCTAAAACCAACCAGGCAACGTGTACCTGGTTCTGGTGCAACATTTTGAATACCCATTATAGCAGGGCATGGGACTGAACTTATGATATTTCCAACTTGGCCAGAATATGCGTCATCCAATATAATTGTTGCCATGTTGTTTTTTTTATCAAACTGCATGATGACACCAGGCCTTGTTTTAGCTTGGCGCATTCTTGATAGATCAATTTGATTTTGTATTTTATTATCAAATTTTGGATAATTAGTTGCCATAAAAATTCCTCACTTTAACCATTTGTCAGAAGACGTTGCGTCTCGCGTTGGAGTGAATACTCCATCTTTCCAGTTACCGTACTGCTCGCCCAAATAAACCTCTTCATTTACCCAAGCTTCTATTTTGGTTTTATCAGAATGCTCTGCGTCATCAAATTTATACCAGGCAGTTGAATCTTTGGGCACTGTTTTTAGTACCCAAGCTTTTAGGGTTTCTACATCTCCGCCTGCTTTTATGTAAACAGATTTAGCTTTTTGAAAGTCAACACTTGTCATCCAACTATTTTTTAAAAAAGATTCTCCCCAAGCAAAAAACACACAACTGTTCTTTTTAGGTCCAGAAGTTACTTCCTTCGTGTAATTTGTTTGGACCAACTTAGACCTTAACATTCTAACCTGATTCACTGGTATCCACAATTCATCCGATGAGCCGGCATAAAATTCTGCGTGCCCTTCTGATCTAGACCTGGAATCTATTAGTGCCTGTATCGCATCTCCGGTTAAGCTTGTTATCTCAGCTTTATCCTTTAAAACTAATTGCCACATCTTTGAAGATCCCTCATATGGTAATTGTATATCTATCAACAAGTCTCTACTCCACGACTCTTTGGTGCCTATCTGAAATAGGCCAACAAAAGAATCATTATTAACTACCCTTGGTCTCCAACTTGATTCTCTAAATGATATTGCTGTAAAAATAGCTGCCATTTCTGCGGAAAAATTTCCGTATTCTTTTAGAACAGTAAAGACTTCCAAGTCTGTCATTTTAGTTTGATCAGTATAGACTTTTGTCAGAGCTGAAGTATTTACAACTACCGCTGCATTATCTGGCTTTACCGAAGATGACCCTCCAACTGATACGCCGAAATCACCTTGACCATAAACTGCAGATAGTGCACCATTTTCCCCTACATATATGCCACCTCTTTGTGGAGAAAAACTCATATGTATATGATCTGAATGAGAATTGGAATCAAGTATTATTTTTACAAATTTTAAATTTGGGTATCTTTCAGATAATTTATTTGTAGTTCCATTTGTTTTTCCATTAGCATAATCTTGACCTACCCAACTATTTACCATTATAAAATCTGGAAGTATATGCCAAGGGGCAGTGCTCAATTTGAGCAGTAAGTTTTCAAGGTGAGCCTTGTAAGCTTCAACTCCAGAAGATAAAGGCCTTAGTGTTTCCCCAGATAATGTTATTGAAGTAAAGTCAAAAGCCCTACCAAAAGCATGGTCGGTTATACTTCCTCCAGAGACTAATTCATTTAAGTTTGCTGCTTGGTCAGATGAACCTGAAGCCCTAAATGCACCAAGCCCACCAATTATCTTTAAAGGACTGCCGCCAGTGTCGCTTGATAGAAATATTAAACACTCAGTCAAAGCTGCTGAAACAAAAGCTTTTTGAGGTTTTGCTTTTATTATATCTTCTGGCACTTCTTGGATTTTGCCAGATCCTTCTATACCAGGAAATATTGTTGTAGAATTATAAGTTATATTAGTAAGACTATCTGTTATGTCAAATTGAAAACCTTCAGTCAACACTCTAGAATCATTTATGTTAGCTGAAGACTTTAGTATACTTCCTCTTGAAATATAATATTTAATTTCTTGTTCCGTTAGATTAGAAGCTAAAGCTATGGGCATGTACCCAGCACTCACTGCTCCCGTTGTTGGTGAACCGTTTTCGCCTGAGTGGCCACCTTCAGCGTTGTTTTGATTGTATTTGCTTTCTAATAAATCTTTAAAACCTGGTATCACACCTGCATTATAATTTCTTCCTAGGCTGCTAGAGGCAATTATACTTAAAGCCGCTTCATGTCCGTTTTTTTATAACTGGGTTTCCATCAGCATCAACTTCATTTGCAGAAGGTACTGCCAAATCAGAAGTCTCAGAACCTAATATCGAACTGCTTAAGCTTGAAAGACTTTCTCTAGTCATATTCAATCTATACATATTCCCGTATACTCCGCTAGCCAAAAGATCTTTGCCACTTGCTGCTGAAACTAAGTCAGTTGAACTCAACGTTTGACCAGAATAACCTCTTTGAGCTGTAGTTGTTCCTACTATATTTTTGCCATTTTTTGGGACTATGTTATCGGATATTGCATTTGCAAAAGTTTCTGAATTTTGCAAACTATCAATAGATATATCAAAATAAGACATTTTATTTAACCTCTTTTATCATTTGATCAGAACTATTTATAACCGATTCAGATTCAATTAATAAATCTTTTGTATAAACTGTTGTTCCATAATTTCTAGTGATTAATTCCCAATTAAGAGTCACAGGGGTTCCATCTTCATAGTACTCGTCCCACAACATAAGCGGCCACTTTGAAGCGTTTCCATAAAGCTCATACAGCTTGAGGACTTCTATCAAAGCATAAAATGTTCTTACTCGCTCTTCACCCTTTGGTTCACCTTCAGTTAACAAGGCTGTATAATCATTATTGTTCCAATCAAACTTTGTATTCAGCTCATATGCGGTGCTAAAAATATATGGAAAATTAATATAGAACGGTTCTTTTGAATCAAAAAATTCATTTTTAAAATTAGCTCTAATTTCATTAGTGTCAAAATTATAATTTTTCATAAAAGTAAATACAGTGCTTTTATATTTTTCTATTGATCCTGATGGTACGTTGTAGAAAATTGTTCCTAAAGTTCTTTGATATCTTTCTTTTAAAAATTTAATTCTATTATCGTTACCATTTGGTTCAAAATCATTTTCATTTTGAAATTTATCTGGAGCAGTTCTTGATTGTTTTATTCTAACAACAAATGTTTTATTCTCTAAAACAGTTTTTACAAATTCTGTTGCAACCATTCCTGGACTGCCAAAATCTTCAATCACTAAATCATTTTGAATAGGTTCAGAACTATATTTTATTTGTTTTTCATTATCCAAATTAAATATTAATTTATTATCTATTGGAGTTATAGTGTTTTGCAAATTGCTATTGTAATAATTTTGCACTGGTCCATATAAGTCTATCGATGATTGGTTTGGAGTTAACTCATATGTTACATAGTTGATTATGCTTGAATTGAAATTTGAATCGACCACGACAGAAGGGAGAACGTTGAAAGTTCCATCAAATGGGTAACCTAAATTTCTTACAGTTATTTTATCACCAAGAGCAATCTGATTATTAATCATTTTAGCTGGAATCAAATTATTTTCTACTGCTTTAGGAACTGGATAACCGTATGCATCTTTTATCACTTCATCTTGGTCGGTGTAGTCATAACCGCCAGTGACTAATGTAGCATAATATTTTCCATTTATTAATCTTATATTTTTTCCTATTACATAACCATTTTTGGAAGTTTCTGTAAATCCTATTTGAACTTTTTCTGAAACGTTTATTCCATCTAAACGAAGTACAAATTTAACATCAGGATTTAAAACATCTTTAACGTGTATTGTGTCACCGTCAGTTACGCCTGAACCGCCTAGACCAGTTCCTTTATCTAGGGTGCATAGAACCTTAAAGAATGGTTCAAAACCAGTTTTATCTGGGCCAAGACCAGCTAAGCCTAGGACTTGTGCATGGACTAGTGCGTTTTCGTAACTGGCATACCTAACAAAATTTGCTGTTTCTTTTTCGCTCCAACCAAGACTCTTCATCAGATCATTGGTTCTAATGTATTCATACCCATCTGCTGAACGAGTTTTTGTTCTCACCCCTAGTATCCCTGGCAGCAAACTTATAGAATGATACCTCCCCACGACCATGCCCTGATTGTAAGAAAGGCCAGCTTCCATTGGTTGACCATTTCTAGTTAGATATTGTATATAGCACCCGTGCTGATCCATTAAATTGTTTCTAACCCACTTCCAAGCTTTCCAAACTAAAGGACCTAGTAGCATGCCAGCTGTAGCTATTATTGGGGCAGCACCAACTCCAGCAACTGTTCCAGCCGATATCGCAGCTACGCCAGTGGCAGCGCCATAACCAGCTGCCCCAATGCCCACTGCTAAACCAGCTGTTCCAGATATTACTCCCGCAATTGCCGCACCATCCACTTGGCCAGTGTTGCCATTTTTATTAGCTTGTGTTTTTATTGCTTCTGATAAACCAGAATTTGTAAAACCAGAAGCAGTAACGTTAGCTATAACGTCTTTTATAAGAGCAGAAGATCCACCAGTAAATTGCATGCCTCCTATTAATTGTGGAGTTAAAGAATTACCAAGGGCGTCTAGAGATATTTCTCCACCCATAGTTAAACCGGTATTGCCAGCTCTTAATGAATCCAAATATATTCTAGTATCATTCCTTACTGTTTGGACATTCATCCAAGAATGCAACCAAGAAGTCATAAACCATCTTGCGGGGTCATTAACGGTTACAAGTGCATTTGGGGTTATTGAAGTTACAAAACCAAGTTCTGAAGTAAAATGATGGACGACTTGTTCTACCTCAAACATGCCGTACATTCTTTCATAGATGTCCGCCAAGTAGACTAGGTCATGAGGTCTTATGTCTGCGTTCCCCATGATAATTATTTCTCCACTGTATATATCTTTTACAGATTCCCTTAGATGACTAAGTGCAACTCTTTTTGCGCTTAACTCATCTGGTGCTCCGGTTACGTTTTTAGATATCCCTCTTCCAGTTTCAAATGGGTGTAACAGTGGATGTAGGAAACCAAAAAATCCACTACCAACTATATTGTCAAAATAGATTCCAGTTTCCACAGTATTCTCAACTTGTCTATCAGCTGGCGCACCCTTATCTAAAGATACGGTTACTGGGTACTTGCCATCAGATACTGCTGTTATTGTTGTGGCAACTCCAGAGTTTTCCTGAATTTGATTTGACAATATATGAGAGAAAGAACTTAGATAATGTATTCTTTGGAATGGTTCTCTAATCTCTACCACTGGTTCGGCATACTCTCTTGTGAACGGGTTATCTACAGCCCTGAGTAAAGAGCCTGGTCTTCCTAATTGATAATATATTGAATCATTTAAAGCTTTGTTGAGGATATTTGCTTGCCTTGCAAGTACTGTGCTTTGGGAAAGACCATATCCAGTTTGGAGCATGTTAAGTCTGAACACATTGAACAGTGCAGATAAGCTGTCTGTAACGGCGTTAAATATTTGTCCAATACTCTTATCATAAAAATCGCCCAAACTACTTAATGTTCTACTGGCTAAATTTGTTGTGCTATTTCCTTCGCTTTTATTCTTAAAAAGCAATTGTAAAAACTTAGTCTTGTCTTTAGCATACGTGTTTCCTGGGAAAATATAAGCTTGGAATATTTTATCAACAGGTTTGAATGACCAGGTTTCATCTGTAGGAGAATTGCCATAATTTATTCTTCTATCTGGCTTAAGAACTAACCAAGCTCTTGCATACGGATCAGCCCAAAGAGATTGCCTAAATAATCCAACAAGATAATAAAACAAATCTTGAGGACATTTTATTATTGTACTTAGGTCTGCCTCAGATGTACCTTTACCATATATATTTTGCATCTGAACTGGATCAAATAAATTTGATTTTAAAAGTGCTATTTTTTCTACAGTAAGCTTATTGAAGTATTCTATTAGCCCACCGTTTGCTTCAGGTGCATCTATGAAATTCTTTCTAGCAAACTCTATAGCATCTGCTTGAGATGAAGTCGGCTTATCCCCAAAGAGCAAACTAAATTCATCTAGGGCATTACCGTTGACATTAAATTTTTGATAAGATCCAAAATCTTTTGATATTTTTTCACCGCTAAAAATCTTTTGTATTTCACCAGTAAATGGAGTTGTATCATCCCAATTCATCAAGTAGGTCTCTGAAAAAATAGTCTTAACTGACTCATAAGTATGATAACCATAGCGGAATTGATCCCATATTTGCTGAGCTTGAGCCAAGGTTCTTCCATTGCCTGCTATGACTGATGTATTTAAATCATAATCTTCATCATAAAATTTTCTTGCCTCAATCGAAATCATATCTTGAAGAGAATAAATTGATGGAAATTGTACTCTTCCAGAAGAACTGTAATCTTTATCTGATTTTTCGCTTTTAAGAAGATTTATTCCATATAATAAATCATTTAAATTTTTTCTAGCTGGATCATCACTTGATTTTCTTATCAAATTATAATAGTTTTTAAAGTTTCCACCAGGTTCATATTCAACGTCAGTTCCATTAGACGCACCCTCTGGCACATATTGCCTGATTGCTTCCATGTTTGGATTTTTTAAGACAGCGTATAAATTTCCACCATTTGTTCCTGCCGTCCAAGGACCAAACCCAATTACAACCGAATCTTCTGTGGGTGTTTCAGTTCCACCGGGGTTAAATGGTTGAAGCTCGGATCCAGTATTATTAGATTTTTTAATTTTAAATGTTTTAATTGGTACCACTGAACTAAAAGCCACCCCCAGAGGTACGGTATTTGGCACAAACGCAAAGTAACATTCTTCAATATCTGGTACAGGTGCGTAACCCTTGTCTTCGTACCTCCAAGTATCTTTGCCAGGCTCATCTCTTTTAACGGAAAGTTTACTAACAGTTAAGACGTCCAGATAATATGCAGCGTCTGGTGAAACTACTGCATCTATTTCTGTTTCCTGTAAGTCGATTGCGTCACTTCCATTTGCAACTCCTAATTTTATGTCTACTGTTTGATTTTTTCCCCAAAGGAAATAGGCTGGCTTGCAAACTACAGCCGCACCTTGCCCGCTATTAGCGGACGGGTTGTATACAAGAACATGCATATTTTGATAGTCTTTAGCTTCTCCATACAAAGATGCACTGTCGTTATCAAAATACCATTTTTTAAACTTCTTAACTAAGTCACCGTCTTGTACCGCAACATTATAAGGCCATCTCATAGCTATATAGAATTGTTCTTCTAAACTTGTTTTTGGTTGCTCCCATTCGCTATAAGAAAATGGTCTACTGCCATTTAATTCTGGGCTAAGCTCTAAGATGTCTGAGGGAATTTGGCCATTTACAGCTGGTTCCGGCAAAGGCATAGTAACTAATAATGATTGTTTGTTTGCAATTGACTCTGGAATAAAACCATTCAAAGAAAAATCAAGAGGATTATTTAATATTTCTATAACCTGAGAACCTGAAATGCTTTGTTCAGTTTGATAATCTATATCAAAAATCAAAAACTCTTTAAACTCTTGCCCATATATGTTTTCAACTCTATTTAGAATAAATGCTTCTGCGCTAGAAGTATTTTTTGCATGCTGCCCACTGCCTTTGCCCATGCCAGTTTCCGCCATGTTATACTGAAAAGCGTAAGTGTCTAAGGTTTGATCGTCATTGCTTCTTGTCGTAAAGAATGGAAACCTAAATCTACTAGGTAGTTGTTGGATTTGTGCGTGATCAGAACCAGTCAAATCAGTTACAACTTCGCTGCTATTGCCCACAGGTAAGTGAAAGCCTATTGTTACTTTTCCTTTTGATGTAGGAAGCTTTGCAATTATATTTCCTTTATCGTCTGCTATTTCTTGGAAATCTTTATCATTAAAATTAATTAATATTCCTTGTTCCCTCAAGTAGCCAGCTGCGTTGAAAATTCCTTCTGCGTTTTTTTGTGTTGCCGCAAGTGTGTTCAATGCTTCCAGCGGTTCAGTTCCTCTTAAGAAAGCTTCTGCGTCTGCATATGGATTTATATTTTTAT
>Ga0214921_10012215_pt1 | contig 10314 bp, 10 predicted proteins | sample LL1505_MetaG_FD_177992 | JGI IMG/M metagenome (GOLD analysis project Ga0214921, IMG submission 177992) | Freshwater microbial communities from Lake Lanier, Atlanta, Georgia, United States - LL-1505 | ecosystem: Environmental > Aquatic > Freshwater > Lake | place: USA: Georgia | collected...
AAGTTTTGGTGGCAAAGAAAAAGACGCACAGTTCATTGATCCAAATTATCGCAGACCAACCATAGATAACAGGAGCACGTTTCAGAGAGCTTAAGGGAGCGAGTCCCTCAAGAAAGACATTTGCTTTAGAGAGCACAAGGAGAAGTTTTTTTGAAGCCTGTTTTGCTTGAAGTTTCGCTACAAGATGTTGAAGTTTAGAGCGCATGAGGATTGTACAGAGTACAGCAATGCTAATACCTGCAAAGCCAAGCGCAACATAGAAAAGATTGTGAGCTATTTTTGAATCGCCCATGCCAAGTCCAAAAACTGCAAAGAGCAGGCTGATAGTAAGTCCGTCAATGAGTCGTTCGCTTGCTATCGTTGCAAGGACAAGAGTACGGCTTTGGTGTGATACTTTCGCACCAAGATGCGCACGCACAAACTCACCTGCACGAGCAGGTAAAATATTGTTAAAGAAGAAGCCAAGGATAAGGACTGCTGTCGCATTAGCATAGTTCATCTGGCATGTGGGAAAGAGGTTTTGCCAACGTCTCCCTCGCATAAAATAGGAAAGGATAGTGAGAAGGACTGCGCTCGCCAAATACAAGACATTTGCATCACCAGCATGTACCGAGAGCAGCGCCCAGTCGAGATCCTTAAACGTCAGGTAAAGCGCAGCTACGGTGATGATCCATGGAGCAAGTCGCTTTATGATCTGTATGAGTGGATGATGCGTTGAAGAAGTCACTAAAGAGACTATAATTGAGCTCTCTAGAACTGTAAACTCCAAGGAAAAGCCTCATGTCGAGCTACGCATTACAACCATTATGGGATATTATTTGGATTGATACTTTTGAGGGCTTGGCACAGATCGCTGAAGCAGCGCATGGAGAAGCGTACCTACCAATCGATACCGAAACGGTTGGTTGGCAATCCGGCAATGAGCAGCTTGCCTTGCTGCAGATTGGTATTCCAAGTAGGAAGCTTGTATTCCTTGTCGACTGTCTTGCCGTCCAATCGCTCGATCCGATTCGTGAGGTCTTAGTCGGTGTCGCACCGGCAAAGGTTGCACACAATGCGAGCTTCGAAGATAGACAGCTTGGTAGTCGAGGCATCAAAATGAAGGGGCTTCGTGATACCTTGCCAATGGCTCGAACCCTGCGGCCTGATTTACCAAATCACCAATTAAAAACAGTGGCGTTTCATGTCGTTGGGAAAACTATCAGTAAAGAAGCGCAAACGAGCGATTGGTCGTTGCGACCACTCTCGCGAGAGCAGTTGCAGTATGCAGCTCTGGATGTAGAGATTCTTGCTGAAGTATATGAAAGCTTGATGACCCTAGAGCAAAAACTGCTTATTTCAACTGATGCAACTGTTGAAGATATTATGAAAGAGCTTGCAGAGGTCACTGACGAGCGGTTTTCCTTGCTTAAAGATATTGCCCCAACACTTGCATTTATAGAGCAACGTACTGAGAAGCTAAAAGCTGCTCTTAAAGAGCGTCTTGAACATGGAGCGCCACCGTATGATGGACTTTACGGAGAAGCTTCGATTAAAGCGATAACGCAGACTGAAGTGAATACAGAAAAGGTCAAAGAAGCCTTTCCAGAGATCGCACCACTGGTTGTTGCAGAGAAAGTCGAGAGAAAGCGTCTCTTAGATGTGATGAAAGAATACGGTATTGATAAAAAGCGCCTCGATGAAGTACTGGACCCGAAAGATACCTACTATAGGTTAATGCTTGAGATTGTGATGTTAGAAGAGCGCTAGCATAGGTTTATACCTCTCTTTGCTCTGTCACAAGAAACTTCTGGATCGCAACATTCGATTCATTCCATTGAATTGTGAAAAGTAATATCGAAGAAGGAGAGGTCATGAATCACACAGCTATTAATAGTTTTTTTAGTACACATCAAACCGTAACCGTTGAGCAGTATATACCGCGGGATGCTCGCGAGCTTAATGAAGAGCAGCTTTTTATCGCACTTGTATCAAAGCAGTTAGGACAACAGCCTGGTGGTGTAAAGTTGGTGCAGTCATTCCAATCACATGTTGCATCGCTTGTAGAGCAGTCAAAAACTTCGCAAAAGCATATGCAGCTTGAAGATGCTGGGCAAAAAGCGATTCAGATGATGCTTGAGCGCAAAGAGCTTTCAAAAGCAGGTGCAGAAAAACTTATACGAACGGCATGGACGGCAGCGCAGCTCGATGATAATCCAGCGCTTTGGGATAGTATCAGTGGTCCAAATGATCCTACAAAAGCAGTAGCAACTCGAGACGCTGCATTGAAGGGTATACAAGCAAAACTTGATGCTATTGCGGCAGGCAAACTTTCGTTAATTGATCCTCAACGCATAGCACCCTCTGCCACACCTCATGCGATGCAAGGAGCACGAGTTGCTTCTGGAGCTACAACAGCGTTCCTATGGAAGCCAGTTGCAAATAGTAGTGGTACAGGTTCTGTCTTGTTTCCAGCGCAGCTTGGCAAAGAAGCAACCGCTGTCGTTATACAAGACGCATCAGGTAACACAATCGATAAGGGTAGATTTACAAGCTTTGGCGATGACGGCGCTCGTGCAAAGTATGTTTTTACCAGGGCAGGCAAAGAGTATCCGGCAAATTCAGTCGTTGTGATTACCCTTCGTTCAGGCGAGCAGATACGTATGCCCCTTGCAGATCCCGCGAAACGATTAGAGAAAAATGCTTTGAACGCATAATAATCGTTTGCTATGAAAAGTTGGCAGAGCTTTTGCCGTAGTGTGTCTGACTGCAGTATCAACATCAGGACTACGGCAATTTCTTCATGCTCATTAAAGACATATCAAAAACAAACGCTCCTGTTACTGAGGGATCAAAACCTATAATGGGTGGGAACGAGGCACTTTTTGCCGAGTTCTCTCAAACACTCGATAAAATCGTTACAAAGCTTCAGCGCCACGATAAAGCAGCATCGCTAATGCGACATGCTGGTGAATCGGCAAGTGCAGAAAAGAGAAAAGTAGCTGAGGAAAAGCAACAAAATCAGTTCAGTAGCTATGAACAAAGTGCTGACGCTGCAAAAGAGCAGCGAGAGGAGCCAGCTGCTGTTCCTGAGAACGTTATTGAGCGAAATGCGTTTGGTCTTAAGAACCAATCAGATAAAAAGCCTGGACAGATGAAGCACAGTTTCGATTCCAAAGGCTCGGCGAAGGAATTTGCCCAGCAATCAATTGCTACCCCTCAGGAAGAGGCACAGGATGTAGCCGTTGATGAAGAAAGTGATGCGAATGATGCCAGTTTAAACGATGCTGGTGAAGCTGGTACTGCTGACCAGCAGCCGCTTTCACAAGAAGCCATTGAAGTGCTACCAGCGGCAAACCCACAGATTTTGCTCTCGCAAAAAACAACCGTCACAGATAAACAGGCAGAGGAGCAAGATCTTTCGGATCTTCCTGCTTCGCTGCCTGATGGTCTGCAACTGCAGGCAGAGCAACAGGATGTAGGAACAGCCGTTCCTGAGCATGATGCTTCTGCTATCCAATTAGACAAACAGACAGCGCCGGATGCAGCTTCTTTGGCTAAATCAGCTGAAAAAGAGCCTGCAGCACAGCCTGTAGCGCAGCAGGTACAACAGGCAACTCTTGCAGCCGACCAGGGAGCTTCTGTCGAGGAGGCAGCTCTGCCCCTAGACGAGCAGGTAAATTTAGCCCAATTACAGGCAAACGCAGTAATGGATAGCGCCCAGAAGCAAAACAATGTTTTCATTCATGGAGATCAGCCTAAAGGTTCGAACTTATTTGAAAAATTAATTATCGAGCGTGCTCTACTTCAAGGGGCTATGGACGCAGGATTGGGACAGCAAGGACAAGCTCTTGCTGATCAATCAACCCATAATCTCGTACAAGCTCAATTAAATCAACAACTTAGTCGTTCAGTATCTTCCGCTGGCAGTTCGGGTCCTAGTCAGGCGGCACAAGGCTTGCAAAACCTTATGAATCAACCACAGAAAGGGGCAGAAAGTGCCCAACGTGGTGAGATGAAAGAAACGATGAAGACTTTGAAACCTCAAATTGAATCGAGAACCATGGAACGGGTCGAGTCTGCTTTGAAAGAAGTAGCTCGTGCCAAGGACGGCAAGACCATCTCGGTTCGTTTGGATCCACCAGAGCTTGGAACGGTAAAAATTGATGTATCACTGCGCGATGGTGCATTGCATGCGCGTATTGTTGCAGAGACACCTCAAGTAACAACCTTACTCAAAGAGAAATCTCAAGAGCTTGTACAGATCATGAGAAAGCTTGGATTGCAGGTTGAAAAAGTTTCAGTTGCAGTTGGAGACCATCAAGAAAGCTTCAATCGTAACCTACATGAATTTAACAGCTCTGCGCACCAGTTTGGCGACAAACGTGGCGGCCAAGAGAACGGTTCATCTGGAAATAATCGCGGTCGACAGTCGGTAGGTGTAAACCTTGCAGGGCTGCAACGTACTACAACAACAAACGTAGATGATCATTGGGTGGCATAACCATGGTAGATAACGTCGTGAACACTTCCCTTATTAATTCGCTCAATCAAGGAGCGAAAGGTGCAAGTGCAGCAAATAAAACAACCAAAAATAATCAGATTGGTCAGGACCAATTCCTACAACTCCTCATCACACAGCTTAAGAATCAAGATCCACTCGATCCAATGAAGAATGATCAATTCGCTGTCGATATGGCTCAGTTCTCACAGGTTGAACAGCTTATTGGTATTAATGAGAAGCTTGCTAAAACATCAAGTGGGGATCTTGGGTCACTTGCAAGTTACCTTGGCCGTGAAGTAGTGACGAAGTCAGATGTTATCTCAGTATCAGGTAAGGAAGCAGGTTCCTTAAAACTGAATCTCGCGGCGGATGCTGCATCAGTTAAAGTTGATATTCTCAATAGTGATGGCAGCGTGAAGACAACGCTTGATGTCGGCGCTCGTGGCAAGGGAGAGAGCTCAATTGCCCTTAAAGATCTCAATGTTGCTGATGGTGACTATAAGTTCAAAGTAACAGCGAAGAGCAGTGCTGGTGGCGATGTAACCAGCAAAGTAGAGGTCGCTGGTCTCGTCAGTGGGTTTATCCCTGGAGCGGATCCAAAGCTTCTCATCGGTTCAAAGCAGATTAGTCCTTCGGAAATTCTTCGAGTGGGCTTGGCCGCATAAGTAGTTAGTGTAGTACCAAAGAGCAGTAGTAATTAAGCGAAACGTTATTAAAAGAGGAATTAGACAGTGCCAAGTATTATCAACGGATTATTCGCAGGACGTTCAGGAATCTCAAGTCACGGTCAAGCTATTGCCGTTATCGGAGACAACATCGCAAACTCAAGTACGCCAGGGTATAAGGCGTCCCGAGCTGAGTTCTCTGACCTTATTGCAGGAGGACAAGCGTCCGGTCGAACGATCGGCTCTGGTTCGCAAACCTCTGCGGTGAGCGCCATTATGGAGCAAGGAACACTTGAGTTCACTGGGCGAACACTCGACCTCGCAGTGGATGGCAACGGCTTCTTTGTTGTTGCTAATGATAGTGGACAAAAGTTTTATACGAGAGCTGGAAACTTCAAGGTTGATACTGAAGGAAATATCATGAACCAAAATGGATTAACCGTTCTTGGTTTCCCAACAGGTGGTACCGGTGCGCTGCAAGCTATTAACGTCAACCAAGTTTCACAAGATAATATTGCTACTGCGCAAGTTACTTTCACTGGAAACCTTGATGCTCGTACCGCAACGACAACTTCTGTTGCAGCAATTGATGCCCTCGCTGTCCCACTTGCAACAGTGGTTCCTTCAAACGCAACGACTCCAACCTATGCTGATATTTCAGCACTTGCTGCATTCTCAACATCTGTCGATGTCTTCGATTCGCTTGGTGCATCGCATACGCTGACGTCATTTTTCTTTAAAACGGGTACCAATACCTTTGTGTCACGTACCTATGTGAATAGTGAAGATGTCGGTAGTACCGTCAGTGGTTATCCTCGCCAGGTCACTGTGGCAAGTGGTACCGCAACGACTGGAACAACGACCATGAACTTTAATACTGATGGTACTCGTACAACGCCTCTACCTGCATCACTAAGCTTTAGAATTCCCTGGAGTAACGGATCGAACAACGGCTCGAACTCGATTACTACAGCTGACATAAAATTAAATCTTGATAACTTTACACAGTACTCATCCCAGTCAACGGTGAAATCGATTTCTCAAGATGGACAGGGTGTTGGTAACGTTACAAGCCTTGTTATCGAGAAGAATGGTGACATCTATGCTCGACTCAATAACGGACAGACTGCACTTGTAGGAACACTTGGTCTGGTGAACTTCTCTAACCCAGAAGGATTGAGCCGTATTGGAAATAACTTGATGCAACAGTCGCCAACATCAGGGGAGCCTCTGACTGGTCGTGCAGGTGCAGGAACCTTCGGACAAGTTTCCTCTGGTTCAATTGAGTTATCGACTGTTGATATTGCAAACGAATTCGTTAAGATGATTACCCTGCAGCGTGGCTTCCAGGCAAACTCTCGTATCATTACGACGATTAACCAGCTCTTGAATGACATTATTCAGCTTGCATAATGTTCTTTAATAAATAGGCTTTAAGCCTTTTAGTGAGAGCCTTGCGAAAGCAGGGCTCTTTTTTTATTGCTTTTGACAACAGGGCCGCGATGGAGCCTTTGCTCTCAACGAGGGTACTGATAGTATTAACCCACCATGGACTTTTCCGACGAGGACTTCCTAACTGAAATTCCCAAGACAAATACACGTGCCATCGCACGACTCCTAAGCCTTGTCGAAAATGGCAGCCCTCGCGCTCGCCCTCTTGTGAAGAAGCTTTTTTCACGAACGGGAAAAGCTCACATCATTGGTATTACAGGGAGTCCAGGAGCTGGTAAATCAACCCTTGTGGATGGATTGGCCGTAGAGCTGACGAAAGCAGGTAAAAAAGTTGCCATCCTTGCAATCGATCCATCATCGCCATTTAGTGGAGGTGCGATTCTTGGCGACCGAATTCGAATGAATAAGATAGCTGAGTACGGAGCTGTCTTTATTCGCAGTATGGCGACTCGTGGAGCGCTGGGAGGACTTGCTCGTGCAACTGTTGATGCGATTCAAGTGCTTGATGCTGCTGGTTTTGATGTATTGATTATCGAAACTGTTGGTGTTGGTCAGGCTGAGGTTGATATCGTTCGAATTGCTGATTCTTGTGTCGTTGTTGTTGTGCCTGGTATGGGCGATAGCGTGCAAGCGATTAAGGCTGGTATCTTAGAGATTGCTGATATTTTTACAGTTAATAAAAGTGATCGTGATGGAGCCGATCATCTGGTGAAGGATCTTCGAGTGATTCTTTCTTTGGCAGAATATACGCCGACTGACTGGGAACCTAAAATAGTATCAACAATTGCTACAACATTGCAGGGGATTCCAGAACTTTTTACTGCTCTTGCTGAGCATAAAGAGTGGCTTATCACCTCTGTGGCTGGTAAAGAACGAAAGAAGCGTGTGCTGAAAGATATGATTATGACCCTCACCGGAGAAATCGGTGCAACACGTTCTTCACGTATTCCTATGGCAGAACTTGATGCCATAGTTGAACAATGTTTTTCAAAGCAGATTGATCCTTACTCGGCTGCTGAAACTATTTTTGAACGATTTGCGAGAATATAAAGAGGTCTAACGCGTCTATGGTTACAAGAGAATCTATTATTGAAGTATTAAAAACTATTGAAGATCCTGAACTCTTCCTTGATATCTGGTTTCTTGGTCTTATCTATCACATAGGCGTTGAAGAGAGCGGACAGGTCAATATAGAGATGACCTTCACATCGCCAATGTGCCCAGCAGGGCCACAGCTTATTGGTGAAGTCAAAGAACGTGTCGGCGCTCTCAACGGTGTAACCGGGGTTGAAGTGACGGTTGTATTTGTTCCGCCATGGCAGCCTAGTGATGAAGTGAAGCAAACATTAGGAATTTAGAGTAAGACGTGGCGTTTCAATACCCTGAAGAGCAGCAAACATTACAAGAGACATTTCGAAAGTCTCTTGAAGCACTCTGTTCATCAGCATTTATTCGTGAGATGCGAACGGCTCCATCGAATGCAGAAGCAGTAGTGACGCTTTTTAGCGATCTTGGTTTTGCTGACTACTTACAGGATGAAAGCTGCAGCATTATCGATCTGATGCTCGTTGCTAAAGAGTGTGGAAGAACCCTTTGCCCAATGGGGCCTTTTTATGCGGCTTATGCAACTGCTACTGCACGTCGTCTGTTAGGTATCTCTCTTGTCGATGATGCCTTTGTTGATATTGCCGCGAACCTACGAGGAGCCCCGCACTTTCTTCGCTCAGCACAAGTTGCTGCTGCATTTGTTATTGGGGAAGAAGGTCTGCTAGCTCCGCAGTTTCATGTTGCATATAGCACCGTGGAAGCACTAAGAGAGCACTCCTCGATAGATATTACTGAGCCTTCATATACTGCAATCTCCAAAGAGCAACGTGCACTCTCTGCTACAGATGCACAGAAGCTTCAGCATGAGCTCTGTATACTGACGACTGCAGAGCTTGCAGGGATTGGTGAAAAGATACTTGAAGTGACCAACGACTATGTCAAAGTACGTAAGCAGTATGGAAAGCCTATTGCTAGTTTTCAGGCGGTACAGCATCAACTTGCTGAAGTTTTAATGAAGCTTGAAAGTGCATGGGCCCTCTGTGAGGTAGCGGCCGAGCAGGTGAAGGATGGTTCGTCGGGCGCTTCATTTGCAGCTCGCGCATCGCTGGCCTATGCAGCACGGCATGTGCCTGATATGATTGAAATATGCCTCCAGCTCCATGGTGGCATCGGGTTTACTTGGGAATATGATCTCCACCTCTTTTTGCGTCGCGCTTTGAAGCTGCAGGCGTTGGCAGGCCTCTCAGAGAGTGCTTTAATTGCACTATGCGAGAATACTTCATCTGGTTAGCCAAAGTCATAACAGCCCTTATCATCATTATTGTTGCAATCCCAGCTTTTATTGGAGCCATGCTTCTTGCCGGTAAGGAAGTGGTATCACTCGATACGCATCGACACCCTAAAGATAAAAAAGTTGCAGTTGTTGAGCTAACTGGAGTCATTGAAGATGCGCAAGAAATTATCGACACCCTGTATGATTTTGCAGACAATAAACGTATCGATGGAATTGTATTGCGAATTGATTCACCTGGTGGAGCGGTTGCTCCTTCCCAGGATCTGTATCAAGCAATCATCAAACTCAAAGAGCGAAAGCCAATAATTGCTTCGATGGGATCTTTAGCTGCTTCTGGTGGTTTTTATGCTGCTGTTGCTGCATCGAAAGTGATAGCGCAACCAGGAACGATGACTGGATCAATCGGTGTACTGATGCAGCTTCCAAACTTTACTAAAATTACTGACAAGATTGGCTTTGATATGATCACTATCAGAGCAGGAACATTAAAAGATGCAGGTAACAGTTTTCGTGCGATGACCCCTGAAGAGCGTGCATATCTTGAAAAGACTACAGCGACTGTTCATAAGCAATTCATTCGTGATGTTGTAAATGCTCGAAAGTTGCCTTTGAGTGCAGTTGAACCAATCGCAGATGGGCGTGTAATTCTTGGAGAAGATGCAAAAGCGCTTGGACTTATTGATGGTCTTGGAGATCTGTATGATGCGGCCCGTTTGGTCTACGAAGTGAAAGGAGAGCCTTTGCAAAATGATCAAGATCCAGAGCTTATTTACAAAGAAGAACCCTTGAAGGACTTTAAAAAAGCACTGCATGCAGTGCTTAGCATCCCCGGCGTATTTGTGAAGCATGTGCCTGGCATCAGAGCTGAACTCTACGAATAGTATGACCTCGATTCTGTTTGTCTGTCTTGGAAATATCTGTCGCTCTCCTATGGCTGATGCAGTGATGCGTCATCAGGTAAAGCTTGCTGGCTTAGAAAAAATAGTTCGTGTTGATTCTGCTGGGACAGGAGGGTGGCACCAAGGTGAAACGCCCCATGAGGGCACCCGAGAAGTGCTGCGACGGTATGGTGTCTCTGATGAGGGTATTTTCGCTCGAAAAATTGAGCACGATGACTTTCATCGTTTCGATAGAATCTATGTCATGGATAAGAGTAACTTGAAAGATGTCGAGCACTTTGCTCGCAAGCATCAAATCGTGCCGTCTCATCTTGAACTTTTTATGCAAAGTATTGCTGCAAGGAACTATCCTCTTGAAGTGCCAGATCCATATTATACTGGCGAGTTCGATCTTGTGTATGAACTGGTCACAGCAGGATGTACTGCAATCCTGGCAGATATCATAAAATCAAGTCACAACCAGTAAGTATCTAT
>Ga0214921_10012218_pt1 | contig 10313 bp, 13 predicted proteins | sample LL1505_MetaG_FD_177992 | JGI IMG/M metagenome (GOLD analysis project Ga0214921, IMG submission 177992) | Freshwater microbial communities from Lake Lanier, Atlanta, Georgia, United States - LL-1505 | ecosystem: Environmental > Aquatic > Freshwater > Lake | place: USA: Georgia | collected...
TGGTTATCCCGGCTCGGCCTGGGAGAAGGGCGGTTACATCACCCGCGGTTTTCAGGACCTTAAGTGGCTGCCCAATCCACCCGCTGAAGCCAGCCCGCCGCCCTACATGGGTTGAGTGGCGCTCACAACCAACATCAGGAGACACAAGTGGCAAAATTTGAACACACCGACGAAAGCGTTGTCGTCGTCATCGGATCCGGCGCAGGCGGTGGAACGCTTGCGAACGAGTTGTGCCAAAAGGGCATCAAAGTCGTCCTGCTCGAAGCCGGTGCCCGTCAGTCGACCGCCAGCTTCATCAACGACGAATGGAAATCGTTTAGCCAGCTCGCGTGGCTCGATGCTCGCACGACCTCGGGCTCATGGCGGGTTGCGAAAGATTTCTCGGGCTTGCCGGCCTGGATTTGTAAAACGGTTGGTGGCTCTACCACCCACTGGGCTGGGGCATCGCTGCGTTTCCAGGAGCATGAGTTCCGTGCCAAGACCACGTACGGCCAGATCGACGGCGCAAATCTGCTGGATTGGCCCGTGACGCTGCAGGAGCTCGAGCCCTATTACGCCAAGGCCGAAAACAAGATGGGCGTAACCCGTACCAACGGGATTCCAGGGCTGCCGGGTAACAACAACTTCAAGGTCTTGCATGCCGGTGCTAAAAAGATCGGATACAAGGAAGTGCACACGGGCCGGATGGCGATTAACAGCCAACCCCGCGATGGCCGCGGCCGCTGCATGCAACTGGGGTTCTGTTTCCAGGGCTGTAAAAGCGGTGCCAAATGGTCAACCCTGTACACCGAGATTCCTAAGGCTGAAGCGACCGGTAATCTCGATCTCCGGACCCAGGCCCATGTAACCCGGATTGAACATGACAACACCGGGAAAGTCACGGCAGTGACCTACATGGATGGTGCCGGTAAAGAGCAACGCCAAAGCGCTCGTCTTGTGTGTGTGGCGGGTAACTCGATCGAGACCCCGCGCCTCCTCTTGATGTCCGCTTCAGACCTTTATAAGGATGGCCTTGCGAATTCCTCGGGTCAGGTCGGGCGTAACTACATGCGCCATATGACCGGTTCGGTGTACGCCGCCTTCAAAAATCCGGTCCATATGTATCGTGGTACGACCATGGCGGGGATTATTCAGGACGAAGCCGCCCATAATCCGAAGCGCGGATTTGCCGGTGGCTACGAAATGGAGACCCTGTCCTTGGGTATTCCGTTCATGGCGGCTTTCTTGAACCCAGGTGGCTGGGGCGCTGATTTTGCCTGGTGGATGGAGCATTATGTCCAGACGGCGGGTATGTGGCTCGTCGGCGAAGACATGCCTCGTGAAACCAACCGGGTCACGCTCAACACGTCGGTTAAAGACCAGTGGGGCAATCCAGCGCCCAACGTGCATTTCGATGATCATCCGAACGACATCGCGATGCGTAACCACGCCTTCAAACAGGGCGAGGATGTCTACAAAGCCGCGGGCGCGATCAAGACCTTCCGGACCCCGCCCTACCCGTCAACCCACAATATGGGGACCTGCCGGATGAGCGCCAAGGCCTCGGAGGGTGTTGTTAACAAATGGGGCCAAACCCACGATATTGACAATCTCTTTATCAGCGACGGTAGCCAGTTCACCACGGGCGGCGCTGAAAATCCAACCCTGACGATCGTGACATTGGCGATTCGGCAGGCGGATTACATCGCCAAGCAAATGACGGCGCGGGCTATTTGAGCTTCGGCTATGTGTGAATTCTTTGTGACCGCTGACCCCATCCAGTACGAGCAGCGAACCCGCACGATGCGGATTCGCGGCGTGCTGACCAGCTTGCGCCTGGAAAACATGGTTTGGGACATCCTGGCGGAAATGGCGGAAGCCGAGAAGTGCACGACCAATGCTTTGATTTCGCAGTTTCATGATGAAATTTTGGCGTATCGAGGCGAAGTTCCGAATTTCGCCTCGTTTTTGCGGGTGACCTGCATGCGCTACCTCCGGCGCCGATTATCTGAACTCGAGTCAAAGCTCGCGCCGCGGGTGCGTTTGGGGGATCCGGCGGAGCCGTTGCTAATGGCAGTTACTCGTTAACGCCTTGTGATACCGAATCGCGTTCATCAATCTTTCTGGAGCATTTTCTGCAATGAGCTTTGATACGGAACATTACCCCGGCGTGTGTGCGCACCCCTCCGAAGCCTCGCGCGGGTTTGTGTTCAACCACTCGATGGTTCGGATTAAGGATCCAGCCGTTTCTCTTGATTTTTATACTCGAATCATGGGGATGCGGGTGTTGCGCAAACTCGATTTTCCCGAGATGAAGTTCACGCTTTATTTCTTGCATCGGCCGCTCGAGGCTGAATCGGTTCCTGAGGACATCGGCGAGCGCACCGCCTGGACATTTGCCCAGAGAGGCATTCTGGAACTCACCCACAACTGGGGCACCGAGTCCGATCCGGAATTCAGGTACCACGACGGGAATGCTCAACCGCAGGGGTTTGGACATTTTTGTTTTTCAGTCCCGCACCTGGCGACTGCGGTCGCCTGGTTTGATGAAAATCAGGTCCCCTACGTCAAGCGTCCCGAGCAGGGAAAGATGAAAGACGTCGCCTTTATCAAGGATCCGGACGGATACTGGATTGAGATCGTCGAACCCGCCTTGCTCAAGCAACTGGGGCAAACCCCGGTCGCTTAAAGCGCCCTGCAGTTTAAAGAGCCTGATCGATCCACGATCAGGCGCCTCGGCCGGCGCGCTCGCGCCAGGCGATTAACTCGCCAACGATGCCTCGCCGAAAGGCTACGACACAAAAGACAAAGATCGCGCCGATGATCACGGTGACCCAAGACCCCACTCGGTCAGCGAGAAAATTCTGTAGGCCAATGATCGCAAAGGCCCCAACCACCGGACCAGCGAAGGTGCCCATCCCGCCCAACAGCGTCATCAGGACGACCTCACCCGACAGCGACCAATGCGCATCGGACAAGGTCGCAAAACCCAGGACAAGCGTTTTGAGCGAGCCAGCGAGCCCAGCCAGCCCCGTCGACAAAACGAACGCTAAGAGCTTGTAGCGGTCGACCTCATAGCCCAGAGAAATTGCTCTTGCCTCATTTTCGCGGATCGCTTTCAGGATTTGCCCGTATGGCGAATGAACAATCCGGATCACAAAGAGATAAACCGCGACAAAGACCGCCAAGATCACGAAGTACAACACCGTGTCATTAGCCAGGGGCAGCAAGCCAAAGAGCTTTCCCCGTGGGACGCCTTGTAATCCGTCCTCGCCGCCTGTAAACGGGGCCTGTAACCAGACAAAGTAAATCATCTGCGCCATCGCGAGCGTGATCATGGCGAAGTAGATGCCCTGGCGCCGAATGGCAATCAAACCAACCAGACCGCCGATCGCCGCAGCCAGGAGCGTTCCACCCAATACGCCGAGTTCCGGTGACCACCCAGCCGTGCGCACGAGCCAACCAGTGCCGTAGGCGGCGGCCCCGAGGTAGGCTGCGTGTCCAAATGAAAGGAGCCCCGTAAAGCCGAGCAGCAGATTGAATGCGCAGGCAAAAATGGCGAAGCACAGGGCCTTCATGATGAAGATCGGATAAAGCCCAAGGAACGGCGCGGCGATCAGGGCGGCGAGTCCAAGGAGCGGGACGACGCGCATGTTCATTTCTCTTTGCCGAATAACCCGGCTGGGCGAACAATCAGCACGATGGCCATGATCACGAATACGACGATGCTGGAGGCTTCGGGATAAAACACTTTGGTCAGACCTTCGACGAGCCCGAGGGAGAGTCCGGTGATGATCGATCCTAGAATTGAACCCATACCGCCGATCACGACGACTGCAAAAACGACAATGATCAGGTTGCTTCCCATCAGAGGGGTGACCTGAATGACCGGTGCGGCCAGCACACCAGCAATGGCCGCGAGGCCCGCGCCCGCGCCGTAGGTGAGCATCACCATCAGGGGTACATTGATACCAAATGCCTGAACGAGTGCCGGATTCTCGGTCCCGGCCCGCAAATACGAGCCGAGCCGGGTTTTTTCAATCAAGAACCAGGTCGACAGACAGACGACGAGCGACGCGAGAACGACCCAGGCTCGATAGTTCGGCAGGATCATGAATCCGAGGTTGGTCGCGCCCTGCAATAGTTCTGGAACATTGTATTGCTGACCTGAGACACCAAATTGCTCGCGAAAAAGACCTTCGGCGATCAGTGCCAAGCCAAAGGTCAGTAACAGGCCGTAGAGTGGATCGAGCTTGTAGAGTTGTTTGAGCAGGGTGCGTTCAATCAGGACGCCCAAGGCGCCCACTACCAGTGGCGAGACGATCAGGGCCAGCCAATAATTGATGCCAAAAAACTCGAGCCCGATCCAGGCCACATAGGCGCCGATCATGTAGAGCGCCCCATGGGCGAAGTTGACGATCCCCAGCAGTCCAAAAATGACCGCCAGGCCCAGGCTCAACATCGCATAGAAAGACCCATTGACCAGGCCGAGCAATAACTGCCCGAGAAAGGCCTGCAACGGGATCCCGAAAATATCCATGGAGCGTTTCTTTGACGTCTATCTTTAAGCGTCTCTTATTTCCAGAGTGCGCACTTCGAGTCGGCCTTGGTCGTCCACGCGTCCTCGCCCTTAATAGTCTGGACCACGTTGTAGTAATCCCAGGGTTCGGTTGACTTGTCGGGGGACTTGACCTGCATCAGATACATGTCATGGACCATCCGACCGTCGCCCCGCACGAACCCATCTTTCGCGAAAATGTCGTTCACTTTGGCCTTTTTGAGTTGGGCCAGAACCTTGTCTGCATCATCGGTTCCGATGGCCTTCACCGCCCGATAACCGCGTGCCCTGGCTCCCGGCGCGTTCGCGCAGATTCGGGAAGAGCGTGTAGATCTCTTCGATACTCATGCCGCCGCCGGCGAGCGTGGGCGGGAGCAGCAGATTTTCTTCAGCCGAGAGGCTCGAGAAAATGCCGCGCTCCTCGGGGCAATAACCAATCCCGAGGCGAGCGATCCGATGCGTCGGCAAATCGATCGTCTGTTGGCCGTGGACCTTGACGGAGCCTGTCCGTCGCCCAATCAGACCCATGATCGCCCGCAGGGTGCTCGTGCGCCCTGCGCCATTGCGACCAAGCAGGGTTACGACCTCGCCTTCATCGACGTGAAAATTCACGCCATGCAATACGTGGGATTCACCATACCAACCCTGCAGATTGGCGACTTCCAGGAAGCGGGATTGGCTCATCGTTCTGGGTTTGGGATCAGTGAGCGCCCAGGGGCTCGGTCGCAGTCGTACCCATATAGGCCTCAATGACCGCGGGGTTCTTGGAGACCTTTTCGTAAGGTCCCTCCGCCAGGGTCGCACCCCGTTGCAGGACAGTAATCGTATCGGCGATGCTCGAGACCACACTCATATTGTGTTCAACCATTAGGATGGTTCTGTTCTTAGAGACTTTTTTAATGAGTTGTTTGATTCGGTCTACGTCCTCGAGTCCCATCCCCTGTGTGGGCTCATCAAGCAGCATCAAAGTCGGCTCCATGGCCAACGTTGTTGCAATCTCAAGCGCACGTTTGCGTCCATAACTCAGCTCAACGGCGAGCAGTTGGGCCGAACTTTCAAGATCCACTGCGACGAGCAACGCCATCGCCTGTTCGTTCAGCGGATGCAGGGTGTTCTCCGACCGCCAGAAATGAAAAGAGGTCGACAGTTTGCGTTGCAGCGCGACCCGAACGTTTTCCAGTACCGTGAGGTGGGGAAAGACAGACGAAATCTGAAATGACCGGATCACGCCTCTACGGGCAATTCGCGCCGACGATTCTTCGGTGATGTCATGCCCTTCAAACAGGATCTGGCCTGAAGTGGGAGTGAGGAATTTTGTCAGCAAGTTAAAGCAAGTGGTTTTGCCAGCCCCATTAGGGCCGATCAGGGCGTGAATCGTGCCCCGTCGGACATTCAGATCGACCTTGTTAACCGCCACAAACCCTTTGAACTCCTTGGTCAGTGCTCGGGTTTGCAAAATGAAGTCTTCGCTCATGAGGCTCGACGGCTTAGGTGTTGTAGCTCGCATCGAGCTTTTGGACTTTACGCAAGAGGGCTGGCCATACAAATGCGGCGCCAAGTCCGCCAGTTTGAACCTGCATGGCCTTGGCGGTTCCGGTGATGATGTCAGGGTGCACGGCGTGTAGCTCGCCCCCAGCTTGAGCCGAAATCTGAATCTGACAGGCACTCTCAAAGATATACATCCCCAGAAATGCTTCTGCGACGGAACTGCCCACGGTCAATAGACCGTGATTTCGAAGGCACAAAAACCGCGCGCTGCCTAAATCAGCCTGTAGCCTGGGGATCTCGTCGGGTCGGAAGGCAACGCCTTCGTAATCGTGATAAGCCAAGGATGCTAGGACGAAGGTGCTTTGCTGCGAAATAGGCAATACCCCGCAGCGTTGTGCGGCCACAGCGACGCCAGCCCGGGTATGGGTATGCAGCACGCAGTGCGCATCGTCTCGGGCTGAGTGAATCGCGCTGTGAATGGTGAAACCCGCTGGGTTGACCGGAAACGGATTGCTTCCGACCTTATTTCCTGATTGATCGATCCGCACCAGTGAGGAGGCGGTGATTTCATCGAATAACAGCCCGTACGGGTTGATCAGAAAGTGGTGTTCGGGCCCCGGAATGCGTACGCTGATGTGCGTAAACACGAGATCGCTCCAGCCAAAGTGGGCGACCAGGCGGTAAGCAGCCGCCAGATCGCAGCGCAAAGCCCACTCTTCGGGGCTCACCTCGGCCTGGCACGACGGGATTTTCATGGTGGTCTCCATTGGAATCATTTTGATGAACTTGACCGATTATCTCCTGCAAGCGTGGGAACGCGGTTGGGTGATCAATTTCGCGGTTGGACTGACGGTTGCAGAAGCCGTCTGGTTGCTCGGGAGTTATTACCTTCGACGTCGTGGTTTAGCCCCAGACGAGTACCTGTTGAATCTACTCTCGGGGCTATTCCTGATGCTGGCGCTGAGGACGACAGTAGGAGCGGGCGACCCGTTCGGGCCGATCGTCTACCTCAGCCTGGCCGGCGTTTGTCATGTGGCCGATCTGGTTCGGCGGACGCGAAGTAAGCGGAGTAAGCGGAGTACGCGGCAGATTTATTGAAACTTCGGGAGCTTCAGCATGTTCATTGAGACAATCACGCGCCGGTCGTGATTTTCGGGGACATGGTGCCGCAGCATGCCCGGGAACAAGATCAACCAGCCTGGTTTCGGCGTGATTACCAAATGGTTGTCGAACACAATTGGGGCGCAATTGGGTCCAGCCTCCAGGTAAATGACGGCTGAGAAATCCGACGGGAAATGGCTGTGCAGGATGGTGTGATCTGACTCCTCGTAGATCACCCCCCAGCAGTCAGTGACCACCAGATCAAGGTTTAGATTCACCAGATCGGTAACCAAATACTGTTTCGAGGCCCGCATCGCCATTTGTTTAACGGTTTCGGTTAACGGCGCGAATTTAGGGTTGAGCTGGTGGCTCTTCCATGGACTCATGTAAACCGACTTGACGTTCGATGGAGTCGATTCAGGGTGACTGATTCGAAGTTCTTCGATGGCCTCGCGCGCGAGAATCAATTGGTCGGCGAACGCCCCAAGGTGACAATGAAAGACCGGTAACTTGGTCGGTACTTCGTATTGCCCGAGTTCAATGGAATTAATGTCGGCCATAGCAGTGAAAAAGGGTTGCACGGTCCCGGAAGTTTTAACCGTTCTGTGTGGGGCGCGCAAGGGTACACTGGGTAAAACCGTTAAGCGGAGCTCGTTTGATTCGGACCGTTTGGAGTTTTCACTGGGGAATGGCCATCCTGGCGCTCGGCGTCGCAGCCCTCGGTCATGCTTCCGCGACCGTGGCCGTCAACGCGGTCGTCACAGGTACGGGTACTGCGTTTTTGGTTGCCCCGGATCTCTTGGTGACTAACCGCCACGTGATCCAATCGTGTGCTGCGATCGATGTGTACACACCCGAGGGCAAGCGGCCGGCACAGGTTCAGGTGGCGGATGCGGCGGTGGACCTAGCGCTTTTGCGCGTTCCGGGCCTTCGGGGAATGCCCGTGAGATTGCGCTCGCCAAGAACAATCCGCCTTGGCGAGACCGTTTTCGTTTTCGGATTTCCTCTCAGTGGTTCACTGACCAGCGGCGGTAATTTCACCTCGGGTTTGGTCAGTGGATTGCGTGGACTGCATGACGCGCCGGGCGATATTCAGATCACGGCCCCCGTGCAGCCGGGCAATAGCGGAGGCCCACTGCTCGATGCTGCGGGGCAGGTCATCGGTGTCGTGAAGGCCAAGCTCGACGCCATGAAAGCCGCCAAAGCGATTGGGGATATTCCCCAGAACGTAAATTTTGCGATTTCGGGCCCGACGCTGGTCGATTTCCTTGCCCGTCATAAGGTTGGGTTTGCTAACGGCTCTGTTAATCCGACGACCGCGCCAATCGACACGGCTCAGGTCGCTGAATTGGCGCAGGGATTTACGTTCCGTGTTGAATGCGGTGGTCGTGGGGCATCCAACGCCGTCGTCGCTGGCCCTCCTGCCAACCCGACCAACACCCCCAACCCCACAGGCAACCCCGGCGATGCTTCGCTGCCCAGGCGTGCGGGCCCGATGATCGCTTGTCAGGGGCCTGTTTTGTCCTGGACTGATTGTTTTGGCGGGGTGGATCTTCCCGATGGCGCGAAATATGTCGGAGAATTCAAGGATGGGAAGTACCACGGGCAGGGGAGTTATCTCTTTTCCGATGGTCGTCGTTATGTCGGTGAACTCAAAGACGGGAAACGAAGCGGACAGGGCGTGTTTATGCTTTTGGACGGGACCCGCTATATTGGTGACTACAAAGATGACAAATGGAATGGGGTTGGTTCGATTTATTCTGCGAGCGGACAGGTTTTGCAGGCCGGCACCTATGATGACAACCGGCTGGTTCGGGGAAAGTAAATCCAGCCTCTTTTGTGCAGTGTTGATGTTCGGAGCGAGTCTCTTTGCCCAAGGCGCTTCGGCCCAGATGTTTCGAGACGTCCCCCGAGGGCCCAGCGCGACCGCGATCGGTCCGGCGCAGGGTCCCTTGCAAGCGCCCGCACCCCCTCCGTCGGGCCAGCCCAGTAACACGGCCAGCGCCGGAACTGCGAACGCTAAAGAGCCCACGGCCGCGATGGCTGCGGACGATATTGTTAAAGCACTGCTGGCCAATCCAGACCGCGCCCGGGGCGCGCAGGCATCGACGGCTAACCCCGGTCAACCGACGCCGCCTGACCCCTGGTTTATCGACCTGCAGATCCAGTACGAGTTCAACTCGGCGGTCATCCTAGAAGAAAGCCATCCGTTATTGAATCAGGTCGCATTGGCCTTAAATTCACCCCGATTGAAGTCCGTGCGCTTTGACGTGGAGGGGCATACCGACGGGGTTGGTAGCAAAGCAAACAACGAGACCTTGTCGATGCGTAGAGCGCAGTCTGTCGTGGTGTACCTGACATCGGCAGGCGTAGCCGCCGATCGTATGAATCCAGTCGGCAAAGGCTTCAGTGAACTGCTTTACCCGTTTGAACCTAAATCGGCCGCTAACCGACGCGTACGGATCAGGGCCCGCGCCCTTTGATTAACGATTCCGAGATGTTTCGGATGCTGCCTGAGTCGGCTCGCATCGGCAGCGACAAAAGAAAGCCTGATTGGGGCTATCAATGCTCGGATTCGCAGTTATTTCGAGTGCAAATTCTGTCAGTGAAGTTCTGACTCTAGTCAGCATAAACCCCAGCTTTCTTGATCAGCGGCCCCCAGCGGTTTATTTCAGCGGCCAGGTGGGTTCGTAGCGCTTGCGCGCCGGACTGGGCGTCGTCCACGGGTGCGGTACCGAGTGAGGCAAATCGTTGAACCAGTGCAGGGTCATGAAGCGCACGTTTGAGGGCGGCCTCCAGGGTTTGCAACACCGGTTTGGGTGTCCCTTTGGGTGCATAGAGCCCGTGCCAAACCGCGAGCTCAAAGCCTGGCATCCCGGCCTCCGAAAACGTCGGTACGGATGGCAAGGTTGCCAGTCGGGTCTTGTTTGCGATCGCAAACGCCTTAATGCTCCCCGCCTGCAGGTGAGCGGTGGTCGAGACCGGTTGGTCGCAAATCAAATCCACCTGATTGCCGATCAAATCTTGCAGTGCGGGTCCGGTCCCCCGATACGGAATCGTGGTGAGATCGGTTTGAATGGTGCTCATAAAAAGCATCGAACAAAGTTGCGCCGTGGAACCCGCGCCGGAATGGGCGAAGTTTGCTTTATCTCGGTTTGAACGCAAATAAGGAATCAACTCTGCCAGC
>Ga0214921_10012219_pt1 | contig 10312 bp, 8 predicted proteins | sample LL1505_MetaG_FD_177992 | JGI IMG/M metagenome (GOLD analysis project Ga0214921, IMG submission 177992) | Freshwater microbial communities from Lake Lanier, Atlanta, Georgia, United States - LL-1505 | ecosystem: Environmental > Aquatic > Freshwater > Lake | place: USA: Georgia | collected 2015-05-28
ATGGCACAATACCTACCCTTCACTCAAATGCAGTTCCTCATTGGGAATTGACTGAAAAATACGATTTAATTGATTTTGAATTGGGCGTAAAACTTACTGGTGCAGGCTTTCCTGTTTACAAAGGTAAAGGTGCAAAGCTACAGCGTGCACTTATTAATTTCTTTTTAGATGAGGCAGAAAAGCAAGGCTACAATGAGGTACAACCACCCATATTAGTGAATGAAGAAAGCGGTTTTGGTACTGGTCAGCTACCTGATAAAGAAGGACAAATGTATTTTGTAGGTGAGGATAAATTTTATTTAATACCCACAGCCGAAGTTCCTATCACGAATATTTATCGTGATGTAATTTTAAAAACAGATGAGCTGCCAATAAAAAACTGTGGTTATACACCTTGCTTTCGCAGAGAAGCGGGAAGTTATGGTAAAGATGTTCGCGGTTTAAACCGACTACACCAATTTGATAAAGTTGAAATTGTACAAATTGCACATCCCGAAAAATCGTATGAAATATTAATGGAAATGCGCATTTACGTGGAAAGTTTGTTACAGAAATTGGAATTGCCTTTCCGCACGCTGCATCTTTGTGGAGGCGATATGAGTTTTGGTTCTGCGCTTACCTTTGATTTGGAAGTATATAGTTCAGCACAAAAACGTTGGTTAGAGGTAAGTTCGGTTTCAAACTTCGAAACCTTCCAAACCAACCGATTGAAATGCAGGTTTAAAGACGGAAATGGCAAAACACAATTGGCACATAGTTTAAACGGTAGCGCCTTGGCTTTGCCGCGTATAGTTGCTGCTTTGTTAGAAAACAATCAAACCGAAGCTGGCATTAAAATACCAAGCGTGTTGGTGCCTTACACAAAGTTTGATTTGATTGCATAGTTTGGTTTATTCTTCAAAAAATAAAATTACTTTCGCGCCGAATTAAAAAATATAAAAATGAGTAACGTAACATTTACAATGATTAAGCCCGATGCAGTTGAAAAAAACTACATAGGAGGTATTTTAAAAATGATTAATGATGCAGGTTTTGTTATTAAAGCAATGAAATATACAAAACTTAGTGCCGAAACTGCTGGTAAGTTTTACGAAGTGCACAAAGCACGTCCGTTTTACGGTGAGTTAGTTGAATACATGTCGTCAGGACCAATTGTAGCAGCTATTTTAGAAAAAAGTAATGCAGTTGCTGATTTCAGAACATTGATTGGTGCAACAAATCCTGCTGATGCAGCTGAAGGTACAATCAGAAAAATTTATGCTGAGTCAATTGCTGCTAACGCAGTTCACGGTTCGGATAGTGATGAAAATGCATTGATAGAAGGTAATTTCTTCTTCTCAAACTTAGAGAGATTTTAAGTTTTCAAATAATCAAGTAAATAAAAAGAGGCTGTCCGTTAAAGGATAGCCTCTTTTTCATTGCTCCAAAATTTAGATGACAAATTGAACTAATTAAAGATTCAATTTTTAATGTGTTTTAAATCCAAACATTTGAATCGATTAATAATTCCTAATTCAAATTTGTAATCTTAAATCCTTTAGGATAACGCACTTTAAAACTAAATTTATGCGTGATGCTTTCGCCAGCTTTTATGCTTGATTTCCATTTGAGTGCGCCAGTTTCTTTTGCGTAATCAGCTTTTGAACCTTCGTTCAACTCAACTTCAGTGTTAGTGTTTGCCGATAATGGAATTTGGTCATCTATCGTAATATCAATTGCTGTTTTCTTTTTGTTTTTGATGTTGATTTCATATTCGTACGATGCCGACTTTGTACTTCCTATCAAACTTTTATCATTCAAAAACTTAGTGCGCTTGCGGTCAACAACAATATTGTTATCACGTCCGAAAGAAATTGAAATAGTATCATTCGCAACATTAGTTTCGAAGTATGTTTTACCAATATAAGCTCCTTCAAAAAATATGTTTGCATCGCCAGGTAGCAATCCGCTTTGGTTCCAATCAATTAATTTTGCTTCTAAAAAAGCACCAGGATCAATCTTAGGTTTGCTAATGTAGCTGTAGCTTGCAGGCACTTCATATTTTTGAATTCCTACTAAGTTTTGTTCTCCATCCGACTTAATGGTGTAAGGAATACTAATCTCAAAAATATTGTTGGTTTGCGATTCGGTGTTGGTAGTATAATTTGAAGAGTTGGAGGACATGCTGTCAAGTTTTTTAGATGACTCTTCTTCAGATTTTGCTTCTGCTTCCGCCTTTAAATAAGCTGGCGCGGCATCATAAGCCATCATTGGTGCTGCGCCATAACTTCCTTTAGAATTTCCGTTTCTATAATAAACTACCTGTTCACTTTGCACATTTACATAAAACGGATTAAGTGCGGGAATATTCATAGAAACATTTGGATTGCCAGTACTTATAAAAAGTTTTACATCCTTCCATTCTTCACCAGTATTTTGCCACACGTTTGCCTTGCTGTTAATTACTACAGGGTTACTTACACTTTCTGCCTTAATATCGTAAAACGGATTCCAGCCTGCATTGCCAACATTGTAACTCAAATCTAAATCTGCTTTTGCAACAACATTACTTTTAATAGCAACTATAATATCAGCTTTGTAATTACTTTCATTATGGTATGCATCCAATTGTAATTGCAAATCGTCTGCAATCTTTTGTAGCTTTTGTTTCAATATATTTTGCTCGGCACTTTTAGCGAAAATATCTTCCATCCTCACCCTAAAAAAATTCGCCATTTTCTCTAACTCTATAGATGACAATATTAAATTGTTGCCTCCAATTTTCTGGTTGGCCCTCATCATATTTTGCTCATCATTTAAAGCAGTAATTTTGTTTTGAGCGTTTGATATTTTTAGATTTATTAGTTCTAGACTATCTTCAACTATTTTCAGTTTTGGGTCCTTTTGATTCTTATATAAAAAATCTTTAACTACAGTTATTGATAGTATGGTAAAGTCGGCATTACCTTTAATTTGAATGCTATTTTCATCAATGAATTGTGATACGTTTTGAAACACCAAATTGTAAGTACCCTTTACTAAATTGGCATCTGCACTTGCCTTTACTTGGGCACTTGAAGTGTACACGGTTACCTCCTTAATTTGAGATTTAATATTGATGTCGGCAGCAAACGACAAGGTGCAAATTGCTGTGAAAAGAATGGTTGCGAAAGCTTTCATATGTTTCTATTAACTAAGATAATTGAGGGTTTATCTTATATTTATAGTACAAGATTAATGATTATTTTCAAACTAATGTTGTATTAAAAACTTGCCTCTAACTGTTCGGTTGTTGTTTAGTGAAATTGTATAGAAATATATACCATTTTGGTAGTTTAAAGTGTAAAGTTGAAACTTTAAAGTGTTGTTACAATTTATTGTTTCCATTACTTGCCCTTGTGCGTTTATAATTTCTATTTTATTGATTGCTTCAGAGCTTTCTATTGTTACAATATCGTTGGCAGGATTAGGGTAGAGCCCCACCCCAACCCTCCCCGAAGGGGAGGGAGCAACCGCCAAAGGTGTACAACTTACATTAGCGCAACCATTGCTATCAATGCGCAATAGCCAACCATCTTCGTTACTATTATCATCCCAACCAAAGCCGCACGCAACATAACCATTATCGGGCATGCGCACAATATCGCGTAGGTAATTTTGTGCGCCAGGGCCATTCCAAAAACTATAATATTGCACATCAAGGCTATCGAAGTTTGCACTCATTTTCATTAAAAAAGGCCTTATTAATTTATAGTCTTCATAACCCCACACATCGTAAGTACCATCAGTATTTTTAAACACTTTTGTAAAATAATGGTATTGTATATGTTTAAAATACAATCTTTCGTTACTTACCTGTGTGCCATTGGGTGATAACTCAGCCATGTATGCTTGCGTATTGCCGTTGTCCCAACCTGGCTCACCACTTCTGCCATATATTACAATGTTACCGTTAGGTAATTCATAAATATCATTAATCTCATCGTCATTAATACCATAGCTCCAAGTTTTTTGCCATAGCAAATTACCATTTGAATCTACTTTTATGATGTAGAAATCACCATATTGATTTTCTGGGTTTATGCTACCAAAAAGAAAAAAGCCATCATCGTTACTTTTTTTAAAGCCATTTGGATATTCAACTGAATGTAACATACCGTATTCCTTTTTCCAAATTTGGTTTCCATTTGTATCAACTTCAATTAGTAAATACTGATTAGTTAAATGGTTGTAAGTTGAGTCATAACGATTAATATACCCAAATAACATTATTTTAGTATCATAATTTTTTATTTTTCGAAAAGCTTCTCCTATTGTCGAAACTTCGTGAATGTGTTTTGAAAAAATTGTATCCCCTATTTTATTTATTTTAAGAAGCCATCCTTGACTAGATTCATTATTTTTTTTTTCTATATTAATAACATACAACCGTTCATTATAAAAAGCAATACCGCTGCCTAAACCGCTTGTAAATAAATTAACACTGTCTTTAGAAAATGTTTTTGTTAGAATGTGATTTGTCTCATTGTCATAAACAGAAAAGTAAATGTCTAATTTTCCATTTGCACTGTTGCCCCCAAAACAATATAAACTATCATTTACAATTACAATTTCAGAAATTGTATTTACTGAATTACTATCCAAGTAATCCTTACTAACATTGTAATAAATTTGGGAATAGCTGAGATTAATAAAAAGTAATTGGACAAGTGAGAATAATGTTAAATTTTTCATGATTAGTAGGAATTAAAAAAAGCTAGAAGACAAAACCGTCTTCTAGCTTTTTTAGTATTATTTTACAATAGCTAATTTTTTAATACAAACTGCTTTAACACCGTTTTTAGCTTTTACAATATAAAAGCCAGTTGCAACGTCTGTAAGATTTATTGTAATTCTATTAGAATAAACCATGTTAGTATAAATTATCTTGCCAGTTAATTCAACAATTTCGATGTTACTTGGCATTTCATTTTCAAATAAAATGTCAGTAAAGTTATTGGCTGGGTTTGGAACAATTTTAAAAGTATAATCTTCATTATTTTCTTTTTGTATTTCCTTTACAGCCAGCGGCGTACAACTTACATTAGCGCAACCATTGCTATCAATGCGCAAAAGCCAACCATCTTCGTTACTATTATCATCCCAACCAAAGCCGCACGCTATGTAGCCATTATCGGGCATGCGCACAATATCGCGTAGGTAGTTTTGTGCGCCAGGGCCATTCCAAAAACTATAATATTGCACATCAAGGCTATCGAAGTTTGATGAGAATTTCATGAGCAAAGGGCGGGTAATATCACCATGATAATTTACTTCTTCTCCCCAAATATCATAAGTACCATCATCATTTTTAAAAATATGTGAAAAATCAGTATCGAATGAATTAAAGACATCTAACCCAAAAAACTTTCTCTGCCATATTATTTGGTTTCCATCAGCACTAAGCATGGCTAAATAAGCGCGACTAAAATCAAACCCATTTGTGATGTCAGAAAAATAACCACAAACCAATAATTTGCCATCAGGCATTACAAATAAATCTAAAATTCCATCATGGTAAATATCGCCCCAAGTACTTTGCCACAAAATGTTACCTAAGGCATCCATTTTTAATAAAAAAAAATCTTTGTATGATTGGTGCAAAGCCTTGCTGCCAAATACAAAAAAACTACCATCAGGGTTTAATTTGAAATCGTTTAATTGTAAGTTTGCATTATTACTACCAAATGCATGCTCCCAAATTATATTACCAAGTGTATCCATTTTTGTAATAAAACCTTTTGTGTAATACAAATTTAAAGTAGTATCTAAATATTGGGCATCACGCAATAAATATAAGTTATTATTCTTTGAAATTATTTTAAGAAATCTACTACCACCAACCGCATTTGTTAATTCATAAGATTTGGTAAAAATCGTATCAAAATTAGCATCAAGCTTTACCAAATAACTTCTTAAAAAATTTGTAAATGTTGCTGTAGAACCTATAGTGTAATAACTTTTATACAGTTTTAATAAACTACCACCTTGGCCAGTAGTTATATCTAATGTATTACTAGTAATTGAATCTGTTTTTAGTAAACTGCCTTCTAAGTTTCTTGTTTCAAAAATTAAACTCTTACCATTTGGAAAGTTTACTTGTTCTGTTAAATATATAAGGTTAGATACATAGATATTTGTATATGCATTTAATAGGCTTCTATTTTGAAAATCATACACATTGTTCAAAAAATTTTGGGCAAAACTATTTGTATTTAAACAACAAATAATTAAAATACCCAAAAATGAAATTAATTGCTTCATCTTGTTATACCAAGTATTAAGTAGCAAAGGCATTTGCCTTTGCTACTAGTTGAAAATTAATGTTGTATAATTACTTTAAATGGCTTAGGTAGATTATTTACTTTTAAAAAGTAACAGCCATTGCTTAAGCTACTTACATCAATACCTTCGTTTGTAGTCAATAGTTTTTCAATTACTAATTTCCCAAAAATATCTGTTAGTTTTACTTGCGCCAAAGATGTTGGGAAGTTGATACATAGCTTATCATGTGCAGGATTAGGATAGATTGTTGGATTTTCAGAAATATTCATGTCTATGCTAGGCTCTATAACTTTATCATCATTGTATGTTGCCTTTCTGTAACCATTTACAAACCTAGGTTTGCGAGGATTATAACCATATTTTGCCTTGCCATTGGCAGCTAAGGCAACTGAGGCGTATATACCTGTAATGCTGTTTGTATTGGCGAAGCTTTTAAAGTCGATACTGTTGCTAGCATTTAAATTCGAGGCTACTTTCACTTTTTCTTGAAAGTAATTTTGTATTTGCCGTAATTCAATCAATGGTGTTGTATCTAAATCTAACCTTGCATTTTTCTCCACAATCTTATTTACTTCATTGCCAAAATCATAACCATAATGATTGTAAGGGTCGAAGATAAAGCCTATTATTTTTGAAGCATTGGTTGGGTCATTGGCTAATAGTTCCATAGCTTTTTTTGGCTCGTTTATCTCAATAAAATCGGTAAGTAAATCATTTAAGGCTAGCCCTAATTCATTTTCTATTACCTTTAATTGTTCATCGATAAACGAACGTGGACTAATACCAACTTGCACACTTTGTATGTGTTGTTTTATTGGATTGGGCACAATATTACTATTCACAATTCTATCCAGTATTTTTGGGTTAAGAGGTGAGTTTTCGGTAAAAATAGCATCAAAACGCTGCCAGTCCATATCTTTTATCAATCTATCAAAAAGTCTCCAAAGCACTTCATCACTTAATAATTCTTTTTTGTCGGCAGGCAAATTATCTATGTATTGCAGTTGATGCTCCTCAATATATTCAAGCATTCTTTTTGTATCGCCACCATCCATTAATCCTCGTAAATCCTTGTAAATAGTTAAATGCGATATATAAATACCATGATGCGTATCAATACCCTCAGCTACTTTATCAAAAAAAGTTGTTTTGGGGCAAGCATCAGGTAAATTCGATGAATAACCACTACCAGGACACCCCAAGACAACTCCATAATCATTATGATATTGTGGCGTAAAGTTAGGGTTTGAGTTATAATCAAATAAATCAGCATCAACGTCGAGATGAATATCTTTATTGTGCGAAGTTAACCCATATGGATGAATAAAAAGATTTGATTCAGCTTCATTTTTATTGTTACCACAAACTCCTTGAAATTTTAATTTATCAAAAACCACCCAACTAAAATGATGCGTTGCGTTATTGTCGAAAGTATTACAATTTGAATTGAGTTTTAAATTGTCTACTTCGAATTGTTGCTGTACATAGTGTTTTTCCGCCGCCGCTCGGCTCTTTTGCCGAGTGGCACTTATGAGTTTGCCTCTGGCAAACATTAGCCAACAATTGTTTATCATATCAGTATAATTTTAATTCCATTATCGGGGTTTAAACTACTATATTTGTAAAATGCTGCGTTGGTTACTATTCCTGCACGCAATGGGTTATTATGTATGTATTCTATTTTTTGCTGCATAGCATTTGCAGTAAAAATTTCCGTAGGGTGGCTTGTTTTTTGCCAAAACATAAATTCCTTGTTTTGTTTGCTTGCTTTTGCAAAATATCTAAACATATAAATCATCCATTCTTTTCTGCTTTCGTGCTGATTGGTTTCTACTAATTCAAGTAGTTTTTTTGCTGTATAACTTTTATAGTCTCGAATCCAGTCGCTTAATAAACCGTCATTGCGCCTAGCAATAATATGAATATGGTTTGGCATTATTACAAAAGCAAATATATCAAGGTTTTTGTGCTGTTGGCAAAAAATTAAATTTTGGGTTAGTATATCGCAATAGCATTCGCGTGTAAAAACGTCAATCCATCCTACAACTGTAAAGGTAAGAAAAAACACGCCTTCATAATTTGCTTTTCGCTTTTCGGACATATTGCAAATCTAAAATATCTATTCATTCTGCTCCTTCTTTGATATTGTAAAAGAATGGTTCGCAGAAGGCGCAAGATGCGCCTAAATAAGTGCCACTCGGCAAAGAGCCGAGCGGCAGCAAAATTACTTTTTACTACTTTTTTTTGTTGAGTGAAAAAAATCTGAATGGTCTTTTGATGGATGAATTCCTTCTATTTTCCACTTTATTAAATCTCTAATTACAACACTGGCAACTGCACCACCAAATGCTGCAGGCAAATATGAAATGGTTCCGTAAGCCGATTTTTTAAAGTTGCTACCATCGGTATGTATCAAGCTTTCACGAATTAATTTCTCTGATGAATACACAGCTTTCACACCTTGGTAAACTCCCATCTTTTTCAAGCGCTTGCGCACATAACTTGCCAAGGTGCACACTTTTGTTTTTGAAATATCGGTTACTGCAATTTTTGTAGGGTCAAGCTTACCTCCCGCACCCATGCTACTGATGATATTGATTCCTTTGAATTTACAATTGGTTATTAAATGGCATTTGGGTGTGATGCTATCAATGGCATCCACCACATAATCATAATTATATTCATTCAACAACTCTTCTATTTTATCGGGTACCAAAAACTGAGTTTTTACAATTAAATTCAGTTCAGGATTTATTGCCAATAAACGTTCGCGCATTACTTCGGTTTTTAATAAACCATGTGTGGTAGCAAGTGCAGGTAATTGTCGGTTGCGATTCGTTGGGTCCACCGTGTCGCCATCCAAAATAGTAATATTACCGATGCCTGCACGCACAATAAATTCGGCAGCAAATGAACCTACGCCACCTAAGCCTACTACAAGCACATGTGCATGTATCAATTTGTTTAAATTATCATCACCTACCAAAAGTGTGGTGCGCGATAGCCATGATTTATCCATATTAAATTCCGAATACCTTTTTAAAATTACTAATTGATTTTTGCTTTAAAGTTTCAATGTCCAAATTAAACAACTGCGCCGCTTTTTCAAAAACCGATTCAATAGTATTAACACTATCATCACTTTCAAAAAATATTTTATCCATTGGCATTTGTTTTAAAATATCAGCTGTATTGTTTTTTGATTGAAGAATTGATTTTCCGAATGATAAATAACCATTGTTATGCATTAGTGTTTCGGCAATTTGTAGGCTGTTGTTGTATCCATGGTAAATGACTGGCATTTTATTTTTTGCTTTTTTTAGTTCCGAAACCACATCATAAAACGCCCTTACACTATGAATAATCAATGGCTTCTTAAGTTTATTTGCGAGCAATATTTGTTGATGAAATACATGTTGTTGCAAGCCAAAATCAATGTTGATGTTACGGTCAAGTCCGCACTCGCCAATGGCTAAAACATTATTTAGTTGCTGCATCTCGGCTAATTTATCCAACCAAGATTCTTGGTATTCTTTAATGAACCATGGGTGCAAACCTGCGCTATAAAACTGATTGGCTTGGTACTTACCAAACTCCGAATAATCTAAATTGAGTAAAGTAAAGTGAGCTGGGTTTACAATCATATTATCACTAATATGTGCATGAATATTCATGTAAGGCGCATCATTAAAAATGTTTTCAAAATTGTTTTTACCCATTAAAACAATAGTACGAATTTGTTTGAAAGCTGAAGCTTTTGAAACCTTTTTTGTGCCAATATGACTTTGCTACCTATATTGGCAAAATATTGGCTAAGCGATGAATCTGTTCAACATAATAAAACGAAAGATAAAGATGGAAAATACAACTGAAAAGGATTTGACTAATAACAATGATTTAGAAAACGCTGTTGCGCCCGAAAACGAATTGCAAAACGAGCAGCATAACTCTGCCGATTCTGCCGAAAATAACCATGAAGGCAGTAAAAATGGCAACTCTGAAAATCCTG
>Ga0214921_10012221_pt1 | contig 10309 bp, 9 predicted proteins | sample LL1505_MetaG_FD_177992 | JGI IMG/M metagenome (GOLD analysis project Ga0214921, IMG submission 177992) | Freshwater microbial communities from Lake Lanier, Atlanta, Georgia, United States - LL-1505 | ecosystem: Environmental > Aquatic > Freshwater > Lake | place: USA: Georgia | collected 2015-05-28
CAAGATACCTTCTCTGAATCCATCAAGAGAAGTAAAGAATCACTTTGCGTGCCAGGAAAGGTAACGTTGACGATTCCGGGTAAACGATCAGCGCCCACACCATTTATATATGCATCTGGCGTTGATGCCAGTACGCCTGCCTCAAATTTCTTGCGAAGTTCAATAACCTGATCAGCCAGATATTTCTTACTAGCAACAGCTGCGGCAAAGGCGACAATTGATGGCGCATTTAAAGTCCCACTGCGAATTTCGCGCTCTTGTCCCCCGCCGTGCAACAGAGCAGGAATTTCATAAGCTCTACGCAGAATTAAAGCGCCGATGCCATGCGGTCCGCCGACTTTGTGGGCACTTAACGCCATAGATGTAACGCCGAGATCCTTATAAGACAGGGCCACCTTGGTAAATGATTGCACCGCATCTGTGTGAACTGGAATTTCGCCAGCTATCTTTACGACCTCGCCCACCGGTTGAATAACACCAGTTTCATTATTGGAGTGCATCACTGCAATTAGCGCGATCTCATCACCACGTTTGTCAATGAGATCTCTCAGGAATGTTAGATCTATTACTCCAGATTTATTTACAGGAATATCAATAACTTCCGCACCTTCATGGTCGACTAACCAGCGTGCCGGATCTAAAACGGCGTGGTGCTCGATTGCACTGATGACAATTACTTTCTTACCGGATTTCCAAAATAGCCCTTTAATTGCAGCGTTATCAGCCTCAGTACCAGAGCCGGTGAAGATAACTTCAGATGGTAGACAATCAATTGCCTTGGCAATTATCTCGCGAGCATCTTCTACATCTTTACGAGTTGAGCGACCTTCAGAGTGAAGCGATGAAGGATTGCCGACTTTTCGAAGCGCAACTTGCATCGCATCTATTGCGACGTCAAAGATCGGCGTAGTTGCCGCATGATCTAGGTAGACGCTCATTGGAGCAGTCTAGATCACTTGCAGAATTAGCTCTTTTTTGCGCTGATGCCCGCAGTTGCCTGTGGCAGCACGTTAAAGAGATCGCCGATAACGCCGAAATCTGCGATATCAAAGATTGGCGCTTCTGGATCTTTATTGACGACGATAATTGATTTAGAAGTCTGCATACCGGCTCGATGTTGGATCGCACCAGAGATTCCGCATGCAACATAGAGTTGTGGGCTAACGGTTTTGCCAGTCTGTCCGACTTGATGTGAATGTGGATACCAACCAGCATCGGTTGCCGCACGTGATGCACCGACTGCGGCACCAAGTGAATCTGCAAAACTTTCAACTGCTGCAAAATCACCGTTGGTACCCCGACCGCCTGAGACGACGATATTTGCCTCAGTTAGCTCGGGACGTCCTCCTTTAACTGGTGGTTTTGAAGATGAGATGGCAGAGAGTCTGGCAGCATCGCCAATTTCAACGCTGGCGCTTTCAATCGCAGGTGAACAAGCTGATAGATCTGCTTCGATGCTATTTGGGCGCACGGTAATGATTGGCGTTCCGTGGGAAACCTTGGAATGAACCGTGGTTGAACCACCAAATACCAACTGAGTCGCTGTTACATCAGCCGATACGTCGACAGCATCGGTAATGATTCCGGATTCGGTCAATACCGCAACGCGCGCGGCAACTTCTTTACCAAAGGCATGAGATGCAATTAAGACTGCGGCAGGTGATTTGCTCTTTATCAAATTAGCTAACGCATCCGCAACTGCAGGTACTCCATGCTTTGCAAAATCAGCAGATTCAACAACGAGAAGGTTTGCGATTGGTCCTTGATTGACAGTTGCGGCAAGTGCTGCGCCTTTTCCAGATTCAGCTAAGACAACAGCAGTGACTGCGCCAATTCGCGCACCGGCAGTTGCTAATTCGGCTGTGGTTTTAGTGGCTTTTTCTCCTGAAAAATCAGCGAGTACAAATACGTTGCTCATATCAATTTCTTCTCTGCTAGGAAATTAACAAGTGCTTCGCCGCCGCTGCCTTCATCGGTAACCTTTACACCTGCTGCACGTGCTGGACGAGGTGTTGCATCATTTACTTGTGACCAAGCACTTTGTGGCGTAACACCAACGGCTGCAAGATCGCGTTGTTCAATTATCTTCTTCTTTGCCGCCATGATCCCCTTAAAAGATGGATAGCGTGGCTCGTTTATCTTTTCAACTACGCTGATGACAACTGGAAATGCTGCAGATATTTCATCAACGCCAGCTTCGGTAACGCGAGTGATTGAAACTTTGCCGGCCGGATCAACTGTTACTTTGGAGGCGAAAGTTAACTGACCCCAACCTAAGCGAGCGCTAATCATCGCTGGCACAACGCTCATGCGCGCATCAGTTGATTCTGTTCCGCAAATAACTAGGTCATAGCCGCCATCACCAATCACCTTGGCTAGAACGCTCGAAGTAGCGAGGGCATCAGCACCCACCAGAGCAGCATCGGTAATCAAAATTGCATCATTTGCACCCATCGAAAGCGCTTTACGAACGGCTTCAGTTGCGCGCTCTGGCCCCATAGAAATCACGGTGACGGTATTTGCACCGCCTTCTTCATTGCCACCATGCGCTTCTGCAATTCGCAGCGCTTCTTCCACGGCATATTCATCTAAATCATTTAAAACGGCATCGACGTTTTCGCGATCGAGCAGGCCATTGACCATCTTCTTCTCAGCCCACGAATCCGGAACCTGTTTTACGCATACGGCGATCTTCATAGGCCAGATGTTACTGGTGAGTAGGCAAATCCGCTAGCGCAAAACCCTAAACCAATCCTTCACCTTGCCTTTGCCAACACTTCACCTTCTGGGGACGGTGCAGTTCAGCCAGAACGTTCATTCTCAACCCATGATCGCTAACCGAGACGGCTCACCGCTGCGCATCCTTATCGTTACCGAGGCCTTTCTGCCGCAGGTAAATGGCGTAACCAATTCGGTACTTCGCTTACTCGAATTTTGCCAGCGCGCCGGTCATGAAGTTCTTGTCATCGCGCCCGAGAGCGAGAATGCACCAAAGGAATATCTAGGTTTCAAAATCAAATATGTTCCAAGCATCGCCATGAAGAAGTTAATTCCGATGGGACTTCCTAAGAAATATCTAGAGCCTTTCATTGAAGGCTTTAACCCTGATGTAATTCACTTAGCTTCACCAATTTTCTTAGGCCATTACGTGGCACGTCTTGCTCGCAAAGCCAATATCCCAACAGTCTCCGTCTATCAAACAGATATTGCAGGATTTGCTCGCCATTACGGACTAACAGTTGCACATAACAGCTTAAAGCGTTGGGTTGCGCGCATCCACTCAACTACCGATTTAACTCTGGCGCCTTCCGCCTGGGCTTGCCGCGACTTAGAAAAATCTGGCGTTACAAATGTGAAGCTCTGGCAACGTGGGGTGGATTTAGTTAACTTCACTCCAGAGAAAGCTAACCAATCTCTAAAAAATAGTTTTCTACAACACCGCGGCGCTAAGCATGTAGTTGGCTACGTAGGACGCTTAGCTAATGAAAAGCGCATCGATGATTTAGCAATTATCGATAGCCAACCTGATATTCAATTAGTAATCGTCGGTCATGGCCCAGCCGAAGCGCGACTCAAGCGCGAGCTACCAAATGCCATCTTCGTTGGCTATAAAGCTGGCCATGAACTAGCCGAGCATGTTGCAACCTTTGACACCTTTGTACACACTGGAAAGCACGAGACTTTCTGCCAAGCAATTCAAGAATCACTAGCTTCTGGAACAGTTGTTGTCGGCCCAGATTCTGGCGGTCCGACTGATCTAATCGAACACGGCAAGACCGGTCTGCTTATTGATACGGCAGATTCCCACCTACTTCTGCACTCTATCTACACCTTGCTTGAGCATCCATCGCGCGATCTCATGCAAATTGCTGCACGTAAATCCGTCCAACACCGAACATGGGAATATATAAATGAGCGCCTTATTGAACATTATCGAGACGTTATCGAACTTATTGCATCGCGAAAAGATCTGGTCGCATGAAGATCATCCATATCGCCAATTTCTATGGCCCTAAATCAGGTGGCATAAAGACAACTCTCCATAATTTAGGTTCTGGTTACACAAATCGTGGACACGATTTTACTTATATTGTTCCCGGCGTAGGTTTTTACCAAGAGAAGACGCCACATGGCAATCGCATAACTGTTCCTTCTTGGTTAATTCCCTTTAGTGGTGGATACCGGATCATCAGATCAAATCGCCAAATAAAAAGTATCTTGTTAGCGCTATCGCCTGATCGCATTGAGATATCTGATCGTTTCACCTTATCGGGTGTTGGTCGCTGGGCTCGCTCACATAAGATTCCGACTTTGGTATTTAGCCATGAGACGCTGCGCGGACTTATTAAGACTTATCAACCATTTTCACTAAGTAAATTTGTTCGATGGCATAACGCGCGTCTTGCGGCGAGCTTTGATCACGTTGTTACAACAACCAATTTTGCTGCCGCCGAATTTCGCGAAATCGGAATCGAAAATCTTATGCAGATTCCATTGGGTGTAGACCTAGCAACTTTCTCTCCAAAGAATCGTGATGAAGAGCTCCGTACCAAGCTTTTAAAGAACGGCGATGTGCTGCTCGTGCACTGCGGCAGACTTTCTCCAGAGAAGAAGCCAGAGCGTTCCATCGAAGCGTTGCGCGAACTATTGAAGCAAGGAGTTAACGCTCGGCTGATTTATGTCGGTACTGGACCGTTACATAAGAAGTTATACGAGAGCTCACGTGACATACCAGTGACTTTCCTTGGTTATATTTCAGATAAGAAATATCTTGCCCGAATAATTGCATCAGCCGATATCTCAATTGCACCTGGCCCAATAGAAACTTTCTGTCTAGCTGCCCTGGAATCTTTAGCCAGCGGCACCCCAGTCGTGTGTTCTGAAACCAGCGCAGTAGGAGAATTCTTACTGCTGCAGAGCAAAGAATCGGTCGGAATGGCCGCTGCCAATAATGGTAAAGCGTTTGCGCGCGCAATCACCGAGCTACTAGCGCGCTTAGATTCAGAGCAAACTTTGCGTTCTCGTTGCCATCATCAAGCCGAAAATTTTCCATGGTCTTCGACAATTTCCCAGATGCTCTCTATCTCACCGCAGAAACGACTACGGGTGGCTTAAATGTTAAACCCAATTACCTTTGCAGTAGTTGGCGATAGCGCAGCATCTGGCGTTGGTGACTCAGATGACCACGGCAATCATTTTGGTTGGACTTACCATCTAGCAAAAGCCTTCCAAGAACCGCTTGTCTATATAAACGCATCACGTCCAGGTGCTCGCTCGGCAGAAGTTCTCAATGTTCAACTTCCTAAAGTCCTTGATCATGCCCCGGAACTTGCCGCGGTAATTGTTGGAGGCAACGACTTACTTCGTAGCAATTTTTCACCGGATATATTTGAGAAGAACTTGCGTCAAACTTTGGTGGAACTAGTATCCAATGGTTCAACCATCATGTTGCTCGAGCTGCATGATCCAACTGTTATCGTCCCCATGCCTTATCTAGTTGGTCGCATTTGTCGCAGACGGGTCAACGCCGTCAACGCAGCCACACATAGACTCAGTAAAGAATTTGGCGCAGTGACCTTGCCAACCCGCGCGCTCTCTGGAATATACGAACGCGAGAAGTGGCACGTTGATCGTATGCACCCAAGCAAATTCGGCCATCAATTTATAGCCGAACAATTCGCAGTTCTCTTGCGAGAGCGTGGTTACTTTATTGGCAAAGTTGTGATTGATCCGATAAATAATAGAAGTCGCAGAGATTCAATTATGTGGATGTTGCGTAATGGAACACCGTGGTTCCTTAAGCGCAGCATCGATCTATTTCCTGGGCTTATCTGGTTAAGTTGCGCTGAAATAATTTATATGATTCGCCAGAAGTATTCGCGAGTAACAAAATCTCTTCAGGCTCTACAAGACGATATGCCGCAAGAATTCCTTTCACCAAGTAAAGTAAAGATTTAACTCTTAACGCGTACGCTTAGTACTTGGTAGTAAACGGTCAATTCACCTAATATCTAATCCATGCTCGCATTCATCGCACCTGGTCAAGGAGCGCAAACCCCTGGATTGCTGGCTCCGTGGATTTCAGATCCGGCGGTGAAAGATTTATTAACTCTGTGGTCGCGCGAGATTGATTTGGATTTGGTACGCCTAGGTACAACGGCAGATGCCGATGAAATTAAAGACACCGCCAATGCGCAACCCTTAATTGTTGCCGCTGGGCTTTTAGGTGCACGCGTATTGGGCAGTTCAAAGCTCTCTGTGGTCGCAGGTCATTCCGTTGGTGAAATAACTGCTGCCGCTATTGCCGGTGTTATTGATGATGTAGATGCAATGAAGTTAGTTCGCGCCCGTGGAATTGAGATGGCAAAAGCGGCGGCGCTAAAGCCTGCGGGAATGGCAGCTGTGTTGGGCGGTGATCGCGAAGTTGTCTTGCGCGCAATCTCAGAATTAGGTTTGGTTGCGGCAAACGATAACGGCGGCGGACAAATTGTTGCCGCAGGTGATCTGGATGCGCTTGCTCAGTTAGCGCCCGATGGTGCACGGGTTCGGGCGCTAGCAGTTGCTGGAGCATTTCATACCTCTTATATGCAACCGGCAGTTGAACCGCTGCGTGCCATCGCTGCGGGTATTGAAGTACATGAGCCACACATTGGCGTTATCTCCAATAAAGATGGTGCAGTTCTGCACGATGCGCGTGAGATCTTAGATCGCATAGTTGCGCAGATTTCAAACCCGGTCCGTTGGGATTTATGTATGACTACCTTGGCAAAACATGTATCAGGTGTGTTGGAAGTTCCACCGGCAGGCACCTTAGTTGGGCTATTAAAGCGCGCGGTGCCAATTATCGAGACTTTTGCCCTGAAAGCCGCTGAAGATGTCACACTTGCTAAAGAATTTATCGCGCGCCACCAAGACGAACCGAATCACGAGGAAATCTAATGGTTATTAAAGTTAAGACGGGTAGCGAAAGTGCAATCCTTTCCGTTGGTGCATATCGTCCAGCGCGCTTAGTTCCTAACTCTGAAATCGTTGATGCTATCGATTCCAGCGATGAATGGATTGTGCAGCGCACCGGAATTGAATCTCGTCGCTTCGCGCGCCCGGATGAATCGGTTGTGGATATGGCAATTGGCGCTGCAGAGCAAGCGCTAGCACGCGCCAAATTAACGATTAAGGATATTGACTCAGTAATAGTTGCAACTATTACCTATCCTCATCAAGCACCATCTGCGGCCACCGCAATTATCCAGCGTATGGGCAATCCAACGGCTGCTGCTTTCGATATCAGCGCCGCCTGTGCTGGATTTTGTTACGGCGTTGCCATGGCTCATGATTTTGTGCGCGCCGGTAGCGCTAAAAAAGTTTTGGTAATTGGAGTTGAAAAGATTACAGACTTTACCGATCCAACCGATCGCGCTACCGCATTTATTTTTGCCGACGGTGCAGGTGCAGTAATAATCGGTGAATCACAGGAAGCCGGTATCGGCCCAGTTGAATGGGGCTCTGATTCTGAAAATCGCGATGCTATTTTGATGAATCCATCTTGGATTGATGTTCGCGATACCCAGACGCAGCTAACTAAAGCTGATATTAAATGGCCCAACATTACGCAAGAAGGACAAAAGGTTTTTCGCTGGGCGGTATTTTCAATGAGCAAAGCGGCGCTCAAGGCTTTGGAGTCAGCTGGGCTAACCGTTAACGATCTTGATGCCTTTATTCCACATCAGGCAAATGTGAGAATTATTGAAACCATGGCCAAGGAAATGAAGTTGCCCGATTCAGTAATCATCGCAGATGACATCCGTACAAATGGAAATACATCTGCGGCATCGATTCCGCTAGCGATGGATGCGCTTCTTGCTAAACATCCAGAGCTACATGGCAAATTGGCTTTGCTGATCGGCTATGGCGCAGGTCTCGTTTATGCTGGTCAAGTTGTGAAATTGCCACCAAAACCATAAAAATTTCGCGCTTATCTGCCCAATTACTAGGAAGTAAGGGCATTTATCCGAGAGAATTACCACCTATTCATAATGAAGTAAGAAAAGGAACAATCAAAATGGCGCTATCACCAGCAGATGTACTCGCAGGAATCAAAGAGATCGTTGAAGAAGTTGCTGGTATTCCGGCAGCATCAATCGAACTAGATAAGAACTTCACTGATGACCTAGAAGTAGATTCCTTAAGCATGGTTGAAGTTGTTGTTGCATGCGAAGAGCGTTTCGGTGTCAAGATTCCTGATGAGAAGGTAACTGATCTCGCAACAGTAGGAGATGCAGTTAACTTCATCGTAAACGCTGCCGCATAAGTAATTTCATGTCACAACGCCGCGTAGTCGTTACTGGGCTAGGTGCAACAACTCCACTGGGTGGAGATGTTGCTAGTACCTGGACTGCGCTCCTTGCCGGCAAGAGCGGTGTTCGACTTCTAACTGAAGATTGGCGCGAGCTTTTGCCAGTGCATTTTGCAGCGCGCGTTGCGACAGAACCAGCAGATCAAATGGAGCGCGTTGAAATGCGTCGCCTAGATCGCTCTGAACAATTTGCGCTTATTGCATCGCGCGAGGCTTGGAAAGATGCTGGATCACCTGATGTAGATAAAGAACGTTTAGGTGTGGTTATCGCATCCGGCATTGGAGGCGTAATAACTTTGCTAGATCAATTTGATAACTTAAAAGAGAAAGGTGCGCGCGGTGTAAGCCCGCATACCGTTCCGATGTTGATGCCAAATGGTCCGGCGGCAAATGTAGGCCTTGAACTTCAAGCCAAGGCTGGTGTTCACACACCAGTTAGCGCCTGCGCATCAGGTGCTGAAGCAATTGGTTACGCACTTGAAATGATTCGTTCCAATCGCGCAGATGTAATAGTTGGTGGAGGCGTTGAGGCTGCGATCCATCAATTGCCGATGGCCGGCTTTGCGGCGATGAAAGCACTATCTACTCGTAACGATGCACCGCACCGCGCATCACGTCCATATGATGCCGATCGCGACGGCTTTGTTTTGGGCGAAGGTGGCGGAATATTAATTCTGGAAGAGTACGAACACGCTAAGGCTCGTGGGGCCAAGATTTACTGCGAGCTAGTCGGTCAAGGTCTTTCATCAGATGGATATCACATTGCAGCCCCTGATCCAGATGGTGCGGGCGTTCAGCGCGCGATTAAATTTGCGCTGGCAGATGCCAAATTGTCAACGAAAGATATTGTTCACTTAAATGCCCATGCCACATCAACTCCCGCAGGCGATGTTGCTGAAGCAAATGCGCTTCGCTTAGCACTTGGTAAAGATTCAGAACACGTTGCAGTATCTGCAACTAAATCAATGACTGGGCACTTACTTGGTGGCGCGGGTGCAATAGAATCCGTCTTCATCGTTAAAGCGCTGCAAGAGCGCTTGGCTCCCCCAACAATTAATATTGAAAACTTAGATTCTGCTGTGACTATCGATGTGGTTCGTGACACTCCACGCCCACTTCCTGCAGGACAAATAGCCGCGCTCAATGATTCCTTTGGTTTCGGCGGCCATAACGTTGTGCTGGCTTTCGCAACTCTATAAACTCATTGGATTATGGTTAACAACGAAGTTAACGAAGCAGTTGACCCACGCGATCCCCTTCTTCGTATTCAACGCCTGTTAGATCCTGGTACGGATTCACTTTTAATTGAGCGCACAGATTGCGGAATGCTCGCAGCCACTGGTGCGATCAAAGGAAATAAAGTAGTTGTCTTTGCATCGGATGCGACAATTAAAAGTGGCGCACTAGGCGTAGATGGCTCGCATGTAATCGTTAGCGCATATCGCGAAGCGATGGCTAAGCAACTTCCAATTATTGGTATTTGGCACTCAGGCGGCGCACGTTTGAGCGATGGCGTCTCATCGCTAAATGCATTTGGTGAAGTCTTTCAATCGATGATTATGGCCAGCGGTCGAATTCCACAATTGTCACTTGTCCTTGGGCCAACTGCCGGTGGCGGTGCGTATGGTCCAGCGCTAACCGACATCGTTGTGCTTGCACCAGAAGGTCGCATCTTTGTAACTGGCCCAGATGTTGTTAAATCGGTAACCGGCGAAGATGTTGATATGGCTTCTCTTGGCGGACCAGAAGCACATAGTAAAAATAGTGGAGTTGCACATGTAATTGCCGCAAGTGAAGCGGCTGCAATCGATGCCATCCGCGAAGCAACCGCGCTCTTTGCAAACCAGGGTCATCTCGACACAGATTTAAGGGATTTAGATCTTTCTGTATTTGTTCCACCTGTAAGCAAGCGCAGTTACGAAGTACATCCGCTTATTGATGCGATCTTGGATTCGC
>Ga0214921_10012222_pt1 | contig 10307 bp, 9 predicted proteins | sample LL1505_MetaG_FD_177992 | JGI IMG/M metagenome (GOLD analysis project Ga0214921, IMG submission 177992) | Freshwater microbial communities from Lake Lanier, Atlanta, Georgia, United States - LL-1505 | ecosystem: Environmental > Aquatic > Freshwater > Lake | place: USA: Georgia | collected 2015-05-28
ATTTCAATGGGACCTGAGCGGGCAACTGAGGCGATTAGAAAAGCGCTATCAATGGGCGCAGATGATGCGATATTAATTAGCGATCCTGCCCTTGCTGGCTCAGACGCCCTCGCCACATCATTGGTATTAGCTGAGGTAATTAAAAAAGGAAATTACGATTTAGTACTTTGCGGAACTGAGAGTACCGATGCTCGAATGAGTGTGGTACCGGCAATGATTGCTGAACGTCTTTCCTGGGCGCAATTAACATTTGCCGGCAAGGTAAAGGTTGATCCAGCTGCAGCTAGTGTTGAGATTGAAAGAGTTACTGAGTTTGGCAATCAGGTAATGAGTGCAAAGTTTCCAGCCGTTTTATCGGTAATTGAGAAGATTAATGAGCCAAGGTATCCATCATTTAAGGGAATTATGGCAGCGAAGAAGAAAACAATTACCACTATGTCACTTGCAGATACCGGTCTTGCTGCCACATCAGTTGGTGCATCAGCTGCGTGGAGCATGGTTAAAGATGCACTACCTCGGCCACCACGGGGAGCTGGAATTAAATTAACTGATGAGGGCAGTGGCGGAGAAAAGCTAGTTGAGTTTTTAGTTGAGAAGAGGCTGGCATGAGTAGCGTAATATTTTTAGTAGATCATGCTGGTGGCAAGATCGCGAAGGCAACTGGTGAACTTGCCACCTTTGCGAAAACAATCGGAGAATCTGTTGCGGTGGTTTTTGCCGCAAACCCAGCTGAGATTGTTAGCCAATTAAATACTTTTTCAATTGATAAGGTAATTACTGCAACTGGTGATTGGGATAAGAATGGACCAGCTGCAATTGCCGAGGGCCTAGCTCAAATAATTTCTGCCCAAAAACCTGCTGCTGTTTTAATTACCTCAACCGCCTCAGGTAAGGAGATTGCTGGTCGCCTTGCAGTAAAAACTGGCTCTGGAATTATTACCGATGCAATTAGTGTTGATAAGGATTTGATTACTACTCAATCTGTATTTGGTGGCTCAACCACTGTTCATGCATCAGTTACGACAGGTGTGCCAATTATTACTTTGCGTGCTAACTCAATTGAAGCAGTTGCAACAACATCAACACCTGGTGTTGAGGAGTTTGCAGTAACACTTTCAGAATCAGCAAAGCTTGCAACAATTACTAGTGCAACCCCAGTTGTTAAGGGTGGCCGTCCTGATTTAACTGAAGCCTCTGTTGTTGTCTCAGGTGGACGCGGAACTAATGGGGATTTCAAACCGGTTGAAGCATTAGCAGATGCGTTAGGGGCAGCAGTTGGTGCCTCTCGTGCTGCAACCGATGCTGGTTGGTATCCACACTCACATCAGGTAGGACAGACTGGTAAAACTGTTTCACCACAACTTTATGTTGCAGCTGGCATCTCTGGTGCTATTCAACACCGAGCTGGCATGCAAACATCTAAGACAATTGTGGCAATTAATAAAGATCCAGAGGCGCCTATTCTTGAGATCGCAGATTTTGCAGTAATTGGCGATCTATTTAATGTTTTGCCACAGGCAACTGAAAAAATCATCGCTCGTAAAGGGTAATTCTGCTCCTATCAGGGGCAACCTTTAGACTTAGCAAGTGAGTATCTACTTTGATCATGCTGCCACCACACCGATGGTCGATAGTGCAGTTGCTGCTCTAACAAAACAGATTAAAAAATTAGGTAACGCCTCATCACTGCACTCAGCCGGCAGATCAGTTAGAAAAGATTTAGAGGCAGCTAGAGAAGAGTTAGCAGAGGCTGCCGGTTGCGCTGCCAGTGAGATTATCTTTACCTCAACTGGGACTGAGGCAAATAATCTGGCAATTAAAGGATTGTTTTGGAAGGGCGCAAAAGCTAATAGAAAAGTAATTATTACCTCAACCTTTGAACACCATGCGGTGATGGATCCAATTGTTTGGCTGGCAGAGCATGAAGGTGCACAAATAGTTGGTATCAATGTTGATCGAAAAGGTTTTGTAGATTTAATTGAGTTAAAAGCGGCGGTAGAAAAGTATCAAGATCAGATCGCATTGATCTCAATAATGCACTCCAATAATGAAGTCGGTAGCCTTCAAGATATCGCCCAAGTAGTAAAGATTGCTGGGGATATTCCGGTGCACTCAGATTGCGTGCAAAGCTTTGGCAAGGTTGATCTTTCATTTAAAAAGTTAGGTTTAACTGCAGCAACAATTAGCGCTCATAAAATTGGCGGACCATTAGGTGTTGCTGCCTTAATATTAAAAAAAGGATTAGATATAGAGCCAATTCTTCATGGCGGCGGACAGGAGCGAGATTTAAGAAGTGGCACATTTAATGCCCCCGGTATCGTTGCTTTTGCCGCAGCAGCAACAGATGCAGTGGCAAATAAAAAAGAGCGAGATAAAAAGATTAGGCAGTTAAAGGAAGAACTAATTAGCACAATTAAGAAAAATATCTCAGATATCTGGGTAAATGGCGACCTTGAAAACTGCCTACCTGGAATTGTTTCAATCACCTTTCCAAAGACTGACTCAGAGGGATTACTACTTTTGTTAGATGCTGAAGGTATTGCTTGTTCAACTGGCTCTGCCTGCAGTGCTGGCGTGCAACGGCCAAGCCACGTATTACTTGCGATGGGATTAAGTGAGGATGAGACCACCTCTACTTTAAGATTTTCATTAAGTTATACAAATACTATTAATGAGATTGCAAGGCTAGGCGCTGTGATCGCCTCAGTTGTGGCAAGGTCTAAGGCAGCATCGGGTAAAAAATGAAAAAGTTAAAGGTAATTGCGGCGATGAGTGGTGGCGTTGATTCTGCTGTTGCTGCAGCTCGCGCAGTTGATGCCGGTTATGAAGTAGTTGGTGTTCACTTAGCGTTATCTTCTAATCCACAAAAGTATCGCTCCGGTGCTCGTGGTTGCTGCACAATCGAAGATTCACATGATGCTAGGCGCGCAGCTGATGTAATCGGTATTCCTTTTTATATCTGGGATATGGCAGAAGAGTTTCACAAAGGTGTAGTTGAAAACTTCTTATCTGAGTATCAATCAGGTAGAACTCCTAATCCATGTCTTAGATGTAATGAGAAGATTAAATTTGAGGCAGTCTTAGATCGTGCTAAAGCACTTGGCTTTGATGGGGTAGTAACAGGTCATTATGCAATTACAAAGGATGGCCCAGATGGAAAAACTTTACATCGCGCTGCAGATCCAGAGAAAGATCAATCATATGTACTTGCGGTTCTTAGAACCGATCAAATAGAGGGTGCAATATTTCCACTAGGAGATACGGTAAAAACAGATACTCGTAAAGAGGCGAAAGAGCGCGGCTTGTTTGTAGCTAACAAACCAGATTCACATGACATCTGCTTTGTGCCATCAGGAGATAACGCAGGATGGTTACGGGAACGATTAGGTTCTGAAACCGGGGATATTGTTGATCAAGCGGGTACAAAACTTGGTGAACACAAAGGTGCATATACCTACACAATTGGTCAACGTCGCGGACTTAACTTAACTGTGCCAGATAAATCAGGTGAGCCAAGATATGTATTAAAGATAGAACCAAAGAGCAATACTGTTGTAGTTGGCACCCATGAAGATTTAGCGATTAACACAATTATTGCCACCCCTCCAACCTGGTGTGGACCAGCACCTGAGTTAAATAAAGAGCTGCGCGGCTTCGCACAAGTTCGCGCCCATGGCGCCCCACTTGCTACAAAATATAAATTTGATGGCACAAACTTAATTGCTGATTTAGATTCACCAGTATTTGGATTAGCAACGGGGCAGGCGTTAGTTATTTATGATGGCGATCGGGTAGTTGGTTCGGCCACAATCTGCGAAACTATTTAATATGAGCGCAGCAATTCGGCATCAGATCCAAGAGTTATCGGAGGAGATCCGTGATCATCAATTTAAATACTATGTTTTAGATGCACCAACCATTACCGATGCTGCCTTTGATAAGTTATGGAATCAATTATTAGAGCTTGAGCGCAAATATCCGCAGTACAAACTAGAGAGCTCACCAACTCTTGAGGTTGGCGGAGGCTTTGCCACCTCCTTTACCCAACATGATCATATTGAGAAGATGATGAGCTTAGATAACGTTTTTGATAATGATGAATTAGATAATTGGTTTGATCGAATTGAAAAGGCTGGTGTTAAAAAAACCTGGCTATGTGAGGTCAAGGTAGATGGCCTGGCCATTAACTTACTTTATGAAAATGGCAGGTTAACAAGGGCGCTCACTCGCGGAAACGGCACAACCGGTGAGGATGTAACTTTAAATATTAAAACAATTAAATCAGTTCCTACTGAATTATCTGGCAAAGATTTACCAGATACCCTTGAGGTGCGAGGTGAGGTTTTCTTTCCACTTAAAGCTTTTGATGATTTGAATGATTCATTGGAGGAGGCTGGCAAACCAAGGTTTGCTAATCCAAGAAATGCAGCAGCCGGCTCTCTTCGCCAGAAAGATCCAAAGATCACAGCGAGTAGGCCGCTAGATGTTGTAGTCCACGGCATCGGAGCTGCGACCGGAGTTAGCTTTGATAAACAATCATCTGCTTATGAATTACTAAAAGGTTGGGGATTGCCAACTAGTAGTAGATATAAAGTAGTTTCAGATCGAAAAGAGGTATTAGCTTTTATTGATCAGTATGAGAAAAATCGTCATAATGTGGAACATGAAATAGATGGCGTAGTAATAAAGGTAAATGAGATTGATATCCAAAATGATTTAGGTTTCACCTCCCGTGCTCCTAAGTGGGCAATCGCCTATAAGTATCCGCCAGAGGAGGTCTCTACCAAGTTATTAGATATCAAGGTAAGTGTTGGTAGAACTGGCCGAGTTACACCTTTTGCTTATATGGAGCCGGTAAAAGTAGCTGGCTCTACAGTTACCAATGCAACATTGCATAACGCCCAAGAGATTGTTCGTAAGGGAATATTAATTGGTGACACCGTATTAATTAGAAAAGCAGGCGATGTTATTCCAGAGGTCCTTGCCCCTGTAATTGAAAAGCGAAGTGGCAGCGAGCGAGCATTTGTTATGCCAACTAAATGCCCAGATTGCGGCAGCAAATTACGTGCAATGAGTGAGGGTGATGTGGATATTAGATGTCCGAACTCGCAAAGTTGCCCTGCCCAAGTAGTTGAGCGACTTTTCTATATTGGCTCACGCTCAGCGTTAGATATCGATGTTTTAGGTTATGAAGCAGCAGCGGCGTTATTGGCAGATAAGCTAGTAGTAGATGAGGCAGATCTCTTCTCATTAACCTTAAAAGATTTAGCCAAATCAGATTTCTTCACCAAAAAAGATGGCTCAATAAGTGTTATTGCTGATCGATTTGTGGCAGGACTTGAGATTGCTAAAACTCGACCACTTTGGCGGGTATTAGTGGCATTATCAATCAGACATGTTGGCCCAACTAGCGCGCAAGCTTTAGCAAATAAATTTGGCTCGATTGCAAATATTCAAAAAGCAAGCGCTGATGAATTAGCAAATATTGATGGTGTGGGTGGAGTTATAGCTGAGGCAATTGTTGAATGGTTTGATGTTGATTGGCATAAGCAGATTATTAAGAAGTGGGAAAAAGCCGGAGTGGCATTAGTTGATGCACCAAAGGAAAAGCTTAAGCAAACATTAGCTGGGCTAACAATCGTAGTTACTGGCTCACTTAATGATTTCACCAGAGATGGCGCAAGTGAGGCTATAGTTTCTAGGGGTGGTAAAGCAGCATCATCAGTCTCCAGTAAAACTGATTACGTAGTGGCAGGTGACGCTGCTGGATCAAAGTTAGATAAGGCTAATGAGTTAGGAATTACCATCTTGGATGAGGCCGGATTTAAAGTATTACTTGAGAAGGGGATAAACTAATCACATGAACCTAGCAAATGAGATGGCGCGCGAGCTGCCAATGCCTCCGGTTTATTTTGGAGTAGCCGCATTTGCAATTCTCTCTCTACTTCTATATTTAACACTTCGAATTGATAAGGATTAATTATTTCGAAGGCAAATAAAGAGTTCGCGATCTTTGGCGGAACCTTTGATCCAATCCATCTAGGACACCTTCACCTGATAAAAGAGATCTCAAATAAGTTTGAGAAGGTATTGGTAATCCCATCTGGCATTCCTTGGCTTAAAGGTAGGCAGCCAGTTGTAAGTGCTAAACAGAGATTTCAAATGGCTGATTTAGCAGTAACAGCTATGGGGCTTAGCCCAATGGTTGAGGTCTTACCACTTGAGGTAAATAGAGAGGGTAATAGCTACGCCATCGATACCGTAACTGAGCTTCAGCAGATCTATCCCGATACAAACTTCACTCTAGTGCTTGGTTCTGACGCAGCAAATAATTTAAAAAATTGGCACCGATCCGATGAGTTACTAAAAATGGTAAAGGTTTTAGTAATTAAACGCCCTGGATCTGTGGCAAGTGATTATGAAGAGATTTCAATTAAAGCTTTAGATATATCATCAACTAAGGTTCGAGATTCAATTGCAAAGCGTGAGAATGTAAGCAATTTTCTACCAGCAAAAGTTGTTACATTTATTAGAGAGTATGGGTTATATGGCAGTCGGTAGTAGAACCATAGAGTTAACCAAGATTGCAGCAACTGCTTTAGCAGACAAATTAGGGGATGAGATTGTGGCGATAGATCTCTCTGAGCAATTAGTTTTAAACCAAGTTTTTCTTCTTGCCACCGGAAATAATGAACCACAACTACAGGCTTTATCAGATGAGGTTCAGAAAAAGCTAGCGGAGGTTGGTGAGAAGCCAATCCGCAAAGAGGGAAGCGGTGCTTGGATTCTCCTTGATTACACAGATTTAGTTGTCCATATTCAATCTACAGAGTTACGTAATTACTACATGTTAGATCGACTCTGGAATGATTGTCCTAAGATTGAATTAGATTTAGTAAAGGCGCAGCGATAATGTCAGAATCACAGTCACCAATTCGGGTTGTGCTATGGCGTCATGGCCAGACAGATTGGAATGTTGAAAATCGCTTTCAAGGTCACTCTGATATTCCGCTAAATAAAGTTGGTCAATACCAGGTTACAGAGGCTGCAAAAGTATTAGCCGCTCTTCGCCCAGATCGAATTATTTCAAGTGATCTAATCAGAGCTCAAGCAACCGCTGCTGCTCTGGCCCAATTAACAGATATTAAAGTTGAGATTAATCCAGGAATTAGAGAAACAAATGGTGGCCTCTGGGAGGGAAAGACAGCATCAGAAAACCGCGCATCGCATGGCGACTTATTTGCTAATTGGTATGAGGGTGGTGATGAGCCAGCTGGTGTTACAGGTGAGCGAAGAAGTGATGTTGCAAAGCGAGCGGTAGCAGTTATTGAAAAAGAAACAGCAAATTTTTCTGGCACAATTGTGTTCGTAACACATGGTGGCGCAGTACGAAGTATTTTAGGTTCAATTCTTAAATTACCAATTTCCCAGTGGGGTGTTATTGGTGGATTATCAAATGCATGTTGGTCAATACTTGAATTAACAAAACATCACACCGGCTCTAGATGGTATTTAGCAGAACATAACGCGGGCTCACTACCTGAGCCTGTCTTTGGAGATGACGCGGTCAATTAGATAAGGTTGGCTCTCGTTTGAAATAGCGGGGCTGTAGCGCAGCTGGTAGCGCACTTGCATGGCATGCAAGGGGTCAGGGGTTCGACTCCCCTCAGCTCCACGCATAATAAAGTAGGTATCTGATTTATAAGTTAAGGGAGATGCATGGTTAAGGTTTTAACTATTCCAGATAATTGGGGCGCAAAAGATATGCCAGATTTAACTGGCAAACGATTTCTAATAACTGGGGCAACCTCTGGCATTGGGCTAGCTGCTGCTACTGAGTTAGTGCGCCGAAATGGTCAGGTTGTAATCACCGCACGTACTGTTGAAAAGGCCCGAGCTGCAATTAAAAAAATTGGACCAGGCTTGGTTGATTACCTGCTTATGGATCTGACCGATTTAGAATCAGTGAGAAAAGCAGCCGCCAGAGTGGATAAGTCATTTGATGTGGTTGTTTTAAACGCCGGGGTAATGGCAACTCCATTTACTAAAACTAAGGATAATTTTGAACTCCAAATGGGAACAAATCACCTTGGACATTTTGCCTTTGCAGGGCTTATAAAGAATCAAATAAAAGATCGTTTAGTTGTAGTCTCAAGCTTTGCTCATAAGATGGGTAACTTTGGCGACAATAATATTGAAACTATTAGAAACATGTGTTTGGGAATTGGTAAGTATCAAAAGTGGCAGGTGTATGGGGCAAGCAAACTAGCTAACCTTTTATTTGTTGCCCAGGTTGAACGTCTTAGAATCCAAAACAATTGGTCATTTATTCCAATTGCAGTCCACCCTGGTTACTCAGATACTAATCTGCAAGCTGTTGCCTCACAGATGCGCGGGGCTGCGATGGAAGAGAAGATCACTATGGCAATCAATAAAGTCTTAGCTCAGCCTGCATCGCAAGGCGCATTACCAACACTTGCTGCTTGTGTTTTCCCAGATCTAATCGGTGCCAGCTTTATTGGACCAAATGGGTTAATGGAGATGCGCGGAACACCAAAGCTAACACGAGCTAAAGCACTTGCTTATGACAAGTCATTAGCGAAGAATTTGTGGCAGGTAAGTGAAGAGTTAACCAAGGTGAGCTGGTAATAAATAATGCATGAGGCGTATGACTTTAAGGCGGTGCAGGAAAAGTGGCTGCCTATTTGGGACAAGTTAGAGCCATTTAAATCAGGTAGAGCAGATGATAATCGTCCTAAAAAATATGTATTAGATATGTTTCCCTACCCATCAGGTGATCTACACATGGGACATGCTGAGGCTTATGCATTAGGTGATGTAATTGCAAGGTATTGGATTCAAAAAGGTTTTAACGTAATGCATCCAATTGGCTGGGATGCATTTGGTTTACCAGCAGAAAATGCTGCGATTAAAAGAGATGCCGACCCACGAGCTTGGACCTATGAAAATATTGCAGTACAGAAGGCTTCCATGCGCAGATATGCCTGCTCATTTGATTGGGATCGAACCCTTCACACCTGTGATCCTGAGTATTACAAATGGAATCAATGGTTGTTTCTTAAGATGTTTGAAAAAGGTTTGGCATACCGTAAAGACTCAGCTGTTAACTGGTGCCCAGATTGCCAAACAGTATTAGCAAATGAACAGGTAGTTGCAGGGCTTTGCGAAAGATGTGACAGCGCGGTAACAAAGAAGAAGTTAAATCAATGGTACTTAAAGATTACCAATTACGCAGATCGCCTTCTTGATGATATGGATCAACTAGAAGGTGCTTGGCCTGAAAAAGTATTGCTAATGCAACGTAACTGGATTGGTAGATCAACTGGCGCCCAGGTTGATTTTGCAGTTGAAGATTTTAATCAAAAGATACCTGTTTACACCACCCGTCCTGACACTTTATATGGCGCAACCTTTATGGTGGTGGCAGCAGATTCAGAGCTGGCGGCAAAGTTAGTCGCAGGCACCTCAGTTGAGAGTGAGTTTAAAAAGTATTTAGATTCAGTAAAAGCAGACTCAGATATTGATCGACTTGCAACTGATCGAGTTAAAACTGGTGTTTTTTTAAATCGTTACGCAATTAATCCAGTAAATGACGAGAAGATTCCAATTTGGGCATCTGATTATGTATTAGCAGATTATGGAACTGGTGCGATCATGGCTGTTCCGGCTCATGATCAGCGAGATTTAGATTTTGCCCGAGCAATGAAATTACCGGTAAGAGTTGTAATTGATACCGGTCTAGAAGATCCAAACACTAGTGGCATTGCAACGACAGGTGATGGCAAAGTTGTTAACTCAGGCAGTATTTCTGGTCTTGCAAAAGATGAAGCAATAGAAAAAATAATTAAAGAGTTAGCAGATAAAAAAGTTGGTAAAGCTAATAAGAATTACCGTCTTCGAGATTGGTTGATTTCTCGCCAACGTTTTTGGGGAACACCAATTCCAATTGTGCACTGCGATAAGTGTGGTTTAGTTCCAGTACCAGAAAATCAATTACCAGTTGAACTACCAGATGCTAAAGGGTTAGATCTAAAGCCAAAGGGATCTTCCCCATTAGGTGCAGCATCTGATTGGGTGAATGTTAAGTGTCCAAAATGTAATGCTCCGGCAAAACGAGATGCTGACACAATGGATACCTTCGTAGACTCTTCTTGGTACTTCCTTCGTTACACCTCAGTAAATAATCATGATCTTGCCTTTGATAAAAAGTCAGTTGATACCTGGCTACCAGTTGATCAATATGTTGGTGGCGTAACCCATGCGATCTTGCACCTTTTATACTCTCG
>Ga0214921_10012223_pt1 | contig 10305 bp, 17 predicted proteins | sample LL1505_MetaG_FD_177992 | JGI IMG/M metagenome (GOLD analysis project Ga0214921, IMG submission 177992) | Freshwater microbial communities from Lake Lanier, Atlanta, Georgia, United States - LL-1505 | ecosystem: Environmental > Aquatic > Freshwater > Lake | place: USA: Georgia | collected...
CGCTAGGCTTGATTGCGACTGGGAATCCAGTTGCAAGCATAGTCGCGATTTCAGTCGCTTGATCTTCAGCTTGATCGCCAGAGGCTGCGTTTGGATCTTGGAAGAGTCTGCGGACCAGCGAGGGATCGTCTTGTTCAAGCACTGACTTTACCAGCTCGCCTTGGTTGATGTAAACATTATTTTGGAACATCTGCATTCGCGCCACAGACTTCTGCAACGCAAACTGACGGTTAATAAAGTCAAGTCCACCCTTCGGCTCAATTGAATACTCATCGTGGATACCTTCTGGTGGCATCGAACCAGTCTCTTCCGCATAGCGATACATCAAGTCTTTCTTGTTGTATTGCGTGTAAAGCGACCAGCACTGTTTGAAGAGATGGGCTAGACCCATTCGGAACATGCGATTGCGTAAATCACCAGACGCTGCTGCCTGCGACTGCAATGCTTGGATCTCAGTAGCAGTCTTACGATCCGACACCTGGAACTGCGAGCCAGCACCGAAGTCTGGATTGCCCATTCGCTGTTCCGAAAGCAAACGCTCTTCGAGCATAAGTTTTTGGAAGTCAAATGGAGGTTGGCTAAACTGAACAGGTTTCAAGCCTTGAGGCAGGATCTGCCCAGGCTGCATCTTTAGGTTCGATGTGTTTAGCGAGATGGGATTCTGTGCTTCGAAAACTGGGCGGTTGGCAAGCTCCACATAGTCAGAGAGACTATTTTTTAATTTATTGAGGAGGTTCTCATTCGGGAGGAGGATCTCGGCCACACCTCGTGGACTGTACCAACCGCCACCAGTAACTTCATACGGGAAATCTACGAAAGGTGGTTCACCGTGACGATAGGGTAATGTGAAAGGCTTGCGGACATCTTCAGTTACGACAAGCGGACTGTACGTCTCAACCTTCCATCCGTCTTCGGACGGGGTGTACATTTCCCAAAGAATAATGCGATCATTCTCAGCTTCTTGAGTAATTCCCTCGCGTCTATAAATCTCGTCTTGAATCTCACTTCGTAAGCCCACCGATTTGGAGGGTTTACCCGAAATTGTTTTGATAAAGTCCTCATCCTGCTTGTACAAGGGATTTGCCTTATAGGAATCGACACTCGTTGAGATGATGTGAACGATGAAATCTGCATCTTTGAACTCCTTGGTATAGGAAGGAACGATGATATGGAAAGGATCAATGGCCTCAAACTCAATGCGCTTCTTTTCCTCATTCCAGATTACCTTTGACACTCCACGTCCGTAGAGGAGCAAATTGTCAATTACGGAGACAATCTCTTTCTGAAAATTAGTGCGCTCGCGCATATTGTAGTCAAACCAACGCTCGGCTGATACGGTAAGCGGAGTCAACTGCTGGCGCATCGGTACGAAGCTGGAAAGAATGTCGTTGCCAATCGCGCTGTTTACGAAAGAAGGCTTTAGCTTCTCAATCGCTGTGTCGATCAACTGAACGTGCAAATCTGCGGCTGTAGGCCAAGGCTTGACCTTACGGCGCACGCCAAAGTAGCGAGCTTGATAGAACAACCGTTGGCGATTTTCCCAAGTCTCTCGCTGGTTAAGTGCATCAATAATTCTTGTGTAATAATCTGTACGGCGAGTATCTTTAGCGTTCATTTGTTGCGCTCCACTTTAAGTTCGTATGAAAGATCGTTGACTGCATTCAAGGCTTTCCTCGCCCACTCGCGTGTGCCAGGTGTACCTCTGCGAATCTCAATGTAAGTAGGATCTTTCATTAACTCTTCAACTATCCCTGTTGTGTGCGTCACTGGTGTCGTTGTTGCGCAACCACCAAGACTCACTACGCAAATCACGCTCAATAGCTTTGCGATTCTTGCGCCAATCGGTTTCAAGATTTTGTGTTCGCTTTTCTTTCCAACCTGGAATGATGCGAAACACTGCTGCGATGATCTCAAGGATTGCACGCAGCACAAAAGATTATTTAATATTCAGTCCGACTGTCTTTAGGAAGTTTACGATCTTTTCCAAGAACGTATCGTCCGCTGGGGTCGGTGTGAGTTTAACAATGATGCGGGCTGCGAGAACGATGCCACCAACAGCGGCTACGATCTCTTGCCAATTTGAAGTAATCCAATTCCAGATATTCATAGTGTTTATCCTCCTGCGTCAAATCCAGACATGACGGGATCGTGGGATACCATCATTTCTTGAAGTGACTTCCAAGTTGGACGCTCTATCTGAAATGTCAAGTCAAGACCGACATTTGAGCTGCTGAGGCACAAGGCCAGCGCGTCAGCCCTATCGGGTGAGGCTATGCCTCTGGCGCGCATTGAGTCCTTAGACTCCACGCCAAGCTTGCCCTTGCTGTTGGTGATTGTTCGCCTGCAAGTCAACTGCGCTGTCAAGTCCTCATCCTCTGGCAGTATGATCTCGGCATCCTCAATCTTCTTTGCCATCCCATACCACATCTCAGCCGACCGATTGGTATAGGCATTGTTGTCATACGCCGTAGCGCCAAAGTTAACGCGATTGACTACCCAGCCAGACTCAGCCAAAGCATCGCACATAACCATCCCCATGCCGCTCGCGTCAGCGTAGATGTTGTTGGCTTCCAGCCCAGCCTTCTTAAACTCGACTATAAACCTGCCTACGGCTGCCATCGTGTCTTTCTCACGCCAAGCGATCATAGGTAGGATCTTGTTTCCGTCACTTATGCAGATCACGTTCTGATCGCCACCCGCTGCAAAGTCCACGCCTGCTATGCGTACACCTGGTCTGAAGCGGGGTGGCGTATTATGGCAGTTCTGTAGCTGGGTGAGGTTGATAACTAGGCTTTCCAGCCCTATGTCAACAAACTCGCCGTAGATCATAGATCGGGTTAGTGGGTGCTTCTCGCCATATCGCTGGACTACCTCATCAATCTGAGTCTGCGTTATGTGTGGGCAGTCAAACGCTGTGACTGCGTGCTTCTGCCACATATTGGCTTCCTTGGTAAAGGCTCTATAGAACGCACCGCTAGTACCGCCTGGGCTAGATGCGATTAGCAAGCGGGTTGGTTGACATCGGCTGATGGCCTCGAACAGCGGGTCGGCTACGGTCTTGGCTTCATCCACCACCATCAGCAATGGATGGTATTCGTGGTCCTCGGCGTGCCAGCCTTCAGCACGCCCTGGGTCAGTTGCTGAGTAGCCTATAATGCGTGATGTGTTGCCGTTGGGGTGGAGGTAGCGGATCTCGCCAGATGTGACCTCCCAAGCCCCACCAAGCTTGGCAATGTGATTGCGGAGGCTAGGCCAGAGTTGGCTTTCGACTTGGCGGAAAACGCCTGCCGTAGTTACAGCGATTGAGCGCGGGTAAACGAGCGCGTGCCATATCAAAATAGCCGAAATGACGGTGCTGGTCTTGCCAGACCCGTTGGCTGCACGCAGGGCTACGCGACAGTCTCTAGGCTCTAAATCGCGTAATACCTTGCGTTGCCAGTCATACAGATTGATGCCAAGGACGTTAGAGGCGAAAGCAGATGGTTTAGAGAGGTCTTCGAGTATCTCTTCTTGACTACGCTTGGGGGGCTTTGGCATGAGTGTAGGTTAAGACCTCTTTTTGTTTTGAGCCACAATAATTTGGGGGGGTATATGCGTATTAAATGGGGGCTGGGGGGTTGGCGGGTGGCGTGGTGGTGTACCTAGCCAAGCTCTCAGCCCTTGGCTTTCTAGTCTTCATGCGTCTATGCCTAGTCTTGCCTAAAACTTTTGGCGTTGTGGTTACAATAGTTTGCGTAGCATCTGTCGCACAATAGCTATTGTCTCGAATTGGTAGGACTGGTTTGACCTCAACTGCTTTAGCGTCAATCACTTGCGTCTTCTTTCTGCCCGCGATGCCCGCGAGAAGCTGCGCCAAGTTCCCGCTGATGCCGTGGGTGACATCTTGTGTAACATTAAGCCGCGCACTCGGTTGCGCATATCCATGCGTTCTCTCAAGTATCCAGGCACGCGCCTGCCAACTCTTTTCCCCTGCTAGTTCAACGCTGCGAAGTAGGCCCATCTCATGTTCACGCCTAGCCTTTTTTATCAATCGGCCAAACTCTTGACGCTTAGTCACCCATCCTTGCGCCGTTCCTGGATTGATTCCAATATATTCCGCAGCACGTTCTAAAGTAAATCCTGCGCGTACTGCATCTATTATCTTCGCGCCTAGCTTTTCGTCGTACTGCGTCGGCCTGCCGTTCTTCGCCTTATCGATTGGCAACTCTATCGCGCCTGGAGATGCGCCGTTTTCATCCATAAGTCATCCTTATACCTTATCCTGGGCGAAAAGAAAGTATTGCTATTACTGCCCGCTGGCATTATCTTTCCCAAATGAACAACACAAACACACACACCGAATCCAGCGCGGTCAAAGCCGTTGGAAAAACTATTTATGACAATCTGGATTTTCAGAATCGTCAATTCCTTTGGAATCTTTTTGAGGATGGCTCTGCGATGACTCGCGAGATTACTCGCCATTCACGCTATGCAGGCAGCGCGGTTGAAACTTACCGCGAGATCCACGCTGCAGGCTCAGAGATGGCGCGTTTAATCGCGCTTAAGGTTGAGGAGGCCAAATAACTTTATGTTAACTCAAAATTACAAAACAACTAAAGAACTTATCTATCACTACTCGCACTTCTCGCCGAACTATAAAAAGATAATAAAGATACTTGATGAAATAGATGTAGTTCGCGCCTTGGGGATTCTGAGTGCTGCCACTCATCTATTCAAAATGAAGTATGAGGATATAAAGAATGAGAGTTCAAAATGATTGACCTTACCTTGGCAATCTTATTCCTCTCGCCGTGCGTTGTCTTTATGGCGGTAAACTACTTCAGCAAAAACTAAAGAAAGGAAACATATATGATGCAAACTAACAAAACTAAAACTTGGAAAATCGGCGAAGAGTGCGTTGGTGGAATAATACAAGCGAAAATCAGTAAAAGCTCATATTTTCCATCGTGCACTACAATTAAAATTTTAATTAAAGACTATAAAACGCAGGAGATTGTGGATTCTCAAATTTTCGGAAGACTCCACGAAAGCAGATTAGAAGTTTATTTGAATGATATGACAAGCTCATATCATGCTTCGAAAGTTGTCGAATGGGTAAAGAAAAACGCTTGGTATGATAATGCCACGATGGCATTCGTGGGGAAAAGCTAACATGATGACATTCGAACATGCGACAACGTCAACGGGTGGAGGATTCTCTCGCCCTTCTAAAATGCCTTGCCCCGCCTATTCTATTCCCGCGAGCCTTTGCAAGGTAGGCGGGAAGCTGAGGAAAGTTGAGGGTTCAGTATGTAGCAAGTGCTACGCGATGAAGGGGAATTATAATTATCCCGCCGTGCGCAATGCCTTGGCTCGCCGTTTGCGTTCCCTACGCCGTAACGATTGGGTGGAGAGTATGGTCTACCTAATTGAAGCAGAGGGTAACGCATTTTTTAGGTGGCATGATTCTGGAGATATCCAGAATCAGAATCATCTTAAAAAGATCATAGAGGTTTGCGAGCGCACGCCTGGAGTGCGCCATTGGCTGCCCACAAGAGAGGCTGGCATCCTTCAGTCATTCATAAATAACGGCGGTAAAGTGCCTGAGAATCTTACCATTCGACTAAGTGCGCATATGATAGACGGCATTGCGCCGTTGCCATTGGCTCGCCGTTTAGGCGTTCAAGTCTCAACTGTAGTAACAAGCGGTAAAACATGCCCATCCGCAGAGCAAGGTAACAAGTGCTTAACTTGCCGCGCGTGTTGGGATAAAAATAAGGAGGTAGTAGCATATGGAAAACATTAAAGGAAAGTTCGGGAATAAAGAATTCAAAATCTGGAAGGATTCAGAAATTGAACTTTATTTTTGGGCATGGGGAATCTATGGCGGCCAAGTGGCAAGCCTGGCAAGATGTTGGGAAAGTATACGTTGCGCGGCTAGCGTTTGGGAAAAGGATGGCGCAGGCAATTGGCGGCATTCAAGTGAGGCCATAACATCATGACATCCTACGCCGTTTACAATTCAGTCGGGCAATTCCAGGCACGCTTTTTGACTTGGAGAAGCGCGCTACGTTGGGCAATTCGCGAAGGCATGGAATGGACCGCAGTAATAAGAAAGGAGATTCAATCATGAACTGCCCGCAAGTTTACGCGTTGGGCTTGCTCCACGGCGGGCTGCTGCTCGCCTTTGTATGGCTAGTGTGGCCTAAGAATCGGCGCAAGTAGTCCCGCCTTGACTCTCCCTTTAGCACGGGGAGAGCAAAGGATGGATTGACCCGATAGGGTTTACCCACTCCAAACGGCAGCGTAGTCCTAGTGATTGCGCGAATGAAAGAAAGAAAGAGGAATTGAAAATGAAAATGACAGATCAAAATGCAGTAGAGATATTCAAAAAGGGCGGCGTAGTTGCCGCGAGCGATTGGAAGACGGGCAGCGGAAACTTTGTTTCATCGCGCCCAGTGCCTCAGAAGTGCATTAAAATTGAGGTTACAAAAGAAGATCCTTATTTTAAGACGCACGGGCTATGCGGTGAGGCGAGAAAAGCAATTCATAAGCTGTTATTTTTGCGCCCTAAAGTGCGGAAACTAATCGTGGTAAAGGATTGGGACGAGGTTAAGGAATTGGCTTGGTATTGTGCGTCCTGAGAATCTAAACAACCCTACAAAGGAGAATACATGACACACCCCAAGCAATTAGATGAAGTTGGAATTACTGAAAGTTATCTTAGAAAGCTGGCCAAAAAAGAGGGCGTATCTTATAAAAAGGCAGTGCAGATAGCTATGGAGCAATGGGGAGAGTATTCCCTAAAACTGATTAACAAGATTGTCGCGGAGAATATTAAGACAAGATAACAACCCCGCCAAGGGTTCAAACCCCAACGGCTTTCGCGCTTGCTTATAAACGGCAGCGCAGGCATTCCGTCTTTACAAACGGAAGCATAGCCACCTATAAGGAGCAAATAAAAATATGACAGAAGAAGAAATTATTAAAGCATACCTTTCGCGCTTAGGTAAGAAAGGCGGGAGCGTAAAAGGATCTTGCAAGGCTCGCAAGTTATCGCGGGAGCATTACCAAACGGTAGCCCAGGCACAACGGGAGCGTTGGCAAAAGTGGCGGACCGAAAACGGCAGGCCAGCTACCAAACGGTAGCGTAGCCTTTCGCGGGAGCGTTAGCCCTATAAGGGGTGTGTAGAATAGCCTTATAAGGGGTCTATAAGGGGCGTATAAACGGCAGTCTAGCGTCCGATACTGCAACAGCAGGCTCGGTTTCCTAGCTGCTCAACCCTGAACTTGACGTTTAAACTCGATTCTTGGGGTTTTGTTTTAGTTCCGCATCTTTTACCATTTTGCCCATCCCGACCCCGTAGCGAGGCTTCTGGAGGGCAAGGAATCGATTTTAAAGCCTTTTTGCTTTTCATGTAACTACCAATTTCGGCAACTCCAGAAACGTGGGGTTAGCTTGCTTGGAGGTTTGCTGTCACACCCATGCCTAGCTCTAAAGCTACGCCTGCGGTCTGGATTGCTCTTCTTAATAGTCATCTTGGGATCGCCATAGCGGATGGTCTTGCTCTCGCCACCCTTGCAAGCCCTTACTACGAACTTCTTTGGTCCTCCAGGTGTACGCCTAGGGCTATTGCAAGGCAGTTCTCTAGGATTCATCATCTACCTCATCGGTATCCCAAACCTCAGGGCAAGCATCGTGGAGCGACTGGAGTGCCTTCTGGTGGCTTTCAAAGAACCCCGACAGCCTCTTGACCTGCTCGGTAAGGCTGTTCCATTGCACTTCAAATACCTCATAGGAGCAGTTGGCATTCATATCGTCTACAAGTTGGCCTAGCAAACGTAACACGCCATGCAACTGTGCATTCTCACGCTGGAGGAGGGCAATAAACTTGTGTGCCACCTTCAGTTGCTCTCTATCGTGATTCAAAACCACCTTTTTTTGCTTTCATCATGCGCCACACCTTGGGGCTGATGGTGCTTTTAGACTTGGGACGGCTAGTGCCAGCCTTGCGTCTGGCGTTAATGTTGGCGTATAGACCTGGCTTTGAGTTGTTCATTTCACGATTGTACCACACCCACCACCTGATAACCAACTTCGTTCCTTGGCAGGTGTGAGCGTGTCCAGCCAACCCAGCCAGCCCAGCCCAGCCCTGCCAGCCTTGTTTGCTCATTTAGGAGAACGCTACGGAAATAGCGTAGCGTAGTAGGGACAGGACGGACTAAAGGAGTCCTGTTCCTACTTTTCCTTCGCGAATTATTCCTTATATATATAAGGAGTCTGACTGCTCAAGGAATGATAGTGTTTTGAAAGTGGATTAGAAAGCAGTCTGATTGGCAATATACAAGCCACTGTCAGACAATATCTTGTTAGCTTTGTGAAGGCGTTTTAGATAGCGATAAAAGGTACTTTCGGATACTTCCAACTTTTCGATGATATGACGACATAAATCACCCGCTTGCCACTGCTTGCTCCCCATCTCGGTTAAGAACCTTTTGTCGTCAACAGCCTTGTGTGCGCCTGGCTTCTTTAGCTTATCTGGATTGAGTGCAAAGTTGGCTTGGAACAGTGGGTAATGCCACTGAACGACAAAGCTATCTACTGGCGGGAAGTTACGCAGTGTGATGTCACAAGTGTAGGTCTTCTCATCCTCCTCGTGGGCAGTCAGAACGACCAACGTATCTGGATTACGGGCGAAAACGCCCGAACCACTAAAGCGGTCAATCGACTCTGCACCCGACTTGTTACCCTTGCTGAAGTGATGTGAGAGGATGATTGACAGATTGTGGCGGGTCGCTAGATACTCAAATTCATTCATCAAACTTGACATATCCCCAGCTGAATTTTCGTCTCTCTCTCCCATGAGCATGTAGTTTGGATCAAGGATAATGGCTTGGTAGCCCTTACCTTCAATCTGCTTCTCGATCATAGGGCGGATGAGAGTCAAGTCGGCAGCGTGACCTCGGAGCGTCCACACATCAAAGTCATCAGCCTTATCTTCCAGCCCCTTGGCTTTGATAACATCGGCCAAACGATTGCGGAACGACCATTCTTGGATCTCAAAGTTGATGAACAACACCCGCGACATCTTGCACTGCTGCCCCCACCAAGGCACGCCAGCGTGTAACGAAAGGGCTAAGTCAATGAGCGACCAACTCTTGAAAGCCTTGCTACCGCCACCCAACAACATCTTCCCACCTCTATGCAGCATTCCCTCAATTAGCGTCTCTGGTGCAGGCAGGTCTTCCTTAACAAGTTGTGCATAAGATTTGATCGGAGGCCACTCGTCCGTCTTCGGTTTGATACCAAGTGCTACGGCTGGCTCTATCATTTTCCTCCTTTGCAAAACCATAATAGGCTCTGCATTTTGTCTTCTCTCTTTGCCCCAGGAATCCTAACGGGTTGGCTGGGTTTGAATGTTGCAGGGTCGCATCCTAACGGAATAAGAAAAGCTTTTAACTGTTCCACCCATTCGTTCTTAGGTGGCATCTCAAACCAACCATGCAAGCTCTTTCCGCCAGTATTAACAACGGCGTGTAGCTTCATACTGAACAAGTCACGCATCAATTGGAACACCGCGCCCATCTGTGGTTTAGTTAGTACATCTGACTCTACAACCAAGAAGATCCTATCCTCAACCGTATCGTTGGACCTGCTGACTGTGCCTTGCTTATAGGTCGCGCCAGTTGTGTACTGCCCAATCGGTTCATCCAGCTTCTTCCACTCGTAAGCTATGCGGAAGTTCTGTGGATGCTTCCCGCTATCCGTGACGTTGCCTATCCAGATATTGTCAAGAGCGTTGAACAGCGATAGGAACAACTGATAGTCCTGAGCTGGATCGTCCAGCTTGGTTGGACTTTCCTCAAACATATCCGCAGTCTCCCAATTGTAGTGCGTGAGGTAGCGTTGCTTGTTTGACTCGGCAATCGTCTTAATCCTATCCAACACCTCGGCGTGTGGGTCTTTTTTAATAACCAACTTGGGTACGGCTGTGCCACCCGACATAATGTTTACTGGCTTGTAAAGCACATCGCTGGATATGGCTCGGCGCAGTTTGCGGTTAGCCTCATCACGATACGGCGTGCAAGAAGTATGCCAACAGAAGATAGTCGGCGCGCCATCCACGAACACCGTTGTATCTCTGATGCGAGTGTGGCTGGTATGTGCAGCCTCACCTGGACACTTGCACAGCCCGTGATTCTCGGACTGCCAATCCACTTGGCCTACGATCTCTTCAGCTTGGCGTTGTGCTGTTGTCATTTATATTCTTGGTGACATCTTGAATGACATTCTCTGCATAAACCCACAAGTTCAAACATAAGTTC
>Ga0214921_10012225_pt1 | contig 10305 bp, 12 predicted proteins | sample LL1505_MetaG_FD_177992 | JGI IMG/M metagenome (GOLD analysis project Ga0214921, IMG submission 177992) | Freshwater microbial communities from Lake Lanier, Atlanta, Georgia, United States - LL-1505 | ecosystem: Environmental > Aquatic > Freshwater > Lake | place: USA: Georgia | collected...
GCCATGCCCCTGACCCTGAGCAGCCGCCGTGCCACCGAGCCCTGTCAGGATTCCGTCGCGGCGCTCCGGGAGGGGGCATGAGCGCCAAGCAACGGCTGGACCTCGTGGTGGAGGTGAAGGAGCGGGCCGAGGATGCCGCCACGGACGCCTGGCGCGCCGCCGCCGCGGTGACACGCTCGAGGGAGGCAGCGCTGACCGCACTCCGCGCGGCTGCCACACAGGATGGGCGCCAGAGGAGTGACGCCTACGAGTGGGAGCTGGGGGACCGTGCCCACGCGCGGCTGTTGGAGGACATCCGGCAGGCGGAGCTGAGGCTCCAGCAGGCCGTCAAGGACGAGGCGGCGGCGCGGGAGAAGATGGCCGCTGCCCACAAGGCGGCGGAGGCGGTGCGCCGCGTGGCAGAGACGCGGCGGGAGGAGGCGCGGGCGGAGGAGGAGCGGGCCGAGCGTAAGGCCATGGACGAGGTGGGCACGCAGCAGGCCGCGCGCAGGCGCCAGGACGGGCAGGGCAGCTAGGGGGCGTCGGGGGCCGGCGCGAGCTTCTCGCGGAGCTTCTTCAGCGCCTCGCCATGGAGTTGGCACACGCGGGGTTCGCTGACGCCCAGCACCTGGGCAATCTCCTTCAGCGTCAGTTCCTCCACGTAATAGAGGGACAGCACCAACTGGAGCCGCTCGGGCAATGTGGCAATACCATCCGCCATGGCCACCACCGCCTCGCGCTTGGACAGGGACTCCTCCGCGGAGGTCTCGGCGGAGGGCTCACCGAGCGCGTCCGCCAGCGGGAGCGGGGGGGCGGAGGCCATCTCCACGTTGGCCACTTCGGTGACGTCCAGCTTGAGCTCCGTTGCCACCTCCTCCGGAGAGGCCTCCCGGCCCAGCTGCCCGGAGAGCTTGGTCTTGGCGCGGGAGATCTCCTCTGAACGGGTGCGAAGCCGGCGGGGGAGGTGATCGTTCCGGCGCAGCTCGTCCAGCACGGCACCGCGCATCCGGTGCTCGGCGAAGGTCTCGAACTTCACCTCGCGCGAGCCGTCATAGCGGCGCGCCGCCTCGATGAGGCCCAGCGCCGCGGCACTCCAGAGCTCGTCCGCCGCATCCGGGTTGCCGATGCGGAACGCCACGCGCCGCACGACCCGCTGGATGAGGCCGCGGTAGCGCTGGATGAGCGCAGCGGGCTGCTCGGCGTCCGGCGGCGGCGCGGCGTAGGCCGCGAGTGCTCGATGGGCCTGGGTCATCAATCACGCAGCCGTGGCAGAGGAGTCGCGCAAGAGCCGGCCCCAGAGGAACTTGAGCCCACCGCCGAACTGCTGAGGGGGTGGCTCGCTGAGGAGCTTGTTCGCCAGCTTGATCATGGCCCGGCTCGCCGGGGACATGGGGAACAGCTCGCTGACGGTGCGCTGCGCCATCACCGCGCGGTGCACGTTCTCGTCCGCCGGCACCCAGCCGGAGAACTGGAGTTTGGCGGTGAGGAAGCGCGCCGTCACGGTGCAGAGGCGCTGGTAGATTTCACGCGCGTGGGCGTCACCGGGGGCGGAGTTCACCACCACGTTGAACGTCTCCACCCGGGCGCTCGTGGAGAGCACCTTGATGGCCGCGTAGGCATCCGTCAGGGACGTGGGCTCGGGGCTCACCACCAGCAGGACCTGCTGCGCCGCCCCCACGAAGAACACCACGTTCTCGCCAATGCCGGCGCCCGAGTCGATGAGGACCACGTCGAACTGGTCCTCCACCGCGTCCAGCGCCGCGGTCAGACGCAGCTTCTGCTGGTCATCCAGCCGGGTGAGCGCCTGCAGCCCGCTGCCGCCGGGCAGCACCTTCACCCCCATGGGGCCGGGCGTCACCACGTCCATCAGCGGCATTCCGTCCAGCACGTGGCCGAGGTGGTAACGGGGCGACAGCCCCATCAGGATCTCCACGTTGGCCAGTCCCAGGTCCGCGTCAATCACCAGCACGCGGTGGCCCATGCGGGCCGCCTGTACCGCGAGGTTCGCGGTGAGGTTGGACTTGCCCACGCCCCCCTTGCCGCTGGTGACCGCGATGACCCGGAGGTTGCGTCCCCGTGCTGCCGTCTGTTCCTGCTGCTGCTCCATGTGGCTCGTCCTATCTCCTCAGCCGCGGGCCTGCGCCGAGTCGTTTCGCGTCCCCGTCCAGGAACCGGTGAGCAGGTTTACCCACTCGTCGGTCCGCCACGCGTGCATGTCCTCCGGCACGCTCTGTCCATCCGTTACGCACGACACCGGCCGCCCAATCCGCATCGTAGCGGAGATGACCGCTCCGGGACCAATGCACTCGTCCACCTTGGTGACGATGACCTGCTCGGGGGCGAGTGGCTGGTACCTCGCCGCCACCGCCGCCATTTCCCGGGCGCCCGACGCGGCGGACAGCACCAGGTGCAGCTGGATGGGGGCCACGGACCGCAGCACCTCTGCCTGCTTGGCCACCGCCTCCGAGAGCGAGCGCCCCGCCGTGTCAATCAGCACCAGGTCGCGGTCCCGCGTCTTGCCCAGCACCGCCTGCAGCTCCTCGCGGTCCCGCGCGACAAAGGTGGGGACCTTCATGATCTCGCCGTAGCGCGTCACCCGCTCGGTGGCGCCAATGCGGTAGGTGTCCAGCGTCACCAGCGCAATCTTCAGCCGGTGCTCCATGAGCGCGCGGGCGGCAATCTTCGCCACCGTCGTCGTCTTGCCCACGCCTGTGGGGCCCACCAGCGCCACCACCCGCCGTCCGCCGGCCGCCGGCATCCACGGGGCCGCCGCCGCCTGCGAGCGGGCGGAGAGCAGCGCCCCCACCCTGGCCGCCAGCGCGCCCGGCTGCATCCGGGGAGACCGGCGCCGCCGCGGGCGCCCATCCGCCTCCGGCTCGAGCGGCCCTGCTGCGCGCTCGGACTGGATGGCCTCGCGCACCAACTCCTCCGCGAGCAGCTCGTCCATCCCCAGGTCCACCAGGTGCTGCGCGAGCCCCATGGCGTCCGGGCCGAAGCCCCGCTCCGTCTTCACGCGCCGCCCGCCGCCGCGCGCCTGCACCGGGTCCGTCCCCAGCCGCAGCGCCGCCAGCGCCTCCACGAAGTCAGCCTCGCCCGAGAGCGACACCGGGCCGGACATCACCGGCGCAGGGCGGGCGGGCGTCACGGGCGTGGCAGTGGCAGCGGCGGCCGCGGGAGCAGCCGGCCGCGCATCACGGCCGTAGCCCGCCAGCGGCGTGACGTCCGCGGGGGCCGGGGTATGGGAGGACGCCGGGATTGTGGCGGTGGAGCGCACCTCGCTCTCGCCCACGCCGGCGACAATCTCCACCTCGCCGCGCCGGAACATGGTGCTCGGGACCTCTTTCATCGAGAGGATGACGGCATCTGGGCCGAGCGCGTCCTTGACCGCCTTGAGGGCGGTGCGTGCATCAGGGGCGCGGAAGGTCCGGACGGTGGGGGGCGTACGCGGCGAGTTGGACATGTGTCAGGGTCCCGTCACGCAGCTGCGGCTTGCAGCTGGATGGTCCCTGCAGGTTCAACAGTCGTGCCGGGCACCAGTTCCCGAGCGGTGATGACCTGCAGCTCCGGGAGGAACCGGCAGGCGAAGTCGAAGAGCGGCTTGCGGAGGTCCGGCGGCGCCAGGATGACGGCGGGGTGGCCCGACGCCGTCAAGGTGCTGACCCGGGTCTCCAGCGAGCGCATGAGGGCGCGGGCGCGGTCCAGGTCCGGGGCAAGCGCCGCCTCACCCTCGGAGTTGCCCAGGGTGGAGCGCAGCGCGTCCTCGGTGGGGCGGTCCAGCGTGAGCGCGCGCACCACGCCGGTGCCATCCGCCACGCGGGAGGTGATCTGCCGAGCCAGCCGGCGCCGCGCCTGCTCCACCAGGAAATTGGTGTCCTTGCTGCGCGGGGCCGCGTCCGCCACCGCCTCGAGGATGGTGCGCAGGTCCCGCACCGAGACCCCCTCGCGCAGCAGCCCGCGGAGTACCCGCACCAGCTCGCCCAGCGTGACGGTTCCCGGCACGGTGTCCTCCACCAGCTTGGGCGCCTCCTTGGCGCAGGCCCCGAGCAGCTCCTGGACCTCCTGCCGCCCGAGCAGCTCGTGCGCGTTGCGGCGGAGAATCTCCGACAGGTGCGTTGTCATGACGGCGGACGGGTCCACCACCGTCAGCCCCATGCCCTCCGCCTGCCCGCGCTGGGCCGTGGCAATCCACACCGCGGCCAGTCCAAAGGCCGGGTCCTTGCCCGGGAGCCCATCAAACGCCGGGGCGTTGCCGGAGGGATCCAACGCCATCATCCGGTCCGCGTAGACCTGCCCGCGCCCCACCTCGATGCCGCGCAGCTTGATGCGGTAGTCGTTCGGGTCCAGCCGCAGGTCGTCCTTCAGGTGGACCGAGGGCAGCACCACCCCCAGCTCCGAGGCCAGCTGCTTGCGCAGCGTGGTGACCCGCCCGGGAAGCTCCGCGCCGCGCTGCAGGTCGATGAGGGGCAGCAGCGCCATCCCCACCTCCAGCTCCACCGCGTCCAGCTGCAGCAGGTCCTGGATGCGCTCTTTCTTGGGCTCCTCGGCGGCCGCCTTCTTCTGCGCCGCGGCGGCGGCCGCCGGGCTCCCGGCCCGCCGGCTCATCACGTAGGTGGCCGCGGCCAGCCCCATGAAGGGCACGAAGGGCAGCCCCGGAATGAGCGCCATGGCCCCCATCACCACGGAGGTGTACTGCAGCACCCGGGCGTTGCCGAAGACCTGCCCACGCACCTGCGAGCCCAGGTCCGAGCCCGCCGCCCGCGTCACCACGATACCGGAGGCGGTGGACACCAGCAGCGCCGGCATCTGGGAGACCAGGCCGTCACCCACGGTCAAGAGCGTGTAGGTCTCGACCGCGGCGGACAGCGACATGCCGTCCCGGATGAGACCCAGCGCAAGGCCACCCACGATGTTGATGGCCGTGATGGCCAGACCCGCCACAGCGTCTCCGCGGACGAATTTGCTCGCGCCGTCCATGGCGCCGAAGAACTCCGTCTCCGCTTCCAGCCCGGAGCGGCGCTCCCGCGCGGCCTTCTCGTCAATCAGCCCCGCGGCCAGGTCCGCGTCAATGGCCATCTGCTTGCCGGGCAACGCGTCCAACGTGAAGCGCGCGGACACCTCCGACACGCGGCCGGAGCCCTTGGTGATGACCGCGAAGTTCACCACCAGCAGGATGAGGAAGATGACCGCGCCGACCACCAGGGAGCCGCCCACGGCGAACCGGCCGAAGGTCTCGATGACGTGCCCCACCGCACCGGCCCCCTCGCTGCCGTGCAGCAGGATGAGGCGCGTGGTGGCCACGTTCAGCGACAGGCGGAACAGCGTGGTGATGAGCAGCAGGGAGGGGAAGACCGAGAACTCCACCGCCCGGCGCAGGTTCAACGAGATGAGCAGGACCAGGACCGACAGCCCCACGTTGAACGCCAGCAGCACGTCCAGCAGCAGCGGCGGCAAGGGGACAATCATGATGCCCAGCACGGACATCACCGAGAGCGCCAGAACCGCCTCCGCCCCGAAGCCAGACTGCTCCTGCTGTCCGTTCATGCGCTACGCCCTCCGCGAGCCGGCTGCTGCCTGCGGCTGCTTCCCCTGGAGCTTCCAGACGAACGCAAGCACCGCTGCCACCGCCTTGTACGTCTCCGCCGGCACCGCTCCGCCGACCTTGACGCGCTTATGCAGGAGCCGAGCCAGAGGGATGTCCCGGACGATGGGCACCCCGTTCTCCCGGGCGAGCTCGCGGATGCGGTCCGCCGCCGCCCCCTTGCCCTTGGCCACCACCCGGGGCGCCTTGTCCTCGCCCCGCCGGTAACGCAGCGCCACGGCAATGTGCGTGGGGTTGACCACCACCGCATCTGCCTTGGGGACTTCAGAGGCGGCGCGCCCCTTGAGGAGCTCGCGGTGACGGCGCTTGCGGCGCCCCTTCAGCATGGGGTCGCCTTCGTCGTCCTTGTACTCCCGCTTGGCCTCCTCCTTGGTCATCCGCATCCGCTTGAAGTAGCGGTACCGCTGCAGCAGCACGTCCGCCAGGGCGAGCAGGGCATAGGCCGCCATGACCCTGACGCCGGCGGTGGCGAGGCTCGAGGCCATGCTGAAGAAGGCCGCGCCGGGCTCCAAGGAGGCCACCTGCGGCAGCCGCTGTGCCAGCGCCTTGAGGGAGGGCCAGGCGGAGGCCACCAGCACCGCCACCTTCAGCGCCGCCATGCCCACGTCCTGCCAGAGCTCCCCCTCGAAGACCTTCATGGCGCGCGGGTTCCACAGGCGCGTCACGTCGGGGGCGGGCAGCTGCCCCCAGAAGCCGCCCTTCGTCTGGACCAGCGTGGCCAGGGCCGAGCCCAGTCCCGCCGAGGCCACCACCACCAGCGCCAGCAGGAAGGGGCGCGCGCAGATGGAGAGCAGGGTGCGGAAAGAGGTGTCCTCCGCGGTCCCGAGCGCCAGCTGGAAGACGTAGGCGAGATCGTTGCGGAGCGGCTGGGCCACTGCCGCCAGCGCAATGACGCCTGCCACCATCCCGGTGACCGCGTGGGCGTCATGGCCGAGCGGGACCTGGCCGTCGTCCCAGGCGCCCTGGAGACGGCGTTCACTCGCCGCCTCCGTTTTCGCCTCTTCGTCCTCGCTGTCCGCCATGGGCGGGCCGCTACTGCGAGAAGCTTGCCACGGCCTGCTGGGCGGCGATGCGGGCGATGGTGGGGGCCACCAGGTACAGCGCGCCGCCACCCGCCAGAAGCGTGACGCCGAACCCGATGGTGCTCACGTTCAGCTGGGGGGCGGCCCGGCTGACCACCCCCATCAGCAGGTGGCCCACGGTGGCCGCCACGACCACCGGGAAGGCCAGCCGCACGGCCAGGGCGAAGGCCCCCACCGCGTGGGCCACGGTGGACTGGGCGAAGGCGAGCAGGTCCACGGAGGTTCCCGGGGGCATGTTCCGCACGGACTCGACGAGCCACTTCACCGCCTCGCGGTGCACCCCCAGGCTGACCGCAATCCCCAGCGCGGTGAGCGAGAGCAGCTGCGACACCGCCGTGCTCTCCGCGCCGTTGATGGGATCCAGCATGGCGCCATAGCCGAGGCCCATGGCGAGCCCCGCGGACTGGCCGGCCGCCATGGCCGCGTCCAGGCACCACTGGGCGAAGAGCCCTGCCAGCAGCCCGGTGAGCGTCTCGGTCATGGCCGAGCCCATCAGCTTCAGGAAGTGGGTGGGCACCGCCGCCGGAGGGGCGCCTGCGCCCATGAAGACGGAGAAGGAGAGGGCGAACGCCACGCCCAGCCGCACCCGCGCCGGCACCACCCGGGCCCCCAGCACCGGCGCCGTCATGCACAGCCCCGCGCAGCGCATCAGCACCAGGATGAAGCCGTAAGCGAGCGAGGCCGGCGGTAGGGGAATCACGGCTCAGAAGCCCCGGTTGGCCATGTCGGAGAGGGCCAGCTGGAGCAGCTGGGACATCCGGTGCAGCATCCACTGCCCGAGCCCGATGCAGATGGCCCCCGCGGTGATGAAGCGGGGCACGAAGCCCACCGCCGGGTCATTCACCTGGGTGGCCGCCTGCAGCACGCCCACCACCAGCCCCACCACCAGCAGCGCCGCCATCAGCGGCCCTCCGGTGATGCCCAGCTCGAGGATGCCCTGACGGAGCAGCGCGTTGGGGAGTTCAGGCGTCATTGGAAGCTCCGGATGAGGGAGCCGGCGAGCAGCCGCCAGCCGTCGGCGAGCAGGAAGATGGCGACCTTGATGGGCAGGGACATGAGCGTGGGCGGCACCATTTGCATGCCGAGAGCCATCAGGATGGAGGCCACCAGAAGGTCCACCAGCACCAGCGGGATGAAGACGAACAGCCCCATGCGGAAGGCCGTGGTCAGCTCCGAGATCATGAACGCCGGGATGGCGATGGTGAGCGGCACGGACTCGCCCCGGGTGGGACGCTCGGTGCCGGAGATTTCGTAGAAGAGCTGGAGGTCCGCTTCCCGGGTCTGCTTCAGCACGAACTCGCGGATGGGGTCCGCGGCCCGCGAGAGCGCCACCTCGGGGGGAACCTTGTCGTCCAGGTAGGGGCCCAGCGCGTCGCCGTACACCCGGGTGGCGGTGGGGGCCATCACGTACCCGGTGAGCGCCAGCGCGAGCGCAATCACCACCTGGGTGGGGGGGAGCTGGGGGGTGCCAAGCGCCTGGCGCACGAACGACAGGACGATGACGATGCGCGCAAACGACGTGACGGAGATGAGCAGCGCGCTCGCAAAGGACATCGCCGTGAAGAGCAGGAACAGCTTGACCGCGGCAGAACCCCCGCCGTTGACGGTCAGCTGCATTCCCGGCTCGAGCGCGGCGAAGAGCGGGTTCACGGGGTCACCTGCCCGCGGAGGCCAGCCTGCAGCTTGCGGCGCAGCAGCTCGTCCTCGGCGCTCTCCTCCAGTACCTGCTCGAACGTGGGCTGGGGGGCGGCTGGCTGCTGGGGCCCGCGGATGCGCTCCCACATGGACAGCCACGGCATGCGCTCCTGGTGGACCCGCGGGGCCTGGGGGGCCGTGCGGGGCCGGAAGGGAAGCACCGCGGCCAGCATCCCGGCGGCATCCAGCGGGGCCGCAGCAGGGGCGGGAGTGGGCTCCGGGACGGTGGCCGGGGCAGCCACGGAAGCGGCCGGGCCTGACTTCAGCAGGGAGAGGCCGGACTCGGAGCTGCCCAGCAGCATCCACTCGCCGTGGACCTCTGCAAGCACCAGCTGCCGGCGGGGGCCGAGCGAGGTGGTTTCCAGGACGCGCAGCGCGCGGCCCCGGGCGGGGGCCGAGCGGCGCTTGAGGAGGAGGGCGGTGGCGCCCAGCAGGGCCAGCACCGCCAGCGGCGCCGCGAGCGACGGTCCCGCGTCCGGCAGCCCGCCCAGCGAGGCCGGGGCGGTGGTGGCGGCCGTCACCGCGACAGGAGAGGGGGCCGGGGTGGCGGGGAACGACGTGGGCTGCGGGCCGAAGGTGGGCTTGTCCAGGAGGAAGTCCGAGTGGGAGGGGGTGGTCATGTCCGTGGGCTCCTTCTGGGGCTAGCGCAGGCGGGCAATGCGCTCGGCGCGGCTGACGATGTCGGTGATGCGGATGCCGAACTTGTCGTTGACGACCACCGCCTCGCCGCGGGCGATGAGGCGGTCATTGACGAGGATGTCGAGCGGCTCGCCGGCCAGCTTGTCCAGCTCGATGACGGAGCCGGGCGAGAGCGCCAGCAGCTCCTGGATGGTCATCCGGGAGCGGCCGAGCTCCACGGTGATCTCCATGGGGACATCCAGCAGCAGTTCCAGCCGGCGGGGGGATTCGGTTTCCATGACGCAGCGCATGTCAGGCCGTTGGCGCAGGGTGGCTACCGGATGCGGGCAATCCGCTCGGACCGGCTGACGATGTCCGCAATGCGGAAGCCGAACTTGTCGTTGACGACCACCGCCTCGCCGCGGGCGATGAGGCGGTCGTTGACGAGGATGTCCAGCGGCTCGCCGCCGTGCTTGTCCAGCTCCAGGACGGAGCCGGGGGAAAGCCCGAGCAGCTGCTGAACGGTCAGATGGGTACGGCCGAGCTCCACGCTGATGCCCAGCGGGACGTCCAGCAGGAGCTCGAGGCGGCGGGGGGAACCACTGTTGTCCATGGTGACACCTCCTTGACGGAGGCGTCATTGAGCAAGGCTCAGGCCACGGAGAACTGGAGCGGCCGGGTGGTCTTCTTGCTGTCCGGGGCGGGCGTCATGGGGCCGCGCACCGGCTCGTCCACCACGATGGAGAGGTTGGCGCCCGACACGCCCGGGGTGCCCATCAGCTTGCTGCGCCCCTCCACGAGGATCTCGAGCGCGCTGCGCTCGTCCGTGTCCAGCGTGACGACGTCCCCCTCGGCCAGGTCAAGCACCTTGCCGAGCGTGGACTGGGAGCGGCCGAGGATGGCCCGGACCTCCACCCGAACCTGCACCAACTCCTCGGCGAGCGAGGCGGCGAAGCGCTGGTCCACGCCGGTGTTCACCTTGGGCGGGGCGGCCAGCGCCTTCTTCTCGCTCTCCACCGCGGTGAAGGGCACCGCCAGCTGGATGCGGCCGGTGATGCCCTCGCTGAACTCAAATGTGCAGACGATGGCCGCCTCCTGCGGAGGGGCAATGGTGGCCATGCGCGGGTCGGTCTCGAAGCGCAGCACCTCCGGCTCGATGGGCATCACGGAGGTCCACGCCTGCCGCATGGCCTCCGTCAGGATGCTCAAGAGACGCTTGAGGACGAACCGCTCCACGGAGGTCAGGTCCCTGCGGGACGAGGCCTCGGGGGTCGCCTGCGCCTTCCGGTCTCCCATGGCAGCGGCCAGCAGGGACTCGGCCACGCCCGGCTC
>Ga0214921_10012228_pt1 | contig 10303 bp, 8 predicted proteins | sample LL1505_MetaG_FD_177992 | JGI IMG/M metagenome (GOLD analysis project Ga0214921, IMG submission 177992) | Freshwater microbial communities from Lake Lanier, Atlanta, Georgia, United States - LL-1505 | ecosystem: Environmental > Aquatic > Freshwater > Lake | place: USA: Georgia | collected 2015-05-28
ATCCTGGTACTTTTAATGGGTTAGATAATTTGAAAAGCTTATCTTTAAAGTCTAATAATATTAGTAATATAAAACCTGACACATTTAAAGGATTAAGTAGTTTAAACCGTTTAAATTTAAGTTATAATAGAATTACATATATAGAATCTGGTGCTTTTAATGAGTTAAATAATTTGGAAAAGTTAATTTTATATGGAAATGATATATTATTACATTCACAAAACTTTAGTAAAATAAAAACAAAAGAAAAAAATAATAATACTATAAGTAGGAATAAAATTAAAGTTATAAATAATAATATTTCTAAAATAGCTATTTTTAAAGGATTACCCAAAAATACTGAAATACAAGTTTATGATGGTGATTAAAAATAAAAATCTCAAATCTCTTTTTAGTAATATAAGAGCACACTATTCATTTTCTGTTAATTAAAATATAGATTATTATTATAAAATATTCTATAAATAAATATATTTTTATTAAAATTTATTATTTTTATTTTTTATAAAGTTAGATAATTTATAGTTTAATATATAATTATGAAAATAATATGGTACAAATTTGCAAACAGGTAAAATTATTGTATCTTTACTTATTAAATGATGATTACTATCTTTTGAGTATGGAATGAATTTATAAGATTCATCTTTATACTCTTTAATACATAAATATGTAGTTAAATAAGAACAATTATAATTATCATTATTATTATTTGATATTTTTCTATCAATAACTAATTGTGGAATTATATTTGAACAATATGAAACACTAAATATTTTTTTAAACATATATTTATTTATATACTTTATAAATAAATTTTTAATTTATTGAACTAATAAATTCATATTAATTTAACTGTAATATTACGTTTATCACCTATTACATCAATAACTATATAACCTTTTTTAGTAACAATATTACCTGTACATGATAATATTGGAAGTATATATTTTTCTCCATCCACGTAGAAACCAGTATTTGATTTATATTGGTTTACTGCAAAAATTGATGATCCATCATTTAATTCTAAAATTATTTCTTCAGAAATATTATATAATGGTGGAAAAGTTATACTTTGAATATTTATATTGTTAAATTGAATTTTACCAACTTCTTTATTAGCATTATCTAATAGTGGTCCAATATCAACACTCGAATTTACAGATGTACCTGTTAATCCAGGAAGATTAGATGATTATTGATTTGTAAAACTAATAAGATGATTTATATTATAATTATAAAAGTATATATATTCATGTGTCATTTATTATATAAAAATATATATTTTAAATAAATCTAAAAAAATAATTTTTCATTTTAATTCTATATTAAATATATAAATGAATTCAAAAAATAGTAAAATAAATAAAATAGATAAGAAAGATAAAAAAGATAAATTATGTTTTTTTAAAAATCCAATATTTGATAAAGATAAAATTGAAATATTTAAATTTAATAAAAGTAAAAGAATAATGACTATTATTTTTCATAAATAATAGTCAATTATTTTTATATAATATAATTATATGGATTCTAATAAAAATTTATTAAATTATTTAGATATTTCATATAATAAAAAATATTGTGAACGAGAATTTAAAAAAAATGGAGTATTCAAATATTTGCCATTTCTAAAAAATAATAATTTTTATTTTAATAGATTTCTTTGTATTATTAATAAAATAATATTATCAGATCAGATTTTATTTCCTTATTTATATGATGTAGATGAAGATCATATTGTTAACAAAATGTTAATACTTGCATACATAAAAAAAAATTTTAATTTAAAATATTTTAATTTAAATAAGGATCTTATTGAAATATATAACGGTGATGATAAATATATAGAAGAAAAAGTATTAAATTATTATTTTGTAAAATATGCTATTGAAAATGATATAAATTTTTTTAAGTCTATTACAAATACGATGATTAAAAGATTAAGTTTAGCATTTTTATATGAAAAACTTACAAAATCAAATAAAATAAAAAATAGTTCAATATTTTTTTCTATATTTTATAAAAAATATATAAAAGAAATTGAAGATGAAATATATAAAAAATATAATTTAAAAATAAGTAAAGATTTTGCAAATTATAATGATTTATATCTTTTTTTAAAAGATAAAGGATACGTTGATAAATTTTATAATAACTATACTAAAAAAATAATTAAAACTTATAAAAAAACTTATAAAAAAATATTAAACCATCCATTATTTAATGATTATATAAAGAAACAGAAAGAAGAAATAAAATTATTTTCAGAATTAGATATATTAAAAATGGTAGATTCTGATGTAGATTCAAAATTTAATAAAAAATATATTAAAAATAAATTTATCAAACTATCAAAAAAATATAATATTTAATAGTATAATGGATATTAATTATTTAATAAGTATGTTAATCATAATTGCATTTTGCTTATTAGGATACACACACTTAGAACATTTAAGTAATGAAGTAATTTATGTAAAATCAAATATTGATAATAATGAATATTTAGTTAGAAATTTAGAGGATAAAACTTTAGCAGCAGATATGCTTGCAAAATTAAGATCTAAATTAGAAAAAATATGTGAAATAATGAAAAATAAATATCCAAATGATGAAAGTGTTAGTAGAATGAATGACCGTTTTAACTCTGAAAATATTACAGAATCCGGTAAAAATAATCAATACACGTCATATTCTGTTAATAAAGGTGAAAAAGTTGTATTTTGTATTAGACAAAAAGATGAAAATGAATCTATTGTTGATGAAAATACATTAACATTTGTTGCTATTCATGAATTAGCACATATAATGACAAAATCTGTTGGACATACACCTGAATTTTGGAGTAATTTTAAACGATTATTAAAAGAAGCAGTTGAGCATAATTTATATGTAAAGGAAAATTATAGTTCAAATCCAAAAGAATATTGTGGAATTAAAGTGAGTGATTCTCCATTAGATTAAATAGCATTTTAGTAATCTAATAAATTAGTAATTTAATAAAATTAATTTTTATCTACTTTTTTTGAGATATTTAATCTTAAAAAAAGATCTAAATCTATCTTAGTATAATGTCTTGTAATATTAATTATGAAGATCTTATTTTTTCTGTACAAAAAATGTATAGAAGTGATAAAAATGGATATGATATTGGAGAGTATTGTATTTTTATAGGAAATTTAGATGAATCTATAGAAAAAGTTCTTAATAAATTAGAAAAAAGAGAAAAGGGATTAGTAATTACAAAAGATGATCAAATATTATTAAAAAAATATTTTTCAGATTATTATATTGACTGGATAAATTTATTAAAAAAAAAAGTAAAGTTGAAATTTATATATAATAAAATACAAATTGATGATACTATTTCTGAAATTCGTAAAAAAATATTTGTTTATATGAGCGATTTTGAAAATAAAAGATTTATATTACCTGAAAATCAACAATTATGGCTAGAAAATAAAAATGGAAGTTATGAGATAATTGGATATTATTATGAAAATTCTGATACTAAAGAGAAAGATTTTATAAAACCAAGTATTTATGAACCATTTAACAAAAATAAATATGAATTCAATAGTGCAATTTTAAAAAAAAATACAAGTGAAAATAGTATGTTAATATATGATTTAATTCAATCAGAAGGATTTAAAAAAAAAATAATATATCTTTTTGATGCAGAAGATGAGGAAAAATATTTAAAATCTAAAAAAATAAATGTATCTGAAAATTTAATTAATAAATATTTCAAAAAATATTGGCCATATATTAACTTATCATATAATCAAACTGATATTAAAAATAATTATCTAATAATGAAAGAATATTATAATAATGAAAATTATATATTTAACTTAATTGAGAAAAATAAAAATAAATATAATGGTAAAAATAGTGATAGTAAAAATAATAGTAAAAATAACAAAAATAAATATTTTGGTTCATGTAATATATTAACTATTAAATTGAGTGTAAATAAAGATTTAAATAGTACAAATAATGAAAATAATGGTGATAGCGAAAATTATGTTGATTTATTTCCAATATTTGATTATTTAAGAGAAAATAAAATAGATGAAAAAACACCTTTCATAAAATATTCTGAAGATATACTTGAAGCACCTTTCTCAATAATATCAAAAAAAGCAGTTGATAATAATAAAGTATCAAAAGATAATTTAAAAGGATGGTTGGGATTAAATAATGAACATCGTAGAATGAATGGAATTATATTTAAAAGATTTTTGAAAGAATATAATAATGAACATCGATATAGCTCTATATTTTTGAGAAAATCAGGTGAAATAATTATTAATGTAAGTTTTGATGCAGATAATTGTGCAGATTTTTATGATATAGAAACATCAATAAAAGATTGCAAAAAAATAATTGATGATATAAATAGAAATAGAGTAGTTAAAAAAACAAATGAAAAACAAAAGATTGAATCTCCTGATATGGATTTTAAAAATAATAATATAATTTTTAAAAAAAATACAAAACTCATATTTTTAAATATAATAATTCCTTTAAATTATGATAAACAAATTGATTTTGAAAAATTATCAGAGTTTTCCAAAAAATTTCCATACTTTTTAACTGATTTTCCAAAAGATATTAATAAAAAAAATGAAGATAAAACTGAAAATAGTCTAAAATTAAAATATAAAAGAATTAGTGGTTTTGCAAATATGAACGACATTATTCTTGAAATAGATCGGTTAAAACAGAAATATGATAAAGATATTAGTTTTATTATTAAAACTTTAGAAAAGAAATATCAAAAAAGTATTAATGAAATAAAAGGTTACTTATTAGAATGGGAGAAAAAATATTCATCGTCAAAAACATCTAAAGTATCATCTGAATTTAAAACAGGTATTTTGGTAACTATTACGAATAATAATATTTTAATAAATGGTATTACAAAAATTTATCAAATACCGATTATTTATAACTTTTTTTTTACATTTATGAAATTATTTAATAATTATGATGATTATTTAAAAAATAAAGAGTTCAAAAAATTTTTTGCAAAAAATTTAAACTTAAATTCAACATTAAAATATTATAATGAAGATTACGAATTAAATAAAAATGTAAAATTAAATATAGATGAAATATATGATTTAGATTATGATATTGACGATGATCTTTATTTAGATGATGAAATTAATGATATTTATGATGAAGAAATATCCAATTTTGAAAGTGGAAATAGTTTAAATAAATCAAATATTGTTGGCTTAACAAATGATAGTAATATTCATAAAGATGTTAAATTAACGTGTGATGATAAAATCCCTGAAAAAGATACATGTGAAGATTTTTGTAACGATCAAAACTATTTTTTGAGACGATTACAACGTTACGACAATAAACTTTTTAACCCAAAATTAGATAAAAAAGATAAACTATCACGTTATTCCAGAAAATGTGCAAAGTCAAGTAATAGACAACCTATTGTTTTACCATATGATCCATCAACAGATTCTAGAATTAAAAAAGATTCATATACATACTCTGTAAAATCTAGTTCTAGTCCTGACCTTTTTAATAGATGGTATATTTGCCCAAAAGTATGGTGTCCATATTGTGAAATACCTATTCTTGAAAGTGAAATTGACCCAAAGAGTATAAAGATTAGAGCAACCCGAGGACAAGGAGGTAGTTGTAAAACAGCAATTTGTCCTTATGGAAATCATCAAGTTTTTATTAGAGAAGGTGATCATAAATTTCCTGGATTTTTAGATAAATCAGCTCATCCTGAAGGATTTTGTATGCCATGCTGTTTTAAATTATCACCAGCACTACCAAAATCATCTTTTTATCCCCGATTTAAAAAATGTATTGGAGATGAAGTAGAAAATGAAAATATTAAAGATGGCCAAATATACATATTAGGTAAAGGTATACCTATTGAAAAAGAAAGATATGGTCGATTACCTTATGAAATTTCAAATATTTTAAAAACAGACTTAGATACTGGATATTTGGGATATAAATATGGCTATTTGAGAAAAGGCATAAAACATGCCAAAAATAATTCATTTTTATCCTGTATTTGTGATATATTAAGCTGTGATAAAGCTAACTTAAAAATTGATATTTCAAAAATTAAAAGTATATTAATTGATAAATTAAATGAGGATACTTTTAGAAGTTTATATGGTGGAAATTTACAAAATATTTTTAATAACCCTAGTGCAAAATATACACCATACGAAAATTATAAAAATTATCTATTAAATGAAAAAATAGATATTGATCATAAATATTTATGGGATTATCTACAACGTGAAAATATATTATTTGAAAATGGAGTAAATATCTTTATTTTTGAAAATAATACATTATTATGTCCAAAAGAAGCAAACGTGAAATATTTTTATAATATTAGTAAAAAGAGTATATTAATAATAAAATCAAAAGAGTATTATGAACCAATATACTATTTAGAAGGTGATGGTAAAACAGCGAAATCAACATGTATATTTGATAATGATAGCGAAGAGATTAAAAAGATTTTTGAATTATCATTTGAAGGATGTGTAATGAAAGATGATATTGATTGGATGTTAGTATTGAAAGATAATATTAAAAAATATGATTTACATATTGATAATATAACAACTAATAATGGAGAAACTCTTCAAGTTGTATTAAATGAAATATTATTAAATGTCCAAAATAAAAAATTAAATAATACTTTTTTACCTAAATTACAATATGTTGATCATTATAATAAAGCATTTGGTCTACTACTTAATAATGGTTTATATATACCTATTTCTCCATCATCAATAGTTCCATTATTGAAATATAAAATTGTTTTTGATGTAAGCGAAATAGAGAAGATAAGTTTAAAAGAAGCTATTAAATTATATGAAGAATTAAAAAAAAAAACAAATTTAAAGTGTAATTTAACACATAAAGTTTTAGATATTAAAAGTAGTAAAAATATTATTGCACTTGTTAATGAGAATAATCGATTTATTCCAATAATAAATAGCATAAATAATGATAAAACCTTAAAAATATCTAATCTTAACTATTATAGCGATATTAACGAATCATTAAATAATAAAATTGAAAAAACTGATAAGAGAATAGAAATAATTAATAAGAAAAACTTTGAAGATGAAACATACATTAGATTAAAATTTGATCTTTCTAAATTTTTACAAATGAAAGAACATAAAGAAGATTATTCTAAAATAATGGAAATTATTAATAGCGATGATAAAAATATTATAAAAAATAGAAAAAAAATGTTTATTATTTTAAATAATATTTATGATAAAATTGTAACAACAAATAATAATAAAATCGATTATTATAATTATAAAGTACCAAATAAGAGAGTACCATGCTTTTTAAGAAATATTAAGTCTAAAAAAGGTGAAAAGGATAATGAAAATAATAATAAAAATATAAAATTATCTTGTGAAGATGATCCACATTGCGTAGTTGAAAAGAATAGTTGCAAATTATTTGTAAATAAAGTAAATTTATTAGATAATGGTAGAAAATACAATAATTATATATATTATGTATCTCGTATTGTTGATGAATTGTTGCGTTTTAAAATGAAAAGAAATGAAATATTAAATGATAATATTCCTAATATTATTAATAAGGAATTAATTGATAAAAATACAAATAAATATATAATAATACATACATTAAATTATATTGAAATTGAAAATATTATTGAAAAATTATTTTTAGATAATAAAGGGTTATTCATAAATTCGCGAAAATTATACGAGAATACTATAACAAAAGATGTATCGTTTAAAAAAGATAAATATATTAAATCTAATAAATTATTATTTAAAAATTATAAGATAGAAGATTTATCTATTTATTGGAATAAAATTTTAGGTAATAAATTTAAAGTAAAGATTAGTGAAAATGAAAATCTTTTATCAATTATCATTTATATATTGAGTCTAGATGAATTTAAAAATAATATTGGGAAAAATATAAATATTGATGTTAGTATTTTAAAAAATAAAATTATTAAACATATTAAATCATTAACTGAAAGGAAAAATAATCCAATGAATGAAGAAAGTATATTAGATTTATACAAAAAAGAGGGTGATAAAATATTTAAATATATAATAACATTTCAATCATTACTTGATGAAATTTTAAGCGAGTCTTATAATGGTTCTGATATTGATTTATTATGGATATCGCAATTATTTAATTTAAATATTATTATACTAGATAAAAGATTAAAAAAAAATAATGAAAGCTATAAATTAATAAAATCAAAAAATTATAAATCTGATTATTTTATATTATTATATAGATCAATTGTTTTTGAAAGTAATATTTATAATATAATTCAATCAAAAAATAAATTATTATTTAAATATAACGAATTACCAAATAAATTGATTAACATGATAATTGCAAATAATAATAAATAATAATAGTAATAGTGATAATAAATTAAGAAAAAAAGAATGGTTTAATTACTGAAATAAAATTACTTAGATTCTCTTTAATTGCATTAATTGTATTTTTATTCTCTACTTCTTCAATAATTCTTTTATTATCCTTCTTCTTTTTAGTAAAAACGATATAATTTAAATTAAAATTATAACTTTCCAAAACTTTATCTATTTTATTTGGCACTGAAATATTAAATTCTTCAAAATTAGTCTTTTTTATAGGAAAAATATCATAAAAAGGATGATCTATTAATTTATTATTGTATGTTATATAATTTAAAGAATCTTCATTTTGATTATTATTTAATGGATAAATATATATTGTACTTTTTATATTATCAAAAAATATTGTAGATATCTTTATATAATTATCATTAAAAATTATATCAAAATCATCATTTTTTATTTCATGTTCTATTTTTTTTATTTTAAAAAAATTATTTTCTAATGTACATAACTCTAAAGTCTGATTAAAAATATTTATTCCATTAAATATATAAACACCTAATAATGTATTTCCAACTACAATATATTCAATAGAATGATAGTCAAATAAATCATTTATATATTTCATAAGATATTTATTTGATACAAGTATTTTTTCATTTAATGGTTTTTGATCTATTTTTAAATTATGATTTAATATTATTTCATGTTCAATTCCATTTAATGAATAATTATATTTATCTTTCATTTATATTTTATATTTTTATATATTATTTTATAAGAAATTATAACGCATACTTATTTTGTGTAAAAATTTTATTTAAAAAAGGTTTTATAATATATAATATATAATATATAAAGATGAATTTAGCACCATATCCCGAACATACAAAACAAACAAGATGTAATAATAATTTAACATTTAATAATAATCGTGATTTTTTTAGACCAATTATGTCTAATACTTCAACACCATTAAATTATAATCATGAACATTATAGTATAGATAATAATGCAATGATGATGCATCAATTAGATCTAGAAAGAGCATCTGTTTCAACAAGAAATAAACCATTAAATGATCAAATTCCTGTTCAAGGGGCTTTTCAGAATAATTATTATAATAATGGAATTGATAATATTGGTAATAGTCAAGATCAAGAAATAAATAGATACTTAACCAGAAACCCTGTAAATAGTCGTAGAGATAATATAGAAAAGACAAGAAATATTGAACGTCAAGATTTTTTAAAATCACAAGGAGGAATGTTATCTAATTTTAATGAATTAACTTGTGAAAATACAAGAAAAAATAAGGCAGATTTAAATAGTTCAAAATATGTTCCAATGGCACGAACAATGGCAATACCAAAAGAAAACATTTAATTTATTTTCTTTTATATAAAATGATGTATAAAAAATATATCTATTATTTTTAGAATAATAATGAATTGCGTTAAAGATGAAAAAAAAAATTATATAAAAAAAAAATTTATAGAAATTGATAATATAATAAATAGTATTGACTCATTTGAAAGATATTCTTTAAAAGAAGAATTTAATGAAAAATCTAAAAATCAATTATTTTCAAAAATACCTCCATTTGATTTAGTAGTAAAAATTTTACAAATTCTTATAAACAAAGAGATTAATGATTCTATTTATTTTGAATTTTCAAGGAAAAATTTATTAAATAAAAATATTGTTGAAAAAATTAATCTATTTATACCTGAATTAAAAGAGTATTATTTAAAATGTAAACATAAGAAGTATTTAGAAAAATTAAATGAAAAGAAAATAATAACAATTTTCCGACAAATTTTAAGAAATTATGATTTCAGTATAAATGCAGTAGAAAAATATAATAATGGTGAAAAATACTTATT
>Ga0214921_10012231_pt1 | contig 10302 bp, 12 predicted proteins | sample LL1505_MetaG_FD_177992 | JGI IMG/M metagenome (GOLD analysis project Ga0214921, IMG submission 177992) | Freshwater microbial communities from Lake Lanier, Atlanta, Georgia, United States - LL-1505 | ecosystem: Environmental > Aquatic > Freshwater > Lake | place: USA: Georgia | collected...
CAGGAGTTTGTGCGCTCATCTCTGGCCCTGGACTTACCAATGCGATCACACCAATTGCTCAGGCGTACCACGACTCTCGACCAATGCTTGTTCTTGCAAGTACCACGCCTACCGATGCACTCGGCAACAAATTTGGTCCGCTACACGATCTCGATGATCAATCAGCAGTTGTTCGCACGGTGACAGCATTCAGCGAAACCGTTACCGACCCAACGAAACTTCCAGCGCTTATTGAGCGCGCGTGGAATGTGTTCACTTCCAGCCGTCCGCGTCCTGTGCACATTGCTGTTCCAACCGACGTGCTTGAACAATTCGTAGAGCCATTTACACGGGTAACGACTCAGACAACTTTGCCTGTTGCAAACGAGTCAGATATTGCACGAGCTGTGCAACTACTTGCAGGCGCAAAGCACCCCATGATCATTGCTGGTGGCGGCGTAATCAACGCTGGCGACGCCCTTGTAAAAATCGCTAGTGCAATTGACTCACCGGTGGTGCTCACCGGAAATGCAAAAGGCGTCGTTCCATCAACTCACCCTCTGTGCGCAGGTTCGTCTCTTGTCATCCCGCGCGTGCAAGAAGAAATTGAACAGTCAGACGTTGTGTTGGTTGCAGGGTCTGAACTTTCCGATGCCGACTTATACAACGGTGGTCGTGCACTGCAGTTCACTGGAAAAGTGATCCGCATCGACATTGATGCAGATCAGATGCAACGTCGAGTGATTCCCGAAATCTCACTGCACGGTGATTCGCTTTCAATCCTCACTGAACTTGCACAAGACCTCAACGTTTCATCATCTAATAACGGATCTGTACGTGCAGCAAACCTTCGAAAGTCTGCGCGTGCAGGAGTTCGTCAAGACCTTTTGCCATGGATTGACGCAATGGAACAAGCCATTCCAGAAGGAACAACGGTTGCTCTGGACTCCACGCAACTTGCATACGCGGCTCATACTGTCATGGCCTGTGACACGCCACGCTCGTGGCTTGCACCATTTGGTTTCGGCACTTTAGGTTGCGCGTTGCCAATGGCAATTGGCGCAGCGATTGCAGATGCAACAAAACCCGTGCTCGCAATAGTCGGCGATGGCGGCTGGTTATTCACTGTCGCCGAAATGGCTGCTGCAATCGATGAAGACGTCAACATGGTGATGGTGCTGTGGGATAACCGCGGATACGGGCAAATTCGAGAGTCATTTGACGATGTTCAAGCGCCACGCATGGGAGTAGACGTTTCATCGCACGACCCGTCCTTAATTGCCCGAGGCTTCGGCTGGAATGCAATTGATGTAAAAACCGTTGAAGCGTTTTCAACTGCACTTTCAGAAGCTTTCGAAAATCGCGGTGCGCATTTCATTCGCATCTCCGTTTCGTAACTTATGGCAATCCGACGTTCTATAGGCGGAAGTTTCCGTTCGGTGTGGCTGGCCGTCATGGTGTCGAGTGCTGGCGATGGCATGTTTCTCACTGCGTTTCCACTACTTGCAGCAATTCTCACCCGCGACCCAGTGCTGATTGCTGGAGTAACCATCGCCTCGCGTTTGCCTTGGCTTTTATTCTCACTTTTTACGGGCGCTCTTGCCGATCGCATGGACCGTCGCAGGTTGATGATTGGCGCAGACCTCATTCGTCTTGCCATTGTTGGGCTACTTGGTGCCGCAATCCTCACTGACACTGTAAATATCTGGATGTTGTATGCCTCAGCATTCATGTTGGGAAGTTGCGAAACACTGCATGTAAATGCGGCTCAAGGCCTAATTCCCGCAATCGTGAAGCCAGATGACTTACTTGAAGCAAACGCGCGTTTTTCGAGCGGACAAATTGTTGCTGCGCAGTTCATAGGCCCGCCACTGGGCGTTGTCATGTTCAACGCATCAATGTCGCTTCCGTTTCTTGCAGATGCCGCAACATTTGCAGGCTCGGCAGCACTTATTGCAACAGTTCCAAACGAACACGCTGTTGCACCACCAACAACAAAAATATTTGCCGACATTAAAGAGGGTCTTCGCTACACGCGCGACACGTTGTCGCTGCGTCGCCTCACCGAAATACTGGCCGTCATCAACTTCTTTTATTTCGCAGCTAACTCGCTGCTGGTTCTGTACAACGAAGACTTGCTCGGTGGCAACAAAGCCACATTCACTGCTCTGTCAGTTGGCGCTGCTTCAGGAACCGTTGCAAGCAGATTCTTTTTGGAAAAAATCACGCACCGTTTAGGCACAACCCGCACACTCGAAGTTTCACTTTGGGCATGGGCAATTGCAACCGTCGGCCTTGCAATTGCGACAAACCCAATAACGGCGATCACCAGTCATGTGATTCTTGGCATTGGTTCGGGTTGGTGGATCGCGCTGAACACCACCCTCCGCCAGCAGATCACTCCTACGCGAATGCTGGGCCGCATGAACGCAGTTTCACGCACAGTTACTTGGGGAATAGTTCCATTTGGAGCACTGTTTGGAGGCATTTCTGCACGAATTTTTGGACTGCGCGGACCATTCATTATTTCTGCAATCGTGATGGTTTCATATGCAGTATTTTCACGGCGACTCCTGAAGCCAGTTCGTGAAGCAGTAAATAATCTTCAGCAATAAATAAGCCCCAGCGCCACGAGCAACCATGCTTGACTAATGGCATGCGTTTGCTGCCGAAATTGAATCCGACACGCAAAGGTATTCTCCTTGCCACCTGGGGTCTTTTTGCTGGGCTTTCCTTGCTGCTCGTTACGGCTGGCGTATTCAGCACCCTTGTTGGTATTCGCGCAGAACTCAAACACCTCCCCACTCTTGTGAGCGGTGGCATCACTACTGCGTATTACGCCGGATTCTTGCTTGGCTCGTGGTACACGCTTCGCGCACTTGCACAAGTAGGTCACATTCGTGTGTACGCGGCACTTGCATCGCTACTCAGCGCTTCAGTACTGGTCAGCGGAGTATTCGATTCACCAATTGTGTGGATCATCATGCGCAGCAGCACAGGGTTTTGTTATGCCGGTTTATACGTTGTTGCCGAGTCCTGGCTGAATGGTCTTGCTGCAAATACATTCCGAGGTCGACTGCTTGCTGTGTACAACGTGGTTACTGTCGGCGCATATGGCGCAGGTCAACTCTTGGTGTTCAATTTCGATGCGCGGAACCTCACTGGGTTCGCATTTGCAGCAATGATCGCTTCTCTTGCAGTAATACCAGTCGCAATGTCGGAACAAGCCGCTACACCAAATGTTGATAACCACGAGCACATCACCCTTCGCGAACTTGCTCGCGTGGTGCCAACCGGAGTTGGCACCATTTTGCTCGTCGGCCTTGCACACGGCGGCATGCTCGGAATGGCTGTTATCTACGCAACCCGCGAAGGCCTCAGCGTTGGCCGAATCGGTGTACTCGTTGCCGCAGTTCAATTGGGTGGAATGGCGCTTACCTGGCCTATCTCTTCAGCATCCGACGATATTGATCGCCGAGTTATTGGCTTGCTCATCACAATCGGCGCAATTGTCATGGGTGTTGCCATGTTGTATCAACCTGCAAGCAGCAACTGGACCATCGTGTTGCTCTTCATTATTGGTGGCTTCAGCTTTCCGCTTTACGCAGTTGCAGGTGCTTACACAAACGACTGGGTATCACCAGAACAAATGGGTGCCGCCGCTTCGCAGCTAGTCACGTTGTACGGCCTTGGCGCAATGATCGGCCCACTCGCCGCAGCACCATTTCTCGACATTTTGGGATCAAACGGCTACGCCTGGTCAATCATTGCGTTCCACGCAACGGTGCTGCTCTTCCTTGTGTATCGCATTCGCGCGTGGCATGCACCCGTCACCACAAAACACTGGGATGATGTGTCATTCCATGGTCGGGCTTTCTTCGTGCCTGCAACGATCGTTTCCCTTGGCGTGTCTAAGCGATCTAAACCAAAAAACTTGCAGTAACTGTCACGCTCTTCGAGGTTTACCAATTCGAACCGACACACCGGGCGAAAACATTACGTGCGCTTCACCCGTTGGAGCCGACAGCCCTGCAGCGGTTACCAAGTTGTCGTTGAGCGTGTCAATGCTTGCCGAATACAACTCCCACTGTTCATGATCAACCGGCGCATACCGAAGCCGACCGGCAAAGCCCTTCGAATACAAACCCCAACGAGCAGAAAGAAAGTGCGCCAACTCGCCAGGTTCTTCGATTCTTTCCCCAATTGACAATTCAATCCGCGTTGAAGACTTAGACGGCCAGCGTCGATTGACCGAAGTCAAGAGTTTTGCTGCAGTCTTTTTATGTGAAGCCTTACCCCAGCAATACGGAATGAAGTATGTTAAGCGCGCAAAAAATGCAGGAATCAACCTGTTGACGTCAAGAGAAAAGAACCATACGCCGGGAACTCCGTTTCTCTTCACATACGTTCGCACATTCACTTCGGGGAATGATCCGAAATACGGAACTGGAGGAATGAACGGAAACGAAATGTTGCGCATTGAAAACGGAATGAGCCCAACCCAAGCGCTTCCATCAAAAGTGTCGACTTCAATCCCGTCAGGAAGAAGCGCCTGCACCTCATGCGGGTCATAGCGCCAATGAATATAAGCAAGGTCTCGCCATTGTTGTTTCATAACCGGATGCTTAACTGGCGCAGGGCAAACCACATGTGACACAAGGAGAACCTTACGCACGCCAATAGCTACGTGCATTGCTGTACGGTGAACTCATGGCCCGATACGTAACAACAATTCCAAGTTCGCTCACCCAACAAGAGGCGTTCGCCTATATGGCAGATCTTCATAACTTCGCTAAGTGGGATAAGGGTGTTGTAAAAGTTGTGCAAGTACAAGGTTCTGGCGCGGGTCTTGGAACCATCTTTGACGTGACGGTTAAAGGTTTTGGAAAGTCCACTTCCACATTGCGTTATACCACCACCGAGTACGACGAGTTCTCAAACATCTTGGTGCGCGGCGTTAACACTCTCTTTACGTCAATTGATCAAGTAACAGTCAACAAGACCGACACCGGGTGCGAAGTCATTTACGACGCAACGCTCACTGCAAACTGGATCATTGCTCCAATGAACTTGTTGCTAGGAAAAGTCTTTAACAAAATTGGCGACACCGCTACGCGCGGACTTCGCAAAGTGCTCGCTTAACTACGGGCAGCCGAGTCCATTTAAGTTCGCGCATTCGCGACACAGCCAGGCAACTCCATCTGCTGTTTTCCACTCAGTGGCAAACGGCGACCCACACGAAAAACAAGATTGCTTGGTGTGGTCCTCAACTTCGTTAGCCATTACAAGAACACCACTTCTGCGGTGAGACTCGTTCCGCCTACCGCTCGCGGTGTTCGCTGCCAATTCCAGTAAAAGTTTGTGTGAGCAATGACTTGCTCTGCACTCAGCGGTGGCGTTGCCCATGTGCAGTCATCGGTTGTGTGTGCATCTGAAACCAACGTTGCGTTGTAGCCACGTGCAATAGCGCCATGCAGCGTTGATCGAATGCAGGCATCTGTTTGTGCACCACACACAATCAGCTGCTCAATCGCATGTTTCTGCAGGAGTTCATCCAAATTGGTGCCCTCAAACGAGTCTCCGAATTGCTTATGGACAACAGGCTCGTCGTCGGCGATGTGCAACTCATCTATATATGCCCAGCCTTCACTGCCCTTCACGAGTTCATCATCAGAATGCTGCACCCAAATGACCGGCACCTCGGCCTTGCGAGCACTTTCAACCAAGTGCTCAATATTCGCCACTACTTCATTACGTCGAAAGGCGCTAGCAACCACATCGCGCTGTACATCAATCACCAATAAGGCCTTCTTCATCATTTGTTCTTTCTGAGTATGAAGCAAAACTCATTCCCTTCAGGGTCGAGCATCACTTGAAAATAATTCGTCTGTTCTTCAACAACACCTGCAAGCTTTTCAGCCCCTAACGCAACTGCGTCATTCATAGCGTCTTCAATGGACTCAACATCGACATCAAGGTGAACACGATTCTTGACATTTTTAGATTCAGGAACCTTTTGAAAACCCAAATACCCAAGCCCAGGAACTCCAGCAAGTGCAACCCACTCATTTGATTGAGTACGAGGATCCACCTCACCGCCAAGGAGCTGCTGCCAAAACGAGCTCAGCGCCAGTGGGTCTTTGCAATCAATTACTGCAGCAAGAAATTTCCCTAACGCCATGGCAAAAATGTACACGGATCGTGCTTGTATTAGTTTTAGTGAGCCTTCCTCACCCAAAATATTGCTCTCACTACACTCTTTAAATGGCATCAGCTGATGGTGATCGAAGCAAGTTTTTTCCCGCAATCGAGAAGAAACACGGTGAAAAGATCAATTATTGGATCAATCGGCTTAAAGAAATCGAAACCACGAAGTACCCCGAACAGATCGCCTATCTCAAGGAAGAGCACGGATTTAGTCAGGCCCACGCAAACGCATTGGTTATGTATGTCCGAGGATCAACTACATCAAAAAAGTTTGATACTTCCGCCACCTACTTCAAGGGACTAGACCCAAAGACCGCAAAAACCATCAAAGCCATCTTTGCTGCGGTAACGGCAAAACATAAAGGCTTGGAATTAGTAATGGCGTGGAATCAGCCCATGCTGCGTAAAGGCAAGGACTACATCATTGGCGTTTCCGTGTCGAAGAATCACCTGACGCTCAACCCATTTAGTGGCGATGTGCTTTCGCTGCACGCAAAGAAGCTTGCGCCATTTGAAGTAAACAAAAAGACCTTCCAGGTGCCACTGGACTGGAAAGTTGATGCCAGCCTTCTCGCGTCAATGGCCAAAGCGCGAATCGCTGAATTTGAAGGCTAAATAGTTGCTATGCAATACATGATTTATATATCATGTATTTATGGTCATCAAAAAACAACCCACAAAGGTTGACCCAAGCTGGACATTCCTCTCCAACCACGCGCACGTGCTGGTGTGTGTTGCAAAGAATCCAGATGTGCGCCTCAGCGAAGTCGCCGAGTTGGTTGGTATTCGTGAGCGAACCGTGCACCGCATTGTGCACGAGCTAATTGACGCCGGCTACATCGCTGTAACCAAAGTTGGGCGAAACAATGTCTACTCAGTTGATCTTGACAAACCTCTTCGCCACCCACTCGAAGCCGAGCACAACATTCACGCGATTGTTGCCCCTCTCCTCAAGAAAGCGAAACGTTCATGATCTTCTCCAGCATTCTCGTTGACAACATTTTGACGGCACCAGTTATTGCCTTTGTCGTTGCTCTCATTGCAACACTCTTGCGATTTGATCTACGGATTCCCGATGCGCTGTATCCAATACTTTCTACTTTTCTGCTTCTTGCAATTGGAATCAAAGGTGGAAAAGCACTTTCGGAATCTTCACCAGCAGAACTCTGGCAGCCACTTTTGGCCGCAATCGCCATTGGCGTTATCACCCCACTCATCGCTTATTCGTTGTTCAGAAAAACCGCAAAACTCGACATCACAAATGCTGCTGCGCTCGCAGCCCATTACGGCTCGGTCTCTGCAGTGACGTTCACCGTGTTGATATCAACCTTGGACTCACATGGCATCAATTACGAGGGATACGTCTCTGGACTACTTGCAGTTCTTGAAATTGTTGGCATAGTTGTCGCGCTGCTTCTCGCCCACAAATTCTCGGCAGGAACCGATTGGAAATCTGGCTTGTCTGAGGTCGTTCGTGGCAAAAGCATCGCCTTCCTCGTTGCCGGTCTCCTAATCGGCTTAATCGTTGGGCCCGACCGTCTCGCACCAACAGATCCATTGTTTGTTGGCCTGTTCTCTGGCGCATTGACTTTGTTCCTCGTTGAACTTGGAGCAATTGCTGCCAATCGTCTGCGCGACTTCAAAGGTGCTGGAACCCGAGTTGCGATATTGGGCATTGTTGTTCCATTGATCAACGGATCAGTGGGAGCGGTGCTCGGTTCTGCTGCGGGAATGTCTGTTGGTGGCGTAGCGGTAATGGCAACACTCGGAGCTAGCGCTTCGTACATTGCTGCACCAGCCGCAATTCGAATTGCGCTTCCCAATGCAAGTCCTGGCATTTATGTGACCGCATCACTTGGCATTACGTTTCCATTCAACTTGATTGTCGGCATTCCGTTATATATAAAAATCGCCGAATACCTGGCGTAGAATTTTTTCATGTTTCCAGTCGTTGACGATCTTCGCGCAATGGAATTCGGAACACCAGGGAAAAGCCGTGAAACGATTGTCAATTTTGTTGTTCATGGCAATAAGCGAGCAACCGCTGGCATGGCTGCTGAGTACGAAACAGAAGGCGAAGTTATTGAATACATTGGCGAATGTTTGGCCATGCTCGACAACGATTCGCAACACATTGCGACACTCCAGGTAACTCGCGTCGACGTCTCTCGCTTTGCTGATGTTCCAGACGAATTCGCTCTCGCCGAGGCTGAGGGTGATTTAAATGCGGCAGATTTTCGAGCCAGTCATTTCGACTTTTGGACTCGAGCTGGTGAAACCATCACCGATGACACAATGATCAATCAGATTTACTTTGACTTGCTCTCCCACCGCCTCCGCGTCCTTAATCCATCAGATGCAGAGTGGATCACCCGTGCTTGCCAAGACGAAGAAGTGCAACGATGGACAAAAGTCCCAAAGCCATATATGCGAGAGCACGCAGACTCATTTATTAAGAACAAAAATGGCGATCTTGCTGCGTGGGCAATTGTTGATTCTCGCTCGCAGGAACCTGTGGGTGTAATTGGAATTCATCACATCAAAGATGGTGTAGCAAGCATCGGTTACTGGGTTGCTCCATGGGGAAGGAAGTCAGGCGCTGCAAGCACTGCTTTACGCATCATGCCAACGATTGCGCGCAGAATCGGTAATGCACATACGCTTCAGGCAACCATTGCCGAAACGAACGCCGCATCACAACGCACCGCAGCACGTGCTGGCTTTACTTTGATGGGAAACTCCCCTGATTCATGCCCGGATGGAACTGAAGTTGCACAAGGTTTGCTCTACGAATTGCGAATTTGAGCTCGTCGCGCTGCAATCATTTTACGTACCAAAGTTTTTGGCAGTTTCCTGCCGATCGGAAACTTCAGGGTTCCTTTACTTACCTCGCACCATTCTGGAATGCCTTCAATTCCTTCAAGTATTGATCCACTATGAGGAAAGTACGAACAATGGTTCTTGAACCCATCAAATCCCGCAACCACTTTGTCGTCAATTTCAAATGCTGGCATTCCGTAGCTAATGGTTTCATTGGCCTGAGGAACTATCGAAAGGATTGTTTCGCGCAACTGCTGCAACGTCTCAAGTTGCTCACCGGAAAACTTCTTCAAATGTCGATTAATTACTGACACATTAATAATCTAATGAGCCAGTAATTTGAAATCGACCACTTACACTGCATTTAATGGCACCTGAAGGTATCTACCGAGTCACGGCACGTGGACGTTTCAAAGATCTAAGTGATCAAACGCATGCATACCTCGTAAGACAACAGCCAGATCACGACATCTTTAAATCTGCGTACACCACTGAGGGAACTTTCACTTACGACGAGAAGATTCAATTTTTTAACCTTCGATATGAAGTCCGAACTTCAGAAGGTGAAGACGACGCAGCAAGAATCGGCGAAAACGAAGCCACTCTATTTTTAAGGACACTTGGCTACTCTTCGCACAAACTAAAGACCACCGTTGCGAATGTGTCCGCGATGTGGGAAGAGCAGGCGTAAACGCGCCTACGAAGCTGTTGGTGGTTTACCCGGCGCCGAAAGTGGAAACACATCGACATCCCACCAGATAGCCATTGGTAACGACTGAATAACTGCAGTGAGAACTACTGGTTTTCACATCACCGACGTCACACGTGGGCCATATGTAGAAGTGTGGGCCATAAAAGTCTGATGATTAGGCGCGCTTCAGGTCGGTGACGACACCATCAGCGACACGCACAATGTCCGCTGGTACAGCAAAGTTGTCGTTCCACGTTCCTGCCGCAGCCCACACTTCGCCATACTGCAACAGGTCCGGGTCAACGAACACACGCAGTTGAGTGCTGTGACCGAACGGCGGAACGCCACCGTTGGTTTATGAAACCTGTTATCGCGTCACAATCATCTCGCAGTTACGTCACAAGCCTTCAATAAAGACCAAACTTGAGAAATCGGTCAGTTCGTTGATTCGCAGACTCTTGTAGGGCTCATAATCTGCGGACTTGTACCAGGCTTCGGCAACTTCCATGCTTGGGAAGCGAAGTACAGCTGCCCAATTACCCTCGAACGATCCTTCCTTGGTATTTGGAGTCATTGACCCAGCGATCATTTCAATATTCCATGCA
>Ga0214921_10012232_pt1 | contig 10300 bp, 6 predicted proteins | sample LL1505_MetaG_FD_177992 | JGI IMG/M metagenome (GOLD analysis project Ga0214921, IMG submission 177992) | Freshwater microbial communities from Lake Lanier, Atlanta, Georgia, United States - LL-1505 | ecosystem: Environmental > Aquatic > Freshwater > Lake | place: USA: Georgia | collected 2015-05-28
AGCCCCACCCGCAACAAGGATTGCTGAAACTCGCTTAGGAGGTTGGCTCGCCGAAAGTGATATTCCGTATAAAGCCCCCATTTTCCGCGAATTTGGTATTGACCGTTCCAAACATACCAGGCATGAACCTGGTCCACCTGTGAGCGCGGATGAACGGTCGTCGTTTGGGCCGTGACCTGATCGGTTGCTCCAAAACCAAAGAACCCAAAGAAGGCTGCCACAACGAGGAAGTCTGAAGTTCGTAAATTCATTGTTATATCGGGTTGTTTTTGGACCGACGACGGGTGGAAGTTCTGTAAGTAGAAACGGCCTGCAAATGCTCCAAATTTCGAATAAATAAAGGCCTGGAAGCCTGATCCCTCTCGCGTTCAAACTGATCCATAAATTCCAAAAACGTATGATCCACAAACTTGCAATCGCTAAAGTCCAGGACCAAAGGTGATTCGTTCTGAAGTTTTTTGAGTTGTTTTTTGAAGGATAAAAGATTCGAAAATATCGCCGGGCTTTTGAAATGAAAAACTGCACCATTCCCTGTATGTTCCAATCGGTAATCCGCTTTGAAAAACTCGTTCCATTGCACCCCCCGAATCCAATGAAGAACAAACTTGAAAAATATACCGGCGGCAATTCCCAACAACAAATCTTCGGCCAAAGTAACAACAACCGTCAACAAGAAAATCGCCAATTGTTCTGGACCTATATGATAGGTATGAATAAAATGCTTGGGCGATGTCAAACGCCACCCGGCAAAGATTAACATAGCCGCAAGGGCTGCATTGGGTATCTTTTCGATCAGGGGAATCAAAAAAATCATCGCCAAAAGCAGAAAAACCCCATGAAAAAAATTCGACCATTTGGTTCTGGCTCCGTAAGCAACGTTGGAACTGCTGCGGACCACTTCCGAAATCATGGGCAAACCACCCAAGGCACCCGAAACGAAGTTACCAAAACCCAAACCCAACAAATCACCGTTGTAATCGGATTTGCGATGAAAAGGATCCATAGGATCGATGGCTTTGACCGTCAACAAGGATTCCAGCGTATTCACAAACAAAAACATAAAAACATATTTCCAAAAGACGAATTGACCGACCAAGCCAAAGTCAAAATGAAACCCAAACTGACCCCAAAAATTCCCAATAGAAACCAGCGCATACGCAGGTTCTGTTGCTGAAAAATTGAAAAGGACCGAAGCAGGAACAGCAACCAGCAAGACCCACATTGGGGCAGGGACTGTTTTGACCCAACCCTTAGCCCAAACAGGATGCAAAAACATAATCAGAGCAGAAATCAAACCCAGAACGGCTAAATGCGGGTTACAAGAAGCAACAAAGCTGGGGAATAACATCAGGAGTTCCAGGGGTGCCCTTCCTTTGTAGGCCTCCGGAGCAACACCCATCAGAACTGGAAATTGTTTGGCGATAATGATGATTCCAATGGCCGCTAACATGCCATGAACCGCTGCAGCAGGAAAAAAATCACTCAGCGACCCCCAACGAGCCAAGGCGATCAGGATTTGAATGACAGCCGCAACCATTACGGCAGCCGTGACCATGGGCCAAGCCTGATCTCCGCCAAATTCCAAAAAGGCCCCGGAACAAATAGTAATCAATCCAGCGGCAGGCCCCTTGATGGTTAAGGGAGCGACTTTGAAAAAGGAGGTGACCAAGCCGCCGACCATCGCGGTGAGGACCCCCATCGCCGCAGGATAACCGGAGGCCTTGGCAATTCCCAGGCTCAAAGGCAAGGCCAACAAAAAGACCATAAAACCAGAGAGGAGGTCACTTCGCCAATTTTGGGCTAGGCCCTCTGAAAAAGTATTTTGAGGTGTCGTTTTCATTTTTAGAAAATTAAATCGTTAGAGGAGTGGAATGTTGCATTGATTTGGAATAATGGCCCAAAAAGAGGCGGGCATAGAGCCGAATTACGGCGATACCATTAAGCACAAAGGTGATGGAAAGTAAGAAAGCCCTACCGTAATCCCCGTCAGCTATATGCGATAAAAGAAGGTCTTCGCCCAAAAAGGTCGTAGAGACAGGAAAACCTGTTAGCCCCAAGGCACACAACAGAAACAAGAACCCGAGAAGTGGGCGGCTTTGAATCCAACCTTTGAAACCGTTTAAATCCAATGGTTGAGCGTAGAGCTTTTGGAGTCTTGCAAGGATTAGACCTCCCCCCATCAAAGCAGGAATCAAGCCGCCGAGGTATATTCCTATTTCTTTCACCGTAAGTTCCTGGTTAAGACCTACCAAGGGCAACATGAGCAGATTTGCCAAACCCAAAAGCAACCAAGCGTGCAGAGCATTACCTCTTTCGTTGTAGGCCCACATAACGGCCAAAACAGCCCATACCCCACTGGTTATCGAAAAGAAAACCCTCAAAACAGCATCGTTCGAACCTGAAAAACCCAAACCCGTATACAGGATCGTTCCGGCAAACCAAGCGGCTCCTGCCATCAAAAAGGCCTTTGTATTAATCCATTGACGAAGCCGGTTTCCTTGCTTCACAGGCCATAAAATTCCCCTAAAAACCACCTGATCCAAATGCCACTCCATCAAGCTCCACCAGTACAAGCGGTTTTGGAGGCGCTCCAACCATTCAGGGCGGGACATTTTCGAGGAACGAGGTTTGAATCGATAGAACTGATCCCGAATCAAATAACCAACCACCGAAGGAGAAATCAATAACTGGTAGGTCCGTAACAAAGCATTAAGTGCAAAATGAACCAAAGCCAGCCCCTCCAAACCAGCAGCTACTTCGACAAAAATCAAGCCAATTTGAGCCGATGAGCTGTACGCAATCTGGCCCTTGATGGTGGATTGGACCCTCGCAATCAGAGAGGATACAAGGGCGGTCAACAAGCCAAAACCCGCAATGACCCATCGAAACCACGGAAGCATTTCCCAAAAGGTATGGGTCCTTAGCAGCAAATAAACCCCGAGGTGGACCGATAAGGAACCGTAAAAGACGGCGGAGGAAGGCGTTGGCCCCTCCATGGCCCTTGGCAACCAAGACGAGAAAGGGAATTGGGCAGATTTGGCGAGAGCGGCCACCAAAACCATAATCGATACCATCGTAGCCAATCCGGCATGATGTTCAAAATACACATCGCTCCATCGGTGTTGACTCAAATCCCAAAAAGTTATGTTGGCATGCCAAAAATGGTGGCTTAGCCACATGGCCAACAACAATCCAACATCGCCTATGCGATAAACAGTATAGACTTTGACGGCATTGCGAACGGGCTGATAACGCAAACGATAAAAAGCTACGAGCAAAAAAGATGCCAATCCGATAAATTCCCATCCAATAAAGAGGGTTTCAAAATTGCCTGCGCATAACAAAAAAACATACCCGGCATAAAAAAACAATAAAGTGTTAAAGAATCGCTTGTACCCGGTTTCGCGATGCATATACCGTCCCGAATAAAACAAAACCAGGGCTGCAATAAACGAACCTACAACCAAGTAAACCAAGGTAATACGGTCGAAAAACAAATCGATTAAAAAGACATAATCAGCATGCCTGTACAGGACCATTTCGGGAAGGTTCACCATGGACGCTCCGGATTGCAGCCACCTTTGGGCAAAGAGCAATAGCAGGAAGCCATGCATCAAAACAGCCCCAAAGGAAATCCGGCGCAACAAGCCTTCAAAACGTTCGGGAACCATAAGGCTTAAACCAAAACCCAAAAAGGGCCAAACCACCAGCGCCGTAAATAATAAATGGAGAGATTGCATCATTGGGTCGTTAGGGGTAAGAAATCAGCTTCAAGAGAGTTGGCCAGATAAAACTGTCCGTCGGTTGGGTCAAGAACGGCCAACCATACCCACCCGTTGTACACCCACTGGGCCAAGGCAGGGTTGTTGTTCAAAAGTTTTTGAACAACGTGAGGATGATGCTCCACGACATAAAGCAAGCGAATCGGTTCGTGTATTTCCACCATTTGGGATGGTAGCCCCGGCCTCAGGTCACCATCCACCCCGTTGTTGACGGCGAACAGACCCACGACATTGTGCGGCAGTTTGGTGCCAGCACCCAAACGATGGGGATCGACCCTCGAAAAATAATATTCCAGGTTAATACCACCACAGACAGGAATGGCAGCCGACAAGATTGACTGAAGGAAGACCCCGTCGGGGTCTTGGCTGTAATCGTAATTGTTAATAAAAGGCCTTTTATCCCAGTTCTGACCTTGGTACAAGTGAGATGAACCAATGAGCACCAAGGCATTATCGGTATGATTCCATTCAGGTCTTGGCTCGTAGAAAGCATAGGCTCTTTGACGAATGGCTTCAATTTTTTTGGAGTCGGACCATTGCGGATCAATGTTATCGAAACGAGAAGTCCGTTCCAATTTGTTTAGGCGCAAAGCTTTGTGAATTCCATCCACAAAATCCAGGTGTTTGGCCCAGGTATCCGGGTCTTGAAGGCCTGCCGTGTCATAAAAAACCACCGAATCAAGGGTCGTATCGTGCAAACCTGCCACAAAGTGTGTATCATCCGGTATCCGAATCCCGTGTTCTTGTTCCAAGAGAAGTCGAACATCCGACCGATTCGCCATCATGGCCAGAATACGGGCATTCACCGAGCCTGGACGACCGCAACAAGCCCCGCAATCGTATCCGGCATAATAAGGATTGTTTGCTGAAGAAGCTCCGTGCCCAATGACGTACACCAACGGTGCAAACTCACGGGTTAAACCGATGCTCTTGAGGGTTTGGCTCACGCGAACCCCCATTTCTTGAACAGTGAACCCTCGTTGCAACCCTTCAAAATAGTCGCCTTTGAATTCTATTTCCAACAAAGAATCGGCATCCATATGAGCCCCGGAATCAGCCATCACCGGCGATGGGGAAGGCCTGACCAGATTCAAAAGCAACCTTGCCGTTGATGAAAGGCTGAGTTGACCCGCGGTTAGCATGCCCCGTAACAACGATTGGCGGTGAGATTCCATGGAATAGTCTCGGCCCGATCGTTTTTTGCGTTCGGTCTCAAAAATCACATGCCCTGGATGAATGGGAAAAGGGCAACATTTGGTCACAAATTGCCCATGCTCTGGCCTGAAATAAAAGGCAACCCCAAAGAACCCCGGCGTTCCATACGTTGAACACGATGGGATTACAAACTCCAAATGCCGCCTCAAGGAATGTTCTCGGTCATCGATGCAAAAAAGTGCCTGAACCTCAGCGGAAGCGGGTTTTTGGAGCCGACGATCCGATGAGAAATTTGCGGCCAATTTGTTCAAAACCTGCCGATAATAAGTCCATTCATAGGCCTCTTGCCAACAACGAAGGATGAACCAATCGCCGGAATACTCTAAATCATTGAATAAATGGGGATAAGGTGGCGTAACATGTTTTGATAATGGCTCCCAGCCCTTGGGGAACTTCTGGTCCAGGGCATCAATCTCCAGTAAACATTCGAACCAAACCCAATCATAAATGGAAATCTTTCGCGTGTCCAAGAGGGCGCCTTCCTGAAATTCTAAGGTGGCTACCATGCCGGACCAGCCGGGATGCTCCAATTGTTGGTCCCACAAATACGCCTCAAAAAACCGGGGATCCCCTACCAAAATTCCAAGCAAATCTTCCAGGCTTGTTTGGGCATTATGTAGTAAATGATGGGCCCTGCGCTTACCAAAAATCACGCCACCGGTTGAACGATCCAATTGACGGAGGTTCTCCAGCAATCCTGATTCAACAAAAGGAAACTTCCAAGATGAAATACCCTGATCCAAATAGGCGGCCACCATTCGAAGCAACAAAGGGTGAACGGCCTTGTTCAGGTTCATTTTGAGGACATCCTTCCAGCCTTGGCGAAAACCGCCTAATCTCCCTCGGTAGTTATAGTCCAAACGGCTGTTCAGGGCTTTTTTTAGCCATTCGTTGATCTGTTCAGAAGGTATTGGGCTAACGACTTTGCCATCTTTGCTAAGTCGTTGTTGCTGTAGGCTCCACCGAATTCGCTCTTCCAGGATATCCTTTTGAATGCGGCCTTTGGCGTACAATGCCCGATATTCTTCCAAGGAGAGGTAGGTGGAATAACCAAAGACCTCGGCTGCTTCAAAACAGGCCTGGTGAAAACTACGGTCCTGAAAGCCATGCAGGGTGTTATGATGAATAAAATCTTTCAGAGATGCCTGCGATGGTAGGTAATGCCTGATATGCTCTAAGGCCTTTTCTATTGATAAATTCATGGATTATTGTCTTCGAATTAGATTCAGGAATAAAAGGATGGTAAAGCGATGGCTTTACCATCATGGAACGTATCCAACCCATCGTGCGCATTCAAGCACCCGATGTGGAACCGTTCAAAATCCTGATCCTTACGAAGGAATACGCAAGGCGTGATGCCTCAAGTACAAAGCCGGCGGTACGGCTAAATTCTTTTCTCCAATGCGTGCCCACAGCCCGAGGGCAGCAAGACTCTTCCAAGTATTGAAATCTAAAACACCCGACTGAAAATAAGGCCCAGAGCTGTTTTCGTCAACTCCTTCGATGCCTGCTTCAACGATAATTTCCAATTCCCCCAAGCCGGTTTGTTGCTCGTCCATCGGGAAGGAGCGACGTTGAGCTTGATTTAGGGAAGAGGGTACATTTGCGGAGTACCTGGCTTCCGAATTGGTAACTTGTAAATTTTCATGAAAAAGGCCCCTCCCACTGGGCGTCAAAAAGGCTACGGCGAGAAACCAAACCGTGAACCTTTGCCATACAGATGACTTTTTCGTCTTCAATTTCCGGCTTTGAATGCTCAAAAGTACACGAAAATAGAAGTTTCTTTCTACAAATTAAAACAAACTACCTATAGGTCCGTTAGCAGTAGTATTACTACTATCAATATCTTTACCAGCTCAGAAACGCCTGTTTGAATGCTAAGTGCCGCCCCATCCTCATCCAAAAACCTTTTTGTCAAGGACCCTTTGAGCTCGGTTCTTGGCCAAAAGCTTTTGAAGGAATCGGCTCGTATGCTTGGTGAGGATGGATTTGACGCCTTTACCCTCAAAAAATTAGCTCAAAACCTGCAAACGACCGAAAGCTCGGTCTACCGATACTTTGATAACAAGCACCGACTTTTGGTTTACCAGATCAATTTATACTGGGGCTGGCTGAACCAACAGGTGGATTTAAAGTGCTGCCAAGCGGGACTTAGCGGAAAAGAAGCTCTTGAGAAGGCCTTTGAAATCATGTGCTTCCCGGAGGCTCATTCATGGCCATCGGAAGGAATCTCGTACGATTGCATGCACAAAATTCTGACGCATCAATCGGTCAAAGCGTACTTCAGCGAACATGTCGACCATGAAAATCAAGGTGGGGCCCATCGAGCCCTCAAATCCCTGGTCAAACAAATGAGCGAATGGCTGAAAGAAGGATCCCCGGACTTTGAATTTCCCAAATCCCTGATAAGCACCCTTTTGGCATCCGTCATGATTCAGCCTTTTTATGCCGAGCACCTTCCTTCGCTTACCGAATTACCGGCCCCCAATCCAACCAACTCCCAAACGGCACAACAAACCTTCCGGTATATCTGTCAAATACTCGATCGACTGACCATCCAACCCCTAACTGTTTGAACCATACCTCATGGCAGCATCTATATACTCTAACCACGATAACACAACCCCTGTCCAAAAGCTCTTCAAGCTCTTGGAGAATTTCAAATCCGAAATCAAGGAGATTTACCTCTTTGCGCTCTTGAACAGCTTGGTGTCCCTCAGCTTGCCTTTGGGACTGCAAGCCATTATCCAATATCTAATTACCGGGCAACCCTCCTCGTCCTTGTATTTAATTATGGGGGTCATCGTATTGGCAACCATCCTTAACGGCTGGATGAACATCCATCAACTCAACATCAGCGAACATGTTCGGCAAATGCTCTTCGTTCGGGGAGCTTTTGACTTTGTCCACCGCATCCCACGCCTGGATTTACAGCGCTTGGTCCGAGGCTATGTCCCCGAAATGATGAACCGATTCTTTGATGTCGTTGCTATTCAATCCAGCCTCCAAAAGGCCTTGATGGACTTTAGCACCGCCTTTTTTCAAATGATTTTTGGGCTCTTGCTTTTGTCTTTTTACCACCCCATTTTCATTGCCTTGACCTTGGTTTTGTTGTTATTATTCTACTTCGTAATCATTCTCCTAGGAAAAAAAGCCCTGTATTACAGCATCAAAGAATCCGGCCACAAATACAAAGTTGTGTTCTGGCTCGAAGAAATGGCCCGACTTTCTACAACACTACGCTTACTCCCCAGCCTGGAACCAGGAATCCGAAAAATGGACGCCGAAGTCGATGCCTACCTTGAAGACCGCAACGCCCACTACCGTATCCTCAAAATTCAATATTGGGGGCTGGTGGTCATGAAATTGCTAGTTATTGCAAGCCTGATGGTCTTGGGGATTATTCTACTCCAAAAACAACAGATTAACTTAGCACAATTTGTGGCTGCTGAAATTGTGGTTTTGCTCATAATATCATCCCTTGAAAAAATCATTTTTCAAATGGACTCAATTTATGACCTGATAACCTCCGTAACAAAGGTAGCCCATGTGGCGGATTTGCCCTTGAAGGAAGCCTCAACGGTTGCGCCCGAACAACGCTCCGAAATCAACGCCAAAGGCCCCTTGTCCTTATCGCTTAGTAATTTGAGTTTCAAATACGATGATAGCAAACAGTGGAAATTTCGTGATTTAAACCTTCAAGTCCAAGCAGGTCAAAAAATCTGCATTAGCGGTCGCGGAGGCAGCGGGAAAAACACTTTGTTAAAATTATTAACAGGAATTTATAGCGCCTCCCAGGGACAAGTACTGATCGACCAAAAGCCCCTGGAATGGATTGATCGCTTAACCCTGAACAAACGTCTGGGTCACTGCTTAAACACCGAAGGGGTTTTTGAAGAAACCCTTTACAACAACATCGATTTAGGCAGCGGCTCTGCGGCTGATAAAATTATGCAAGCCTGCAAAGTTGTTGGGCTCCAACCTTACCTAGACCATTTGGAAGAAGGCCTCTTCACACCATTACAATCAGAAGGTTCTCCACTATCCGCAACCGCGGCCAAGCGCGTAGTCCTTGCGCGTTCTATGGTTCATCAACCCGGCCTGATGATCTACGAAGATGTATTTACCTCGCTAACCCAAGAGGAAAAAGCCGAAATCTACCGAACCCTGACCAGTCAAACCTGGACCTTGGTAGCCTTCAGCAACGATCCACTTTTGCAACAAGCCTGTGATCTGCGTTACGAACTTATCAATGGACAAATCTCTCGACTTTCCTAAGCCTACGTAATATCCTATGTTGAATTTATCCCCCCAATCGGTTGAAAAGGTTTATCCCAAAGAAAACCTCGAATCCTATAAGCACGGCGAAAAAACACGTCCTCCGCACCGAATCCGGCATTGGATTATAGGCCTGGGAATCCTAGCCCTCCTCTTCTTGTTTATGCCTTGGACCCAGAACATTCAAAGCAACGGGTTTGTTACCGCTTTACGGCCTGATCAGCGACCACAGACCTTGCAGTCCATCATTGGAGGACGCATCGAGAAGTGGTATGTACAGGAGGGCGATACGGTCCGCAAAGGAGACACCCTCCTTCACCTTTCCGAAATCAAGGAGGCCTTCTTTGATACCTCTCTCTTGCAGCGTACAGCCAATCAAGCAGCCGCAGCAGCTTCCAAGGTCCAGGCCTACCAATCCAAGGTGGATGCCTTGGAGCGTCAACTCAAGGCCCTCCAAGCCAGCAGACTCAACAAGCTGGACCAGGCCCGTAACAAATTAATTCAAGCCAAACTCAAAGTTGAATCCGACAGCAACGATTTGGTGGCTGCCCAAACACAGTTCCAAATTGCCGAAAGCCAATTGGACCGTTCCAATGCCCTCTACAAAGAAGGCCTCCAGCCCATCAACGAGCTCGAAGCCCGACGCCAGAAGGCCCAAGATGCCCGCGCCAAAAAAATCACAGCCCAAAACAATTTACTCAAGTCCCGGAACGAAATCATAAACGCCGAAATCGAAATCAATTCGCTCGATAACGATTACCAGGAAAAAATTGCCAAAGTCAATTCCGAAAGTTTTGCGGCCCAATCCGCTTATTTCGAAGCCGAATCAGAATACAACAAATTATCCAACCAATACGCCAATTTCCAATACCGCAACGGCTTGTACTGGGTCTTGGCGCCCCAAACCGGGGTCATCACCAAGGCCCGCAAAACCGGCTTGGGAGAATTGGTCAAAGAAGGCGAGGAGATCATCAGTATTTCGCCCATTCATCCTGAATTGGCTGTGGAATTGTATGTCAGGCCTT
>Ga0214921_10012233_pt1 | contig 10300 bp, 16 predicted proteins | sample LL1505_MetaG_FD_177992 | JGI IMG/M metagenome (GOLD analysis project Ga0214921, IMG submission 177992) | Freshwater microbial communities from Lake Lanier, Atlanta, Georgia, United States - LL-1505 | ecosystem: Environmental > Aquatic > Freshwater > Lake | place: USA: Georgia | collected...
CAAGCCATAAGCTCTCTTTGCAAGATCAAGGTGAGGCGCAATTTTAGCCGCGTACTTTTCGGTAATCTCTTCAAAGTCTTTTTTCATTGTGGGGTTCCTGATTCTGTCATTACGCGGGCTGCAGATACATTCCACAGGTTGGATTTAATAATTGCCTGGATTGCTTCATGCACCGCAACGGATGCCTTTTTCATATTAGCGTTATCAGGATCTGATAGAGATAGGTCATAGTCAAACGACGCAACGATTCCACGGTAGTCATCATGTGGATCAACGGTAATTGTTTTTTTCTTTATATCTACAAAAGGTAAAAGAGAAGTAGCCTCGACAGCATTGTTAAATGCTTTCTCGGCTACATCTTCATCAACATTTACTACATATACAACAAGTCTTTTCATCTGTAATCTCTCCTGTTACTTGTTAACAGGTTTGATTATATACAGGTTTTACATATTTATTATAATTAAGAGAAGAAAGATCTTCCTGAATTATCTACTCTTCGTCACTATCCTTAGGATTGCGAAGAGGGTATGTAGCTGCCCAAAGGAGAGTAGTAGCAATGATTGCGTAGCCGGTGACTGTCTTGGCTGATCCATCAAGAACAAGCCAAGCTACGAACATGCCTAGGCCAGTCCATACTTGGTCAAGCATGTCACGTAAGAAATCTTTCATTATTTTGCTCCTTAGATAACGTATTCTATATTACTTTTTTGATGTTCTATTGGTTGTACGACGACGACTTACTCTCTTAGTTTTACCGTCGCTAGATGCTCCTGCTCCTCCGCCGCCAGATGAGCTACCGCGTGATGATGAGCCGCCTGTTGAAGTCGTAGCGGCAGATACCGCTGCACCTGCGGCTGCTTGAACTGCTACACCCGCCGCGATAACACCTGCAACGATAGCCTTTTCAGACTCCGCGCGTTCCTCCGCTGACATATCCGCGCCTAAGCTTGAGAGTGCCTCAAGCGCCGCTCCAGGGTCCGTGAATATTGCCTCAACTAGCGCTCCAGGATCTGTAACAAGCTCGATGCGAGCCGCGACCTCGGCGGTAATAACAACTTCATTTCCGCTGGAGTCGGTGCGAACTTCAACCGGAGTTGCAGCAGGAAGATCTTTATACTCGATACCCGCTGCAGCCATAACCGCGGCAGGCACCGCATCTCCGTTATTTGTAAACGCAGCAACTAACACCGCGGCAACCGCAGTTTTCTCAGACGCAGACAGATCTCCTCCACCGGAGATTTGAGCTACGACTTCCTTAATCTCCGCGACAGAAACTTTTCCATCAGCCGCAAGTGATTCACCGACTGCCTTTGCTTCACTTGCAGAAACTTTTCCGTCTGCAAGAGCTTCTGTCGTAGTTTCCTTAGCAGATGGGATAGGATCTGGTGCAGGTGCCGGAGGCTGCTCTGGCACGACAGGAGGTTGAGATGGTTCTGTTGGTTCGTCGGTTGGTGGCACTTCCGTTGGCGGTTCTACTGGCGTTGGTGGCTCTTCCGGTGATACTGGCGGCTCTGGCGCTGGGTCTGCTGGGACATCTGGGCCGACTGCTGGTCCAGGGTCTGGAATTGGGTCTGCAGGGACTTCAGGCTCTGGCGCAGGTGGCTCCGGTTCTACAGGAAGATCAGGTGCAGGAGTAGGTGGCTCTTCAGGAGTTGGCTCTGCTGGAACTTCTGGTTCAGGAGTTGGAGCTGGGGGTTCTGGTGTTGGAGGAACGGGAACTGGCTCTGGTGCAGGGGGTTCTGGAACTGCAGCTACTGATGGAGGGTTTGGTACGACGATACTAGCTGCTGCTGCTGCTGCTGCTGCTGCTGCTGCTGCTGCTGCTGCTTGTTGAGCGGCTTGTTGCTCTGCTAAAACTCTTGCAGCCTCTGCCGCAGCCGCGGCGGTAACTGCCTGTGTAACAACTGCTTGTGCCGCTGCAATAGCAACTGGCGCTGCAACAACAACCTCAACCGCGGCCGCAACTGTTGCAAGTGATTCAGTCTTAGTAGTTAATGTTGTAGTCGCAGTCTGCAAGGCGGTAACCGTATTTTGTGAGACCGTTGCAACTGGAGCGATGGCTGCTGCCGCTACTGCGTTAGCTGTGTTTTGGGCAACGACCGCTGTAATCTGAGTGTTAAGTGCTGCGATCTGCGTGTTAGCGGTGGCGATAGCTGCTTGAATAGTAGCGGTGCTTGGATCTGGGGTCGGTATAAACGCGGCGCCTTGACTGATTCTTCCATTAAATCCAGGTCCTGGATTTGTATCTGCTATAGCGGTGACTGTTCCGCCGGTAGTTTCTCTTACGTTAAAGCGGGCGCCGTTTGGAATTAAGCCTGTAACGTTTACATCCGCTGCCCACGCACCGTCCCGTGGGTTAACGTCCGCGTTAAATCTAATCTGCGTCATCTGTGTAGCGGCTGTAGTTTGTGGGTATGGGCGAACATCCCACGCGATAGATAGGGTATTAGTTGTTGTCGAGTAGGTAACTCCGGATCCAGCGCTCCACGTTGTCCAGTCGTACCCTGCGATAGAAATTGAAGGTGCGTTAGGTGTAGAGTAGTAGTTTTGTCCTTCGTTAACACCAAAGGTAATCGTTGCGTTAGAGCTAACGTAGACGTTTGTGTAGACGGTGTTTCCCATGCGCAAGTTAAACGGTAGGTTCATGCGAACACCGGCGTCGTCTGTATTTGCTAGAACATTTGTAGAAGCTCCGATGGTTGCCGCTAATGCGTTAACTGCGTCCTGTGCGGTGTTGATTGCAACGTTTGCCTGGGTCAACTGCGTCTGCGCAGCGGTTGTAGCAGGAGCGATAGCAGCTACCGCTGTTGTTGCTGCCGCGACAGTTGTCGTTGCAGTTGCTATAGCGGTAGACGCTGCTTGAACGGCGGTAGACGCTGTAGCTACCTGTGCAGTCTCTGTTGCAATCGCGGTAACGACCGCAGGAACTGTTGCTATAGGCTCTGCAGCTATCGTGTTGGCAGCCGCTATGACAGTCGTTGCCGCAGTCTCTACGACAGTTGTTGCGGCGGTAACCGCTGCCTGGGCTATTGCAATCTCGGGTGCAGGTACAATAGGAGTTGCAGGTACAGGTGTTGGTGTTGGTGTTGGTGTTGGTGTTGGTGTTGGAATAACGGGAGGAACAGGTATCGCCGCAACTGCGGCAGCGACCTGTGTTACGGCGGTCGTTACAGTTTCAGCAACCGTAGTGGCGGTAGCTACAACGGGAGTAGTATTTGCAACCTCGGCAACCGCCGTGACCGCTGCTTGAACAGCGGTGGACGCGGCGGCAACAGCGGCGTTAGATGTAGTGACAGCTACCTGTGCGGTAGCGACGGTGGCGGTTGCGGTGTCGGATGCAGTTGCCGCCTGGGTGACTGCAATCACCGCGGCAGTAAGTGCGGTGTTGACAGCCTGCTGTGCGGGACTGACAACGACCTGCTCGGGCGCAGGAGGAGCTGCCTCCTCGGCATATGCGAAGGATTGTCCTAGTATATATAGCGTAGCGCTTAGAAGAAGGGTGGCAAAAAATCTGGAAGATACATTACTCTTCCTGCCTTGCCTGTGTGTCTCGTGCTCTCCCCCACGGTGAGCTTTATGGAGCACTTTGTTCCTTATCTATATTTAGTTGTTATTGCTTCTATCTGACGGGTGAGCTTTTTGGTCAAGTTCGTTCCAGGTTATAGCCGCTATCATGTCGGACAGCAGAACAACCTCGTTAAGAAGCTCCTGTGCCTGAATGGCTAGGTCCGCCCTAAGGTCAAGAGTCTTTGGATCCTCTAGCTCCGCGACGAGCGTGCGAACGGTGTAGGTACACGCCTGCATACGGTTAATAGCCTTGATATGAGCGGGCGAGGAATGTATAAACATAGGAGGATAATAACGTGAAATCTTCACCGCGAGTTGGAATAAGAAGAAGAAAACGAAGAGAAAAGAGAGAAAAAGGGAAGTGGTTGATATGCTAAATATAGTTGAGATAGGGTTGCATGGAGAAAGCAGAGATAAATAGATACTAAGTAGAAATGATAGAGCTGGAGATAGATAGTTGCTTAGTATGCCTTCGGTGACATACTAAGGCAGAAAAGTGGTTGAAAATGTTTAGATCTGCTTAGTAAGTGCCCTAAAAACTATATAAAGTATATTTACAGTATAACAATGAAGACTATATTTAGTTTACGTGTATAGAGTTTCTCCTAGGGGCTTTAGTTTTTATAGTTTACCTTGTTATATTGTTGAAAAATAAAGACTAATAGTTTGCCTATGTTGGCGCATGTTACTTAAGTTTTGTGATACTATTGCTCGTACGCACTAGTTTAGGAGAGACGATGTTATTAAAAAGTGATTGGTTTGCAATTGCTATTGCTATGCTTGGTGTAGCGGTAGTTGTCTGGCACGGATGGAACGCAAGAGACGAATATCCAGCAATGAAGAAGATCATCTATGGGCTGCTTGGACTTACGACTGCCCTGTGGATAATGATTCTTTATGTGACATTTGGTCTTAAGTAATGTCAGAGCTTAACGCACTGGAGATGATGGGTATCTCGATGGAGGAAGCTCTAGAGGCAGATAACAAGCTGACTGAGCAAAACAAGTCGAGAAAGAGAGATTCCCGTATTTGTATCTGTGGTCACGCGGTTGTCAAGCATACGGTCTACGCAGGAGTAGTTGCGTGTAAGCCTTCTGCCTTAACGTGCCCATGCAAGAAGATGCGAGCCGTGCTTAACGCAGAGGACACTCGATACTTCCTAAGGAAGACAGCGGGTGCAGGAGCTATGCATGCTCTGAGTCGTGGAATCATCAATAGCATCTCAACTGGTAAGAAGGTTGAGTGGATTATCCCGCTTGCCTGTGATAGATGCGGTGGGGACAAGAATAACGTTGTTCCCGTCCCAGTTACGCAATCAGGATACGCGACGGATGAAGCAACTGGTTTTGATGCGTTGCTATGCCCAGAATGTCGAATGGTTGTGTGATGGCTAAGAAGAAAAAAGATCTTCCTGTATTTGTTGTTGTTGAGCTACCCGTGTGGAAAAGCAAGGTGCTTGACGTTATGGTCAAGATCCTAAGGATTCCTGGCAAAGCATGGGTTATCGGTGTTCAGGACACCGGATTCAACTACAACGGTGATTACTACCAAGATGAGAAGACCGGGATAAAGATTCCCAAGAAAATGGTGAAAGATGCATAAGGAGACTAAGCTAGGGAAGAAGGGCAACCGTTGGTTCCATTGCGGTTACTCCTTCAGACACTTCTCTTTAGGTATCCGATTTGACAAGAGGTCACTTGATCTTGACCTATGCTTCTTTTGGATTGGACTTGAATGGTGATGAAAGAGTTACCTATAGTAAAAGCTGACGTAATTCATTACGACGTCTTGATTGCGACACCTGCGTTCTCATTCGTGCCAGAGTACGTGACAAGTCTCGTTGCCACCACCAGAGCGCTGAATGAGAAGGGGATCTCGTATCACCTGCTTCATAAGTCTGGTTCGTTTATCCCAAGCACCCGCGAACAGGTTGCGACAGATTCCTATGGTCACAACTGGAAGACCAACGAGGTTGGCGGTGGAAAATACACATACAAGAAGATCTTTTGGATTGATTCGGATATCGAGTGGACGCCGGAAGATTTTTTACGTATCTACGATTCAGAGATGGATGTGGTTAGCGGAGTGTACCAAACACACCCAAACGGTACAGTAGCGGTTAATCTATCAGATCCACAAGGGCGTCCAACGCTTGTTAACAAGTCCGACTTCCTTCTCCATTGGGATCCAGTAGAGGTTGGCGGTGTAGGTTTTGGTTTTGTTGCGATGAAGCATGGAGTCTTTGAAAGCATGAAGAGACCCTGGTTCAAGATTCGTGAGGTCTTCTGGGAGGAAAACGTTTTTGCGGTGAACATGGGAGAAGACTACTCCTGGTGTGAAGGAGCGAAGGAAGCCGGATACAAGATCTGGGTAGATCCATTGGTTAAGGTTAAACATCACAAGGGCGTTGTTTATGTCGTCGAATAACTCGAAAGATCAGCGGAGTGAAGAGTGGACTGGGACTCGTCAGGTTATCCCACTTCAAGGTTCTTGCGGCTTTTGTCGTGACACCTTCCATGAAAAATGCTGCCATGAAATTGGGTGGTACGACAAGTTGTGGATCTGTGGTTGCAGTTGTAATAAAGCTTGGAAGCCAGTAAACGTGACGGTAGCAAAGAAAACTAAGGAGACAGCATGAACAACGAATTTGCAATTGAATTATATAAAGATTTAACTAGAGCTCTAGCCCACCCTGGCTACCGTGAGGAAGATCTTTACATTGTGGTTACTAAAAAGCTACAGAGACTAGAAGACGATTTGGTTGATGAGCTAACGAAGATGATTAAACATTGGGAGGCTGAAGTCCCAGATGACACGACCCTCTACACCTTGGGATTAAGACAGGCGATTGATTTGATTCAAGGAAACGATCCGCTCTAGAGAAGCAGTTTACCCGTAACCTTCCCAATCTGTTTCTACACAAAGCAGAAGCGAGGTATTCTCTCTCCACTTCCCTCCTCAACCTCTCCAACCTGATGTAGAATTTCCTTAGAGTCAACCCCGACTCGTAAGGAGAAAACACATGAATGATCTAAAAGCAATGGCAGCCTCATGGGCTCGTTCATTTCTTGCCGCAGGAATTGCGGTTTACATGGCAGGCGTGACAGATCCAGCGGACATCGCAAAGGCTGGCCTTGCGGCTATCCTTCCTGTTGTCCTACGTTACCTAAATCCAAATGACGCAGCATTTGGAAAGAAGAAGTAAGTAACTTCTAACTTCCAAAAAGAACGAGGCAGGCTCCGTAATTAGACCTCTCCCCAGGTTACGGAGTCTGTCTCCTTTTTTACTTGTATGTACAATTGAACAATGACAACAGCAAATCTTTTCCCGGTCTCCGATGAGGACGATGACAATGATGCAACCCCCATCATTGAAGATCCTACGAACATCCGCCCGGATCTTGGCGCCCTAGGAATCTTTGAACACTCCCGCGGCGTGTGTGAAGACACCTATGAAAACAGATCTATCCTGCGCTCAAGCCAGATGGGCTGGGATACGGTCTACGCTACGAACGGCGTTCCTACCGGTCTCATCCAGGCCCGGTCAAAGGACATGGTCACGCAGCGCAGAATTCTTTCTCTAGCTGAGAAGAAGCCGATCCTCGTAGATCCCAAGAACATGAACTCCGATTACCTGACAGGACTAGACCTCGTTGCGGAGTCGGCGTCGGATCACATCGTTCCTCCCTGGGTTATCGGAGCAACACGGATGTGGATCAACGAGCAGGATAACCCGATTTCCTCCGAGAAACGTAAGCCGACCGCTCTCCCTCACAGATGCCGGCAGGTCAAGGACGACCAGATCCGCTGTATGCTTTGGTCATCAGGCCGGATTAAAGATGACGGCCTATGCCGCGTTCATTTAAGGCATGTCAAGAAGAATCCTAGCGACGACATCGAGCGGGCACGCAAGAAACTAGTTCAAGCAGCTCCCTATGCGGTAGACGTCTTAGAAGATCTCATGAACTCCGCGGTTTCAGAGCCGGTAAGATTAAAGGCATCTACGGAGATTCTAGATCGCGCGGGAGTAAGAGGCGGTATAGAGTTAGACGGTAACATCAACGTCACGGACGGAAGGCCTGCGGCGGAGATTATATCCGAGCGGCTCGGCCGCCTAGCCCAGGGCGCAATTCACACGGCGGCCCAGCTGGCAACGGCAGGTACAGAGATCCATGACGTAGAAGAAATTCCCCAGACACACGACGGCCAGGACAAAGAGGAAACAACAAATGCGGACACGGAACCTAACACATGAGCTTGACGGACATAGAAGAGATCTTGTACACGGCGCGCGAACACGCGGCATGCCTATCCAACGACCTGGAGCTGGCGGCTACCCGCGAGGAGCACGTACGGTTGACGGCTCGCACAAACGAGGCGGAGAACTTGGTAACAAGTCTGGAGCGTCTACAAATTGAAGCCCTTACTCGCGAGTAGCGTTCTTGAACAGGCTCAGGCCTGGCTGGGATATACCGCCAACACTAGCGGACGGACTCCCTTTGGAGAACGCTCCGGATATGACGGCACGGTCTGGGCTGGCTCGTTTATCGACGCGATATTTCACGACGCAGGCGTGACGATTCCTAGCTGCGTTTATCCGCCCAGCGGGCTTGCTGAATTTAACAAGCAAGGACGGCTCTCTCAAAAACCGCGGCCTGGAGATATAGCGTTCTTTGTTTTCCCAACGGGCGACACATTTAGTGTTCCGCATGTAGGCCTGGTACTAGAAACAAGCCGATGGAAGGCTGACGGTATCGTGTGGACTATAGAGGGAAATATAAACAGCGGCCTGCCTAAGGCTGACGTTCACCAGATGGGTGTGTACAGGCGTGTCAGGTCCAAGCACGAGATCATTGGTTTTGGAAATCCAACACACCGGCCTGGGAGCAAAAATATACCAACGGGCCAGCGGGCAGGCTTGCAGCTATCTAGCATTCGCCCTGGCAGGCGTAACAAGTCCATCGGGCTTGTCCAGCTTGCGCTTGCAAACGTAACAGGCGGCCTGGGACGATTTATACCAGATCTATTTGACGGGTCGACCCAGCACGCATATGCCAGATGGCAACGCCAGATCGGGTACGCGAACGATAGAGCTACGGGAATCCCCGATGCAGCTAGCTTGCGACTTCTTGGTGAGACTACTAAGAAGTTCCAGCTTGATGCCTAGCTCGGCTCTAGCCAGCTCGCTTCTTAGTACAGGTACTAAGAAGCTCTCAGTACTGTCGAAGGTCATGTTAAAAACCTCAAAAATACCTTTACCCAGGTTATGGTACATTTCAGGAACATCCTGATATAATTCAATTGTAGGACAAAAGGACGAAAGGAATTACATGCCAAAGCTAAAGCATATGGCTCGGTTTACAACACCTGTAAGCCTAAACGACACAAAGGACACTCCAATTACATCAATGGTAAAACCAACTCTTACATTCACAGAGTCAGTTCGTGCTATCTTAGCAAGTCAAACTCAACCGCTTTCAGTAATTGAAATCACGGAGCTTGTCTCTCGTGAAACTAAGCATGCCTACGATGAAACATACATCAGGCTTGCACTAAAAGAACTTATAAACTCAGGCAAGGCTTCCTCTCGCAAGGAAACGCATGAAGAACGTCGCGTCCGCGCGCAGGGAGAAGACGCTCGCTCTCTACGGGCAACACTGTTCTGGTCTCCTGCCGGAATCGTTCCACCACGTACGATTGCAGAAGTAGTACCAGGCATAGCCTTGTACAAGCCTGAAACATTTACGGCCCGCAAGATCTATAAGTATCCGACTAAGAAGATCCAACGCGCGCACCTTAATGCGCAGCTTGTAGAGGTTACACCGCTTCCCGTTGCGGTCAGCTCGAACCAGGTAGTAGACTACCTCATCGAGAAGATGGTTGCAGAGCGCACGGCAGATCTTCAGTCCCAGCTCGACGCGGCAAACGCCAAGATGGCTAAGCTACAGGAACTTTTTAAGTCAGCCCTCTAACATCCGTTTATTGTTCACCCCATGGTGAGCATCCAGCTGTATGTAGTAGAGACTGCCGAACAGGCAAAGCAAGCTGAGCTATTGGATCTTGTAGAATTCGATGCGGATGATACGGTATGCGAGAATTGTGACGTAGCTATTGGCTACATCAACAGTCGCTTCTCTCCTTGTGTCATCTGCGTCGAGGAAGACGATGACGTCTGGCTTGTCTGTATGGAATGCGCCGGTGGTGTTTTACTTACCGAGTAAACCTGATATAATAGTACCAACGCCGGAACACCGGCGCCAAATGACAAAAATGACGAAAGGGAAGTAACCACATGGTTAGCACCGTAATCACAGAGACAAAGACATCAACAGTCACAAAGGTATCTGACAAGGTTGATCTCACAAATAAAGCTGCGGCAGCTGAAAAAGCATTAGCAGCATTCACATTCGCTAAAGATGCGATTAAGGCGTACGAAGAGAAGAAGGCGGAAGCAGAAGCTATCCTCCGCGAACTTCTAGGAAACGCGGACATCGCAGTTATTGGTGGTGTAGAGCGATTCAAGCTTGCGCACTCAACTAATTCCAAAATCGACCGTAAGGTCCTACAGGAGCTTTTCCCAGAAGCCTTCGAGGCAACCCTGGTAAAGACTCCATACACGTTCATTAAAACTCTCTAAGAGTTATCGAGACCCCTGGCCCTATACAGCCAGGGGTTTCCTATTTTACTTTATAATAGTTCCATGATATAATTAAACCATAACGATGAAGGG
>Ga0214921_10012234_pt1 | contig 10299 bp, 2 predicted proteins | sample LL1505_MetaG_FD_177992 | JGI IMG/M metagenome (GOLD analysis project Ga0214921, IMG submission 177992) | Freshwater microbial communities from Lake Lanier, Atlanta, Georgia, United States - LL-1505 | ecosystem: Environmental > Aquatic > Freshwater > Lake | place: USA: Georgia | collected 2015-05-28
GTCGTTTTACCAATACCAACGTTACCAATAAGAAACGTTGAGCCACTAACATCAAGAGTACCACTGGCATCAGTTTTACCAATAGCAACTTTTCCACTAATCAATGCCGTTCCACTAATATCTAACGCGCTATTAGCAGTCGTTTTACCAATACCAACATTACCACTAACCAATGCCGTTCCACTAATATCTAACGCGCTATTAGCGGTCGTTTTACCAATACCAATATTTCCACTAACAAGCGCAATACCACTAATATCTAATGTAGCGCCAGATGCTACAGATGTCTTGCCAATTCCTAAATTTCCTTTAATAAATAAATTATTTAATGAAGAATCACCAGCAACGCTTAATGTGGTGGTTTTAGTATTTTGATTCACAGTAATGTTATTACTAAATGTTGGATTAAGTATGGTAGAATATGTATTCGAAACATCATTCCATGGGATATAACTATATTTAACATCAGCAGCTGTAACATCTGTATTTTGCGAAATAAGACCATTTATAGTGAAATTATTATTACGTACTATTAAATCACCACTAATATCTAAAAATCCATTTACATATGTTTGTTTTATACGATTTGAAGTAGTAGCAAATTGATACCAATATAAAGGGTTTGATGTTGACATTTATATATAAATCACGATATATATAAATAAAAGTAATTTTTTGGAAGTTTTGTACTAGTTTTTATCAAAAATAATGCCATAAAAAAAAATTCAAAAACCTGATAATAGTTTTCTTGGTCTAAAACGCTGATATTAAATAACCAACAAAATTATTTGAAGGATTAAAAGCAATTAGTAAAGAAGCCGTAGCGCCAGTCCATAAACTAACGGAATCACCAGCATACATATCGATAATAGTATTAAATGTACCACTTATATTAGTAGTAGTAGTAGAATAAGTTCCCCCCAATTCTATACCAGATGTACTAGTAGTAGCATTTTTTCTGATTGTAATAGTATTACCACTTGCTGGCATCAATATTGAGTAACTGAAGTAATAATAACCAGCAATGGGTGCTGTAAATATACCAGTAGTACTCATACAACCATTTGTATTAAATATGGTATTATTAAAACCGGTAGAATCACAAGTTATTCTAGTATTAGCTGAAAGACTCGCACTATTCGTAAATGTTCTCGTAAAATTAAATCCAATAAATGAAGTTTTTATATATCCTGGAACTCGTAATGTACTAGCACCTATATATAATTCATTTGGTATTGTAGGGTCAGTGGCAATGGGGACCATCGAAGTAGTTGGGGTGAAACCAATATTCCATTTACTGAATGTTAAAAATCCAATATTGCTGCTACCCGCAGCACCAGTACTATCTTTTAGTGTTCCAGTAACATTTGTAACAACCATTCTAAAATACGTATATGGATTGTAAGCTCCTGAATATCCAATTATGCTAGCATTTGAATTTTGTACATTTGGTCCCGTAATGTTTGTTATTGAATATGTTGGAGTAAATGTTTGTCTACCAGCTAAAAATGGTAATACTGAAAAACTACAATCAATCATCGGTGACCAAGTAGAACCATCGTTTGAACCACAAATATAAAAACGTTGTGGAAATTCTGTTGTTTGACGCGAAGTAACACCAGCAGGAGCAAGTGAAAAATTATTCATAACAACTGGTACACTAGATTGTATTTGTATCCATTCACCTGCTACATTAGCATTTACAGTACCGCCAATGGTTGTTCCATAATTTCCAGCTGTATAAGTGAATGGTGCTGTTGTCAGATAAGACGCAGCAATAGCGGACCATCGATTCGATTCATTATCACCTATTTTATTAGTACTTATATCACCAGTAAATAAATTATAGGAAGCCTGATTAGTAGAACTATTAGTACTAGCACTCGAAGTCCATGTTATATTATTTGATACCCATGTATTATTAATAGCGGCTTTTGATGTAGGAGTGACATTCATTGCCGATGGATTTGAATTTACAATACCGAGAGAGCCAGAAATATCCAATTGATTGATATTTGATGCGTCCATATATAAAACCGCATTCGTTGGGCCTGATTTTGTAGTAATAGTTGTCTGCGTAGCAGTAGGAGGTTTGAAATATAAAACCCATTCACCAATTTCAATAAAGCCTGTAACGCCTGATCCACCCATTAAATTACTTACTGACAATCTAAAATATGTATATCCCTGGGTTGGTTGGATATTTGTTATAGTCGTAATATTACCTAATTGAGTTTGCGTTCCGTTAGTATTTGTTTTTATAATACCAAGTTGCCCAGACGCAGTATATAAATCACTCGTAACATTAGCCCATTGAATAACATTCCAAGTAGAACCATCATTTGAACCCACTACAAAAAAAGTTTTAGGACAATTTGCGGTTACACTTGTAGCATTAAAAATATTATAAGAATCTAATAATAAGGGAGTACTAGATTGAATTTGCCACCAATCTCCAGAGAGATTCGTTAATCCGGAGAATTGAGAAATAGTAAATTGTGTAAGGGTTTGATTAGGCCCAAAAGGAGCTGTATCATTATATGTTTTAATCTTTACCATACTTTTTGAATTGAAACGTGTATTATCAAAAATATTAGAAACTGATGATGGGTCTATAATATTGACATCGGCACTAGCCGTCCAAACAATATTACCCAATTGTTTTGTATATACCGACCATGTAAAGTTTTTCGCAGCGAAACTATTGGGACTGATAAATTCATCATTTACATTACCGGCAATAGTATAGTTATTTGAACTAGATCCTGCGTTCATTGATAATGGTTTTCCAGAATTAATCACAATACTACCATTCAAACTAGTATCACCACCAACAAACAATGTACTATTTATACTAGTAGCACCAATAACATTGAGATTATTATTCAATTTAGTAGAACCAGTAACACTAAACGCTCCATTACAAGATATATCGCTAGCAACATAGAGTTTTGAATTAAAAGAAACGTCGCCAGCAATCGATAATTTTGAATTTGAAGTAATGTCACCAGCACCTACATTTAATCCATATACATTCAAACTATTTGTAATACCACTAATAGTACCGCCATATATTGATTTAATTGTTGATATTGATACATTACCGTTTAAAGAAGTATCATTGGCAACATATAATTTCGAATTCATAGAAACATCGCCAACTAACAACAATTTACCACCTATAGAAATATCACTGCTAACTGATAGTTTTGAATTCATAGAGGCGTCTCCTGCTAATGTCAGTTTACCACCCATAGAGGCGTCTCCTGCTAATGTCAGTCTTCCACCCATAGAAGCATCTCCTGCTAATGTCAGTCTTCCACCCATAGAAGCATCTCCTGCTAATGTCAGTCTTCCACCCATAGAAGCATCTCCTGCTAATGTCAGTCTTCCACCCATAGAGGCGTCTCCTGCTAATGTCAGTTTGCCACCCATAAACGCATCACTAACTAATGTCAGTTTTCCACCCATAGACGCATCGCCAAATAACGACAATTTTCCACCCATAGACACATCGCCAAGTAACGCTAATTTTCCACCCATAGAGACATCATTTGACACAAATAAATTTTTTTTAACCACAGTATTACCATTAGTAGTAATGTCTTGAGCAAATGTAGTCATCGGTTGTGTAATAGAGGCAAACATATAATTTAAATCGGTAATAGAAAACACACTATACGAAGGCGTAGCAATATTGGGAGAGTCGGTGTTTTGAGCAATAGTACCACCGGTAAAAAAATTACCATTTCTTACATTCATGTCTCCACCGCTTATGTCTAAAAATCCATCAATATATGTTTTTCTTAAAAGGTTTGATGAGGATAAATCATTCAACCAAACCGCAGACATTTATATATAATTTTTGATATATATAAATAGAAATAAATTTTTGGGATGTTTTTATGCGCGCGTATGTTTTTTTGTATTCTATTGATGATGGCTATATAGACGATGGTTATACTATTAATATTTGATAACCCAATTGATACCATAGTTGAAAGGGCGGGTTTCTGTAGCATCTGTTATAGTTCCACCCGAGGATGCTGAATTATTTACTGCGATACCCGTATATGCTGAATTGGTATCGTACCCAGTTTGAGCACTTGCTGCTGCCGTCTGCGTACTTCCTTGAGATGTAGTCCCATCCTTATTACCATCACCACCATAATAAGGTCCTGTATCTATTGCTTTTGTCGTATGAAAATGCCCATTATCAGTTATTCCGTGATTATGAACTTGTGTGGCATGCGATTGACCATTCTGGCCAACTGATGGACCTATGTATGTAATTAGAGTACTATTATATGTTTTTTGTTGATTGCCAGTACCTCTTAAAAATGCTCCTTGATAATTTGGCAAATTAAAAGTTGTTAAACCATCACCTGTACCATAGAAAGTTGATATAGCAGTAAATAAAGCGCTATACGTAGTTCTTGAAACTTGGTCGCCATTACATATAAACCAGCCTGTAGGTGCCACAACCGGCGTGACAGTACTATTCCAAGCCATAACCATTCCAGCAGGTAATATATTAAGTGTATAAGGAGAATTGATAGTTACACTACCGGCACTTACCAGACCTGTGCTAGTTACACTACCAGCAGTTACCAGACCTGTGCTAGTTACACTACCAGCAGTTACCAGACCTGTGCTAGTTACATTAGAAGCACTTACCCCGCCTGTGCTAGTTATACTAGCAGCAGTTATACTACCAGCGGTCAAGGAACCAGTAATATTAGAAGTAGCTGATACTGTTGGTAAAGTTCCTGGAAATCCTAAAGTCATATTATAAATAGCACCCGTGAGAGATGTAGCATTCGCAAATTGACCAGTAGATGATACTGAAATTGCTGACCATGGCTGTAAATCCGAACTAGATTGAATCCATTTTTGACCATAATTTGTTGAATAATAAATAGATGAATTAAAAACAGTAGCTAACATATATTGCCCATTGGATGTAACTGCTAATCCATTCCATGCTAGAGATGCGGCAAGTTGATTGCCGCCTAATCCGGTTACTTGATTCCAAGAAGAACCAAAGTTGTTCGATAACCATATATTACCACCACTAGCACAAACAACTTGGTATTGGCCTGTAGTAGAAACAGCAGACGCAGACCAGTTAGCCGAAGATGGCCAATTAGCAGTACCAATGGTACTTAAAGATACCCATGAAGACCCATAATTCCTTGTATTATAAACAGTTCCGTTGGCAATAGTTGCTACTTGATATTGTCCAGTAGCATTCATCGCAACAGATGACCATGTAGAATTGGAAGTGGCGCCTGTATTAGTTGGAGACCATGACCTACCATAGTTAGAGGATAGGTATACATTACCATTTGGAGGCCCACTAGCAACTGCTGTTTGGTATTGTCCTGTACTAGAAACAGCAACTGCCTGCCAACTGGCAGCACTACCAATACCAGAAACAGCAACGGAATTAAATGTAGAACCATAATCCATGGAGACATAAACACAACTACTATCAGCGCTGTTCAAAAAAACATTACCGTTAGTATTGGCACTACCATCGATAAGAGCAGTTTGATATTGTGCCGAAGATGAAATCGCAATACTTTTCCAATATTCATAGAGACTAGTGGGACTGAAACTACTTGTTATAGAAGATCCATAAGTATTAGATGAAATAATTTGACCAGTTCCAGGAGATGTAGTTATTATATATTGTCCATTTGCTGAAGTAGCTACCGATGTTGGATAAGCTCCTGTATAAAAAGGACCTGAAAAAGAACCTACAACACCAGTCAATTGACTCCATCCTTGACCGAATGACGCATAATTCAATGCTGGTTGAGCAGATAATAAAACAGAATTATCGATTAATGTAATAGGATTTATAGTACCTTGAACATTGAGTTGTTTAGGTTGATTTACAAAAGAAGACCAACTACCATTGTTGGCTGTCGAGATAGTTGGTTGAGATACATATAATTTATTAGCAGGACCTGCTGTTGTAGTTTGATTCATACCCGCCGCCCAATAATTACCATCTGCTGAAACACGTATTTGCGACCAATATGGATTTGTGCCACTGTAACCAGTAATTGTTGTGATGTAGGAAAAACTAGTACCACTATCTAAAGAATAATAAATATTTGGAGAATTTGTATTATTGTTACCACTTATATCAAGAAGAATGTATCTACCATCAGCAGACATAGTAACATCGTTCCATGAAGCATCAGAATTTACTGTATTAGATGAGAAATTATTCCCGTAATCTTTTGACAAATAAGCACGTGAAAATGTTGCGGCATTAGACCCATTCGCTATAGCAACCATATATTTACCATCATTCGACATGGTTATTTTTTGCCAATTACATGTTACATTTGCGGTTGTAATAACTTGTTTAGGCGCAAAACTACTTCCATAATTACTAGAAATATAAATATTACCACTTAAACTACCACCATTTACTGTAGCTGCCATAATTTGACCATTCGATGAAATGGCGATACTCGACATATTTGATGTAACACCTGTGCAACCTATACCAGTAAATGATTGACCGTAATTATTAGATACATAAACATTACCAGAAATTGTGGCAGTATTACTAATAACACCAGCCATATATTTTCCATCGGATGACATTGCTACAGAACTCCATGCGGTAGTACCAGAAACGCCAGTTGGTGTGACTGAATTGAAACTAGTACCATAATTACTAGAAACATAAAGATTTTGTGATGATGCTGTAGAATTCGCTGCGGCTAATATATATTGTCCGGTAGATGAAATAGCCAATCCTTGAAAAGGAACATTAGTGGGAATTCCTGTACCTGTAATAAAAGTGCTGCCTCTATTTTGTGATATATGAACATAATTAACATTAGAACTAGTAGTCAAGCTACCAACAATTACTTGTCCATTTCCGGAGATTACTAAATTAGACCAAGCATTTGTAGTTCCGGATAACCCATTAGGAGTAGTGCTATTAAAAAGACTTCCATAATTGGTCGAAATATATATATTGGCTGAATTAGTGCCTAGTGCGGTAGCAGCAATTACTTGACCAGTTGAAGATATTGCGACACGATTCCACGAAGCATCTATACTACCTGTTACTATATTGTTATAACTCGGGGTTTTTGTAGTAGTATTAAAATTGGAACTAGTAATAGCGCCGTCAGGCAAAGAACCAGTTGTTACATTACCATTAATTGAAGCATTACCACCAACTGATAAATTATTATTAAATGAAACATCTCTGCCAATTAACAAATTACCATTGAATGAACCATCTCCTTGAACGAATAAATTTCCAGATGCTGATACATCTGAACCGAAAAACCATTTACCATTCAAAGACAAATCACCATTGATAAACAATTTACCATTGATAGAAACATCTGATGCGACAAGTAATGATTTACCAAAAGTAACATCATTTTTGACGTATAAATTATCATTAATAGAAACGTCATAACCTATAAAAACATTATTATTAAATGACACGTCGCCATTAACGAATAATTTACCTCTCATGGATACATCAGAACCTACAAAAAGACGCGAATTCATAGATGTATCACTAGTAACAAACAATTTTCCTCCTAATGATACGTCAGAACCTACAAAAAGACATCCGTTCATAGATGTATCATTTTTAACAAAAAGATTATCGTTAATAGAAACGTCATTTCCAATAAATAAATTACCATTGAATGAAACATCACCGATAGAAGTGAATTTTTGTAAAACTGATAAATTACCACTCATTGTTGTATTGCCACCAACACTAACATTATTGTTAAATAAATTATCATTTGTAAATGTGTTTACAAAATTTAGTCTAGGAACGGTAGCCGCAAAAGTATCATAATCTACACTCACATAACTAGCGTTTTGTATATTACGAATGTTTTGTTGTATAACACCTCCAGTAAAAATATTTTGTTTAAAAAATGTATTTCCATTAAGAGATGAATCTAAATTTACAGTTAAACGACCATTTAAAGAAATGTCACCACTATTAACAATAATATTATTATTTCTTAATAAGAGATTTCCACCACTCATGTCAATGAATCCCTTTACATAAGTTGAAATATAACGATTTGATGTACTTGATAAATCTAACCAATTTCCACTCATTATTATATATTGATACACATAAAAGGTTTTTATGTTTTATACTTTTCAAAATATAAAACTCATATTATTTATTTTGTAATAGATAAATAATATATCATAATGTATTTACTAAATCATTGTAATAACATTTTATAATATAAATTACCATTGCTTAATGTATCCAGCAGTTTCCATGCTTAAATTACCGGTTGAAATAATTAAATTACCAGTAGTAACTGTGGCATTTCCTCCAATAGTAGCATCGGTTGTAACTGTTAAATTATTAGTAGTTACTCTTCCATTAGTAAGAGTAATATTGCCATTTGTAAGAAGAATATTACCATTTGTTGACGACAAGTTACCAACAATATTCATCGTTTTTGAAATTTTAATATCACCTGACACATCTAATTGTACTGTTGGTGATAGCATACCGATACCAATCAAACCATTATCAGCAATTTGTAAAGCGACGTTTGCGTCATCGTAAAAAGTAGCTATATGATTAGCTCCATATTGTGTTACTTTCAAAGCAGGTCCTGTACCATTATTAGAGATATCAAATTGGGTTGTTACTTCAACCTTAGTATCTGTTCGAATAAAATCACCAGTGAAATTAATGGAACCATCTACAACTAATCCTCCAGCAATATGTACTTTTTTGCCGACATTAGGGTTAATATTAATATTACCGTTACCATTTCCAGCTGTAATAGTATTACCACTAATCCTTAAATCACCAATATCAGCGGAGGTTGTTGTTCTCAATGTATTCGAAGTAATCTTATTTTGAACTTGTAAATTATTATTAAAAGAAGCATCATTTACTACTGTTAAGTAGCCATTTAAAGAAGTATCATTTTCAACTTTCAAGTTATGCTTAACATTTAAATCGTTAGTTACTGTTAAATTACTATTGAAAGAAGAATCGCCACTAACAATCAAACTATTTGAAATATTAGCATTACCACCAGTTACTGATAATCCAGCGGTTAATGTAGCTAGACCATTTAATGTAGTAGTACCATCATTGACAATCGATTTTCCGCTACGAACAGCTATACCGCCATTGGCTCTAATAATATCTTCTACCACTAAACCAGAAGTGTCTGTAGCTCCACCAGAACCTACTTTGATACCAGTACATTGGATATAACCATTAACATCTAATTTGATACCAGAATCAGCTGATGCTTTACCGATAGCAATTGAATCACTAACATATAATTTCGAATTCAAAGAAGCATCACCGGTAACTAATAAATTTTTACCAACATAAGCATTTTTACCAATTGTTAAATCATCTGTAAAACCAATACCACCAGCGACATCTAAACTGGACTCTAATTTGACAGCACCCTTGACAGTTAATTTGGAATTCAAGGATACATCGCCATTAACAAAAAGATTTTTATTCAATGAGGTATCACTTATAGCAATCAATTTATCATTTAATGTGATAACACCAGTCACTTGTAATGTAGAATCGAGAGTGGTTGTATCCTTGACGTATAATTTCGAATTCAATGAAGCATCTTTACTAACAAACAAAAATCCATTTAATGATGTATCTTTTTGTACAATCAAATTATCTTTCAAAGTAGTAATGCCAGTCACTTGTAATGTAGAATCGAGAGTGGTTGTATCCTTGACATATAATTTAGAATTCAATGAAGCATCTTTACTAACAAACAAAAGACCATTCAAAGATGTATCTTTTTGGGTAATCAAATTATCTTTCAAAGTAGTAATTCCAGTCACTTGTAATGTTGAATCGAGAGTGGTTGTATCCTTGACGTATAATTTCGAATTTAATGAAGCATCTTTACTAACAAACAAAAGACCATTCAAAGATGTATCTTTTTGGGCAATCAAATTATCTTTCAAAGTAGTAATTCCAGTCACTTGTAATGTTGAATCGAGAGTGGTTGTATCCTTTACGTATAATTTCGAATTCAAAGAAGCATCTTTACTAACAAACAAAAGACCATTCAATGATGTATCTTTTTCAGCAATCAAATTATCTTTCAATGTAGTAATACCAGTGACTTGTAAAGTAGAATCCAATTTGGTTGTATCCTTGACGTATAATTTCGAATTCAAAGAAGCATCTTTACTAACAAACAAAAGACCATTCAATGATGTATCTTTTTCAGCAATCAAATTATCTTTCAAAGTAGTAATACCAGT
>Ga0214921_10012235_pt1 | contig 10299 bp, 14 predicted proteins | sample LL1505_MetaG_FD_177992 | JGI IMG/M metagenome (GOLD analysis project Ga0214921, IMG submission 177992) | Freshwater microbial communities from Lake Lanier, Atlanta, Georgia, United States - LL-1505 | ecosystem: Environmental > Aquatic > Freshwater > Lake | place: USA: Georgia | collected...
GGTGCAACCGTTCTCTAGCCCGTTTGTCGGGCAGGCCGCGTTCCCCATGCTGGACTACATCGACCAGATTAAGGAAGACCGCACCGGCATGAGCAAGGCCGCAATGGGTCTGAATGCCGACGCCTTGCAGTCCAGCACCAAGGCGGCGGTGGCCGCCACCATCAGCGCGTCCCAGGGCCGCATCGAACTCACGGCGCGGATGATGGCAGAGGGGATGAAGAAGCTGTTCAAGGGAATCCTGTTCCTGATGGTGACCCACCAGGACAAGCCCCGCATGATTCGCCTGCGCGACCAGTTCGTGGAGATCGATCCACGCGCCTGGAACGCCAACATGGACGTGAGCATCAACATCGGCCTGGGCAACGGCGACACCAACGAGCGCCTGCAGGCTCTGATGATGATTAGCGCCAAGCAACAGGAGGCGCTGACGCAACTCGGCGCTCAGAACCCATTGGTAAGCCCGTCCATGTACGCCAGCACCTTGCGCAAGATTGTGGAACTGAGCGGGTTCAAGGACTCCAGCCAGTTCTTCAACGACATCCCCGCCGACTACCAGCCGCCAGCGCCACCACCTCCCAAGCCGACACCCGAGGAGGTGCTGGCCGAGGTCCAGGCCAAGTCCATCGAGGCCGACATCCAGAAAAAGGCGGCCGAGTTGGAACTCAAGCGCGATCAGATGATTCGTGATGATGACTTCCGGCGTGACCAACTGGCGCAGGATGGACTACTAAAGAAATACGAAATTGAGTTAAAGTACAACGCACAGATTAGCAACGCTGAGATTCAGGCCGCAACAAGCATGAATCGAGAGGCAACCATCAACCAACCTGGAATGGCATGACAGATCAAGTAATTCGCGCTGGCCGTAAGGCACAGGAACTCTTAGAGAATGAGACGTTCAACATGGCAATCACCAAGATTGAGAACGAACAACTCTGGATTTTCAAGAGCAGCAAACCCGAGGAATCCGCAAAACGCGAGATGGCCTGGTCCATATTGAGGGCAATTGAGAACCTCAAGAATGAACTAACAAAGACCATCGACAACGCAAAAGTGGCGCAACGCGCTGCGGAACGGGTTAATAAATGACAGAATCACTCAACATGGACGCAGCAGTCCAGGCACTCACGGCCATACTTCCCGAAGAGGGAGAAAAGTCAACCGACGAGGCGTTATCTCAGGAAACTGAGGCGGCGGTGGATGAGGAATTGTCCGGTGATGCAGACGCATCGGATGAAGAAACACCTACCGAACAGTCAGAGGAAGATGAGGAATCTGAGGAAAAAGAAGAGCCGCAGACTTTCACCGTCAAAGTAGACGGTAAGGAAGTTTCTGTAACGCTTGACGAACTCCAGCAAGGTTACTCACGCACTCAAGACTACACGCGGAAGACCCAGCAGATTGCCGAGGTGCGAAAGCAAGTCGAGCAAGAAGCCCAAGCCATCCGCGCCGAGCGTGCGCAGTACGCTCAATTGTTAGGAGCATTGGAGCAGCAGGTTCAGCAGGCGGTACAGCCTCAAGTCGATTGGGACAAACTCTATCAAGAGGACCCCATCGAGTGGATGAGGCAGAAAGAGTTAGTGCGTGAGAACCAGGCCAAGTACGAAGCTATTCAGAGCGAACAGCAGCGACTTGCAGAAATCTCACGCCAGGAACAGGCGCAGTCTATGCAGGCATTTCTTGCTCAAGAGCAGGAAAGATTGATGGAAGTCCTACCCGAGTGGAAGGACCCAGCAAAGGCTAAGGCAGAGAAAGCGCTACTCATTGAATTCGGGCAGAAAGCTGGATTCGAACCTGATGAACTGAAGAACATTTTTGACCACCGCGTCGTGAACGTGCTGCGTAAAGCAGCGTTGTACGAACAGATGATGTCCAAGCGGGGCAACATCAAGCCGGTGACCAACAATGGCCCAAGACCAGCCAAGCCAGGTGCAGCGGGTCGAGTCTCCACAACAAGCGAGTCAACGCGTGCAAAACAACGTCTTGCAAAAACTGGCCGCGTCCAAGACGCGGTCTCCGCAATTGAACTTTTATTAAAGTGAGTACACCATGAGTATCGTTACCAATACTTTCACCACCTTTGACGCCAAAGGTATTCGGGAGGACCTCTCGAATATCATAACTAATATTGCACCGGAAGAAACACCGTACATGAGCAATATCGGGCGCGAGTCAATCAGCAATTCGCTGTTTGAATATCAGACCGACACACTGGCCGCAGCCGCAGCTAACAAGCAGATCGAGGGTGACGATGTCGCCTCTTTTGACGCTGTTACCGCAACTGTTCGCCTGCAAAACTATGCTCAGATTTCGCGCAAGACCATCATCTTGTCCGCGACTGAAGAGGTGGTTAATAAGGCAGGCCGTCGCAGCGAACTGGCTTACCAGATCGCCAAGCGTAGCGCCGAACTGAAACGCGACCAAGAGTTCACCATGCTGAACAACGCTGTGGCTGCTGCTGGTAGCACTAGCGTTGCACGCGGTACGGCATCCCTGGGCGCTTTTTTGAAGACCAACGTGGACAAGGCAAGCGACGGCACTAACCCATCGTACACAACCCTGCCTAGCAGCGCCCGTACTGATGGAACCGTTCGCACTTTCACTGAGACCATTCTTAAGAATGTGATTCAGCAAGTGTGGGCTGCTGGCGGCGCTCCAAAGATCCTGATGACCGGCCCTATCAACAAGCAGCGCGTCAGCGGTTTCTCTGGTATCGCCTCCAGCCGTTACAACATCAACGGCGGTGACCGTCCTGCAACCTTGATCGGTGCTGTTGACATCTACGTCAGCGACTTCGGCCAAGTGAGCGTTATTGCTAACCGCTTCCAGCGTGAGCGTGACGCTTGGGTGCTGGACCCCGAGTACGCAAAGATGACTGTGCTACGTCCTTACCAGCAAATTGAACTCGCTAAGACCGGCGACGCTGAGAAGCGGATGCTGTTGGTCGAGTGGGGTCACAAGGTGCTGGCAGAGAACGCCCACGGCCTGGCTGCTGACCTGATTACTTCGTAATCAACTTGAAGGGATCAGGGAAACCTGGTCCCTTTTTTAACGCATGAACAATCAAGTATTTGACGAGAACAAAGAAGCGGGTATCACCCGCTTTTGGCATTACAACGATGAAACTGGCCAGGCAACGATTCAGACTCAGCAGGATGTCACAGCAGTCGTTGAAGCAAACAAGGCAGATTTCAATAAGGTAGATGAGCGCGCAAACTGGAATGGCGAATGGCATCACGTTGCCAGCATTCCAGAGGCCGTCTACTACAAACTCAAGGCCGAGGGCAAACTAGAAGATCAGGCGTACATGAAACGCTGGCTCAATGACCCCGACAACAGATTTTTCAGAACAAGACCTGGACAAGTATGAACAACTACATTGCAGTCTGCACCCCAGCGCGTGACATGGTACACGCCAATTTCACCTACTGCCTGGTGAATATGGTCTGCTACCACACGCTGAACACGACAGATGCAGTGTCTCTCAAAATCATGCAGGGTACTCTGATCCAAAATCAGCGTGCTGACCTAGCGCTGGATGCGATGCGTGAAGGCTGCACGCATATCCTGTTCATCGACTCAGATATGACGTTCCCGCAGGACATGGTAGAGCGCTTGATTGCACACGACCTAGACATCGTGGCGACAAACTGCGCACGCCGACGCATACCTACAGGCCCGACTGCCCAGAAATACGGGCCAGATGGCGAGCGCGAATTGGTCTACACCATGCCGGAGTCCACTGGAATTGAGGAAGTCGGCAGCATCGGGATGGGCGTGATGCTCATTAAGCGCAATGTCTTTGAGAAGCTGACCGAGCCGTGGTTTGAGACTCCCTGGCGTACCGACAAGCGCGGTTATATCGGAGAGGACATCTTCTTCTGCCGAAAGGCGCAGGCGGCAGGGTATAAAATCTACATAGACCACGACGTGAGCAAAGAGATCGGTCACATCGGGACGTTTGAATTCAAGCACGACCACACCTGGATGATGCGCGACATCGAGAAGGAAGAGCATGGCACTTAGCACCTACGCTGAACTGAAAGCCTCGGTGGCCGATTGGCTCAACCGTAGCGATCTCACGTCTGCTATCACTGACTTTGTCTCTCTTGCTGAAGCGCAGATGGAGCGCACTCTGCGCACCACTCAGATGATTACCCGCGCAACGGCCACCATCGACGCCGAGTACAACGCAACGCCAAGCGACTTCCTGGAGGCGCGGACATTCAAGATGGACACAAACCCCGTCAGTCCATTGCAGTTTGAGACCATTGACAGCCTGGATGACTTGCTGACTCAATACACATCCAGCGGTAAGCCTAAGTTCTTTGGCGTGGTCGGGTCGCAGCTCCGCGTTGTGCCTATCCCTGACTCCAGCTACACGGGTGAGTTGATCTACTACAGCAAGCTCGCCAAGCTATCAAACTCCAACACCACCAACTGGCTGCTCACCAAAGCGCCTGATGTCTACCTGTACGGTTCTTTGTTACAGGCTGCCCCCTACCTACAGGACGACGCAAGAATCCAAGTGTGGGCTGGCTTGTACAAGGCAGGCATAGAGGAACTGCAAATTGCAGACGAGCGCGGAGCGACCAGCGGCGGCGTTCTGAAGTCACGCGCCAAGTCTTTCGGTTAAAATTTCCCCAGTTTTGGAGAACAAAATGCAATCAGAGTGTATCAATGGTCAAGATGCTGCAAGCGTAGCAATCTCGCGTCAATCATCTATGGATGAGAGCATCGGAGTAACCGGCTCTTACGAGTTGACTTGTTTTGACAAGGACGGCAATCTGAAGTGGTCAGAGCCAATCAAAAACTTGGTGGTGACTGTCGGTAAGAACGATCTGCTGGATAAGTATTTCGCTGGTTCTGCTTACACCGCAGCCTGGTACATCGGCCTGGTTGACGGTGCATCTTCGCCTACCTACGCTGCTGGTGACACCATGTCATCGCACAGCGGCTGGAGCGAAGGAGTCCCATACTCAAACTCTACCCGTCCATCGGTAGCCTGGAACTCGGCATCCTCCGGCTCCAAGGTATCCACCGCGACATCTTTCACCATCAACGCAACGGCCACTGTTGCTGGCGCATTTATGACCACCAGCAGCACTAAATCAGGCACTGCTGGAACTTTGTACTCTGCTGGCAGCTTTACTGGTGGCAACCGTTCTATCGCGTCTGGCGACACGCTGAACGTCACTTACACCGCGTCGGTCTAAGGAGTCAGATATGGCATTCAAGACAGGCGATAGCGTGACCATCAAGGGCACGTCCATGACCGGCACGATTGTGGTCGGCGCAGTCGTGGATGACGAGTCAACCTTGCTGTTCAAGGTCCAATACACCGATCAATCCAACCAGGCACAAGAGCGTTTCTTCAAAGAAAACGAACTTGTCGCAAGCTGACCTATAGGAGTCTTTAATGGCTCTAGTCCTTAATGATCGAGTACAGGAGACCACTACCACAACGGGTACTGGAACCTTAACGCTTGCCGGTGCTGTACTAGGCTATCAGTCGTTTGCAGCTATTGGCGATGGGAATACGACTTACTACTGTATTACAGATGGTACAAATTGGGAAACTGGAATAGGGACATACACCGCGTCCGGAACAACGCTCTCCAGAACAAAGGTTCTGGAATCGAATAATGCTGGAAGTTTGGTTAATTTTTCTGCTGGGTCAAAGAATGTTTTTGTAACATATCCAGCAGCTAAGTCTGTATATACAGATTCCCCTAGCAGTTTTGGATTTAAAAATAGACTGATAAATGCACAGATGCAGATTGTTCAACGAGCAACATCTGGGACATCCGGTAATGCCGTTCCGACTACTACACCAACATATCCATCTGTAGACCGCTGGTATGCCTATGCTACTGGTGCGACTGTTACAGTGGCTCAAATATCAGGCTCTGGAGCCAATAAAAACAATTTGCAGGTTACAGGTGCTGCATCCGTTACATCAGTAGGTATTGGTCAGAGGATTGAGCAATTAAATTGCTACGACATGGCTGGTAGCACAGCCACGCTATCTGTCAACATTTCCAATTCGTTATTGACCACAGTAACATGGACTGCAAACTATGCAACCAGTGCGGATACATGGTCAGCTAAGACGCAAATTGCTACTGGTACTTTTACAGTCACCTCAACGCTGACAAACTATAACGCACAAATTAGCATTCCAGCAGCAGCTACAACGGGCATTGAAATCATTTTTACAGTTGGCGCTCAGACTAGCGGGACTTGGATTATTGGTAATGCCCAACTGGAAAAAGGTTCTGTAGCCACATCATTTGATTATCGGTCATTCACTGCTGAATTGCAGTTATGCCAACGGTATTTTATATCAGTAGCTGGCGCTAGTCTTTTTGGGACTTCATCATCAACTAGCGCGTGCTTAAATAAATTGTTATATCCGGTTACTATGCGTGCTACTCCTACCACAACATATTCTGGAGCTAATATGTCTGTAGATTTTTTTGGGGCTGGCGTATCCACTACATCCTTTGCAAATGTGACTTTAACGGCCACTAATACTCATTTGTTATTAAATATTAACACTCTTTCACCCACTAGAACGGCTTTTGTTCCGACAAGTGTTCAGAACACTATTTCTATATCTGCTGAGTTGTAAAATGTACAAAATTATTAAACAATATTCCTCTAATGAGATAGGGGTGGTTTTGCGCATTTCTGACAATTCATTTATCCCCTTTGACCCAGCCAATTCTGATTACCAGCAGTATTTGGAATGGCTTGCTGAAGGCAACACGCCATTACCGGCTGACTAATCATGTTTGGTCTTGCGCCATTCGGTACACCATTCAGCGCACCAGGGAATTCGTACTCTGTTTACGCTTTTTCTGGAGGTTATGGTGGGGACATCTACGGGTACGGTCCGTATGGAATCGGCGGCTATGAGTCTCTCATTGGCGGCTTTGGATGCGACAAATCTCTATCTGAGTCAGGATCTGCTGCCGACGCCGAATCAGCAACTACAACGCTTGGCCTGGCCATATCTGAGTCACTGTCAGCATCCGACGTTCTAACCAATATTGCCACGATGGTGGCAAGCATTGCGGAGTCAGGCTCTGCTGCTGACGCAATAGACACCAGCCTGGTGGCAGTGGCCTTTGCCAGCGAGTCTGTAACGGCAGCCGAATCACTTAGCAGCACCATTGTCTTCTTGGCGCTTGTCTCTGAAGCTGCAAGCGCAGCAGACGCGCAAGTCTGCATCTTGACGATACCGGTTCAGGTATCGGAGGCACTGAGCGTATCGGATGCGATTACCAATGTCCTGGTAGCCGTTGCTGCTGTATCCGAAACGCTCACAGCGTCAGATGCAAGCGTTGGCGCATTGACCATGTCGGCCGCTGTTGTTGAGGCACTGACAGCCACAGACTCAATAGTCCCGACGTTCACATATCAAGTATTCAATACTGAGTCTGTAACGGCATCTGATTCGTCAACCATGACGGCGGTATTCCTGGTGAATGTTGCGGAGTCTTTGGCAGCCATAGATGCCTACGAAAACGTCGGTATCTTTGTGGCGAGTATCTCCGAATCAGGATCGGCGCTGGACGATTACCTGTCAGGTCTTGAATTTGTTGCCTCAATAGCCGAAGCCGCAAACGCATTGGACCTCATTACGCAGCGGCTGAAGTGGGAGCCGGAACCAGCAAATTCAGACACCTGGACCGACTCTGGCACATCTACCACCACATGGACTACGCAGTCCCCGAATTCAAGTAGCTGGACTATAATTTCTGACAACACCGACCCCTGGACACCAGTAGGCGCAACGTCCAAGGATTGGACAACCCAATGAGGTAAATCATGGCTGATACGACAACGACCAACCTACTCCTTACCAAACCAGAGGTAGGCGCAAGCACCGACACATGGGGAACCAAGATCAACACTGACCTGGACTCGGTGGACGCGGTGTTTGCTGCGGCTGGTACTGGGACCAGCGTCGGTCTTCACGTTGGCTCTGGGAAGGTGTTGAAGATTGGCGGCAGCATTGACACTGACGCATCAACTGCACTGACCATCAAAACGGTAGGGACTACTGCGGTCACCATTGACACAAGCCAGAACGTGCTAGTAGGAGCAACGTCATTTGCTTACACCGCGAAACTTAACGTAAGCGGTAGTCAATATATGACTGGCGGTAGTATTGAAAATTGGGCTGGTTCATATAACCTGTACAACACCACGACAAACTACAGTGGAATTGGGTTCTACAAAGGCACATCCGCTATTACTGGTTCTACTAGGCAAGCGGTTATTGAATGCCAATTTGACACGTTATTTAATATTAAGACAGACGCTAATATACCAATTATATTTGCTACAAATTCATCGGAACGGATGCGTATTGACTCCAGCGGCAACGTGCTGATTGGAACTACAAGTACGTCAAACCCACCAAGTCAAGGAATTTCGCTTTTTGGAAATATAACAAATGCACAACTAGCAGTAGGCCATGCAAGTGGCACAGGTGGTGGTCAATATTATTCTGTTTTTGGATATGCAGGAACAACTATTGGCGGTATTACCCAAAATGGAACAACAGGTGTTTTATACAACCTGACTTCTGACTATCGGCTTAAAAATAATCAACAGCCATTAACAGGGGCTAAAGACTTCATCATGGCTTTGCAGCCTAAGAAGTGGCAGTGGTGGGATGGCTCTGGTGAAGGCGTAGGCTTTGTTGCCCATGAGTTTATGGAAGTTGCTAAATATTCGGGGCAGGGCGAAAAAGATGCCGTGGACGCTGACAACAAACCCGTTTACCAGTCTATCCAGCCATCGTCATCTGAAGTCATGGCGAACCTTGTAGCGTTTGTCCAAGAACAGCAAGCCCTCATTACTTCCCTAACTGACCGTATCGCGATGTTGGAGACATAAATGGAATTCCAAGCTGTTTTTAATTTTATTGGCGGCGCAATCCTTCTTGCGGTTGGCTGGTGGTGTAAAGAAATTTGGGACTCGGTGAAAGCCTTGAAAGCTGACATCAAGGCCATTGAGATTGACTTGCCCAAAAATTACGTCAGCAAGGCAGATATTGAGAGCCGTTTGGACAAGATTGACGCGACTCTGGAGCGTATCTTTGACAAGCTGGAACACAAGGCAGACAAGTGATTTCTTTGCTTGCATCAGCGGAAAGCCCTTGGCCTGGAACTGAAACAAAGACGGTTTTAGTTTGTCGTATTCCTAAGAAAGATGAGGACAGGAAGATGGGTGCTAACGAATTCACCGACAAAGATGGACGCATCTGCCGATGGGTAGTTGTGAACAAGAAATGATTGACCCATTCACGGCATTTGCTATTGCCCAGGGTGCGGTGGCAGGAATAAAAAAGCAGTAGCCCTTGGTAAAGATATACACGGCCTCTACAAAGAATTCAGCAGTTTCTATCAAGCGGCAGACACGGTACACCTAGCAAGCAGCAAGGCCAGGATTGCATCAATAGGAAAGACGAATGCACAGATCAGTTCTGAGGCTCTCCAGATCGCACTGGCGTCAAAGGCACTGAGAGAGCATGAAAAGGAACTGAAGGACATACTCTTCTATAGCGGTAACGCACAGGTCTGGGAAGAGATGATGGCAGAGCGCACCAGGATGATTAAGGAGCGCAACACACTTGAAAGAGAAGAGTCAGAGAGAAAGCAAAAGGACAAGGAAGCGAAGGTAGCAATCATTATGAACACACTCTGGCTTACAGGTGCATCCGCTATCGTTGTCCCACTGGTAAGCATCACGTTTCACGTTATTACTAATAGGGGTTTTTGATGATTCCAATAATCGGAATGCTACTTAGCACACTGGCTCAAAATGGGCTAGGTCTGCTGTCCAGCGCCATCCAAGCAAAGGGCAAGGAAGTGGTCGAGAACACGCTAGGCGTGAAGATCCCTGATAACCCTACACCAGAAGACGTTGAGAAACTGCGCGAGTTGCAGTTCCACCATGAAGAACGCCTGATTGAGCTTGGTATTGAGAAAGCCAAGCTGGAGATGGCTGAAATGGAATTGGTTGCAAAGGCCGCGCAGAATGATGCTGACAACATCACAGACCGTTGGAAGGCAGATATGTCCTCGGATTCTTGGCTATCCAAGAACATCCGGCCTATATGCCTTTTGGCTATTTTGTTGGCCTATTTTATTTTTACAACCATGTCGGCTTTTGGGTACAACGCTAACGAGGGGTACGTTAATTTGCTTGCTGGCTGGGGACAGCTAGTGATGGGCGCATATTTTGCTGGCAGGACGGCTGAGAAGATTATAGAAATGAGGA
>Ga0214921_10012236_pt1 | contig 10298 bp, 10 predicted proteins | sample LL1505_MetaG_FD_177992 | JGI IMG/M metagenome (GOLD analysis project Ga0214921, IMG submission 177992) | Freshwater microbial communities from Lake Lanier, Atlanta, Georgia, United States - LL-1505 | ecosystem: Environmental > Aquatic > Freshwater > Lake | place: USA: Georgia | collected...
AACCGAGGCGTCTCGGTAGAAATCGGGCACCGCGTTGGCCTCGCACCAACCCGGAATACCCAACACCGGCAAATGTGCAAAAGGCTTGGATTCCAGCCATGCCGCATCCAGCGTGGCGCACACAGCAGCGTCGAATGCGGCGCAATCCGCCCCTGCAACATGCACGCGGTAGACATGGGCCGTCATGGCTTTGCGGGGATGGCAGAGTTTTTCCATGAGCGCATGGCCAAAGAGCTGGACCTGTGCCTGCGCCCACAAAGGCCGCAAGGGACCGAACAAGGACGGCCAGTCTTTTGCACGCAAGGCGTCCCACAGCGCATCCGGTGCAGACAAAAACGCCGCGTTTTCATCAAACACGGTCAGGGCGTCGCGGGCCGCGCCGCGTTGCGGCCCTATGCCATGGGCAGCAATGTGCGCGGCCTGCAATTGATTCAATCGGTTTTTCGTGGCCGGGTAATGCAGCCAGCACAAGCCATTGAAAAAGTCATGCAAACCGTCGCGCGTCGGGACTTGGCGGGTGCGATAGATAAAGGCTTCGTAGGCTTCGCCCGGCGGCAAAGCCGCTTGGGCGACAAAGCGCACATCCGAATGATGTAAATGTGCAGCGGGTCCAGCATTCAAGGCCTCTGCACAGGACAGGCCGCCGCCAATCTGCAGCGCCAGTGGCGCACCCAGCTCACGCAAGGGTGCCAGCCAGGGCGCAGCCCAGTCAATCGCCGCTAGGTCTGCAGCCGCCACTGCAAGGCTTCGCCACTGGCCAGCGGCTTGAGTTCGGCACCGCCGAATGCGAAGCTGGCGGGCGGCGTCCAGCTTTGGCGGCGCAGCGTGATGTGCCCGGTATTGCGCGGCAGGCCATAAAAATCCGCGCCGAAAAAGCTGGCAAAGCCCTCCAACTTGTCCAGGGCCCCCGCAGCGTCAAAGGCCTGGGCGTACAGCTCCATGGCCGCGTGCGCCGTGTAGCAACCTGCGCAACCACTCGCATGCTCTTTCAGATGCGCCGCATGCGGGGCGCTGTCGGTACCCAGAAAAAACTGCGGCGCGCCACTGGTCGCGGCATCGACCAAGGCCTGGCGATGCAGCTCCCGCTTGAGCACCGGCAGGCAGTAGTAATGCGGACGCATGCCGCCCAAAAATAAGGCGTTGCGGTTGTAGAGCAGATGGTGTGCGGTGATGGTGGCGGCGGTGAAGGGGCCCGCGCTGTGCACGTACTGCGCGGCCTCGCGCGTGGTGATGTGCTCGAATACGATTTTGAGCGCGGGGAAATCACGGCGCAGCGGAATCAGCTGCTGGTCAATGAACACCGCTTCGCGGTCAAACAGGTCGACCTCGGGGGCGGTGACTTCGCCGTGCACCAGCAGCAGCAGGCCGGCGCGCTGCATGGCCTCCAGGGTGCGGTAGGTTTTGCGCACATCGGTCACACCCGCAGCGCTATTGGTCGTGGCCCCGGCCGGGTACAGCTTGCACGCGACCACGCCCGCGTCTTTGGCGCCGGCGATTTCGTCAGGGGGCAGGTTGTCGGTAAGGTAGAGCGTCATCAGCGGCTCAAACGCGACGCCCTGTGGCACAGCGGCCGCGATGCGGCTGCGGTAGGCCTGGGCCTGTGCGGCCGTGGTCACCGGCGGCTTGAGGTTGGGCATGATGACCGCGCGGCCAAATTGGGCCGCCGTGTGGGGAACCACGGTTGCCAACGCGTCGCCATCGCGCACATGCAAGTGCCAGTCATCGGGACGGGTAATGGTCAGGGCGTCGGGGGCGGTGAGCAGGGTGGAGGATTCGGACATGGTGGGATTGTCCCAAATGCGGGCGGGCCCGGCCGCAGCCGGGGCGGGGCTGCTTATTCGGCGCTTTGTTGCAAGGCCCACATCCGCGCGTAAGTCCCTTGCGCGGCGAGCAGGGCGGCGTGCGTGCCGCGCTCGACGATGCGTCCGGCCTCCAACACCAAGATTTCATGCGCGTCCACCACGGTGGACAGGCGGTGCGCGATCACCAGTGTGGTCTTGTCATGCGCCACGCGGGTGAGCTCGGCCTGTATGGCGCGCTCGTTGGCCGAGTCCAGCGCGCTGGTGGCTTCGTCAAAAATCAAAATCGGCGGGTCTTTGAGCAGGGTACGGGCGATGGCCACGCGCTGCTTCTCGCCGCCGGAGAGCTTGAGGCCGCGCTCGCCCACCATGGTCTCGTAGCCCAGGGGCGTGCTGTCGATAAAGCTGTCGATGCGGGCCGCGCGGGCCGCAGCCCGCACTTCGTCCCGGCTGGCACCCGGGCGGCCGTAGGCGATGTTGTATTCCACGGTGTCGTTGAACAGCACCGTGTCCTGCGGCACGATGCCGATAGCCTGGCGCAAACTGGTTTGGGTGAGCGTTCGGATGTCCTGACCGGCGACCTGCACGCTGCCGTGTTGCACATCATAAAAGCGGTAAAGCAAGCGCGCCAGCGTGGACTTGCCCGAGCCCGAAGGGCCGACGACTGCAACAGTTTTTCCAGCCGGGATCTCAAAACTGATGTCGTGCAGGATGCGGCGGTCGGCGTCGTAGCCAAAGCGCACCTGGTCAAAGCGCACAATGGCCTGCTGCGCCTGCAATTGCAGCGCCCGGGCATCCGGCGCATCGGCGATTTCCTGGCTGCGCTCCAGCAGATCGAACATTTTTTCCAGGTCCAGCAGGTTTTGCTTGAGCTCGCGGTAGATGGCACCCAGGAAATTCAGCGGGATGTAAATCTGGATCATGAAGGCGTTGACCATCACCAGATCGCCCAGCGTCATGCGCCCATCCACCACGCCCTGGGTGGCGCGCCACAGCATGGCGACCAGACCGGTGGCGATGATGAGCTGCTGGCCTGCGTTGAGCATGCTCAAGGTGCGCTGACTGGCCAGCGCAGCGCGGCGGTAGCGCTCCAGGTTCTCGTCGTAACGGCTGGCTTCGAACGCTTCGTTGTTGAAGTATTTGACGGTCTCGAAGTTCAGCAGGGAGTCGATGGCGCGCGTGTGGGCGCGCGAGTCGAGCTCATTCATGCGGCGACGGAACTGGGTGCGCCACTCGGTCATGCTGATCGTGAACGCCACATAAACAACCAAGGCGATGAGCGTGATCCAGGCGAACCAAACGTCAAACTTCACTGCCAGCAGTGTGAGCACCAGCGCCAACTCAATCAGCGTGGGAACAATGCTGTAGAGCGAATACGAGACCAGGGAATGGACCGCGCGCGTGCCACGCTCGATGTCGCGGGTCATGCCGCCGGTTTGCCGCTCCAGGTGAAAGCGCAGGCTCATGCCGTGCAAATGCCGGAATACCTGCAAGGAGATGCTGCGCGCCGCGCCCTCGGTCGCTTTGGCAAACACCAGGTCACGCAGCTCGGTGAACAAGGATGTACTCAGGCGCAGCGCGGCATAGGCCACCAGCAGACCCAGGGGCACCACCAGCAGCGCTGCGGCTGCGTCGGCGCGCGGTGTCAGGTTGTCGACCAGGGTTTTGAGCAGCAGCGGCACACCCACATTGGCCACTTTCGCCCCGACCATGAAAGTCAGCGCCAAGCCCACCCGCCATTTGTATTCCCACAAATAGGGGAACAAGCGCTGCAGCGTGCCCCAGTCACCCGAGGTCACGGTGCCGGTTGCGGGCTGGGGGATTGCAGGGGACGCGTGGCGCATGGGGGACAATCGAATCGTTTGGTTAACCGAGAACATCTGATTGTGCCTATGTCCCCCGCTACACCGCTGCCCACCGACCAGGAACTGGTGCTCAAGGTCATCCCCATGCCCGCCGACTGCAATGTCAACGGCGATATTTTTGGCGGCTGGGTGATGGCGCAGGTCGATATGGCCGGCGCGGTGATTCCGGCGCGCTACACGCGCGGTCGCATGGCCACGGTGGCCGTCAACGAGTTCGTGTTCAAACAGCCGGTGCGGGTGGGCGACATCCTGTCCTTTTTCAGCAAAGTGGCCCGGGTGGGGCGGACCTCGGTGACGGTCAAGGTCGAGGTGTTTGCCGAGCGCATGGTGGAGCAGGGCCGCTACACCAAGGTCACCGAGGCGCTCCTGACTTATGTGGCACTTGACAGCGACGGACGGCCCCGCCCCTTGCCACTGCCGCTGCCTGCGGCTTAAAGCCCAGAAAAGTCCGGGCGGCGTTTTTCGGTGAATGCCGCAATCGCCTCGCGGGCGGCGGGCGCTTGGAGCATGCTGCCAAAGCTGCCGAATTCTTCGGCGATGCGCTGCGTGACTTCAGCCGCCTGGGATTTTTTGAGCAGGCGTTTGGTCTCGATCACCGAAGCCGATGGCTTGGCGGCCAGCTTGCGCGCTTGCGCCTGCGCCAGGGCGTTGGCCTCGGTAGGCGGCACGATGCGGTTGATCAGACCGACTTCCAAAGCCGCCTCGGCCATGAACGGCTCGCCCATCAACAGCGCCTCGGCCGCCCGTTGGTAACCCATCAGCCGGGGTGCTAGCAGGCTGGAGCCCGCCTCGGGACACAAGCCGAGGTTCACAAACGGCATGGAGAATGCGGCGTTATCCCCGGCATACACCAGATCGCAATGGAACAGCATGGTGGTCCCTATGCCCACCGCCGGACCGCACACTGCCGCCAGCACCGGCTTGGGGAACTGGGCCATAGCGGCGACAAAGCGCTGTACCGGTGCAGCTGCGCCGCTGTCGATAGGCGGGCCGCTCAAAAAATCGCGCAAATCGTTGCCGGCGCTGAAGACGGTGGCATGGCCCTGGACCACCACAACGCGCGTACTGGCGTCCGTTGCAGCTGCGCCCAAAGCGTCCGCCAAGGTGGTGTACATCACCTGTGTGAACGCATTTTTCTTCTCCACCCGGTTCAGGGTGAGGGTCAACACGCCATCGGCATGGTCAATCAGGATATCGGGCATAGGCGCAATTTTCGGATGGACAGTGGATAAAAGCGACGCACTCAATCCGGATGGATCATGGTGCCAAAAGCCTGGCCGGTCAGAATTTCCAGCAGCAGCACATGCGGCACCCGACCGTCGACGATGTGCACCGCCTGTACGCCGGCTTTGGCTGCGTCGAGCGCACCGCTGATTTTGGGAATCATCCCGCCGGAAATCGTGCCGTCGGCGATCAGGGCGTCGATACGCGCTGCGCTCAGGCGCGTGAGCAAATGGCCATCGGCGTCGAGCACGCCGCTGATGTTGGTGAGCATCAGCAGCTTCTCAGCCTGCAAGGCCGTGGCCATGCGGGCGGCGACCACGTCGGCGTTGATGTTGTAACTCTCGTTGTGCGCACCCACCCCCACGGGGCTGATGACCGGGATACAGCCCGCGTCCTGCAGGCTGCGCACGATAGCGGTGTCTACGCTGACCACATCGCCGACCTGCCCGAGGTCAATGAACGCGCCGGGGTGGGCTGCGTCGGGCATGGCGAGCTTTTGGGCCTGTAGCAAACCACCGTCGCGCCCGCTCAAGCCCACGGCTTTGCCACCGGCCTGGTTGATCAGGCCGACGATTTGCTGCTGCACTTCGCCCGACAACACCCATTCCACCGCTTGCATGGTGGGCGCGTCAGTCACCCGCATGCCCTGGATGAATTCCCCCCGCAGCCCCAAGCGCTTGAGCGCAGCTTCGATTTGCGGCCCGCCGCCATGCACGACGACCGGGCGGATTCCGACGAGCTGCAACATCACCGCGTCCTGGGCGAACGCGGCCTGCAGGGCCGGATCGGTCATGGCATTGCCGCCGTATTTGATGACCATGGTGCGGCCCTGGTACTGGCGCAGAAAGGGCAAGGCGGCGGCAAGAACGTCGGCAGTGACAGCCGGCGTAGCGGAGGGAACAGGGGCTTCGTGCATGGTCAGAATCCGAAACAGAGTGGATCGATTATTGGTCCAAACCGGGGGCGAGGGCAGGCACAGCCGGGAATCCCTGGACGCACCGGGCCAGCACGGCGCGCATGGCAGCCACGTCCTGCGCCGCAATGGCTTGGCGCAAGCGGTCGAGCTCGGCAGCCAGGTCCTGCCAGGGCATCTGCGCTTCACGGGCGCGCAGGATACGGGGATGGCTGGTGGACTCGGGGTTGTCGCCGATCAGCAACTGCTCGTGCAGCTTCTCGCCGGGGCGCAAACCAGTAATGGTGATGGGAATGTCGCCGTCCGGCCGGTCTGCGTCGCGCACGCTCAAGCCCGATAGCGTGACCATGCGGCGCGCCAGGTCCATGATTTTCACGGGCTCGCCCATGTCCAACACAAACACTTCGCCGCCTTGGCCCAGGGCACCGGCTTGCAACACCAGCTGTGCAGCCTCGGGGATGGTCATGAAGTAGCGGGTGACTTCCGGGTGGGTCACCGTGATGGGCCCCCCACGGGCAATCTGTTGGCGAAACAGCGGCACCACGCTGCCGCTGGAACCCAACACATTGCCAAAGCGGACCATGGAAAAACAGGTGCTGCCCGGCACGGCGTCGGCCGCGAAGGCCTGCAGAATCAGCTCCGCCATGCGCTTGGTCGCTCCCATCACATTGGTCGGTCGCACGGCTTTGTCCGTGCTGACCAAAACAAAGCGGCGCACGCCCGCAGCGCGCGCCGCACGCGCCACGCTCAAGGTACCCATGACATTGTTGTCAATGCCTTCGCCGGGGTTTTGCTCCACCAGCGGCACATGCTTGTAGGCCGCAGCGTGGTACACGATGGTTGGACGGTAGCGGGCGCACAACGCATCCATGGTTGCGCTCGCCGCCACGCTACCCAACAGGGGCAGAACATCCGGTGCCCAACCCGCTGCACGGACCAGCGCCAGCAGCTCCTGGTGGATGGTGTACAGCCCGAACTCGTTGTGGTCCAGCAGCAGCAACTGGCGCGGCCGCTGCGCCAGAATTTGGCGGCTCAGCTCGCTGCCAATGCTGCCACCGGCCCCAGTCACCAAGACGATTTGGCCTTGCAATTCGTTGACTAAGAGATCCAGCCGCGGCGGCACCGGAGCACGTCCGAGCAAGTCCTCCACGTCGAGTTCCCGAATATCTTGTACCGTGACGCGACCGGTGGCCAGATCGGACAGGCGCGGCAGCGTTTGCACATGCACCGACAGATGCTTGGCCATCTCCAGGATTTGGAAGCGCCGCTCCCGGCTGGCGCTGGGCATGGCCAGCAAAATATCCGTTACGGCCTGCTCGGCGATCAGCTCGGGCAGGCGCGAAGCGGCATACACCCGGGCACCGTTGAGCGTGCTGCCGGCTTTGCCCGGGTCATCGTCCACATAACCCACCAGTTTGTATTGGCGGGACATGGAGAGCGCGGCCGCAGTTTCTACACCGGCGGCACCGGCGCCGTATATCAGCAAGCGGCGGGGAAACTGATCTTCTGCTGAGAATCTATTAGACAACCAAAATCGGGCAAGCGCACGGGTAACACTGATCAATAATAAAAATATCAACGGCTGCAACAACCCCAGTGACCGTGGAACATCAGGAATTCGCAAAATCAGCAAACCGGTCGTCAATAGAGCCGCATACCAGAACACTGCATTTCCAGTAGCTACCAGCGCTGAATAGCCAGAGTAGCGGAATACTGCCCGATACAGGCCAAAACGGAGAAATATTGGCAAAGGCAAAACCGGAATGACCGCATACAACAGCCACTGCGTACCTGAGGGGAAGTGAAACGTATCTAGCCGCAGACTAAAGGCCGCCCAGGTCGCGACAAGCGACAAAAACACATCGACTGCGGCTACCGCCAACTGTTTGATACGTCGGGGTAACCGCAAAATGAAATAGCGCATGCTTGTGAAGTTATTCGAGGATCGGGCTATTTCATATGCTCATGAAACTGCGCGACGCATAAGCAAAACGCCCCAGCTAACGGGGCGTCTCTCTGGGCCGCTCTCGACCTTCAGTGCATCAAGCGCGCGTCGCTGCAACGCTAAAAGATTCTTTGGCTTGACCTTGAGCAACCAACGCCGACAGCCACTTCGGCATGAGACCGCGTCCTGACCAGGATTCTCCGTTGGGGCCGTGGTACTTAGCGGCGACAGGTGCACTAACTTTGCGTGCCTTGGGGGCCTTGACAGATTCAGGGGTCTTGGGAATTACAGACTTTGATCTGCCACGTCCACCCTTGGTGGGCTGCAAGTCCTTCGTAGTAATTCCAAATGCCTGCATCTTGGCCCGGATTTCATGCACTGTCGCAGTGAATTCCTTTGCTTTAATTTCGTTGGCTTGCTTCTGCAGCTTTTGAATTTGAGATTGAATCTCCATCAGGTTACCCATTGGTTGCTCCTATAGTCTCTTAGAGCATGGATTATAAATACAGTTTTACTCAATGTGAGACCTCTTTACAACAAAGCACTTTGACAAAGGTCATGTAAAGTACTTTTAGATCCAACAAAAGTGACCGGTTTTGCAAATATTGCAAATCCAACTCCACCTTTTCAGAAATGGATAAAGTATCACGGCCTCTGACCTGAGCCCAACCCGTCAAACCGGGGATCAGAACATCAACGCCGCGTTCCGAACGCAGGGCGATGAGATCGTACTGGTTGAATAGAGCAGGGCGCGGACCTACAAAACCCATGTCGCCCTTGACAATACTCCAAAGCTGGGGAAGCTCATCGATACTGCTTTTGCGCAAAAATGAGCCGATGGGAGTTAATGCCTTTTCAGGGCACGCCAACAAATGGGTGGCTACAGCTGGTGTACCCACACGCATTGTGCGAAATTTAGGCATTCTAAAGATTCGATTGTACTGTCCGACGCGATCTGACCAATAAATAATCGGCCCGGTTGAGGTAACGAGAACGCAAAGGGCAGCGATAAGAATGATCGGCAGCAGTGATGCCCCAATAACTATGGCTCCGCAAATGTTTATTGCACGGTTCACGGCTTTCCCCAAAAATCAGCCGCTCTACGGGACTGGCGGTACACATCGAATCCCTTGTACCCGCGTAATTTAGCCATAAATTGGAAGGCACGTTTCAAATATTCTCTCGGAACTCAATTTGTCCATGTTCCGCCTCATACCCTCCTTGGACGATCCACGCAGACGACCCATTACATCGAAGCATTTCCATATTATCTGCCAGACTCTTTCGACAACTGGGCCCTGGCCAACAGACACCCATTGCCAAGTCAGCACAGTTGCGCAAGACTGTCGAGATAAACCAAAAACGGATATCTAAGTCACACTTCCCCAAAATGTCCGGTTACGAGCGCGCTCGGCCAGTCTAAGCACATTGATGGCCCAGGCGAACTAGCTTTGGCGCGCTGCACCGCGCCCTTCTGGCAGCGGATGGGGGAGGTCGGACAGCCCAACTCGTAAATCTGATCACCCTCCAGCTAGAAGGGAAAGGCCATATCGCGGCGGATAAACTGGAGGCGCTTGTGCTCCAACGGGTGTTTGATACTCTGATTGATACCGGCGAACCTGTTATCCACACAAAGTACCTCATCGCGACCGGTCAGCAAAACACGTTGGCTGAGGCTGCAGGTACGCATGGCACAAAACTAAATTGCATTCGACTGCACAAAGTCGGCATAGGCCGCACGCAATCCCGCCTGCAAGTCCACCTTCGCCTGCCAGCCCAAGGCATTGAGTCGCTGGCTGTCCATCCACTTGCGCGGTGCGCCATCGGGCTTGCTGGTGTCAAAGGTGATGGCTCCGGTATAGCCCACAGCTTCGCCCACAGCGCGGGCCAATTCGGCAATCGTCACATCGCTGCCAAAACCCACGTTCAGGTGGCCTTGCATGGGCGCTGTCTGCGCCTGGTAATCGACTTGCGGCAGATTCATCACGAACACACTGGCCGCCGCCATATCGTCCACAAACAAGAACTCGCGCCTCGGCGTGCCGCTGCCCCAGATGGCGACTTCGGCCGTATGGCTGGTCTTCGCCTCATGAAAGCGGCGTATCAGCGCCGGAATGACGTGGCTGTTCTCAGGGTGGTAGTTGTCGCCAGGTCCGTACAGATTGGTCGGCATTACGCTGCGGTAATCGCGCCCATGTTGGCGGTTGTAGCTCTCGCACATCTTGATGCCGGCAATCTTGGCGATGGCATAGGGCTCGTTGGTGGGCTCCAACGTGCCGGTGAGCAGCCCGTCCTCGGCCATGGGCTGGGCCGCCATGCGGGGGTAAATGCAGCTGGACCCCAGGAACAAGAGCTTCTGTACGCCCACGCTGTGGGCGGCGTGAATCACATTGGCCTGCACCATCAGGTTGTCGTAAATGAAATCCGCCGGGTAGGTGTTGTTGGCGTGGATACCGCCAACTTTGGCCGCCGCCAAATACACCTGCGCGGGGCGCTGCTGCTGGAAAAAAGCCTGCACATCGGCTTGCTTGCGCAAATCCAATTCCACGTGG
>Ga0214921_10012237_pt1 | contig 10297 bp, 10 predicted proteins | sample LL1505_MetaG_FD_177992 | JGI IMG/M metagenome (GOLD analysis project Ga0214921, IMG submission 177992) | Freshwater microbial communities from Lake Lanier, Atlanta, Georgia, United States - LL-1505 | ecosystem: Environmental > Aquatic > Freshwater > Lake | place: USA: Georgia | collected...
GTAAATAATAAGTAGTTGAAACTGGAGCCCCCCGTCAGGATTGAACTGACGACCTGCCGCTTACAAGGCGGCTGCTCTACCACTGAGCTAGAGAGGCGGGTTGAGGGCGTAATTATGCCATGAATAATTCATGGGAAAGCACCCAAGCTTTTGTGAGTAAATCTAGTAAGTTGCCCGTATGCGCCTTGGAGTTTTAGATGTCGGATCAAATACCGTGCATCTACAAGTAGTTGATACATCCCCAGGAGCAAGACCTAATCCAACCTTTAACTATAAAGAAGAGCTGAGATTAACCCAATATATAAATGAAGATAATCTCGTATCTGATGAAGGAATTGAAAAATTACGTAGTTCAATAAAGCGTGCAATCGAACAATCTGCATCAGTTCAAACTCAAGAGCTTCTGCCCTTTGCTACCTCAGCACTTAGGGAAGCAGGTAATGGTGAGAAGATAATTAACTCGATAAATAAAGATTTCCATATTGACCTACAAGTTTTAACTGGTGAAGAGGAAGCAAAGTTAACTTTCTTAGCAGCCAGGCGTTGGTTTGGTTGGTCCAGTGGCAGATTACTCGTAATTGATATCGGTGGTGGCTCACTTGAGATGGCAGCTGGAGTAGATGAATCTCCAGAAATAGCAACATCACTTCCGCTTGGAGCTGGACGGTTAACTAAGGATTTTCTTAAAGGAGATCCATATACTGATAAAAGTTTAAGAGCCCTTCGTGATCACATTGAAAATAAACTTGAACAAATCCTGCCATCATTAGTTAAACATCAAGAGAGTGATCGAGCGATTGCAACTAGTAAGACCTTACGTACCTTGGCTAGATTAGCCGGTGACTGGTTTGATGGTACTGGTAAAAATATAACTGTTGAAGCCATTAGAAAAATATCTGCAAAACTTTCCGAAATGGATGAGAATACGAGAGCAAAATTACCTGGGGTATCTGAAAACCGTGCTTCTCAGATAGTTGCTGGCTCCCTTGTTGCTGAAAGTGTGATGCGAAATTTGGATATTAAAGAGCTTGAAGTTTGTCCATGGGCATTGCGTGAAGGTGTGGTACTTAAGTGGATGGACTGGATGGAAGCTTAAAGAGTTGGTGCATCAATTCGATCTATTTGAATAATCTCTTTTCTACTTCGATGAATCACCCAGCCATCAGCTGGAGATAATTTGCCTTCATCGGCATCAACATCTGACTTCTTTGTTAACTTATTAAGCATTTTAGGCAAAATTGGATTGTGGCTGCAAAGTAGAATTCTGGTATCTACTTTGATTAAATCCTTCGCATAATCAAATGCTTTTTCTTTATCTTTTTTATATGTACTCTCACTCAACTTTCCAGTCACTTCAAGTTTAATTCCCAAGGCTTTAGCAATTGGGTTAACCGTGTCATAACAACGGACCGCATCTGAGGTATGAATTTGTTCCAAATTATAAACTTGATAAATTGCAAGTAATCTATTTGCTTGTTGTTGCCCAAGTGAATCCAGTGGCCGATCATCGTCGTCGCCCTGCCATTCATCTCTGGTGATTGCCTTTGCGTGACGCAGCAGAATAAATGGCTTGGAATCAAAATCTAACTTTAAAAATTGAGCAAGAATCTTTTTATCAGTTTCAAGTGTTAGTAATTCTTTAACTTTTTTTACCTCAACCCACTTTAATTGATCTACTTCAGAATTCGGGCTGAAATCACTTTGGCTAATAGCTTTTGCTGCCCAGAAAGAAACTCGCTTCTTCCCATCTTGAGTTAAATATTCCACATCTCCCAAAAAAGCGCCAAACTCTGTTTGAATATTGGTCTCTTCTAATACTTCACGATGAGCACAGGCAATCAGAGATTCATTAATTTCTACCTTACCCTTTGGAAAGCTCCAGTCATCATATTTAGGTCGATGAATTACTGCGACCTCGGTTTTATCTTTACTTTTTCGCCAAACAATCGCACCAGCTGCTTGGATAATTTCACTCACGAATTTACTCGATTTGAATCAATCATAACTGCTTGTAAATCATTTAATGGTGAACCATCTGGCGCCTTATCAACTTTAAGCCATTTCCCAGTTGGCAATAAATGCCAGCCAGCGGTAGTTGATGAAACATATAAGTCAAATACTTTAATTAAATCTTTCTTATGCTCTGGTTTGGTAATTTGTACCAAAGATTCAACTCTGCGATTTAAATTTCTATCCATTAAATCTGCGCTACCGATATAGAGTTCATCGACTCCGCCGTTTGCAAAATGAAATATTCTAGAATGCTCAAGAAATCTACCTAGAACTGATCTAACTCTGATGTTCTCTGAAACACCAGGAATTCCGGGCAACAATGAACATATTCCTCTAACCACTAAGTCGATCTCCACGCCTGCAATTGAAGCGCGGTATAGCGCCTCAACAAACTCTTCATCAAGTAATGAGTTAAGTTTTAATCTAACAAAGGCATGCTTGCTAGCTTTTTTGTTTTCAATTTCTCGATTAATTTTTTGAAGTAAGCCAGATCTAATTGTTCTGGGTGCGACTAATAAACGATTATAAGAATACTGAGGAGCAAATCCAGAAAGCTGATTAAAGAGTTTATTTAAATCCTCACCCAATTCATCATCTGCACTTAGGAGTCCCAAATCCTCATACATTCTGGCAGTTTTTGGGTTGTAGTTACCGGTTCCAACATGCGAATATCTGCGGACCGTATTTCCTTCTTCCCTGACAACTAATGACAGTTTTGCGTGAGTTTTAAAACCAACTAAGCCATAAACCACATGCACACCAACATCTTCTAACTTACGAGCCCAACGAACATTTGCCTGCTCATCAAACCGTGCACGAATTTCAATCACAGCAAGCACCTGCTTACCAGCTTCTGCTGCCTCAATTAGTGCATTAACTATGGGCGAATCACCTGATGTTCGATAAAGAGTCTGTTTGATTGCAAGCACATTTGGATCAGTAGCAGCTGCCTCTAAAAACCTAACAACGGATGAGTTAAATGAGTCATATGGATGATGAAGCAAAATTTCATTTCTTCTTATCGCTGCAAAAAACTCCTCATTTGAATCTGGATCTACTTCGCGAAACTCACGAGCTACTTGATTTCTAAATGGCACAAACTTTAACTCTGGTCGATCTAAGTCAGCGATTCGATTTAAACCAGTTAGATCTAATGGTTCGGTATAGCGAGAGATGTCCTCTTCACGGATTGAAAGTTCGGTCTTTAGGCGATTAAGTAGATCTGAGCCGATGTCACTTGCAACTTCAAGTCGTACCGGTGGTCCAAACTTACGACGCAGTAACTCTTGCTCCATTGACTCAAGTAAATTTTCAGACTCTTCTTCTTCCAGCTCTAAATCAGCATTTCTGGTAATTCTAAATGTGTAGTAATCCTCAATCTCCATGCCCGGAAAGAGTTGATGTAAATTGGCAATAATTACTTTTTCAAGTGGAATAAACCGAGTGCCTGCAAACTCGGCAGTTTCGATAAAGCGTGGCAGAGATGCTGGAACTTTAACTCTGGCAAATAACTCTTCATTAGTTTCTGGTTGTTTGACAAGAACCGCCAAATTCAAAGATAGCCCTGAGATATAAGGAAATGGATGGGAGGGGTCAACGGCTAGGGGAGTGAGGACTGGAAAAATTTTGTTGGTGAATATTTTATTTATATAACTTTTTTCATCCTCACTTAAACTTTCCCAATCGGTAATTTCAATTCCGCTTTGAGCTAACTTGGGCAAAATATCTGTTTGAAAACATTTTGTTTGACGAGCAATAAGTTCTTGGGTTCTTTTAGAAATCTCAGCCATTAGTTCAGATGGTGTAAAGCCGGCAGTATTTTTCTTAGTTACGCCACTTTCTAGTTTACGTTTTAATGTTGCAACTCGGATCATAAAAAAGTCATCTAAATTTGATGAAAAAATTGCTAGAAATCGGCAGCGTTCTAAAAGTGGATTGCTTGAATCCTCAGCCAGTTCGAGAACGCGTTCATTGAAGGCAAGCCAACTTAGCTCTCGATCAATTAATCGCTCGCGGGGATTAGTTGAGATTAAATGATTACTCACAGGGATATTTTGCTTCACTAAGGTTAATAAGTGGTAATCGGAAGGCTAACTTAGCGTGATAACCAACTTATTGGCTCGTTATATTTAGCACTTCTGCCATCACCAGAGGATTTACCTCTAATTCGGCGCCAAATCCAAGGCAACAAGAAGATAGCAATCCATGCCAAATTAATTACAAAATTAATTACCTTATTTTTTTTCTTTGCTCGCGGTAGTGGAATTCGCCAAGTTGCATCAAACTCATAATCTAAACCTTCTAAAACTGCATTTGCTAATCGGCGATGACCCTCTGGATTCATGTGCAACCGATCAAAAGCTAAAAATCTACGATCATTTAAAAACTCAGCTTTTTTACCTTCAAACAATATTGATGGGTACTTTGCTGCCACCATTCTGACATTCTCATTAAAGTTACTAAAACGCTCGTGCCAGAGTGCGGCAGTTTTTCCTTTTCCTTCAACCTTATCTATTACAGTAAAGAGTATTACGGTGGCGCCAGCATCAGTTAACTGCTTAACTCCTTTTTCATACTCAGCAAATGAAACCACTGGATTGTAATTTGGGCGCAGTACATCATTTGCGCCAGCGTGAAATGAAACTAAGGTTTGCTTTCCATCAATGTATTTAAGAGCTGCTGGAATCTGATCATCAACTACCTGTTTAAGTAACTTACCTCTAATTGCTAAATTCATGTAGGTAAAACTTGGATCTTTTTTTGCAAGTACATCAGAGACTCGATCTGCCCAGCCGCGATACTTTCCATCAATTACTTCATCAGTCATTCCCTCGGTCATTGAATCACCAAGTGCAATAAAGCGGGTGTATTGCATTTTACTTACTTCTTTCAGCCGCAACCTGATACATAACTATTGCTGTTGCCACGCTGGCATTTAAAGATTCAACTGTTGATTGCATTGGAATTGAAACTACTAAATCACACTTATCTCTTACTAATCTAGATAAGCCTTTTCCTTCGCTACCCACAATAATAAAAATTGATTCTGTAGCTAAATTCATCTTTGCCAAGGTTGCATCCCCTTCAGCATCAAGACCAACTACAAAACAGCCAGCTTTCTTTGCATCCTCAATCGACCTAACTAAGTTTGTTACCTGTGAGATTGGCATACGGGCGGCAGCACCAGCTGATGCTTTCCAAGCAGAGCCAGTCATTGATGCATTGCGGCGCTCTGGAATAACTACGCCATCTGCACCAAATGCTGCAGCTGACCTAACAACTGCGCCAAGGTTGTGTGGGTCGGTAATTCCATCTAAACCAATTAACATCATTGGTTTTTTAGCATTAGAAATCAACTTATCAAACTCAGTGTAATTAAATGGCTTAATAACCAGTGCGATACCTTGGTGATTAGCACTACCTGTTAGATCATCAAGTGCTCTGCGTGGTAACTCTTTAATTGGTAGATCTGAATTCTTTGCCAAGCGAATTGCCTCAGATATCTTCTCATCGATCTCAACTTTGATTGCAACAACTAACTCTTTAGCTGGGACCTTTGCACGTAATGCTTCAACCACACTGTTCTTACCAGCAACTGCATCTTGAGCGGATTGACGTCGATCAAATCTTTTTTCAGGACGATCGCCTCTTCTATCTTCTCGCTTCATCTCACGATCATTAACTCTTACCGGTTTTTTAAATGCCTTGCGATCATCACGCTTTTCAGGTCTACGGTCAGTACGTTTTTCTGGACGACGGTCATCACGTTTTTCACTTCGCCGATCATCACGGCGGTCATCTCTCTTTGCAGGACGAGCAGTTGTAGATCGCTCAACTTTTTTACTGCCGCCACGTGAAAAGGATTTAGGTCCCTTTGGACGATCTTTCCGTGCTTTACCTGGTTTCATTAATAACTCCACCTTGGACCATTGGATGTATCTTCAACTGTAATGCCTAATGCAGCAATCTGATCACGTATTTGATCAGCAGCGGCAAAATCTTTTCTTACTCTTGCAGCTTCACGCTGTTCTAATGCAAGCTTTATCAATCCATCCATCGCTAAATCATTTGATTTACTACTTGCAAAGGCTTCATCCTTTGGATCACAACCGAGGATTGAAAGTGCGCCTCTAATTTCACCAGCTGTTTTAGCTAATACTTTCTTATCATCTCCTGCAGAGTTTCCAATTCGCATGCTCTCGGAAATAAATGCAAGGCCAAGCGGAACTGCTAAATCATCATTCATTGCTGCTGCAAACTCATCAGCAATTAATATTTCTGGCTCTTTTCCTAAAACACTCTCGGCCCTACTTAAAAAAGCTTCAATTCTCTTAAAAGCTGTTGCAGATTCTGCTAACGCTTCAAATGAAAACTCAAGCATGCTTCGATAATGGGCGCTACCCAAATACCAGCGTAATTCAATACCGCGCACCTTCTTTAATATCTCAACTACCTGTAGTGAATTACCAAGTGATTTACTCATCTTCTCGCCACTAGTTGTTACCCAAGCATTGTGCATCCAAGTATTTGCAAACTGATAACCAGCTGCATTTGATTGCGCGATCTCATTTTCATGGTGAGGGAAAATTAAATCTATACCGCCGCCATGAATATCAAAAGATTCACCTAAATAGGCATGTGCCATGGCAGAGCACTCAAGATGCCAACCAGGTCGACCTGGACCCCACGGTGTTGGCCAAGATGGATCCCCTGCTTTTGCAGCTTTCCATAATGCGAAATCTCTTGGATCTTTTTTGTGTGTTGAGTCTGAATCCTCACTTGATAACAAATCATCTAACTTCTGATTAGAAAGAGTTAAATACTCTTTTAATTTTCTTACCTCAAGATAAACATCACCATTGCCAGGTGCGTATGCGGATCCGTTATCAATTAACTTTTGCATTAACTCAATCATTTGAGTGATATGCCCAGTTGCCCTTGGTTCATAACTTGGTGGTAAAACATTTAATGCGTTATAAGCATCAGTAAATGCTCGTTCATACTTCATTGCAACTTGCCACCATGGAATCTCTTCATGGACAGCCTTATGTAAAATCTTGTCATCAATATCAGTCACATTTCTTACAAATGTGACATTAAAACCCGATGCAATTAGCCAGCGGCGCAAAATATCAAAGTTGACACCACTTCTAATGTGACCAATGTGTGGGGGTGCTTGCACGGTGGCGCCACAGAGATAAATACCAACTTCACCTTTTTTTATTGGTTTAAATGCAGAGACAGCCCTGCTCTTGGTGTCATAAAGATTAAGGGCGCTCATTGTTTAATTTTACCTTTACGCGCTAACTAATAATGCCGTTGCAATCGCCGATAAGCCTTTACCTTCACCAGTAAAGCCCAAACCATCAGTTGATGTGGCAGAGACAGAGACAACCGCTCCACCTAATGCTGCAGATAATGCCGCAATTGCTTCAGCCCGGCGAGGTGCAATCTTTGGTTTATTACCAACAATCTGTACTGAAACATTCTCAATTACAAAACCAGCAGATTTTACCTTTGCTAAAGTCTCACTCAGCATCTGTGTGCCAGAAGCCCCTGCATATTTAGCATCTGCTACTCCGAAATTACTTCCTAAATCACCAAGAGATGCTGCTGATAAAAGAGCATCACAGATTGCATGTGAGGCCACATCAGCATCTGAGTGGCCATCTAAACCAACTTCACCATCCCAAATAAGACCTGCTAAAGATAGCTTTCTATTTTTATCACTACTAAATGCATGAGCGTCTGTGCCAATACCAACTCTGATTTGTTTCTGGGTATTTGGTAGAAGAATTCTGGTTGCAGTTGCAAGATCTGATTTGTTTGTAATCTTAAGAGCCCGCTCTTCACCTGCAATTACCTTCACAGCAACACCTGATGCTTCAACTAAGGCTGCGTCATCAGTTGCATCATCTGACGCTTCATGAGCTCTGGCTAATACGGATCTGGTAAAACCTTGTGGTGTTTGCACAGCACGAAGTATTGATCGATTTAAAGTATTTCTAACATAACCACTTGCATCAACCTCTTTGACAGTGTCAATCACATCAAGTGCTGGAATTACTGCTTGCTCACCTTTAACTAATTGCTCAACTACCGATCTAGCAAGAGTTGTAGTGGCAAGGCAGCGTGCTGCATCATGAACTAATACATACTCATAATTACTTGGAATTTGGGCAAGTGCTAATCGAATACTGTCACTTCTTAATACGCCGCCAGTAATAACAGTTACTTGATCACCTAAAACTTTGGAAAACTCATCTTCAAATCCAGCTGGTGCGGTAACAATTAATAATTGAGCAACTGGGGCAAGGGATGAAACAGCATGTTCTACTAAAGTTTTATCAACTAATTCAACAAGTGCTTTAGGAAGGTTTGCGCCTAATCTATTTCCAGCACCTGCACCTGCAATTATTGCGGCAGTTTTATTAATCATGACAGTTAGTTACTGCCAATTAAGAGGCGAGTACCTCATCTAGCAATGTTGCAGCTTTTTCTTCATCGGTTCGCTCAGCTAGAGCTAACTCTGAAACTAAAATCTGCTTTGCTTTTGCCAACATGCGCTTCTCACCAGCTGATAAACCACGATCTAGATCGCGACGGTATAAATCTCTAACAACTTCAGCAACTCTAATTACGTCCCCTGATGCAAGTTTTTCAACATTTGCTTTGTAACGACGTGACCAGTTAGTTGGCTCTTCGGTGTATGGCTGACGTAAAACATTAAATACTCGGTCTAAGCCTGCGCTATCTACAACATCTCTCACACCAACTAAATCGATGTTCTCTGCTGGAACGCGGACGGTTAGATCGCCTTGGGCAATCTTTAAAACTAGATATATCTTCTCTTCACCTTTGATGATTCGCTTCTCGATCGCTTCGATTTGTGCTGCTCCGTGATGTGGATAAACAACGGTTTCGCCGACTTTAAATGTCATCTGGGAAAAGGCCTTTCGTTAGGGACCAATAATACCAGCATTTTGCGACCCACTTCACCCCCTTAAATTGGCCTTAATTTTCAGGTTATCTAGCCTCTGTCGCTAATCTTTAGCCATGGCCAATACCTTTAAGAAATTAACTGCGCTACTAATTATTGCAACCACTGTTACTGGATGTGGTTCTGGCCAAACTGCAGCTACTAGAAATATTAAACAAGTAACAGATGGCGTTGAAGCAGAAACTGCTGGCATTAAATTACGTAATGTTTTAATAGTTAAAACTGCAGGGGCAGAGGGTGTTTTAGTGGCAACACTTGTTAATACCTCAGATCAATCAGATTCACTTGTTGGAGTTGCAGTTGGTGGTGCGATGGCTAATTTTGTGGCAAAAAGTAATGAACTAAAGAAAAATAAGCCAATTATTTTTGTAGGCGATAGCGCTAATGCTGATGCTTCTATCCCGGTGTTAAATAGCAGCGCCGGTGAGCGAATTGATATTACATTTACCTTTGCTACCGCATCGCCAGTGACTGTTAATGCGTTGGTGGTAAATGGTGAGGGAATTTATCAAGATTTGGCTAGATTTACCTCAATACCTTAATTTTCGAACTTATATCCAAGTCCACGAATTGTTTGGATAAAGGTGGGATTTGCTGGATCTTTCTCAATCTTTGCTCGTAATCTCTTAACATGCACATCCAGTGTTTTAGTATCACCAAAGTAATCAGATCCCCAAACACGATCAATTAATTGGGAGCGAGTTAAGACCCGGCCACTGTTGCGCACTAAGAATTCTAGTAATTCAAACTCTTTTAATGGCAATGAAACTAATTGGTCATTGATATTTACTTGATGGCGCTCCACATCAATTCGAACTGGGCCAGCAGTAATTACACCCTCGGTGTTATTTGAAGCATCACCTTGCCTTCTTAATACTGCGCGAATTCTGGCGACTAACTCCGCCTTTGAGTATGGCTTTGTAACATAATCATCAGCGCCAAGCTCTAATCCAACAACTTTATCTACCTCGGTATCTTTGGCAGTTAACATAATAATTGGCACATCAGAGCGGCTTCTAAGTTGTTTACAAACCTCAGTTCCAGATAATCCAGGCAACATCAGATCTAATAAAACTAAGTCAGCTCCACCTTTATCAAAGGCGGCAATTGCGCCATCACCGGTATCGGCAACAGTTACTTCAAAACCCTCTTTACCCAGCACATACGCCAGTGCCTCTGAAAAGGATGCTTCATCTTCAACAACTAATATCTTGGTCATTGATCACCTTTCAGATTTTGTTTCTCAGCAGTCAATGTATTTGAAATTAACGGGAATCTGATCGT
>Ga0214921_10012238_pt1 | contig 10296 bp, 5 predicted proteins | sample LL1505_MetaG_FD_177992 | JGI IMG/M metagenome (GOLD analysis project Ga0214921, IMG submission 177992) | Freshwater microbial communities from Lake Lanier, Atlanta, Georgia, United States - LL-1505 | ecosystem: Environmental > Aquatic > Freshwater > Lake | place: USA: Georgia | collected 2015-05-28
ACGACGGATGGGGCAGCAGGCGGGTTCACCAAATCATTGCGGTGAAACTCCACAATTGGGTTTGCTGGTATGCCAGTGGTCGGTATCTGTATTGCCACCCTAACCCCCTATCAATCCCTGCGCACTCAGTCAAACTGGCGCATACCTCTATATTACGGCTAAATTAGCCATTTAGGTAATGCCAATCAGAAAGCACTGTTCACCAAGCCTGATGGCCTGGGGTCTTAAAGCCCAGACAACCAGGTAGAGTCTTTAATAAGCTGCGGCAACTCGCGCGGGGTTGCTATAGCTCACCGCCTGCAAAACCGGTACAGGCTCTTTAGGTGCTAGGCTCACCCAAGCTTCATACAGCGGAGTTAGAACATCCAATACCTCTTGGATCTTCTCGGGTGACTTGGTCACGCGGGCATTGATGATTTCACGCAAGGACCACTCATAAATAGCACCGAGGCTTTGGGCAATATCGCCGCCCTCTTTGTAATCAATGCAGGCCACTAAACCCTGTTGAATCAGATCGTGTGCTTTGGTAAACGACTCAATCGCATAGCGACCATTCTCGAGCTCTTTCTTACCGATCTTGAGGTGATCAAATAAGCGCTCATAGACAAGAACAATCAACTGAGAGGAATCAGCAGCCACCACTCCTGTTTCAATATTATTGGCTGCGTATGCAAGAGCAGATTTTGAGCCCATGATGATTCCTTATCAATTAGTTATTTTGCTGACTGTTGGTTAGGGCATCCAGTGCACTCGTCAGAGAGTTACTGGTAGAACTGAGTTGGAACAGTAAGGCGTTTAAAGCAGAGTACTGATTAATATAATTGTTCTGAATAGAATTTAAGCGTGTTTCTAATACATCTTGACGGTTACGCAAGTCAGCTACTGAATTATTCTGTGCCTCAATTTGCTTATTAAGCGTTCCATTAAAACTAGCAGTAGAGGTCACAAAACTCAGCAAGGTATTACTATCACTGCTGTATCCAACGCTTACGCCCTTACTTAAGATCGCCTGTAAACCATTAGAACGAGCCATTGCATGATTAATGGAATTAAATTTAATCGTTCCATCTAATTGCAAATCCATCCCCAGACTTGCCAAGCTCATGGTTGGGCGCTTCCCAGTAGCCGAATCAACGGCGCCGTAGGCAAAGCCCATAGCAATTTTATTTTTAATATCACTCACAAAGGCCAACATAGTCGGATTATTTGCAAAGGTGCCTGGCTTATCCGAATTAGCGCTATTTGCAGTTAGTGTCTTATAAAGGCTAATTAAATCGTTATAAGCTGTCACCAAGTCTGTAATTCTTTTTTCTGAATTATCTCCACCTTGAGAGACCACAATTGTTTTGCTAGCTCCGCCTGTTGTGCCTAGTAAATTAATAGTTAAACCATTCACAGCATCGCTTACGGAGTTACTTGAGCGCTCAAAGGCAATGCCATTAACCAAAAATTGTGCATTTCTGGCAACGGCAGTCGCACTTGCATTTACGGTGCCAGTTTCAAGACCTGATAACGTCACAGCATTAGCCGTGCCAGTTTGGGTTCCCTCAATGGTAAGCGCCCACTGATCAATTGCAGTAGTTTGCACAACACCGGATTTGACATTAGTGCCCAAGGCATTAATCCAAGTGGATAAGTCTGTAACTGTTGGATTCTCTTTTAAGGGGGAGACTGTACGAGAACTAAGAACACCATCAACAGTTACTGCTCCTTTGGTACTATATTTTGTATTGCCAACGGTAATTTCAAAGCCATTAGCAGCATTAACTGCCACTGCATGACTAGCAGTGCTATAGCCGCTGTATGCGTGTTTAGAGGCAGTTGCAATTTGAGTAACTTCGATAGCGTAACTACCAGCCACTGCTCCGTTCGCTGCTGTAGCAGTAAGTACAGAGCTATCGCTTGAGGTGGCCAACATATTATTGTAGGAACTGGGTTCCTGAAAATTTGTTAAAGCATCTTTAAAGGTTGCCACCTTTGCCTTAATAGCGCCCAAGTCGCTAATTACGACCTGTTGCTGGGTAATTTTTGTTTTTAAGGTCTCAAGTGGGCGGTTCTCAGCCGTCATTAACTGCTGCACGATACCCGATACATCAATGGATGCGGTAGAAGTGCTTGAATTACTTGAGGAAACAGCCATTTTAGGGTTCGCTAATTTAAAAGATAGGTATCAATACAAAGGGTACTGATACTGATCATATGCAAATTACGTGCCAATCTTGTTAATTGGCACGTAATATTTAGGCTCTTTGACTAACTAATACGTTATTGAGGCGCTCAAAGTCACGGGCAATCTTGAGGAGCTCTTCAGATGGCAACTGGCGAACTAATTCACCGGTGCTGGGGTTAACCACCCGAACAACGTGATAACCCGACACTTCGTCCACTGAAAAACTCAAATTACGGCCCATCGACTGCACAAATTGCTGGATATCGGCTGCAGCTTTTGCCACCACCTCACGCGTTGGCTGACTCGCCGCATCTACATTCGATGGTTTGATGACTGTATTAGCGACTTGTGCCACCACCTCGGCATCAGACCGAACTGGCTGCTGAACGACTGGCTGCGGAACTGTTCCGCCCGATTGCATTACTCCAGAGCTAGTAGCCGAATTACTTACGTTAACTGTGCTCATTTTTCTCTCCTATTACTATCGACTAAAGCCTAGGGTGAATATATCCACCTTAGGCTTTAACTCATACGCTCTAAATTACTTCAACAATGACAAGATGACATTTGGCATCTGGTTAGCTTGCGCCAACATCGCTGTTGCAGCCTGCTGCATGATCTGACCCTTAGTTAAGCGAGCAGTTTCTGCAGCAAAGTCGGTATCAATAATGCTAGAACGTGAGTTCTGCAAGTTGGTACTTTGAGCTTGCAAGTTAGTAGAAATGTAGCTCAAACGATTCATTTGCGAACCATAAACCGCACGCTGGGTAGAAATGTACTCAAGCGCATTATCAACTGCTGCGGCAGAGTTCTTAAACGCTGTTTGCCATGTGTCAATCGTATCCAAAACTCCAAGTGAGCCTAGATTTCCAACACCAGACTTAGAAATACGATCTCCCAATGTGGTCATCTGAGAAGCTGTGCCAGCATACGTTCCAGAAGTACCAGTTTGAACGTTAATAGTATCAATCTGAATAAACGCATCTGAGTTGGCACCACTTTGGAATTTGAGGGCGCTGTTATTACCCTGCGCCACGATCAACTCTCCAGGGTTGCCAAAAGAAGCTGTGCCGCCTAATCCATTTAATGTTGCCAATGCCGTGCCGATTTCAGAAGCACTCTGCGTCTGATAGCTCTTCACATCAAACTGCACTCCAAAACTCGTAAAGTTAAATGTTTGAGTGGCTAGAGCAGCATTAGTAGAAACCGCCAATGATTGAGTTGTTGCCAAACCGCCGATGGTACCGGACATGGTTAAAGTCTTATTGGCGTTAGACAAGCTACTTAAGTCTTTTCCAACAACGATACTTGTCCCAGCTGCAGAAATTGCATTTCTAGCGTTTTGAGTTAGGGCTAAGTTGGTAACGTTATTGGAAGCTGTTGAGCTAGTAAAAACAAGGGTTGCTGCTGTAGTGACATCGTTTCTATCCGCAGTAGACCAGCCCGATAAAGCACCGCTGTAATAACCCTTAGCAGTAACTGAGGCTGCGGTAACTAGCGCACCTCCCGATCCTTCAGATAATGAGCTTGAATTAATGCCAGTTGCGCCATCGGCGAGGCCTACAAATGCTCGGAGAAGCTCTTTTCGATTAACTGTGGCAGTAGCGGTAAATGTTAATCCACCAATAGTAACGCTTTGACCGGCCGTTAAGGCGGTATCTGTTGCTGCCGTACCCCCAAATGTAACAGTGCTAGCCTCAGTAACTAAAGGACTCGCATTATCATCACCCTCTGTTGTCGATGTAATGGAAGTGACTGCGCTTCCTGTGGGTACTGCTATGGCGGTTGCTGTTGCAAAGCCCAACAAATCTCCAGCTTTATATCCAGTTCCAGCAACACGCATGGTAACGCCTGTTACTGCGCCAGTAGTAGTGTTATAGGAGACATCTGCGTAAGCCCCGGTACCAGATCCACCAGTTAAAGCAACACCCCTTAGTGTTCCAGATCCACCAGTAGCAACAAGCGCATTTGCAGCATTTGATGGTAGGCTAAGTGAGCCAATACCGCCAGTCTCATTATAAGTAAGGCTATAGGTTCCTGGTGCTACACCAGATAAACGCACATCTGATATTACGCCATTAGTACCAGCAATATTTAAAGTTCTATAAGCAGCTGTAGCCAATTTACTCGCAATGACATCACCAGTTAGTGTGTCACCTGCAGCGCGAGCTGAAGTTAAGTTTAATGTTATTCCAAAATTACTAAAGTCAAGTTTTTGGTTAGTTGTCTTAACTGTGCCGCCAGTTTGATTACTTAATGCATCAGCAACATCAACTGTTTGAGATGCTGCTAAGCCATTCAAAGTTCCAGTAATAGTCAATGCCTTACCATTGCTTGAGAATGTAAAGTTACCATTAATTTTTGGAGCCATCTCAGGATCAAGTTCGATTGAGTATGTCGTTGCTGTGGTACCAACGTTACCAACGCCAACTAACAAGCCCGAAGAAACGTCGTTTAAACCTGTTGCCGCATTTGCTCCGCCTGTAGCATAAAGACCGGTACCGCTAGATGCAGTTACTGAAGGAGCGGTTGTTGTAAGGGCCATACCAGCACGAATATCTGAATTATTCAAATCAACACTTGAACCGCTAGACAACAAATTAATGCCATTAAATGCAGTGCGCGAAGCCGTTGCATTAATCTCAGTGTTCAGGTCCTTCATTTCCTGAACAATGTTGAGCTTTTGGCTGGTTGATAGCGAACCATCGTAACCTTGCGTAGCCAATTGCTTGAGACGCAAGAGCATGTCTTGCACCGTTGCCAATGAAGAATCAGCAACTTGCAATAAGTTGGTTGCATCGCTTAAGTTACGAATCGATTGGTTTGTACCGTTAATTTGGGATTGCATGTTCTGCGAGATTGACAGGCCAGCTGCGTCGTCTTTGGCGCTATTAATGCGCAAGCCAGACGATAAGCGCTGTACGGACTGCGCAAGATTGTTTTGAGCACTTGAAAGGCTATTTTGGGCAAACAATGAAGCCAAGTTGGTATTAATAACTGTAGGCATTTTTTTTCTCCTATTGAAACCGTTTAAGGACTAACCAACATGGTTTTCGCCCTGGTATATCCATTAACGGCATCATTTACGGAACTGTTTAGAACAATTTGACTGTCTTTGGCTGAGTCGGTTTTTTATTAGGAACTTATATCTAAGCTATTGTTTTTATTAGAATTTATATTACCTTGATCCCAGATGATTTTTTTGCTACTCATCTATTTAATGTTGGCTTATTTGAGCCAGTCAGAGGAATTTGTAATTATTCAAGGGTTTACCCTTAATAATAGTTGCTATTGATGGCTCTACTTATTATTGGTATTCATGTTTTTTAGCGTATCCAAAGCACTTCCTAAGCTAGTGCTGGTGGAATTTAGCTGAAACAAGAGAGCATTTAGCCCAGAGTACTGTGCGATGTAATTTTCTTGAACCTTGTTTAGGCGGTTCTGAATATTCTCTTTTTCCTTATTAAGGGTACTAATACTAGTGTTTTCATTCTTAATTTCTTGCGCAAGAGCACCAATATTGCTCGATTGTGCTTTGACAAAACTCATTAAATTATCTGTTGCACTGGCATAACCAATCTTCAGCCCTTTGAGGAACTTTTCCCGTAATCCCGAAGACTGGGCCATTAGGAATGAAACCGAGTTGTATTTAAGGGTGCCATCGAGTTGGTAATCGAGGCCAAGGCTTGAAAGACTTAATCGATAGGGATTGCCATCAGCATCATTGGTACCGATGCTGTAGATTGCTCCAGTAGCAAAACGACGCTTGATACCCTCGATAAATGAAAGAGTGGTTGGACTGTTAGCAAAGGTTCCAGGAGTATTGGAATTAGCGCTATTAGCGGTCATGCTGTTGTAACTTTTAATCAGATCGTTGTAAGCATCCGCCAACTTTGTAATACTTTTCTCAGAGTTATCCGCGCCTTGAGCAATCTTCACATTGGTAGTTCCTGCCGTTCCCATGAGATTAAAAGTGATCCCGTTATAAATATCACTAATAGAGTTGCTCGAACGCTCATAGGCAATTCCGCCAATACTTAGTTGCGCATTTCGAGCTGTCGTATATTGATTGACAGTCAAACCTGTTCCGGCAATTACTCGAATGACAGAGCTCGCTGTTAAATCAGTGACGTCTGTTCCAGCAACAGCCGTTGAAGTAAATAAAACTTGGTCTCCATTAAGGACCGCCCCCGAGGTAAAGCCAGAAATAGTTCCTGCATAAGTGCCGTAAGACGACCCTGCACCCGTGCTTGCATTATTGGCGAGACTTGCAAAAGCAGCTGCCAGTTCAGCGGTAGTAAGCGCTCTGCCTGCAGTAAACGTTAAACCGCCAACTGTGACGGAATCCCCTGACTTAATGCCAGCCGGCGAGAATCGAAATTGGACACTTTCTTGGGCTGCAGAACCGCCATCCGTAATGGTGGGAGCACTCCATGTCGTTGTGGACACACTTCGCCCGACAATGGAACCTGATAGATTTGCCTTATCGCCTGTTGAGGTGGCAGTAAAGGTCACCTTACTGCCATCAGCCAAGCCCGACGAGTAGTCTGCAATATTGGTTCCAGAAAATACGCCATAAAAGTTAGATGTTTTGGTATTAGTTGCTGGAATACTAGCAAAAGCCTGCGCTACTTTTTCTGCAGTGAGATCTTGGTTTGCGGTGAAGGTAATGGTTCCGCCACCCGCTTGAGTAATGCTTACGGCATCGCCCGCCTTGAGTGCGCTGAAATTAAAGGTATACAACTCGGACACGCCAACTGAACCGGGTGTTGACGTTTCTATGGCTAAAGACCCGCTAGTCGATGCTGCCCTGTTGGTTAAGGATGAACTAATATTATTAACGTTAGAACCTGGGCTACTAGATGTAAAGATTACTTGATTGCCGTTAACAGTCGAACTAAAACCTGTCAATGCACCAGAAAAATTAGCGTAATTTAAGGCATTACCAACTGCTACCGAAGCAGGATTCCCAACCTCAATCACCCCTGGAATGGGTAGACTGATATCCCTTTTGAGATTTCCTAAAACAGCAGAGCTAGCGCTTGCGTTGTATTCGATAACGTAGGCTAGGTTGCTGCTTGCAGCCAAGTCATTCCACTGAAAATTATGGCCTGTAGAAAAATTAGCGAAATCCTCACCAGAGCCAAAATCATTTGGCTCACTATTCCCCCAGTTGCTATACAGATTTATTCCTCGAATTTGAAAGCTAGACAGGGCGTCATTGGTAATTGCTCCATTGGCTTTTCCAGTAAAACTTAAAGTTGCAGTTTGCGAATTGGCCGCCACACTATAGGTAAAGTTATAGTCTGAAAAAAGTCCTATGGTTCCTGTAGCCGATCCCCTGGTACCGTCAATCGAATAGTTACTTGCGTTTGTTACATCGATTGCAGAATCTGCATCAAAGTAAATTTTTAGGTTTGCCAATACCGTTGAAATACTTTGAGTGGAGTTTGAGAGATTAGTGTAGGTAATTTCATCGATAGCACCACCACTTGTGTTAACCAACATAAAACCAATCGTCCCACCTGCCGCTAGTGTCATTGCACTGGAATTTCTGCTCTCGAAATTCCATGTGCGAATTTCTTTGGAGCTAGCAGTACCTGCAGTAACAGCAGAATTGGCGCGCTTATCGGTTGGATTACCTACCGCGTAAAACTCGACCCCCGCCTCTGGGCCATCGCGCCATACCCATTTACCCTCAGCTGTTGTATCACTAGCGCCGATCCAGGTAGTCGTATTAACCTTACCACGTATAAAATCATTCTCTTCTTGGCTAGTAATATTCGTTAAAAAACCGGTTAATCCCATAAAAGCATTTATAGGTGCTGAGGCTGCTGCTCTCGCAGCAGTAATATCAAATGATCCTGAGACCACCTTATAAAAAGATGCATCCCCAGTGATTGAATCTGTTCTTGAAATAATGTCTGAGGGAACAATATTGATGGAGATCTTGCCCAGACCATCAGGGCTATTTGCTTCTAGCGTTGCTAGGGCAGCATTGAGTTGCGTGGCAGTTCCGATAAACGCCAACTCTGTCACAAGGCCATCATCCATTGCCGTTTTTAAAGCGTATCCATACACTTCAGTTAAAGCTCCTGTAGTACTCTCCCCAATTCGTAATTTAGTATTAGCAGTGGTGGTGATCACTGCCTTCATTAACGAACTATCGGTTAAACCAAGATTAGTTTTTGCTGTATCAGCCCATGCGGCCCCTGGCACAGCAATCCAAGCATTAGCGATTGCAACTGGATCCGCAGAACTAGCGTTCACAATTTTTGCAGCAATTTGCGTTGCAGTCTCTGCATTCGTAGCGGCTAACGTCGTGTTCACATTAAATGAACCTAAGCCTCCAAAATTTAATGTGGTGACACCATTTAATGCGCCAGCGAATAAAACTTTTGGTGGCGTTGTACTCGAATCACTAGATCCAGTTGTCACAATCTCAATGGAAGAAGAGGCAACCGCACTACCGCTGATATATTTAGTCATGGTGAGTACTGCGCCACTACTGCTTAAACGGTAAACACCGGAAGCCGTCGGCAAAGCAACATTACTCAAGCTAATAGTTGAAGCGCCGCTAACAGGATCCGATGTTTTACCATTCACGATACTGGTGGTTAATGGGGCCGTTGTTCCTGCTTGCAAGGCATTAAATGAAGCAGCAGCCTCTGCAGCAGTCAAATCGATTTTTGCAGTCATCGACAGGCCTGCAATCGTGATGGTGTCGCCTGCTTTCATAGCGGGGAACGTGAATGTTGCAGTCTCATCACCGATGCCTTGAGTTCGTGAGACCACTGCGGGATAGCTTGAGCTTGCAGTCACACCGGATACACCAAGTGTTTTGGCAGCATTACCTGTCTGGGTGATGTCAAGGCTTACCGCGCCATTGCTTGTTACAAGCGCAGCAGTAACGCCTAATGAATTTGCACTGGAGCGCGCATTAATCCAGGTAACTAAATCAGCCAATGTGACAGAACCGGCAATACCGGTACCAGTAATTGCCGTAACATTACTTCCCGCTCCACTTGTTTTATAGGTTGTCCCATCAACAGTAAGTTGAAAACCATTTGCTTGATCAAGCACGACTAAATCGCTTGATGCTGTAAACCCGCGAATGCTGGTACCAGTTTGTAATCCAGCAATGGAAAAATCATTACTCAAGCCTTCTTGCGTTCCATTTAAGACTAGGCTCCACTTATTTGCCGTCATTTGCGATAAGCTTGCTGTGACATTGGTAGAGCTACTGATGCCATTAATCCAATCTTTTAGAGTGGTCGCCGTTGGGTTCGCTCCCAACCCTGATATTGCGTTCGCAGTGGTAACGCCCGCTACGGTCTTGCTCCCATTGCTGCTATAGACTGTGGTCCCAACCGTGATCTGAAAACCCACGCTTGAGCTAAATAAAATAGCATCGCTTGCACTGGCAAAGCCAGTAATGTTGTAAGTACTTTTTTGAGCAGCTTGCGTAACGCTTACCGCATACGTTCCAGCAGCAGCACCATTTCCTGCTGTAGCTGTGACGATCGCAGCATTATCGGTACTGGCTGACATATTGCCGTATGTGTTGATATCTTCAAACACTGTGAGGGCGTCTTGAAGGGCCGCTACTTTACTTTTAATGACCCCCAAATCACTAATCACCACTTTTTTTGTGGCAATTTTGCTATCGATTCTATCTAGCGGCTTATTTTCAGTAGTCATCAACTGCGATACGATGCTGGCAACATCGATCGATGCAGTATTGGAAGTGCTAGATGAGGTTATTGCCACCGGAAGGCCCCTTGTCTTAAAAAAACTGTTGGTATTAGACCTTTAGTTCTCTTAATACTTACGGCTAAAAGAGTTTTGGGCTTTAGTCTTCGTTTTTTACCTAAAACGCGAATAAATTGCCCATCTCACACTCCGCTCAAATGGCCTAATGAATGTTTATATGGTCTGCTGACGTAGTAACCCCTAACCTGTTAACGCTTGTTCTTAGCAATTTCCCTAAGAAAATCCATATCTTGTCGGCAAATATTGCCTAAGTTGTTTACATTTTGCCGGCATGTGGGTATATTTAGGGCAAATTTTGCATTTATTGCTAGATTTAGTACTTTTTTTAGTTTTTTGGGTCTGTTTATTGATTA
>Ga0214921_10012239_pt1 | contig 10296 bp, 7 predicted proteins | sample LL1505_MetaG_FD_177992 | JGI IMG/M metagenome (GOLD analysis project Ga0214921, IMG submission 177992) | Freshwater microbial communities from Lake Lanier, Atlanta, Georgia, United States - LL-1505 | ecosystem: Environmental > Aquatic > Freshwater > Lake | place: USA: Georgia | collected 2015-05-28
ATTATGTAGCAAAGGGATTCACAATGAATCTAATGCCAGTTCCAGGTGTTGCTGAAGGAACATACGGACACATGTTCGGATCAGTTAGCGGTGCGCTTCTAACAACATTTGCTGCAAAGCATGGTGTTGAGTCAGGTGCGAAGTCACTACTAACTAACTTCTTCGCATCAACAGATGGCCAGGTTCGCTACCAGGCTCTGGAAAAGCGTCCACCAGCTGAAAAGGGTGCGCAAGCAGACCCAACAGTTTCAGCCGCACAACGTGGATTCGGTTCAGCCGCATCTCTAGCTGGAATTCCACAGATTGGCGCATTCCTAAATAGCAACAAGGGTGGCGCTAGCTACTGGGATTCAGCACCTGCTTATTGGACAGCTGTATTGATTGATGGCAAGGATGCAGTTAAAGAAGCATCAAAGCTTTCATCAATCTGGCGTACCAATACAGATGGTGGCAAGGGCGATCTCTAATTAATTTGATTCATTCAAATTAAGTTCTAAAAGAAGGTGAAGTGAATGATGCGGGCGTTAATTCGCCCGCATCATTCATTTTCTAACATTTAACGACAGGAACTCCAATGACTTACTTGATCAGAGGTAAAATTGCACTCTTCATTAAAGTCGTCATAGTGACCCTTTTTGTTTCTGTCCTGTTATTGCTGGCACAAAGCGCATTTGCTCAAAGAGAGTATGTAATCGCAACCTTCTTGGTTATTGCTGTACTGCTTCTAGGTCTTACATACCTCACTAAAATTTCAGTGCCTCTTAAATTCTTCATCCCCGGAATCCTTTTGTTGACCGCATTCGTAGTAGGTCCAATTTTGTACACCGTGGCGATGTCAGGTTTTAACTACAAAACTGGAAATATTATTTCTAAAGAGGAAGCCATCGTTCAGATCAAAGTGCGCGGAATTGAACCAGCGCCATCTGGGCTTACCTTCGATATTAAATTAGGAAAGTTTGAAGGCAAGCCAGCAATCTTGGCCTCAGACATCAATGCACCTGAATACTTTATTTCTACCCCAAAAGAGCGCATTCCACTTGTAGTATCTTCATTAACCTTGAATGAGTACGGAGTTGCTGTTGAAGCGCCAAACTTCACACCCCTGACCGAATCAGAGTTTGCAACCGCGGATAAGCTCTTTACCGGTACGCGCTTTACATTTAATGATCAGTACTTTATTGCCCTCGAAGGCTTTGATGCAGGAGTTGTTTCGCAACAAGTTTTAGAGTTTGTACCTGAATCTGATCACTTCAAAAACCTACTAACCGGGGCGATCTATACCGACAACGGTCGTGGAAATTACGCGCTTGCTGATGATAAGAGCGTGATTCTAGAACCAGGTTGGCGCGCACCCATTTGGTTTGAGAATTACTCAAGCATCGTTACCGATTCTAGAGTTCGTGGACCTTTAATCCGTGTCTTTATCTGGACAGTTTTATTTGCGCTGCTTACCGTTTTAACAACCTTTGCACTCGGACTCTTGTTAGCACTGGCACTCAATAAACCGATAGGTGGTCGTCGCATTTATCGTTCAATACTTGTACTTCCATATGCAATGCCAAGTGTGATGAGTATTTTAATTTGGGGCGGTATGTTTAATACCGAATTCGGTGCGATCAATACCTTACTTGGAACCAATATTGCCTGGTTCTCGGATCCAAACTTTGCCCGCGTTGCAGTTATTTTGGTAAACCTGTGGCTTGGGTTCCCTTACTTCTATTTGATCTCCAGTGGATCGCTACAAGCAATTCCAAGTGAGCTAATGGAAGCTGCAGCAATTGATGGCGCTAATCCGCGGCAGATTTTCCGCAAGATCACCTTGCCACTCCTACTACAAATTCTTTCGCCACTGTTGATTGCATCCTTTGCCTTCAACTTCAACAATTTCAATTTGATCTATCTTTTGACTGGCGGTGGACCAAGGAATGAACTTGATGGAGAGATTGCGGGTGCAACTGATATTTTGATCAGCTACACCTACAAGATCGCATTCGGAACAGGTACCCAAGATCTTGGATTAGCAAGTGCGATCTCTTTAATCATCTTCTTGCTCGTAGCCTCAATCTCGCTTTACAGCTTGCGGAAGTCCAAAGTATTGGAGACTTTCGCATGAACAAGTGGCTACGGCAAGATTTATGGCGTCACGTAGTGGGAATTCTGATCTGTCTTTTTGCACTTTTTCCTCTGTATTTGGTGATCATCTCTTCATTTAGCTCATCTGGAAGTCTGCAACTAAGCTCCTTTATTCCACGCGAAATTTCATTTGCAAATTACAGCAAGCTATTTAATGACCCAACGATTCCTTATCTGACCTGGGTAAAGAACTCTCTGCTAATTGCAGGCTCTGTCGCAGTGTTATCGGTAATGATTGGAACTGCATCAGCATTTGCGTTTAGTCGTTTAAAGTTCAAAGGTCGCAAATTTGGAATTCAATTACTGTTGTTAGTTCAGATGTTCCCAGCAATTCTTGCAATCTCGGCTGTGTATGTGATTATGGAGCGCGTATACAACTTTGCTCCTGGAATCGGTCTAGGCACCCAACCGGGACTTTTGCTTGTCTATCTTGGTGGAGCAATGGGTGTAAATATCTGGTTACTTAAAGGCTTCGTGGATTCAATTCCGGCAGAGTTGGATGAAGCGGCAAAGATCGATGGAGCATCTGAGGTTCAAACCTTTTGGTTAATCTTCGTTCCGCTTGCATCACCTGTTCTGGCCGTGGTCGCACTACTTAGCTTTATTGGTACTTTTAATGAGTTTATTTTGGCACGATTGTTCTTAGTAGATATGGAAAGTCGTACCGTTGCAGTTGGTCTACAACAATTCATTGGTGGACAGTATTCACAAAATTGGGGACCATTTGCGGCGGGCTCAATTCTTGCTTCAATCCCGATTGTCATCATCTTTTTATCGCTTCAGAAGTACATTGTAAGTGGATTAACGGCAGGTTCGGTCAAAGGTTAATGCTCAAAAAGAAGTTTCATCTCTTTGTTGCGGTAATTGCTAGCATCATCTTTGCTGGATCATCGGTTGCTGCACCAACAGTCTTGCCTACTGATCAAGTAGGGCTTGCAAAAGACCTGATTTACTTTGTTTTTCCGGACAGATATCTCAATGGAGATACATCTAATGACAAGTACCCCGGTTACGATCCACGCGATACCGCTTTCTTTCATGGTGGAGATCTAAAAGGATTAACTGGAACATGTGCAGCTGGTGATGATGGATTAGCTCGTATAAAAAAACTTGGCTTTACTGCCGTATGGGTAACACCATTAGTTATTCAACAAAAACCAACACCTTACGGTGCGGGCTATCATGGCTACTGGGGTGTGGATTTTCTAGATGTGGATCCGCATCTAGGTACCAAGGCAGATCTCCTAGCATTTTCTGAATGCGCAAAAAAGCTAGGATTGAAATTAATTTTAGATGTTGTAACAAATCACACCGGTGATGTCATCGCATACAAGGATAAAGTTGCATACATCCCTGCCGACATGCTGAAAGCAAAAAGCCCTGCTTGGCTTAATGACCTAACTAATTACCACAACGTAGGTGACATGAACAGTTGCTGGGGCGAGGGTTCATGCATGCAACTTGGCGATTTCTATGGTCTCGATGACATCGCCACTGAAAAACCCGTTGTGTATAACGGCTGGGCCGATGTCTATGGAAAGTGGATCAAAGATTATGGATTTTCTGGTTTCCGTGTAGATACAGCTAGACATGTGGATGACAACTTCTTTAAGAACTGGTCACCACAAATAAATACAGCTGCAAAATCTGTTGGGATTGGTAACTTTACGATCTTTGGTGAGGTCTGGGATGTAAACCCAATTAATTTGATGAATTACATTCGCCGAAATAAGATCCAAACCGTTTTGGATTTCCCATTCCAAAGATCAGCAGTTGAGTTTGCATCCGGATATTCAGATGCCTCTACAATTGAAAATCTTTTTAATTATGATGATTTGTACATAACAGCGACATCGAGTGCGTCAAACATGGTTACATTCCTGGGTAATCACGATATGGGTCGAGCCGGAAAAATCATTGAATCCAAGCGTATTAACCCTCCCGCAGAGCTTTTGCCCCGCACCTTACTGGGTTATTCCTTGATGTATCTGACTCGAGGTATTCCTTCGGTGTACTACGGCGATGAGGTTGGTATGACAGGTACTGGCTCAGGAAGTGATCAATTAGCTCGTCAAGATATGTTCTCAACCAAGGTCAATATTTGGAAAACAGAAAAACGAATCGGCTCATCACCAATCGGAACCGGTAATGCTTTTGATGTGACAGACAAGCACCCAATAGCAAACCATCTTAAGACTTTAGCTAGCCTGCGTGCTACTAACCCTGGTCTTGCAAACTCGTCAATGCAGATCCGTTACGCAAAAGATTATTTGCTGGCTATTTCAAAGAAGGATGAATTAGAAAATCGCGAGTATGTCGTGGCTTTCAATAACTCTAACAAGGCCATTAAAGCAAATATTAATACCGCAACCTCAAAGGGTGGTTGGAAATTGTTGATGGGAAAGACAACAGTAAAAACTATTGCAGAGAAGGTCACCATCACCGTCCCAGCGTTATCTACGGTGGTATTGAAAGCAAATCAAGAAATAGATAAATCCGAAGTAAAGGTCGGAAAGATTTTATCCAAACTAGATTTCTTGACTGGATATTATGAAACCAAAGCCTCCGTCACAACAAAGGATTTGGCAAAGGTAATTTTCTATTGCCGTATTTCTTCTGATCAACCATGGAGATCATTAGGAACAGATACCAACTCCCCATACGTTGTCTATGTTGACCCACTTGAGTATGAAGGCAAATCTGTTCAGATCAAAGCTGAGGTAATTAATTCGAAGGGAGCAAAGTATGAGCTACCAAGTACAACCATTGTTATTCCCGCACCATGATGGCAGTGAACTGTATGTAAGTGATAGTGCTCCTCGCATCGGCGACAAGGTTGTTCTCAAGGTTCGCGTCCCACATTCCTATACATTTGAAAAAAGCTTTATCCGTATCTATGAAGATGGCGAACCACGCAGCTATGAGCTGGTTTTGAACTCAAAGGGTAGCTCTGAAGATTGGTATCAGGTTAAAGTGCCGATCATTAATACCCACACCCTGTATCGCTTTGTCTTTGTATCTCGCGATAAATACGACTGGCTTAATGCTTTTGGGCTAAGCGATCATGATGTTCACACAAACAATGATTTCCAAATTGTTGCAGTTCCAGCTAACCCGGGGTGGATTAAATCTTCAGTCTTCTACCAAATCTTCCCAGATCGTTTTGCAAAGTCAGCTAACACCTATCCAGTACCAGATTGGGCGCATCCACGTGATTGGAATGAGTTACCTCGAGGTCGCAGTGAATTTACGAGCAGCGAGTTGTACGGTGGGGATATTCCCGGAGTCGAAGAGCACCTAGACCACATCCGTGACCTAGGTGTCACTGGAATCTATTTCACCCCATTTTTTGCATCACGATCCAATCATCGATATGACGCAAGTAGCTTTACTGAAGTTGATCCCATTCTTGGTGGAAACAAAGCACTTTTTTCACTTGTTAAAAAAGCTAACCAGTATGGAATTCGGATCATGGGTGATTTGACCTCAAACCATTGTGGTGCTGGACATCCATGGCTTGCGAAGGCAAAGAAGAGTAAGAACGCAAAAGAGCGAAGTTATTTTTACTGGGATAAAACCGTTAAACATGGATATGTAGGTTGGTGGGGATTAGCTTCATTACCAAAGTTGAACTTTAACTCTGAAGCTCTTAAGAATGAGATGTACAAGGGCAAGAACTCAATTGTTCGTATGTGGATCTCGCCGCCTTATGGAATGTCAGGTTGGCGTATTGATGTTGGAAATATGACAGGACGATTAGGCTCAGATGATTTACATGATGATGTGATGCATGGAATACGGCAGGCGATGGATGAGACCAATCCAGATGCCTGGTTGGTTGCGGAAAATGGTGATTTTGTAGCAAGTGATCTCAACGGCCTTGGTTGGCATGGCGCTATGAACTACCAAGGTTTTATGCGCCCCGTTTGGAACTGGCTCAATCAAAACTCTGAAATCGGTGGAGGTTTTCAAGGTTTGCCATTTGCAATGCCACGGATTTCAGGTCAGCAGTTGATTAACAGTATGAAACAGTTCAATGCTTCAGTTCCTTGGCGAAGCGTTACAGCCAGCATGGTTCTTCTCGATAGCCATGACACCGCTCGTTTCCGAACAGTTGTGAAGGGAGATGTTGCTTCACATCTTTCAGCCATGACTATGGTTTTGAGCTACCCCGGAGTTCCATCCATTTTTGCCGGTGATGAAATCGGTCTTGAAGGTTCTTGGGGAGAAGATGGGCGCCGAACCATTAATTGGGAGGATCGATCACAATGGGATCACACCTTCATGTCCAACGTTCAGCAACTCATCGCTATTCGTAAGAGTAACGATGCATTAATCAATGGCGGCCTGCGTTGGATCGCAGCTGAAAAGGATTTCATCCTCTACCTCCGTGAGTCTAAAAAGCAATCAATTCTAATTTTTGTCTCTCGTACAGGTGTTAATGTAAAGATTGATCTCTTAGCATTAGGACTACAGGTCACCAAGACCCTTTATGGCAAAGATGTTTTAGGGAGTAAATTTTCAATTAAATCAAAGGAAGCAACTCAAGGAATTTGGGTGGTTACCCGTTAAGCCAAAACCTCAGTGGTTCATGTAAATATTTGGCCCACGATCTTTCATTGTGACCACTGCGCCTATAAACCTTAGATTGATAATTATGCGTAAAGCCACGTTCACGCATCAAGGAGTCGACGTAGTTTTGTAGTAGAACATACTCTTTATCAATCCCCTTATCTCCACGGCTCATCCAAATCTTGTGTGTCAATGGAAGTGCATCAACCATTGATCGTGCAAAATCTTCATTGCTAATCACCCAATGTGGTGACAAAGCCAGTGCCGTTGAGAACTTGTCTGGGTGTTGTATTGCGGCATACAAAGTTGCTAAACCACCCATACTGGAGCCAATCACAGCGGTTTTTTCAGAGGAGTGAGCTCCGTAAATGGTGGGAATGATTTCTCCGAATATTTGCTGCAAATAAGAGTCTGAATGAAGAGTCATAGTTTGATCTTTGATTGCCCAACGCGGATCAACATATGTATCTGTGGTAAAGAATTTTTCAGGTGCTAAATCTTTGGCGCGACCCCACGGATTCTCTTTGGTCGAGCTATGCCACACGGCAATAATTGTTGGTGGCTTTATCCCTTGCTCATTAGCTACATCGATGGCAGCTTGAGCCATTTTCCAAGTCTGACGGCGATGAGTACTAGTAGTTCCATCAAAGACATTTTGTCCATCATGGGCAATAAGCAGGTGTTCACTTCCGCCACGAGGCATCCAGTAATCGACGATTCGATCCACAAAACGGGTACGCACGACTTCTCCCGAAACTCCTCGGATTTGGAAGCGCTTAATCTCCTGCATGGTGATTTAATCATCCCATGTCATCGCCGAAAACATCAATAATCTGGTTTCGTCGCGACCTGCGAATCAATGATCATCCAGCACTATTGGCTGCAATTGAATCTTCAGATCAAGTAATCCCACTTTTTATTCTTGATAAGCAGCAGATCAAAGAGGCAGGATCAAAGTTATTGGCGTATATGGGTCAGTCGCTGCGCGCACTAGATGAATCACTTGGAAATAAACTTCACATCATCGAAGGTGATCAAGTAGAAGTCTTATCAACTTTGATAAAAAAATATGGCGTCGAGCAGGTTCATATTTCGGCCGAGTATGAAAGATATGGTGCAGCTCGCGATGCACGAGTAGAGGCTGCTGGAATTACCCTTGTCAGAACCGGAAGTCCCTACGCAGTTGCGCCAGGTCGAGTCTTAAAGCCATCTGATGCAACACCATACAAGGTGTACACACCTTTTTACAAAGGTTGGAGAGCACACGGCTGGCGCGCACCCGCGGTAACACCTAAGAAATTCACCTGCGTTGAACCAACCTCTGAGTACAGAGCATTTCCTGATTTTCAGATGCCAGAAGGTGTCAATGTCATTGAAGCTGGTGAAGCAGCGGCATTAAAGCGATTCAAAGAGTTCACCAGCAAAGGTTTGGAATCATATGATGAAAACAGAAACTTTGCAGGTATCGATGGAACTTCAAAGATGAGTTCGTATCTCAAGTTTGGTGAGATCCATCCACGCACCTTGCTTGCAGGTTTAGGTGAAAGTAAAGCGCATGACACCTTTAGAAAAGAGATCGCATGGCGTGAATTTTACGCCGATGTCCTATTTAACAATCCAATGACCGATGTTGAATACTATGTACCTAAGTTTGCACAAATGCGATATGACAAGCCCGGTGCGCAATTTAAAGCCTGGTGCGAAGGTAAGACTGGATATCCATTTGTAGATGCAGCGATGCGACAGCTTGTTCTCGAAGGATGGATGCACAACCGAACCCGCATGGTTGTCGCTTCATTCTTAGTCAAAGATCTGCACCTTGAATGGCAACTCGGCGAACGTTTTTTTGCAGAACATTTAGTTGATTACGATGTCGCTTCAAATGCACATGGTTGGCAGTGGACCGCAGGCTGTGGAACCGATGCATCACCGTATTACCGTGTCTTTAATCCCATCGAACAAGGTCGCCGTTTCGATGAAAATGGTGATTACATTCGCAAGTATGTTCCTGAACTTGCCCATCTTTCCGCCGCCGAAATTCATGAGCCATGGCTATTCCTCGATGGCTATAGCAAGAATTACCCAGAGCGCATTGTCGATCACGCAATCGAGCGCAATGAAGCACTAGCTCGGCTTCAAGAAATTAAAGCTGACAAACCCCCAATGCCTGGCGCTTAGCGGCATACATTGCATTATCTGCTCTGAGCAATAAATCATCAGCGCCATCATTATCTGCAATTCCGATACTCACTCCGATACTAATTTCATGACCATCAATTAAAAATGGATAGGAAAGGGTTCCCCGCAAGGCTAATGCGATCTCCATGACGGTGGTTTGACTGCCATCGACTAGAACCCCAAACTCATCTCCACCCAATCTGGCGAGCAAGGATCCAGACGGCAAGGCACGTGTAAAACGTTGTGCAACCTGTTGCAAAACCCGGTCACCAGCTTCGTGTCCGAAGGTGTCATTAACTGGCTTAAATCCATCGAGATCTAGCAGTAGTAGAGAACCCGGTCGGGTAGCGAAGTTTTGAATCTCAGAAATCAATCGTCTGCGATTTGGCAACATCGTTAACTCATCAGTTCTTGCCAAGATTCTTTCATGTCCTATGTTTCGTGCTTGATTTAGGGCAATACTCATCCTGATAAAAGCTAGTGCAAGGGTTCCGATCGCAGGAATCAAAATAAAATGTGGAAAGTTATCTGGAGCAATCGCTAGTAATGCCAACAATGTGGCACTTAAGAAGACCGAGATAGTAATGAGTACCGGACTAACCCCACCCCTGCTCTTATTGTCAGTAGAAGAATGCCAACAACTTTCTGCTATGAGTGCAAATGCAAGCAGCCATCCATAATCAATAAGTGAACCAATAACATAACTTAAATTGATGCTTTGCCATAAAAAAAGAAAATCAGTTGCGGCATAGACTGCAACTCCCACCGCCAAGTAAAAGCCACGTCCAGAAAAACCCTGCATTGTAACCGTTGCAAAAATGAAGCACAGCAACACTAGATCTGCAACTGGATAAATGATCGCTAAAAATGATTGATTGAAATCTCCATCAAAGTGAGGCAGTACGGGATGCAGGGCAAAAGCTGATCCCAAAGTACTTAATCCCAAACCAATAATTGATGCGTCAACGATTTCAAGCACAGTCAACTTCTGTTGACTAGATATCAATAACTGCAAACCAAGCAGAGCAAATGGATAGAACAATAGATAGAAGCAATCAGAGGCGTAATCAAAAGCCGCTGGAATTACATCGTATGAGGTAACGGTTGCAACTATTGAACCAATACTCCAACTTCCAATCGCTAAGCCAGTTAAAGGCTGCGCCCATTTGTTGTTGATTCGAGGAGCAAGCAACACAGAGAGTAGAGCTGCGATAGCTACACAATTGAAGGCGATGAGATCGATCCACAATCCATCCATAAAACTATGAATGGGTATTTGAATCGCCAAGAGGGCGGGAGGTAGGAAACGCAGAACGCGCATCTACACAGGGTAAGAAGATCTTTGCGTTTTTGGGATAGGGGTTCCCATAGATACAGAAAACCCACTACCTGTGTGGCAGTGGGTTTTTAGTA
>Ga0214921_10012240_pt1 | contig 10295 bp, 6 predicted proteins | sample LL1505_MetaG_FD_177992 | JGI IMG/M metagenome (GOLD analysis project Ga0214921, IMG submission 177992) | Freshwater microbial communities from Lake Lanier, Atlanta, Georgia, United States - LL-1505 | ecosystem: Environmental > Aquatic > Freshwater > Lake | place: USA: Georgia | collected 2015-05-28
GGATGAATTATACGACGATCCTCCTTATCGCGAAGGTTCTTTTCTCTTACATAGGTATAAATCTGATTGACTACTTCAGTTATGGGAAGCTCTACATCGTCTTTTAGGCCAAGGAATTTACGGATAGCATCCGGCACTGAATTGGGTTTATCAAAACCTGACATTTTTAATTATTCTATGTTTATAAATAAAGATAATTACTAAATAAGCTTTTAATAAATCAATTTTTTAATATCATATCTAAGTATCATATTGAAAACATAAAATAAAAATTCGCCGAAGATAGCATATCCCGAAGGGATTGCTATCAAAAAATAAAGATATGAAATATCTTTATTTTTATTTAATTATTTATAACAATCTTTATAAGGCACATAACTTGATTTAATAATGAGTAAAATCACCATTGACAATAAAAAAAATTAATATTAATATCATGATTTTTAAAATCATTCACTAATGAGACACTTAATGATCCTTCAAAATAATCTGGAAATGTTATAGTTTCTAAACTTTTACAATTTTTAAATGAATCAAATGATAATGTTTCTCCACCATTATCATAACAATCACTAGCATAGCGTTTTTCTTCTTTTTCTCGGTCAATTTTTGGATCAAAATAAACTCCAATTTTTAAAATTTTTAAATTCCAGCAATAATGTAATGTATCTTTTAATGGCTGATTAAATATACCATTAAAATGTAATTCTTCTAAGTTAATTAACTCATATAATGAATCTTCTAATGGTTGATTAAATTCAAATCCAAATCTTAAAATTTTTAAAGAATGTAAATAATATAATGAATCTTCTAATGGTTGATTAAAATAGTATGATAAATATAACTCTTGTAAATTTAATCCATGTAACGAATCATTTAATGAGATATCAAAACACATACCCAAATCTAAAATTCTTAAATTATCTAAACCACGTAATGAATCTTCTAATGGTTGATTAAAATAACATCCAAAATATAACTCTTGTAAATCTTCTAAACTATTTAACGAATCTTCTAATGGTTGATTAAAACGACCCCCTAAATATAACTTTTGTAAATTTTCTAAACCATTTAACGAATCTTCTAATGGTTTATTAAAATCATATCCAAAATGTATCTCTTTTAAATTATTTAATCCATGTAGTGATTTACCTAATTTTTGGTTAAACTCTCTTTCAAATTCTATCTTTTGTAAATTTATTAATTCATCAAATACAATAGAAATTCTATTTTGTGTACTATAAAATTGTTTGTATTTAGGAAATATTCTTAATTTATCATCTCTATAATCATTTCTAAAATCTATTTTAATACCTTCTCTTCCATTAAAAGCATCGTTAATATATGGATTCCCTAAACAATACATATTAAATAAATCTGTAAATGTACAAAACTGTAATGCGTTTTTTAAATGATCTGATGTTAGACTTTGTAACATAAACACTGTTTCTCCTAACTTTTGATCTACTATTTTTTTTAAATAAATTGAATCATACTTTGCTGTTTTTCCTTGTATGTCAATAAATACTTCTACATTTTTTAATTTTTTTTCTTTAATTTTTCCAAATAAGTTTATATAAGCAGAATCAGCTGGATCGTCGCTTGAGGCTCCAGTAATGAGTACAATATCATTTTGTTTCAATGAACTCATTTTAGTTGTTATTATTAATATTGAATTATAATAAATATTATATTTCAATTTTTTAAATATCATATCTAAGTAGCATGTTAAAATTTAGGGAAAAAATGCCGAAGATAGCATATTCCGAAGGGATATGCTATCAAAAAATAAAGATATGAAATATCTTTATTTTAATCAAATTATAAAATTTTTATTAATATATTCTTATTTTTAATATCATAGTTATTTACCAATAAAAATTTTAACCATAAAGAAAACATAACTATCAATCTTAATATAATCTTTATTAATATATCTTTATTAATATTTTATTCCAGACGTTGTGCTTTTCTCATTAGGAATTGGGATTGCTTCTTTTACTATATTATCAGGATATGATACAGTTCTCTTTTTTTTTTGTTCTAGGATTGAATACATTTCAGGTGTTCTTTTTGCTTCTGGAACATATCTAAGAGCAAGTGTACTTTGTTTAACAGCTTCTAAACATATTTCAGGTGTTTTTTTATCATCTGGAACATATTGAAGTGCGTATCCAACATTTTTAACAGCTTCTAAACATAATTCAAGTGTTTTTTTATTTTCTGGAACAAATTGTAGTGCGGATCCATCTTGTTTAACAGCAACTAAACATAATTCAGGTGTTTTTTTATCTTCTGGAACTTTGTTAAGTATGTATCCAAAATTTTTTACTGCTTCTAAACATATTTCAGGTGTTTTTTTATCTTCTGGAACAAATATTAGTGCGCTGCCCGAATTTCTAACAGCTGCTAAACATAATTCAAGTGTTTTTTTTTCTTTAGGAACAAATTTAAGTGCATTTCCAAATTGTTTAACAGCAACTAAACATATTTCATATGTTTTTTCACCTTCGGGTATATATGTTAGTGCTAGGCCGATATTTCTGACAGCTGATAAACATAGTTCTGGTGTTATTTTATTTAATGGAATATATCTAATCGCGGTTCCATTTTCTCTAACAGCTGCTAAACATATTTCAGGAGTTTTTTTATCTTCAGGAACATATTGAATATCATGTCCGAATTTTTTTACAGCTTCTAAACATATTTCGAGTGTTCTTTCAGCTTCTGGAATATTTTTAAGAATTGACCCACCTATTTGTTCTTTTAAATTTAAATACTTTTCTTTATACTTTAAATACTTTTGCTTAAAATCCATTTATATAATATATATTGAGATTAAAAATAAAATAAAAATTATTATTATACTTGCGGATAAAACTAATGTTTTTTTAATTAAGAATTAATTTTATTTATTGCTAAAAACTATTTTTTTAATATCATATCTAAGTAGCATATAAAAGATATAAAATAAAAATTTGCCAAAGATAGCATAGCCCGAAGGGATATGCTATCAAAAAATAAAGATATGAAATATCTTTATTTTTAATTATTTCTTACAGTCTTTATAAGGAGCACAACTTGATTTCATTGTAAATCCTTTTATAGGCTTTGTTAAACATGTCTTCTTTGAAAATCTTCTTTTTTCTATATTAAATTCTTTCTTATCAGACTTTCTAACACATTTTTTATCATCTTTATTTGCGACACAACAGAGTTTTTTTGATTGTTTCTTAGATGGTTTCTTAGATGTTTTCTTTGATGTTATCTTATTCATATTATATTTAATAAAATAATTTATTATAGATTAAAATATTTATAATTTTATATATTAATGAATACAGAAATATTTAATCAATCTGGAGGCAAGTTTGTTGATGATATAAAAGATAATGATATAAAAAGTGTTGGGATTCTTATTGGCAGGTTCCCACATTTAGTAAATGAGGTATTAAATGATGATTCTAAACAAAAAATAAAACCTTTACATTTAGCTTCTAAAAAAGGTCATATAGAAATAGTAAAACTTTTAATAGATAATGGTGCTGAATTAGAAGCAAGAATGACAGATGGTACTACACCTCTTCATTTAGCAAGTTTACATAATCAATTACCAGTTGTAGAATTATTGCTTGCAAAAGGTGTTAATATAAATGTTGAGAAAGAAAGTGGTCGCACCCCTCTTTATTCTGCCTGTGAAAAGAATAACGTAGAAATTGTTAATGCACTTCTTAAAAAAGGAGCTAATCCAAATATTATTAGACATATTCCTCAAAAATATAATGATAGTCCACTTCGTTTGGCTATTCGTAATTGTAATTTAGATATAATTAAATTATTAATTCAATATGGAGCAACTGAAGTGGACAATCATTATAGTGGATTTATAAATTGTGATGAAAATGTGGGGAAATATTTAATTGATAAATTCAATTTTAGTAAACTATTACTTGACACAAATCTCTATAAAAACATAAATAAGTTTAAAATTGTATTAGAAAATAACCCAAATGTTCATATTCTTGATGATGTGAATAGTAATACAGCCTTACATGTAGCATGTATTAGCAATAATACAGAAGCTGTTCAATTATTACTTGAACGTGATGTTAATGCTAACCTTTCTAATAAGGATGGTAATACACCATTACTAATAGCATGTTCACATGGTAACTTAGATATTGTTAAATTATTACTTAAACGTGCTGTTACTGTTAATCTTTCTAATAAGGTTGGTAGTACACCATTACAAATAGCATGTTTAAAAGGTAATTTAGAGATTGTTAAATTATTACTTGAATCTAAGGCTGATGTAAATGTTCTTGATAAGGATGGTAAATCACCATTACTATTTGCATGTTACTCTGGTAATTTAGAGATTGTTAAATTATTACTTGAATATAAGGCTGATGTAAATGTTTCAAATAAGGATGGTATTACTCCATTAATATATGCATGCTCAAAAGATAATTTAGAGATTGTTAAATTATTACTTGAATATAAGGCTGATGTAAATGTTTCAAATAAGGATGGTATTACTCCATTAATATATGCATGCTCAAAAGATAATTTAAAGATGGTTAAATTATTACTTGAATATAAGGCTGATGTAAATGTTCCAAATAAGGAAGGCATTACTCCATTAATATATGCATGCTCAAAAAATAATTTAGAGATTGTTAAATTATTACTTGAATTTAAAGCTGATGTAAATTTTCAAAATAAGGACAGCATTGCTCCATTACTATTAGCATGTTCAAAAGACAATTTAGAGATTATTAAATTATTACTTGAATTTAAAGCTGATGTAAATGTTAAAAGTAAGGAAGGAAATACACCATTACTAATAGCATGTTCAAAAGATAATTTAGAGATTGTTAAATTATTACTTGAATTTAAAGCTGATGTAAATGTTCGTAATCAATATGGTAGTACTCCATTATTATCAGCATTTTGGGTTGGTAATCCAGAAATAATTATATTATTACTTAAATATAAAGCAGATATAAATGTTCGTGATAATGATGGTTTTACTCCATTATATATAGCAACTTATAAAAAAGAGAGTATTGTATTGATTAAATTATTACTTGAATATGGGGCAAACATAAATGAATGTAGTTTAAATTATAAAAAAACAGTTCCTACTATAATTAATAATTTAGAAATATTCAATCTTCTTATTAATAATCCAAACTTTTTTATTGATCAATTTTCGAAATATGGTGAAAATTTATTGATGAATGCTATTGAAATAGGTAATTTTGATTACATACAAAAACTATTAGATAAAGATATAAATATTAATGCCGTTGATAAAGATGGTGATACTGCTTTACATTATGCGTTAAGAAAAAAGGATGAAACAATTATAGCATTATTGTGTAGTCACCCAAAGATTGTTCCATTTATACCAAATAGATATGGACGAACTGCTATAGATTTATCTAAAGAAACTAAATACGCATTAATTGTAAAAAATTCATCTGGTATTAGTCTTGAAGATGCATTAAGTCAAAAATGGAAAGGTGTTACAAAGGAACATCTTGAATATTTATTTGATTCAATATATTTAGATAAAGCACATTCGGATGATAATATATTTAGATCAAAAAATGATCTTACTCCTTGTCCAGCTTGTTTAATTCCAGTTGAACGTAAAGGCGGTTGTTATCACATACAACATATGTGTCTTGAAGATTTTTCAAAAGATATATATACAGGAGGAATAGTTCCATATTGGAATAATTTATTACGTACAATTCCTGATCATGGTTTTGAAATGCAAACAAAAAATATTTGTCATATGTGTAGTATATGTGGAACTACATATGGTGGTATGACTGATAGACCACCCATGGAATATCCTATTAGATTCAAACCTGGAACTGAAGCAAAAATTATACACGATTATTTTGTTTGTCCATATGGTTTTCAATTAAAGTATTATAGAATTTATAAAATTATACAAAAAATTCAAGAAATACAACCCAGAGATGGAACTGTATCTCCTTTTACATATGCTCAAGCTATGCAACAAATAACATTAGCTGGAGCAAATGTTATATTTAATCAGATACCTGCTGGAGATTTAAATAGAGTTATAACAGACATTAAAACCCGTAAAACATTTTTACCCGTAGATACATCAATGTTTCCAAATATTGATATGAAAGTATTATATCCACCACTTGGAAAAATTAAAAGAATACCAAATATGAGAAAAATGAATGATGTTCTAGATTATGAATTAATGCCACAAATAATTACATATCCTGAACTAAAAAATGCCGATGGCACATCTAAAGATCCAAAAGAATATGCTTCACCACTTGATCCAGTAGATTTCGATACACATGAAAATTTTATTAAATTTAGACATAGAGAATTTACAATTGATAATAGATATCAAATAAAAGAACATCAAAATATATCATTAGAAAGTTTTATGAACAGTTTTAATTCAACTATTTCTCAAATAGATCAAGAAAATTTTGGTAAATGTGTTCTTTTTCCATTTGAAATTCAAGATGGTAAATGTAAATCTTATTTGTATCCTGAAGAATTAGGAATATTAATAAATAAAGGACATATTGATCATGCGACTTATATTAAATATAGAGACTCATTTCATAATAGTGATTTAATACAAATTGAACATTCAGCAGATGCAGAAAAATATTTTATTCCAGATACAGTAGCACGAGCAGGTGGAAGTATAAAGAAATCTAATATATTAGATAATAAATTTAAAGCAAAGTATTTAAAATACAAGCAAAAGTATATTCAGTTAAAAACTGAATTTGCTTTTGCGCATTCCAAATGAAAAGGAACAAGCAAAAGTATAAATTTAATATAATACCAAAATATTATATTTAATATAAAATAAATTATTTCCATTCATTCACAGAATTAACCGGATTCTCAATAGTTTGTATTTTAATCTCTTTTTTTAAACAACATCCAAATATTCTCTTAAAATTAAGTAAAATAATAAATGTTGCTGACGCAAAAACTATTCCAGAAGAAGCACCAACAACAATAACATAAGGTAATTCCATTTCCATGTATATAATATTTTATATTTTAATTAGCTAAAAATAAATTATTAATATTTAACTAGTTTATCTTTAACTAGCTCACTAATCTTTAACTAATTTACTTTAAACTTCTTAACTTCTATCCATGGCGATACATCATTGAAGTGATATATTCCACTACCAGTAATTACATTTGAATTTCCTAATTTATATAATCCCCATAATACACAATCGTAAAATTCATTATTGTCAACGCCGATTGATACAAATGTTAATCTTCTTGACTTACTATCTGATTCAGTATGATTATTAAAGTTATAGGTGCTAATATTAGGAGCTTGAGTTGTCGCTACATAAGGTCTATATATACCAATCAATCCCTTAAATTTTACTTTCTTAACTTTCTTCTTATTTTCTTCTATTATTTCATCTTCTATTTCTACATACATACCAGGCATAAAATCATATTGATTCCACCAACCATATAAATTAAAATCTGCCATACTATCTTGTGTTCCTTCTAAAGGTTTATCGCACACCAATTTATCTCCCTCTCTTTCATAATCACCTCTTCCATACTCTATTTCTAATCCACTATTTATAGCACTTCTATAATGGACCCATTTTCTATATCCACTATTAGCATGATTTAATGTCGCTGTCCAAAATTTCTTTGGAGTTTTTAGTTTATGATAAGCCAAAGCAAATATTAATAAAGCATATGAAAACGCATGACTTTTACAAAATGTAAAATCCTCTAATTGAGTTAGCTGAAATAATAATAATTCTTTTTCCACAAAACTTAATGATATCTCATCAAGTTTTTTCTTAAATTCAGTTTGAATAATGAGACCCTTACGACCTTTCGCAAATCCTCGTCTATAATAATCCGCCTGACTTTCACTACATCCTAATAATTTTTGAATGACTTGAATAGCATCATCATCATATATAATAATATTCTTTAATCCTTCTTTTGGCATATAATTATTGTAAAAATTTCTCATAAACATACCTTTGTTTCCATTTGCTGTTGCTCCCGGTCTAATAATTGCTAAACATAATGCCAATTCTTCAATACATTTTGGCTTAATTAATCTTAGAATCTTTTTCATTGCTGGTGATTCAGCATGGGTTAATCCTACATTCTCTCCTTTTCCTAAATAATCCCATACTTTCATATCAGTCCAATCATATTCATTTAATTTTTTATTTGATAAACATGATATCTGTGATAAACCTCTGTTTGATAATATATCTATCTTAATCATTCCAGCATCTTCTGCTTCATCTTTATTTAATTTAATTTGTGTATGTTTTATATGATCCTTTTTTAGTTTTTTTTCAGGTTGATCCAATTTTAAGTTTTCTGGAACATACTCGTCAAATATAATAATTCCTCCACAATGTAATGAATAATGGCTAAATTTATCTTCTAATCTTACTGCCTCTTTTCTTACCTCTAATCTTTCATCCTTTTCAGGAAATATCTTTCTTAAATCAAAATCTTTTGGAATAAATTTATGATAGCCTGCTCGTCTAATTGCTTCTCTAATTGCTGACTTTGGTTTATAATATAAATGATTACTAATTCTTGCTACTCTCCCAGGATATTTATTATATATTTGTTCATAAATAGATTCTCTTAGGTGTGATGGAAAATCTATGTCAATATCAGGTAAATCATCTCTCTTTTCATGCATAAATCTTGAGAGGGATATTTTAAATTTAACCGGATCCACACTTGTAATACCTAATAAATAACATACTAAACTACTACCAGCACTACCTCTAATAACAGTTGGAGTATTTGGATCAATAATTTTTAATATATCAATTACCTGAAAAAAAACCTTAAAAAATCCTTTCTGTTTTATCAACTGTAATTCATGTATTAATCTCATAAAATATTTCTTTCTTAATGGAACTTTTCTTTCAAAATTATTAATTAGTTCTATTGCTGTTTCATCCAGCAATATGGAATAATCCAAGTCAGCATAATTTGTTTTATATAAATCTAATAAATCATTATAATCTACAGCAAAATCATTTGAATAATTACTGGTTTCGGAAGGGATATCCTTATAAAGTTGTTCCGACATTAACTATATTATTAACATTTATTTATATTCAAATTAAATTTTACGAATAAAATAATATACTTGAAGATACCTAAATATGATGTAGAAATGACATAGAAAAAAATCGCCGAAGATAGCATAGCCCGAAGGGATATGCTATCAAAAAATTAAGATATGAAATATCTTAATTTTTATATCTTATCATAATATTTATATAAATTAAGTTTTATTTTTACTACAGAATAAAGATTTATTTTGTGTAAATGTAGTGGATGTTGGTCTACGGCTTGACCACGGCGCCCTTCTTCTTGTCCCGGCACTCCTTGCAGCGGACGAAGACCGACCAGCCCTTTGCCGCGCACATCGCCTTGTCCGACTCCGTCATGCCGACGGGCTTGGGGCAGTCCTTGCAGATGGGCTCGGACGTGGTGCCGCCGCACGCGCCGCCGCCCCCCTGCTGGACGGGCGCGGACGAGGTGCTGCTGACGCCGTTCTTCTTGCCCCGGCACTCCTTGCAGCGGACGAAGAACGGCCAGCCCTTCGCCGTGCACTGCTTCTTGTCCGACTCCGTCATGTCGACGGGCTTGGGGCAGTCCCTGCAGATGAGCTCGGACGTGGTGCCGCCGCCCTGCTGGACGGGCTCGGTGAAGCAGTCGTGGGGGTCCTCGGCGGCCTTGGCAACCTCGTGCTCGTGCTCCTCGGCGTTGGCGTAGTCGGCCGCGAGATCGGCGGCCTCGTCCGCGGGGTCGGCGGCCTCGTTGCGCTTGAAGCCCGTGTACTCGTCCGTGAATTCGTCCATCTCCTGCTGCCGGCTGACGGCGTCGTCGATGGCGCTCTCGTAGGCCTTGGTGAAGTCGTCGCTCTTGATCACCTCGGGGTCGTTGTTGACCTGGATCATGAGCACCGTCAGGGCCTCCTTCAAGGGCTCGTCCATGACGACGTCGGGCGGAATCGAGCGGAAGCCGATGGACACCAGCAGGATCTGGAAGGCGCTCAGGAAGAAGTCGGTGGGCGAGAAGAGCGGGCGGATGCACGGGATCACGGGGAGCGAGAATTTCGCCGTAAGGTCCGTCGAGAGGTCCGTCGTGAGCTTCGCGTCGGCGATGGAGAGCCCGGAGAGGGCCATGGGTAAGGTCGGGTAGGTCGGAAAGAGGGGGGCGGGGGCGAGGTCGGA
>Ga0214921_10012241_pt1 | contig 10294 bp, 11 predicted proteins | sample LL1505_MetaG_FD_177992 | JGI IMG/M metagenome (GOLD analysis project Ga0214921, IMG submission 177992) | Freshwater microbial communities from Lake Lanier, Atlanta, Georgia, United States - LL-1505 | ecosystem: Environmental > Aquatic > Freshwater > Lake | place: USA: Georgia | collected...
GCATGGTCATCGTTCAGAGCTTGGATGATCATCGCTGATCACGCCAACGCTTCCCGCACCACGTCTGGGTGCTTGCTGGCGATGCGAATCAAGGCCTGGGCCGCTCCCGAAGGCGACCTGCGGCCCTGCTCCCACTCCTGCAGCGTCCTCTTTGAGATGCTCAGAGCCGCCGCAAACTCGGCCTGCGATAGGCCCGTGCCTTGGCGTGCAAGCGCCACCTCGTTCGGCACCACCTCGGTACTCCTCGCGAAGTTGCGGGCCTTCATTTCGCGAACCGACTGCAGCAGTTTCATCCCGAGCGATTCCTCGCCCGTTGCAGCTTCAACCTTCTTGCTCGATGCCATCTTCCAGTTCCTTTCGAATCATGCGCAGGATGTGGCCAGGAATCGTGTCGCGCGCCGACTTCGGGTAGACGAGCAGCATGCAGAGTTCCCCGGCTGCCAGTCGGGTGAAATAGATGACCCGCACGCCGCTGCTCTTTCCGGTGCCGGGCCGCGACCATCGGACCTTCCTGCAGCCGCCGCTGTCCTTGATGACGGCGCCGGCTTCCGGCTCACCCGCTATCCACCCAAAGAACTCGAGCCGCTCCTCGTTTGACCAAAGCTTCGCAGCCTCGGTCACAAATGTGGGTGTTTCGTAGATGGAAAGCACATGAAATTGTACGTCATAGACGTACAGGTTCGCAAGTGGTCTGCTTGAGCCGTACGTCTGTCCAGCATGAGTCTGCCCACCCCTTGTGAGCACAAGGCCCAACGATCGAATCCAACCGCATGGATCTGAGTCACCCTTGCTCCCGCCTCCCGCGGCGCCTTGCCCAAGAAGCGGCCAGCCCCTACAGAGCCCCTACACGGCGACCCAAAAAGAAAAGGGCCGCCACGATGGGCGACCCTAAGTCCTTGATTTTACTGGCTCCCGTTCGTGCGAACCTATCGAACCATGTGCCTGGCTCCTGGGGCTGAATTTCGGCTGCTTTTGGAGGAGGCGCGCGAAATGCGATTGGCGGCCATTAGGATCGCCCGATTTCGTTGTAATTGAGTAGTTCACCTATCTCTTGATAACTGGTGCAGCCTTGTGGTATTGAGGCCTCCCAAGTGAGTCAACGGGCTGAATTTTGTCGCCAACTATCTGATACTGCTGTTTGTGATACTGCTTGCGCCCCATAGAGTCCTTCTCGACGATGAGTCCGTTGTCTTGTATTGCGTAAGAGGGTTTGTGGTACTGGATTCGGCCTAACGAATCAACTTGGTACACCGTGTCTTCCGCACCAATCGCAGGCGTCTGTTGAGACAGTACGAGGGCCATCGCGGTCATGGCGAACAATGAATGCTTTGTGGTAAGTAATCTCATTTTCTGTCTCCTAGTGTTGGCTGGCATTTGATTTTGTATCGAGATATTGATTCAGGCCCTTCTCCATTTCGATCTGCATTCCCTCGGGGCTGATTATTCTAATGTTAGGAATCCAATAGCGAACAATTGGAATAATTTGGTTGGGGTGGGCTATTTTTGTCGAGACAATGAGGTCTCCGTTTTCAAGTTGTAGTTCAATGACCTGATTTGCGATCAGTCTCCTTCTCTTGAAATATTCGGCAATCACGCTTGATATTTTAAGTATGACTTCTTGCTTTTCGGTTCCTATCCATACAGAGTCGTCGTTGTCAAGGAGCTTGTGGGCATCGGCCTTTGGTTTGAAAGCCTCGTTGCTGGCTATCGGCGCCTCAATTAGTTTGAATGAGAATGTTTTTAGTTTTTCACCGTCAATTCCCGCGAGATACCAGACCCCTTTGTTGTTGATTAGGCGATAGGGCTCTACGTCCTCATAAGTCTTTATTTCATTCTGCTTGTGGTATCGAAAGCCGATCTTCGTCTTCTTGATGATCGATTCCTCAAGTATTCGAAAGTCCGACTCCTTTCCCTCAAGATTTTCGTAGTTGTGTCCTTTGACCAAGAAAAATCTTTCTGCTTGAGAGTCAAAGATTTCCCGAAGAAATCCATCCGAGAGGTTGGGAAATAATCCATGTATTCCCGCTAATTGGGCAAAGCGCTCAATATCACGGGTCGAGAGCTTTCCGAGGAAACTTTGCTCGAGTTGGTATTTGCCGTCGATCTTGTTTATCGGCAGATATGAAAATCTCTCGTTCAGATCTCGCTGAATGGTTCTTATATTGACGCCAAACTCTTGCGCTAGATCGACGGGGTCAAGTGTTTCGCCTCGATTGAACTTGATTAAGATTTGAGCCAACCGGACGATCAGTTTGTCGTGAGTTCCAGATCCCATTTTGTTCTAGAAGGTGTCGGTTTCGATACGTTGTTTTTTCCAAGACCGATATTTTCTCCATAAGGCATAGATCGCCAGCGCTCCGAAGACGAGCAGTGAAAAAAATACGATGATTTTGAGGACCTGATTGAGGATCAAGATCCCCCCAAGTTTGACTAATGCGGTGCCGATAAAGACCGCGATGAGAAAGAGCCAGAACATGATGACCTAGACTTGGGTTGCTGTGGTCTAGTCATTCTCCCTACCTCAAACGACAGGTGGTGTCGCGTAGGCGTTGGCTTTGCGATTTTTTTCTTCCGAGGGGGTCACAAAAGTTCGCCGAAGTGCTTCGCGGGGCTCCGTCGGAGGCTTGGCCTTGTTAAAAACTTTTACGGCACACATCGGACTATTCAGTTTGACCTGAGGCGCCTTAGAGCTTGATCATAGACTTGATCCGGCCTAGCCAAGTTGGTGGTGCGGCAACGGGTTTGGTTGAAGATTGAGTCGGGGGAGAGGGAGCCGGTCGCTTGCTCGGAGGTGGGGCGGCTTGTGTGATCCAAAGTGGGTCGCTACCCGTTTGGGCCTCTATCAGCTCCTTGACCTTAGCCTGATAGTCGCAGGAGCGAATGTCGTTTTCATGTAGAAATTTGAGATGCGATTGGAAGCCAGAAAGAATTTCGTCTCGAGCGACTAGCCTTCTCGCAAAGATCAATTCGTTATCCTCACTCTCAAATTTGGGTAGCCGGAAGAATGACGCTTCGGATTCCATCTTTCGTAAGTCATCCAACCACTCCGCTCCCTTCGAAATCTGATGGGCGAAATCAAGCAATTTTGTCAATGAGGTGGTGGGCATTGAGGCCAAAAATCTATGATGAATCAGCCTCTGAGGATCCTTTTTTAGAGCCTTTGATCGACAAAGCTCTCGTGCTAAATTTTGCCATGCGAGTCTATGAGTGGTGAAATCATCCAATGCTACTTGGCCCATTCCTAAATCACTTGTGGCTTGGGCGCGACCTATCATCGCAATTAAGTGGCCGTCGTCTAACGTCTGTAACTCGTTCAACTCATTAAGCTTGGACATTAGTCTGGCGTATTGAGGAATCAATTGACCGAATTCATTCTTGCTCGACACTAAGCTTGCGTGCCGTGTATTGGCGTCGGTCGTCTCAATGGCATGCCTTAGGGTAACAACAGCAGCCTCAAGTTGGATGTACTGCATGGTTTCCCTGAATGGTAGGGTTTTTTTGGAATTTTGCTCAATCGTGTCAAGAGTGGAATTTAGCTCATGAAGCTTCCGTGACAAGAATGCAAAGCCCCCAAGCGAAACCACCAGACTTAGGCCTGACAGAGACGTCGCGTCTGCGGTAGTGTTTAAAAGGGTGCTTAACTGACCCTCAACACGCTTCAATTCCAAACCCATGTTCTGCAACTGATAGGTTTGAAAGGCATCGGAAATCCATCCTAGGGTGGGTCGGGCGCCCACCGCTGTTGCAGGTAGGGTCATGTGTGCAACGATCTGCCCTCTGATATCCCGCACGACCCCACCCTGGAGTGCACAGGCTCCACTAAGGAGGCCCATCAAGGCATTTTCAGGGATTGCCCGTAAAACTGAAATTCCAGCAAGCGTTGTCATTTTTACTACCAATGTAGGCGGTTAGATTTTTCGAATATTGAACGTGTCTGTGCCTCTGCTTTAGAGCGCAGCCGAACCCGAAGTCACGACTGAAAATTTATCACATCCTGTAGAATACTATTTCGGGCTGATACGATCATCATTTCTCAAGTGTTCCCCCTTTAAAGTTGAGGTGTCTTTCAAATGATCTCGGTACCGCTTACCCCAATGGTTTTGAGCCTTAACGCTCTCTATGGAATGGTCAGCGTCGTCGGCGTAGCCGCGAAGTCGCTTTACGGCATGGGCGAGGCTGTCAATAGCTTTATCGATAGGCATATCGCCGAGTTGAAGCAATCGGATAACCTCACGCTCGCAAGCACTGGGCGTGTACTAGAGGCCGCCAAGTTTGGTTTCGGCCTTGGCTACATCAGCGCAATGGCCATCATCGCAGCAGGTCAACTCTTGCTTGGTAATCCATTAGCTGCGGCTGGTGCTGTTGCTAGCGGACTAACGTTGACTAACCCTGTTGCCATGACCTGTGCGGCAGTTGGTGCAATTTATTACGGTTGGGGTGCGCTGTCGGACGCTGAGCGTGCGTCGATTTTGGACCGGTTGGCGATCGGTCTCGAGATTGGGGTCGAACTTCTGAAATCGTTGATTGATTTTGTCGTGCGTAAGGTCAAGGAGGGCTTCAGCTCCAAGCAACTTGCGGAGTTCAAAGCTTTCATCAAGACTCAGGCGGCTCAGTTTGGGTCGAGTTTGTACGACGTCACGCATGCCGTCGGAGACTTGGTGAGAGGCACGGTTGAATCTGCCGGTAACTTAGCCGGGCAGGTGGTCGACCTGGCCACTTCGGCGGCAAAGAAGGGTGCTGATCTCGCCAGTGATGTCGCGGGTACCGTCTCCAACACCGCCTCCGAGGTGGCGTCGACATTGGTTGAAAAGGGGCGTGAAGCGCCAAGAGCGTTTAGCCAGTTCGTAAGTTCGGGCCCACTCGAAGGTCGTGATTCGGAGTTGATTGACGCCTATATGCGTTTGTCGAGCGGGGTTTGGTGTGATGTGTGTCGACGTGAGGTTTCTATGACCACCGTTAGCGGTCGGATGCACAATGCCAGCCTCATCCTTTCGGGACAGTGCAGCGAATGTCTCGAGCGCGTGACGAAGGTGGTCGCAAGGCAGTAAGTAACCCTGGATCCTCGGTTTATTTAACCTGTTTCCACCAGACGATCACAAACCAGAGGCTGGGCGATTGAAGAACGATGCCCACTTTCGATCATTGGGTTATCAGTGCAGGCTCTGGCCTGAAAACTCGAACTCCGGAGGCTCTAATCCGGCGGGCTGATCCAGCATCAGGAGATCCTGCGCAAACTTCAGGACAATCGCCCGGTGCTCGGGCCCAAGCTGTTGTGCCAGGTCGATAAGGCGCCTGTCATCCGCCTCGAGGTTCTGATCGATTTTTATTGTAGGCATGGGGTTGCCCGAGACTTCAGGCAGTTGGTAGTTGCCCAATTTGCCCCAGCGGTTGGACTTTGTAACTACCCTGGCTTGAGAAATGTCCAATCGCCGAGGTGGATCCTTGACCAATCTTCGATCGTCACAAGCTTGGGAGGAAAGATTCCCTATCCGGGGGCACGGATGCGCTCCGCCCAACCGACCCGATGCAGAACCTGAGCACGCAACAAAAAAGCCCCGAGGCCTAAGACCTGGGGGCTTCTGTGCGAGATTTTCTCTGGCTCCTCGAGTTGGGCTCGAACCAACGACCTACGGATTAACAGTCCGGTGCTCTACCGACTGAGCTATCGAGGAACAGCCGATAATGCTATCAGAAAATCTGAGCGTGGTTTGCTGGCATGATTGAGCGATGAAAGACACTGTTCAGTTCGCTGAAACCTCGCTCCTTCGAGTTGCCTACGAGGAGTGGAATCCGCAAGGGAAGTCATCGGTCCTCCTAGTACATGGGTGGCCGGACAGCCCGCGCACTTGGGACGCGATTGCGCCGCGGCTCGCGGATTCGGGGTACCGCGTCATCGTCCCGGCCTTGCGGGGATACTCGCCCACTACGTTTTTACGATCCGATACGCCCCGAACCGGTCAATTGGCCTCGCTTGGGCGAGATTTGATTGAGTTCATTCAGGCGCTCGGCCTGAGTCATCCCGCGTTGGTTGGTCACGACTGGGGCGCGCGTGCAGTGGCGAATGCCTGCGGTCTGGCGCCAGGTATTGCGAGTCACTTGGTGATGATGTCAGTGGGTTACGGTACCAACGTGCCGGATCAGGCGTTGTCACTCGAGCAGGCCCGGCGCTATTGGTATCACTGGCTGATGGCGACGCCTCGCGGGGAGGCGATTGTGCGGAATGACCGGCGGAATTTCTCGCGGATGATGTGGGATTTGTGGGCCCCGGCCGGTTGGTATGACCCCGAAGAATTCGAGCGGACGGCGGACGCTTTTGAGAACGACGACTGGGCCGATATCGTTTTGCACTCCTATCAGCATCGGTGGGGGCATGCGGCGGGCGATCCGGCTTACGCCGAGGATGAACGCGCTCTGAATCCAGCGCCCGTGCTGTCAGTGCCCACGCTGATGTTGCATGGCGAAGTCGACGGAGTCACCTTGTTGGCGTCGTCCGCTAACAAGGAGGCGTTTTTCGCGGGACCTTATGCGCGGCACTTGTTGCCGGGGGTTGGGCATTTCCCGCAAAGGGAAGCACCCGAGCGCGTCGCGGATGAAATTCTGGCATTCCTCCGCGCGCACTAACTGATCAGCCGCCTCGATCCTTAGCCGCTCAGAGAACCTTCGCGACGGCGTCGACGACGTAGTCAATATTGCGGTCGTTGAGTGCGGCAACGCAGATTCGCCCGGTGGCGAGCGCGTAGATCCCGAATTCGTCACGCAGCCGGTCCACCTGAGCGCTTGTCAGCCCTGAATAGCTGAACATTCCGCGTTGCGCGGCGATGAACGAAAAGTCGTGTTCCGGGGCGTGGGCTGCAAGTTTGGCCACGAACTGCTCGCGCATCGAGCGGATTCGGTTACGCATCTGACCGAGCTCTGCTTCCCACTGCTGACGCAGTGCGGGAGTGGTTAGGATCGCGGCGACGATCGCGCTCCCGTGGGTTGGGGGGCTCGAGTAGTTGGTGCGGATGACACGCTTGAGTTGGCTCGCGAGGCGGGTTGATTCGTCCTTGTCCGCGCAGACAACCGAGAGGGCGCCCACGCGCTCGCCATACAGCGAGAAGGATTTCGAAAACGAACTCGCGACCAGGAAGTCGAGGCCGCTCTCGGCAAAGAGTCGAACGGCCAAGCCATCTTCTTCAATGCCTGCGGCAAATCCCTGGTAAGCGATGTCCAGAAATGGAACCAGATCTGCGCCCTTGCAGAGGGCGACGACTTCAGCCCATTGCGAGGGCGTGAGATCCGAGCCGGTTGGGTTGTGGCAACAAGCGTGCAAGACAACGATCGAGCGGGGGGGTAGGGCGCCCAGACAAGCTTTCATCGCGTCGAAATCAACACCATCCGTTTCGTCATCGTGGTACGGGTAGAGGTTGACCGTAAAACCTGCTGTTTCGAACAGTGCGCGATGGTTTTCCCAGCTCGGGTTGCTGATCCAAACGGCGGCGCCGGGAACGAAACGCTTCAGCAGGTCGGCGCCAATGCGCAGGGCTCCGGTACCTCCCAACGCTTGGGCGGTACACACGCGCCCCTCGAAAATGAGTGCCGAATCAACGCCAAACAACAAGGACTGAACGGCTCGATCGTATGCGGCCAGGCCATCGATTGGGAGGTATCCACGGGCTGGCATCTGCTCGACCCGAATCCGCTCTGCCTCGCGCACGGCTGCGAGCAATGGAAGTTTTCCGGATTCATCGGTGTAAACGCCAACCCCGAGGTTGACTTTGGTGGGGCGGGCGTCTGCCTGAAAGGCCTCGGTGAGCCCGAGGATGGGGTCGCGGGGGGCGAGTGGAATTTCGGCAAACGGGGTTCGCATGGCTCTGATCAAGGGAGAGGAAGGAATTCAAAAGAAAGCATCAAATGCTGCGCACTTCGCTATGGCTTTTTTCGAGCGCCAGAGCGATAATTGAACGTTCAGCGTGCTTTTTACCGGACCTTCCAGTCTAACACGGGCTTTTGGACCCATTTGGACGAAGGGCAAGGCCGGTTTAAGGCAGCGGGTGACCTATCCGCACTTTTTCAATAACCAAGTCTTCGTCTCGATGCTCACCTTTCCGGGCAGTCCGTTTCGTCTTCATCAGCCGTTCCCGCCCGCCGGAGATCAGCCGGCGGCGATCGCTCGTCTGGTGGAAGGCATTAGCGATGGCCTGGCGTTCCAGACGCTCTTGGGCGTCACGGGGTCTGGCAAAACCTTCACGATGGCAAATGTCATCGCACAGTGTGGCCGGCCCGCTCTGATCCTTGCCCCCAATAAGACGCTCGCGGCTCAACTCTACTCAGAGATGCGCGAGTTCTTTCCCGAAAACGCGGTCGAGTACTTCGTTTCTTATTACGACTATTACCAGCCTGAGGCCTACGTTCCGCAGCGCGATCTCTTTATTGAGAAAGATTCCTCGATCAATGAGCATATCGAGCAGATGAGGTTGTCGGCGACTAAGAGCTTGCTGGAGCGCCGCGATACAATCATCGTCGGCACGGTGAGCTGTATTTACGGGATCGGGAATCCATCCGACTACCACGCGATGGTCGCTAGCCTGCGGGTTCGCGACCCGATGTCCCAGCGCGACCTGTTGCGCCGTCTCGTTTCGATGCAATACAAGCGCAACGACACCGATTTTGGGCGCGGGACGTTTCGGGTCCGCGGCGATACGATTGACGTGTTCCCGGCGGAGCATGCCGAATTGGCGGTTCGAATCGAACTTGCCGATGACGAGATCGCGACCCTATCGCTGTTCGACCCGCTGACCGGCCGGATGCGGCAGAAGATTCCGCGATTCACCCTATATCCCGGTAGCCATTACGTGACACCGCGCGAAACTGTGATGCGGGCGATCGATGCGATCAAGGCGGAGCTCGTCGAGCGGGTGCGGCATTTCAATGATCAAGGCAAGTTCGTCGAGGCGCAGCGCATCGAGCAGCGCACCCGGTTTGATCTGGAAATGCTCCAGGAGCTCGGCTTCTGCAAGGGCATTGAGAACTACAGCCGCCATTTGTCAGGGGCCGCACCGGGCGATCCGCCACCCACGTTGGTGGATTACCTGCCGGCCGATGCGCTCATGATCATTGACGAGAGTCACGTCACGGTTGGGCAGCTCGGTGGGATGTATCGCGGGGACCGCTCACGCAAAGAAACGCTCGTTGATTTTGGATTTCGGCTGCCTTCCGCGATGGACAACCGTCCGCTCCAGTTCCATGAATTTGAAGAGCGTATGCGGCAGATGACGTTCGTCTCGGCCACACCGGCTGCCTACGAATTACAGCGCACTGAAGGGACGATCGTTGAACAGGTCGTGCGGCCCACCGGTTTGGTCGATCCGATCATCGAGGTTCGCCCAGCAAGCACTCAGGTTGACGATTTGTTGTCAGAAATTACGGCACGCGTTGCAACTGGCGCCCGCGTGTTGGTGACGACGCTGACCAAGAGGATGTCCGAAGATCTGACGGATTTTTTGTCGGATCACGGCGTCAAGGTGCGTTACCTCCACTCGGATATTGATACGGTCGAACGGGTCGAAATTCTGCGGGATCTGCGACTTGGAACCTTCGATGTCTTGGTTGGCATTAATTTGCTGCGCGAGGGCCTTGATCTGCCCGAGGTCTCGTTGGTCGCGATTTTGGATGCTGACAAAGAAGGTTTTTTGCGCAGCGAGCGTAGTTTGATCCAGACAATTGGCCGTGCGGCGCGCAATCTCGAAGGCAAGGCCATCTTGTATGCCGATCGCATTACCGAGTCCATGCGCAAGGCGATTGGTGAAACCGAACGCCGACGGGCCCGACAAATTGCGTTTAATGCCGCCAATGGGATTACGCCCCGAGGGGTCGTTAAGCAAATTCGCGATCTCATCGACGGGGTTTACGACGCTGGCGCCGCTCAGGTCGAACTCAAGGCCGCAGAAGAAGCCGCGCGATACGAAGCGATGGGCGAGCGCGAGGTTTCGCGAGAAATCCGTAAGCTCGAAAAACAGATGCTGGAGTACGCGCGCAATCTTGAGTTCGAGTCGGCCGCGAAAGTTCGTGACCAGTTGGCACGACTTAAGCAACAAACCTTTGGAGCCAGCGGTGCAAGCGCCTCGGTGGTTCCATTCCCGGCCGAGCGAGCGGCCTGAAATGCCCGCCGCAACGCCGATTTTTCATTTCATTCACATTTTGTTTCAATTTTCATCCCCGTGAAACCAACACGCGACCGAGCTGAAATGGCCAAGAAAGAACCCACCACCCTCGCCATGACCACACGCGTTCTGTTTGTCTGTATGGGCAACAT
>Ga0214921_10012242_pt1 | contig 10293 bp, 11 predicted proteins | sample LL1505_MetaG_FD_177992 | JGI IMG/M metagenome (GOLD analysis project Ga0214921, IMG submission 177992) | Freshwater microbial communities from Lake Lanier, Atlanta, Georgia, United States - LL-1505 | ecosystem: Environmental > Aquatic > Freshwater > Lake | place: USA: Georgia | collected...
CCATGGCGATGTCACGCTCTTTAGGTTGCATGTCATTGACAACCTTGTTGCCAATCGAGATAGAACCATCCGAAATTTCTTCAAGACCTGCAATCATGCGCAGCAGAGTGGACTTGCCACACCCGGATGGACCCACCAATACACAAAACTCGCCATCAGCAATATCAAAACTGACACCTTTGATGATGTGGGTCTTACCAAAATATTTTTGTATAGACTGAATTTTTACTGAAGCCATAGGAGGTGTACTTTGAAAAATTTGAAAAAAGGCATTTCATTTTTTTTGAAATAGCAATAGGTTGTCAGAGAGCACAAAGGAGCCACTTTTGCCGTGCAGGAATTCGAAATCGACCCATTTGCTTGCAAAACGTAGACCACATAGAACTTCTATTAGCTAAAAATGAACCCGGTTTGGGGCTTTCAAAGAGAGACGGCGTTTGGCCAATCCTTCAAGGCACACTTTGCCCACATCAACCATACCGAAATAGCTTTTTTGAGCCGTAGTTTTAAGGCATCTTAAAAAACACTTTTTAAAGTGTTTTTTACTTTTTAAAGCCAAATATTTGTAGCATTGATGGCTTTTGGTTGACTTTTTAACATCAAATTCAACCATGAACTTTTGCGAACTTATTTTGGCAGTAATGGTGCAACTAGTTTTGCGATATTAGTTACAGTTTCTTGTGGAGTTTTGCTCGCTGTGATAAGCATGGATTCCACCTCATCGCGAAAAATATCTTCAACTTTGGAAGAGTTTTCCCAACCTGGTAGGGGAGGACGGGCAAACCTCAAGGCTGCGGCTTCTGCCTCCGCATACGGAATAGAATCACGGTACTTTTTATCAGTAAGAGTTGAACGTCTTACAGGGCCATTACCATTTAAACCAGCTTTAAGGGATGCATCAGGAGTAGATGCGTACCTTATAAAATCCCAAGAAGTGGCTTTATTTTTTGCATTTTTAGGGATTGCTAGAACCCAAAATTCTGATTTAACAGGTGCAAAACCATATTTTGCTTTTAGTTCATCGCTTACCGGAAGAGCTGCTGCAACAATCTGCCCAGGAAAACGTGATGAATCAGGATTATTTAATTGAGTAAATCGACTAATAGGAGTTATCGCCATTGCAGCACGCCCTTGCTGCATAAAACTTATAACATTTTCAGTTTGAAACTTAACAAACTCACGCGGAAAGACGCCGGAATTATAAAATTCCTTCAAAAGTGTAAGTCCCTTTATCATTCCTGGCTCTGCAACCTTTAACTTCATATCTAGAGATATTAAATCACCATCGTACATGCGACTTAAATCAATCATTTGAGAAATTCCGGGACCATCCGTTACCAAACCATATACCTTAGAACCATCTGGACGTGTGAAAGTTAGCTTTTTCGCATATTCAATAAATTCATTTACTGTTTTTGGCGGACCGGAGAGACCACGCTCTGCCAATAGTGCTTTATTAAAAAGTAGACCTGAGGTTGCCTGCCTGAAAGGAATACCATAAAGTTTTCCATTAAAAGTAAAAGTATCAAGCATCCCTTTCGGAAAGTCATCCATGTTTTCAACTGGAAACTTCGACAATAAGTCATCCAGCGGTTCAAAAAGAGTTGCTACTTTAGGACTAATATAACGATTAGCAAGAAAAGCAACATCAAAAGCACCTGAATCTAAACTTGCTTCTTTGAAAATTCGATCATGAATCTCGGGTACACCAAGAGTTAACCACTCTACTTTTGTTTTGCTTTTAGCAACCCACTCTGCTACAACATCGCTTCGTTTTTCATTAACTAATGCAGATCGGTGAGCAGCATGCCCAATCACCATAATTTTTACGGGCGATTGGGCGAACGCTGATGCACCCAATGAACCCTGTAATAAAGCAACAGCGCTAGTAATTAAATTAAACTTCAAAAATTGTCTTTTTTCCATTTTATTCACCTTAAAAAATTAAGTTAAAAAATAAAAAACTATCCCATATAAAGGCCACCATTTACATCAAGACAAATGCCAGTAATATAAGAAGCACTGTCTGAAGCCAAGTAGGTAACTGCTGATGCTACCTCTTCAGCTCGACCAGTTCTTTGCATAGGAATTTCTGCTAATGCCGAAGCTCTAACTTGAACCGGAGCGTTGTCGTGCTTGACGCCCCAATCAATCCAACCTGGACAAACGGCATTAACAGTCACCCCATATGGGCCACATTCGCGCGCTAAACCACGTACATAACCAATCAATCCAGCTTTAGCACCAGCATATGTCGGTGATGCAGATTGAAAGGCTTTTCCAGAACGCCCGGTAGATGAACTGATAGCGATAACTCGACCAAATTTTCTTTCTTTCATTCCTGGAACGGTAGATCGCGCCAGTCCCATAAAATGGCGAACAACCGTGTCAAAGACTCGCGCATATTCTTCATTAGAAGTCTCTCCTATCAAAGCACGAGTACCTACACCAGCATTCGCTACAATAATGTCAATCTCACCAAATTTAGATTGTGATTTTTTCACCATATCATCGATTTGACTAGTAACTAGGACATCACAAGTCACTGCTAAAGCATGCCCTCCCTGCTGAATTACAAAATTCGCTGTTTCCGAAGCGGCTTTTTCATCGCGATTTGCAATTACTACATTCGCACCGGCCTTAGCCAGATGCAAAACAATTTCACGACCGATTCCGCGACCTCCACCTGTAACTATGGCAGTACGCCCTGATAAATTAATTGTATACATTGAATATTTAAAATTAATATGGGTTGTTGACAAATAGATAGATATAATCGGAAAGTATTTTTTACTTTTTATATTTACTATTATTGCTGCATTTGTTAATTAAAAGTATTTATAGGGCAAATCTTTCTTTGAGCATTATTAAAGAAATAAATATTTTTATGACAGAAAGTTTTTAAATTTTCGCCAAAAATTAAATACTTGCTTAAAATAACTTGATGTCTTGGTAGGTTGAATAAATCAGGACTTTAAAGACAACGTAGCAACAACTTTATATTCACTTCCGTTAGGAATATTTACTTCCAAACGAAGCCAACCACCAAAATTAGTAACTTTTGTAAAACAGACGCTATCTGGAACATTAGGTAGTACAAACTGGGATCCTTCATTTACCCAATGCATACCATCGGGAGAAATTTGAACATGCGCCAATGCTTCTCCTTTTTGTTTTTTGGATTCAGGCATCAAATGTATAAAAAAAATAGCTTCACTTGACCAGGCAACTTCATAAGGTTCTGTGTGAACTTTACCGGACCAAAGATCACCTCTTGAAATAACAGCTGTATACGCATTTCGTAAATTAGTCATTTCAAAAATCTCCTGACAATAGTACGCTATCTAAATAAAAAAATGTTCTTTTAGACGTGTCACTTTCGCAAAAAAATGCAAGATTAAGCATGCAATCCAAATTAGGCATTGCTGGCATTTTGATAGACTCAATGCCAGTCGGCTCAAAAATAGCATCATTGCATTGGAAACCAAGCCAGCACATTTTTTCTAAATCGAAATCAAATCTCAAGTAATGCCAGTTGATCTTAGTGGGAATTTCGTTGTAACAAAGATTTTGATGAGCACCAGGTATATCCTCCCAATCCTGCGGGCTGAGATGATCATGGGTCACAACTTCATTACTACCAATTGATCTAAAAGGTGCACTTTTTTGTTTAAATTGCCATTGATGCTTTCGCTCGCCATTCAAGGTATTTAAGTAGCGCAAATGCGGCATGACCCGTTGCTGCCGATCTTGCAAATCAAACAATACTCCAAACGCACGTACATCTTTATCTGATAATTTCAATTCGTTAGCTTCAGGCTTGCAGGCAAAATAAGTTTCGATTCTTATCCGAGAAGCCTTCCGAAATGTTACCCGCTTAATAGCTGTATTACGTTCACCGGCAACAGGGCGCGTAGCAATTTTTAATGCATAAGTACCGTCAAAAGATCCATGGGTTCCACTGTCCCAGTGAGTAATTTGGCTAAGCATAGGTTGAGTATGCCGAGCATATGAAGTTGTCATGGTGTCAATTGAGTCCTGGTAATTACCAACTAAGCATGTCCATCCATTCATTCCCTTATCAAAATCATCAAAATAGATAACACGTTCGAGTGGATCAAATCGCGACAAACGAGGATCACCATGAACGGAGTGCGCATTGGTTCGCATGAAACTATCCTTTTGATTAATAATTTAGTGAAGATTAAAATTCATCAAATCACCCTTTTACAGAGCCGGCAGTGAGGCCTGCGATTAGGTACTTTTGCATGATCCAAACAAATAAAAGTATTGGCATTAACTGGAGTGTGGCCGCAGCAAATAAGATGCCCCAATCAACACCATCTATGGCACCAACCATCTCCGAAATGACTAACGGTGTAGTTTTAGCCTGCACTGTTGTAAAAATAAATGCAAAAGTAAAATCATTCCATGCAAAAACCATGATGAAAACAGCAGTAGAGATCAAACCAGCAAATGAAAGTGGCAGAATAATTCGTACTAAAGTTTGAAATAAATTCGCCCCATCCACGGTGGCTGACTCTTCCAATTCTTTTGGCAACTGATCAATGAAGGCCTTCATAATCCATACAGCAAGACTGATAAAAAACGAGCAGTACAATACAATCAATACAAACTTGGTGTCATTTAGCCGAAGCCAATTTACAGCGGGAAACAATGGCAATGTAAGTACGATGGGTGGCAAAAGCCGAACCATTATCATGAAAAAAGCACTTGCAGTTAGGGCTTTACTTGATCTTCGTGAATACGCATAACCAGCTAAAAATGAAACAATCAAAGTTAAAGCTGTTGAAAAAATAACTACCCATAAACTATTAAACATATTATTAAAAAAATCAGGCCATCGCTTCCAAAGATTTAAATAGTTTTGATTGGTGAATGCGAAATTCCAGGAAGAGTCAGTGGAAAAAATATCGCGGGCGGGTCGGAATGACATGGAAATAATCAATGCCAGAGGATAAATAGACCAAATCAAAACTAAACCTAAAGCAGACAAGCGAAGAGTAGTCAATGCTCTTTTTTTAAATGCACGATTGTTCATATTGAATTTATTCTGCTTCGTTGCGAAACATTTTTTTATACATAAGGTGTATGTACCATGAACCCATCAACAACGATGCTAAAAGCATCAGCCAACCAGTGGCCGCAGCCACACCAAAATCAGCATATCGAAATGCCTGTTTATATAAATAAACGGCCAAAACTTCAGTTGTGCGTGCAGGCCCTCCGCCAGTTAATAACCAGACCTCAGAAAAAATCCGGAAGGCGAAAATATATCTAAAAACTAAAGCTACCAGCATCGCAGGTATTAATAGTGGAATTGTTATTCGAGTAAACTGCTTCCAAGCATTGGCGCCATCTACTTGAGCTGCCTCATAATAGTCTCGAGGAATTCCTAATAAAGCCGTGTACAGTAAAATAAATGTAAATGGCAAGTGATGCCAAATTGACAGTATCACAACCAAAAATAGTCCGTGACTAGGCTCAACCGACCAATCAAGAGGAGGCAAGCCCAAATTTGCCAACGCTTTAGTAATTGGACCGCCATAGGGATCCATCATGAATTTCCATATGACAACCGAAACAACTTCTGTAATTGCGTAGGGCGCTAGTACAATTGCAATCATCCATTTTCTAAATGGAATCCATCCCGAGAACAATACTGCAACTCCCATTGCCATAATGAATTCTAAAAAAACAATTGAATTAACTACAATTGCCGTGTTAAACAATGCTTTCCAAAAATATGGGTCTTTAAGAACGGTATAATAATTATTAAGGCCCACCCACTCTGGCGATTGGCCATATGTTGATTTGGTAAAACTTAACCAAAATACATATATAGCTGGCACAAATAAAACCAGAACCAGCATCGCCAATGCAGGACTAACCATAAACCAATAATTCCGATTTGACTTCATTTGTCTACCCGATACTTACTCACTGATTTCCAATTGATCTCTATGCCTAGTCCTGGCAATTTGGGGATTGGCATTTGACCATTCACCAACAAAGATGGAGAGCCAATTGGTGACAGCGTCAAATCATCACGCAACGGGTTATTTATAAACATGCATTCATACGTAATGAAAGCAGGCATAGCAGATGCTAATTGGAGACTGGCTGCGACACATACCGCACCTGACCAACCAACGTGCGGCGCATAGCCAACATGAAAGGCATGAGCAAGTATGGCAATATCTCGAGTTTCACTGATACCACCTGAGCGTGCGACATCCGGCTGAATTAATCCTACGGCACGTTTTTCTATGAGCTCTCTTGCGTGAGCGACTGTGAAATCACTTTCTCCACCAGCCAACATAATCGGGACTTTGGCCCTGAGCAAGCTATACCCTTCTACATCTTCAGGCGCAATTGGCTCCTCGAAAAACCAATAATTTAGGCGATCCAAGGCTGCGCCAATTTTTATTGCATCGTCAAGGCTGTATGCCCAGTTGGCATCTACGCCCAGAACTATTTCAGAGCCAACAGCTTCACGAACTGCCCCAGCAGCTTCAATTGCACGGCCCAACGGCTGGCCTAATTTGACTTTAATAGTTTTAAAACCCATTGCCTTAACTGAAAGTGCCTGTTGGACCATTACGTCGATAGGAGCCCAATTGAGGGATGAGGCATAGCAGTCAACAAGATCACGACCCATTCCACCCAACAATCGATTTATGGGTTGATTAGTCCCCTTGCCAACCAAGTCCCAAAGAGCGATATCAATACCCGCAATGCATTCAATCAAAATACCACCGGCGCGACCAGACAACGAAGATCGCATTAATTTCCAAAGTCGACGAATTTCAAACGCCGACTGCCCCATGATTTTGGGCGCCAGTACATTATGAATAAATTCAGCATATGCCACTGGGCCAAAACGCCCAAGACACTCTCCATAGCCAAGTAGTCCCTCAGAAGTTTCTATTTCAACCAGAACCATAGAGACTGCACCGAAATCACCTTGTGAGGTGCGCGTACCTTCTTGAATGCGAGCCGTCAGAGGAATAGCTGTTATCCGTTTAATTATTAAATCGGTCAAGTTGTCATCCAAGGTTTGATTTGACCTGCATTTGCAAAAATTCCTGGAATCCCACCAGTATGAATAAATACAACGGGTTGATTTGAAGACGCTGCAGACCGACTTTCTTGTTCAAGCAACCCTGCAAAAGCTTTGCCAGAGTAAACTGGGTCTAACAATAATCCTTCTGCGCGCCCTGCCAATTCCATAGCATGAACGCCTTCTTTCGAAGGAATACCGTATGCCGGGCCACGAAAGGTATCAATGAAATCAAAATCATCCGGCTTTAAAGTTGTCTGTAAACTCAATATCTCGGCTGCCTGACTAGCCCGCTCCACAATCAACGGGACCATCCGTTCTCGCGATTGTTGGACCGAAATACCCACCACTCGAGTTGCGAGACCCAAGGTCTTAAATGCCAATGCCAAACCAGCAACGGTCAGACCTGATCCAGCCGCTGTGTAAACCGCTCGGGGCTCAAGGCCCTGCTTCTTGAACTGCTCAGCCATTTCCTCGCCCAAGTCCACCATTGCTGCCGCGCCCAATGCACCGGTTTTACCTGGCATGTGCAGGGTCTCTGTCCTCAGCCCCTGAGATTCAAAATCTTGGTGAAAAGCCTCAAGCCAGCCTGGAATCCTTGAGTCATAAGGGTCTTTGGTGTCAATGAAGCGGATCTCAGCTCCGAATAAAACGTCCAATAGGTAGTTTCCTTGGATCGGCTCATCTGCCTGACCACGAAGCAGTAAGCCCAAACGTATTCCTAATTGCGCACAAGCTCCAGCACAGGCCCGGCAAAAATTAGATTGAGCCGCCGCCGTGGTCACGATGGCCTGGGCTCCGCGCGCCAGCGCATCTCCAATCAAAAACTCGAGCTGCCTTGTCTTATTTCCGCCCAAAGGGAGTCCATTAAGATCCTCTCTCTTGACCCAGAGGGCAGACGAGCAGGCTGCCTGGCTCAGCCTGGCCTTGTACTCAAGGGGTGTCGGCCCATAGGCCAGTGCTACGCGCTGTAACGAGTCTGTCAGACGTCGCGACATAATTAGGGCAACAGTGGTTTGACTCGACGTTCAACCTCTTGCATCGCCAGTGCTACGGGCTTTCTACCTAAAACAGCGGCCTGTAACTCCTCAACAAAAATGTCTCCGGCTTTCGCCGCGTTGTCAAAGGCCGGGAGTGGTATCCGGGCAACCTTAAGAGTGGCCACTTCGGCAGCCGAGTAGGACAGCATAGAGGTAAAACGTGTATCGGAATAGGCACTGCGACGCACCGGACCATTGCCGTTGATTGCCGCTTTGATAGTGTTCTCCTTGCTGGACAACTCTTTGATCAGACTCCAAGCGTAGGCTTTATTTGCGGCGTTTTTAGGCATGCACATCGACCAGAACTCAGTTTTAGCGGGTGCTGATTCGGCGTACTTGCTTTGAAGTTCCCTGGAGGCAGGCAATGCCATTACTTTGATATCGCCAGGGTGCTTCGATTTTTCCTTGTCGTTGTAGAACTGGGTTCGCCCGAATGATGTGATAGTCATGGCAACTCTGCCGGCTTGCATCCAACTGTTGACTTCTTCGTCCTTGATGGAGGTCCAGTTGCGCGGGATTACCCCCGACGAATAGAAGTCACGCATCGTCTGCACGGCGCGCAGCATAGGTGGCTGGTTGACGCCGAGCTTGAAGTCGCCAGTGATGAAGTCGCCGTCGTAGGCTCGTGCTATGTCGATCATATTCGCATAGCCTTCGCCATTGATCAGAAAGCCGAAAACTTGGGATCCATCAGGGCGGGTGAAAGTCAGCTTCTTCGCAGCCTCAATCACGTCCTCAAAGGTTTTCGGGATCGGAACACCGCGCTCTTTGAAGATCGCTTCGTTGTAATGGAAACCAGTCGTAGCATGTCGGTGCGGAACAGCATAGTGTTTGCCTCCAAACCGCATGGAATTGACCAAACCAGGGAATAGGTCAGCAGAGTCTTCCAATGGATTCGATTGCATCCAGGTGTCCAGCGGCTCAAACAAATTGGCGACGACCGGTGTGGCGCGCGTGTTTACGATAAAAGCAAGGTCAATTGAGGTTGATCCCAGGCTGGCTTCACGAAACATACGCTCGTGCAGCGGCCCTGTATCTAAGGTCACCCACTCAATGCCAATGCCGTTTTTCTTTGACCATTCGGCAGTCAGGTCGCCAGCCTTACCCTGACTGATCACTGACATATGCACCCGGTGCGACAGGATGGTCAACTTCGCTGGCTTACTCTGCGCGCTTGAATTGATGCCGCCGAATGCTATCGGCAGCATTGCACCTGATTTCAATAAATGACGTCGACTGAACATAAAAATCTCCAAAACAGCAAAGCGTCTGTTAGAAAACTAATAGATAGAATTAACATCTTAAGACCAAAAATTTTATTGCATTTACTTTATTTTTAGCGGGTGTAAACCCTACCTAGAATGCGCATCATCTGGGACATATTGGCCTACACCTGCACTTGACCAGGGAGAACTATTTAGAGGCGGCCTATCCGCTGGGATTGCCTGATAGCTGGAGTCTAGCGGACGAGGCATCGCTTCCCCATGAAATTCGCAGGATCATCATCTGACAGCCGGCCCCCAACTGTTGGGGTTTGTGGGAGAGTCCCGTCGGCAGCAAAAGAGTCATCACTTCTTTAGGAGACCCACATGTACAAGAAAATATTATTGGCTTATGACGGCTCAGATGCTGGGCAACAAGCGTTGCTAGATTGCAAGGAAATTGCGCAGATGGAGCAAAGCGAGCTTCATCTCTTGGCTGTGATCTCATTTTCCTTTAATGGGGCCATGGGTGTGGACATCCCCATAAAGGAAGTTGAAGAACTTGATCACGCTCGGCTCAGCGCGGTGTTGGAACTGGGCATCAAGAAATTAAACGACATGGGTGTCAAGGCCACAGGCACCATCAGACGGGGTGGCCCCGTGGATGAGATCGTGAAGTATGTCCGAGAGCAAAGTATTGAATTGGTGGTTGTGGGTCACAAACACAAAGACAGGTGGCTTGAGAGGTGGTGGGGTGGTTCTTTATCAAAGGCCCTGATAGAAGAGTCACCCTGCAGCGTGTTGGTGGTCATCACCTGTTGACGCCGCACCCCCAACTGGTCTGTCCGTCTTCAAATGGTTTGAGACAGATGGGCTAATTTCTTATAGGAGAGATTGGCTCAATGGTTTTAAAGTTTAAACGGTTTCAAGTTGATGTTGTAGCCTTCTGCTTTGGATTGTTTGCTCT
>Ga0214921_10012243_pt1 | contig 10293 bp, 6 predicted proteins | sample LL1505_MetaG_FD_177992 | JGI IMG/M metagenome (GOLD analysis project Ga0214921, IMG submission 177992) | Freshwater microbial communities from Lake Lanier, Atlanta, Georgia, United States - LL-1505 | ecosystem: Environmental > Aquatic > Freshwater > Lake | place: USA: Georgia | collected 2015-05-28
ATCTTACGACGGTTATTTGAGTGTTACTGCTTTCCAAACTTTCAAAGATCTTTCAGCCTCTTACAAAACTGCCCAACCGAATTGGGAGTGCAAAATTAGCTGTTTAAAATTATATCTGCAAATTTTTATTCAAATGAATGGTAAAAATTTAGCCTGATTTTATTTCGAAGAACTGCGCTTTTTGTGAAGCGGGATGCAAATATATGAAGCATTTACCATACGTTCCAAATTAAATTGATTTGTTTTTTTTGCAAAATATTGAAAATCAATGGTAGCAAGGGTTTTAAAGTAAAAAAACTTGTTGCATTTTACTTCAACAATGCGGCCATTTCATTGGGATAAATAACATCATCCAAAAACAATCCATGACCGGGTGCGGAGAAATCTGCCATGGCACTGTCTTTTGACAACAATACCTTTTGAAACGATTCAACATTGATCTTTTTGCGTCCAACCTTTACCATCGTCCCGACCATGGCCCTGACCATTCCCCTGAGAAAGCGGTTGCCCTCAACCGTAAAAACCCAACCATCTGCAGTTTCTTGCCACTGGCAAACAGAAAGGGTACACATATGGGTGTAAACCTGGGTTCTTCTTTTGGCAAAACTGGTAAAATCATGCAGCCCCAACAGGAAACTGGCCGCCTGATTGAGATCATCAAGGTCCATCGGGTAAGGATAATACCAGGACCGGTCATTCAAAAAAGGGTTCTTGCTGTTGTATATATAATACTTGTATCTCCGGCCAATGGCATCAAACCTGCTATGGCTTCCTTCTGGCACAGCATATAGTCCGGAAATGGCAATATCGGGAGGCAAAATGGCATTGACGTGATATACAAATTCATCTTTTAGCGGGCGATCAATGGAGAAATGAAAGAAATTCCTGTTGGCATGCACCCCGGCATCGGTTCTGGAGGAACCTGTCAATTGGATATTTTCCCGCAGGTAGGTAGCCATTGCCCTTTCAACCTGCCCCTGTATGGTGATGGCATTGTCTTGGATCTGAAAGCCTGCAAAGCGTGTCCCCTTGTATGCTAAGGCTAAAAAATAAGTTGGCATGCCTACGGTTTAATCAATGGGTTTCTGCAAGAAGGGCCCTGAAGGCAATGATATTTTCTTCCTTTAAAAAAGAAACTTCAAGGTTTCCAAAAGAAGCTTTGTCTGCAATAAGTGGTTGCAATGCCTTGAACAACTGAAGCCTGCTGTTCTCGTCAACAAAAAACCATCCAATTTCAAGCGCCTGTTTGGTGTTGAAACATTTTTGACCAAATGCCTTTACTGCATAATTTCGCTGGCCTTCATCCGATGCTATCCCTAAAAGCTTCTTTTGGAGGGAAAGAAGATCTTTAGCACTTGCAATGGGGTGATCACAGGCAGTAACAGTAATTATCGCTTTAGATTGGAGAGGCGCTTCATTGATTTTATTTTCAACTGTTTTCACGGTAGTCTTGAAAATAGTGTCTTTGGAAGGGCCAACAGCTAAACCAACCGGGCTATCTTTTACAGCAATAACTGTTGAATTATTTTCCTGAACAATTAGAGTGGAGGTATTGGGTTTTTGAGGTGATGGCACTGAAGAAGTATCCACGTTTTTCTTGGCAACGTCAGTTTCTGCAGCATTGATAACTGGTTTGATCGCTGGAACATTGGCGTCGGTCTTTTTACCGACTAGAGCCTGGTCAGCCTTGATCATCGGCCTTTTTTCAGTCATTTTTCCAATACTGTCCTTCTTTGGCATTGAATCCAACAAAGACTTGTCATCAATAGCAACAGCCAAAAGTTTGGCAAAACTCCCCTCCTCTTTTTTAGTCAATTGCATTTCAATGGGCGCAGCCTTGGGCATTTCGCCTTTAATCACTTCAAGGCTGGTGCGATCGAACAAAGACCAACCCTGACCCTCCATCAGTTTCAACTGAAAACCACGGTCGCGGTCGGTGCCATTGATATAGAAAGAAACCTCAGGATAACTATTTTTGGGAAATCCGATGGAGAATTCCATTTCGGATGATGTAATCTTAGGCAGAATCAGGAACCCAGCTGCAGAGGAAGACACCATAGTATTTCCTTGCTTGAGGTAAAATGGCTGTTGGCCATCTGCTTCAATAAAAATATAATGCTGGGCATTCAAGCCCTGAAAAGCCATAGTAGCCATGATGATAAAAACAATCCGAATACCTGAATAAATTGACATGGTACAAATCTAACAAAAGAATGATTCACAAAACAAGGATTTTACCGCCCATCAAAATTGGCAAATCCTAAAGCATTGCCTTGATATATTTGCAGCCTAAACCACCAGAACATGAAATATTACTTGATTTTGATGCTTTTAACCAACCTCTCCTTTATGGGATTTTCCCAGGAAAAAGGATCTGTTGACTCAAGCTGGAAACAAACACCCCGGTATACGCCCACAAGGATCAACAACCTTGTTCACACCAAACTCGATGTGCGGTTTGACTATGAAAAAACTTCCCTCTTGGGTAAGGCATGGATTACACTTACACCGCATTTCAATCCAACAGCAGCATTGACGCTTGATGCAAAAGGTATGGATATCATTCAAGTATCCCTGGTTCAGGCCAATAAGTCGATGAAAAACCTGGAATACGCCTATGACAAAAAACAATTGTCCATAAAGTTGCCAAGGCCATACAACAAAGGAGAAGCCTATACTGTCTATATTCAGTATGTTTCGAAGCCCAATGAATATGAGAAAGAGGAAGGATCAGACCCCATGCTGGGTGTGAAAGGTCTTTATTTCATCAATCCGAAGGGAGAAGAAAAAAATAAACCCATCCAGATTTGGACGCAGGGTGAAACGGAATCCAACTCTGTTTGGTTTCCAACAATTGACCAGACACAACAAAAAACAACCCAGGAGCTCTACATGACAGTGCCATCCAAGTATGTTACCCTGAGCAATGGTAAGCTGGTAAGTCAGAAAAGTAACAATGATGGTACGAGAACGGATTATTGGAAAATGGACCTACCCCACTCTCCTTATCTTTTCTTCATGGGTGTAGGCGATTATGCCGTGATAAAGGATTCGTGGAAGGGAAAGGAAGTGAGTTACTATGTTGAAAAGGAGTTTGGCCCAGTGGCCAGGAGAATATTTGGCAACACACCAGAAATGATGACCTATTTTTCTATGATCACAGGTGTTGAATATCCCTGGGTAAAGTACAGCCAAATTACGGGAAGGGAGTATGTGGCTGGAGCCATGGAGAATACCACCGCTACCATCCACCAGGAAACAGCACAACAGGATGCAAGAGAACTCACAGATGGGAATATCTGGGAAGGCACCATTGCACATGAATTGTTTCACCAATGGTTTGGCGATTATGTAACTGCAGAAAGCTGGAGCAACCTTACCCTCAATGAATCCTTTGCCGATTACAGCCAAACCCTCTGGAATGAATACAAGTATGGAAAGGATGCCGGCGATGCTGAAAATTTCAGCGGTCTGCAGGGCTACCTGATGGGAGACAATTCCAAAAAGGACCTTGTGCGTTTTTATTATGAAGACCGGGAGCAAATGTTTGATGGTGTCAGCTATCAAAAGGGCGGAAGAATCCTCCACATGTTGAGGAAACATATTGGAGACAGTGCGTTTTTCAAAGGATTGAACCTTTACCTGAGCAGCAATAAATTCAAGGCCGCTGAGGCACATCATTTGCGTCTGGCTTTTGAAGAGGTCAGCGGGATGGACCTGACCTGGTATTTCAACCAATGGTATTTTGGCAATGGTCATCCAAAACTGGACATCCAATACAAATACAATGAAGGGATTAAGCAAGCAACTGTAATTGTAAAGCAAACACAGGGAACAGGTAAGATTTTCAGAATACCCACCTTCATTGATGTGTATAACGGTAAAACAAGGACAAGAAATCAGGTTTGGATTGAGCATGCAGTAGACAGCTTCAGCTTTGCTTCAGCCACAAAACCAGACCTGATCAATTTTGATGGAGAGAAAATCCTGTTGTGTGAGAAGAAAGAAAACAAAAGCCTTGACAACTACATCCATCAGTTTTATCATGCGGGAAATTACCTTGACAGAAAAGAAGCAGTTGATTTTTGCGGCAAAAAAACAGATGACCCCAAGGCCTTAGCGCTCCTGAAAGATGCGCTGAATGATCCCTTCCATGGCATAAGGTTGCTTGCGATGGCTAAAATTGATATGAAAAAAGACCGCATCAGAAAAACCTTTGAGGAGACGCTTGCTTTGCTGGTGAACAAAGAACCCAACAGACCTGTCAAGGCGAGCATGTTGGAGGGATTGGGTAAAACTGCTGATGCGAAATATGCATCTCTGTATGAAAAAAACATCAATGATTCTTCTTATTCAGTGTCAGGAGCTGCTTTGGAGGCGTTATCCAAAACGGATAGTTTACTTGCCTTGAAACATGCAATGGAATTGTCCAACAAGCCGGCTAAAGGAAAATTGGACATGTCCATCAATACCATCCTGATTGCTTCTGGCAAAGAGGAAGTATTTGATAAACTGGCAGATAAATTCACTGCACTCGGACTCACCAATGAGAAGTTCATGTTGATGCAACAAATCGGCGAAATGACTGGATCGATGAAGAGCAACGAAAGGATTAAAAAATCCATCGATTTGATCACTGCGTTCAGGGACGAAATACCTGCACAGGTAAAAGAGCAGACCAACCCTTACATCAATGGCATGATACTCGGGGGCATCATGAACAAATTGAAAATGGCTGGAAACAGTGAGATGGTAAAATACCTCGAAAGCAAGTTGGGTAAATAATCACTGCATCAGCACAAAACGAAAGGCACAAAGTTTGAGTACTTTGTGCCTTTGCTTTTTACATTAGAACCAGTTACTGTAGCTGATATGCAATTACCTGGTTCTTCCAAAATGTAGGAACGTAAACAATCTTGTTTTTCTTATCGTATCCAATGTCAGCAGTGTTCATGCCCTCTTTTTGGGTATCCAGCAACAATTTCTTTTCCCCATTCATCTTTACCAACCAAATGGCGCCTGCCCAGCAGGATACAAGGAATGAATTTTCATCCACTTGCTCTATGCCATCAGTACCCCCTTCCATGCCTTCAGCAATGAGTATTTTTGATTTGTCTTTTCCAAATTTGTAGAGTGCCCCAGCATCTGTAAAGTACAATGTCTTGTCTACGTAATGAAGGCCATTCACCCCTTTTAACCCCTCAGCGAACAAACTCACTTCCAGTTTGTCCACATCAATAAAATGAATTTTTTGCGTCTTTGAATCTGACACATACATGTTGCCGCGTTTGTCTGAAGTAATATCGTTCAACGCCTTTGCCCCTTCAACATAAATCTTTTTTACAATTTTTGCTTTGGTTACCTCAATAATGACTACGGAATCAACATCAGCGACAACCAAAAAGTCACTGAACATGGTTATGCCTTTGGGAGCATGCAGTCCTTTGATCCATTCTGGATTGAGGATTTTCCCTGAAAGGGTCAGAAGGGAAATAGATCCTTTGCCGTCCTTGTCCCAAGGGCCCTTGCCGTCTATATTGGTGACATATAAACGCTGATTTTTGCTATCCAGCAGCACAGACTCAGGGACTTTCAGGGTTGTATCTGTAGCCCATATCTTGCTGAGGGCCTGGGCCATTGCACCTGATGCCATGGCCATAACAATTGAAAACAACAACATTGATCTTTTCATACGCTTGATTTAATTTTTATCGCTCTACATTGAATGCACTGATGACAATACTGGTATCGTGTCCGCCAACAATTTCCTCCACCAGTTTGCCTGTTGCCGCTGCAAGGGAAAGGCCAAGCATGGCATGGCCACCTGCCATGACGATGTTGTCATATTTTGAATGTCTGCCAATATATGGAAGGCCATCCGGGCTCAAAGGCCTCAGTCCATACCAAATCTTGTCCTGGGAAGGAAATTCGACAGGAAGATTCGGATAATAATTTTTTGCCGCCTTGAAAATCGCCTGAACCCTTTTCATCAGCATGGGTGAACCGATGCCACTGATCTCCATGGTTCCACCCATCCTGAGATCAGCACCCATCGGTGTCATCGCAACCCTGTCGTCAACAAGGATTGCGGGATATTGAAGGTTTTTTTCAACTGCATCAAACGTCATGCTGTATCCCTTTCCTGCTTGTAAGAGAAGATGTATTCCGAGATCCCGGGTCGTTACGGGCAACCAAGAACCTGTGGCCAAAACAACCTCATCACCTGAAAAATCGCCTTTGTCCGTCAATACTTTGTTTACTTTTCTTCCCTGTTTTTCAAATCCGGTAATGGTGGTCTCCAATTGAAACTTCACACCAGAATATTGCAAATGATCATGAATGGTTTTCATCAAATCGCCAGGGTGCAAATGGGCATCAATGGGATAAAGAACGCCCCCCCTTACATTGACTTCCACTTCAGGCTCCATGGCCTGGATCTCTTTGGCACTGAATATTCTTGTTTCAATGTTCAGGGCCGCTGCTTCTTTTGCTAGTTCGATCTCATGCTTCTCCGTCAAGGGACTTTTATACAACATGAAACATCCTTTCTCCTCCATCCGGAATTGGTTACCCAATTCATTGCGGATGGACGAAGTGAGTTCACGGCTGAGGTGCAGGATGTTGTTGAGATGGGGGATATTTCTTTCCATTGTGGCCTTGCCGGATCTTTTCCAGAAGGTCAGTGCCCACTGGATAAGATCCATGTTCAGCCTGGGTTTGATATAAAACGGCGAGCTGGAACTGAGCATCCATTGCAAGCCCTTGGCAACAATGCCAGGAGAGGCAAGCGGAATGAAATGACTGGGGGAAATATATCCGGCGTTGCCAAAGGATGTACCATGCTTCAGGTCTCCCTTGTCAATCAAGGTCACTTCATGTCCAGCCTTGTTCAGGTAATAGGCAGTACACAGTCCGATAACTCCACCCCCTGCTACGATAACCTTGCTCATGTATCCATTTTTTTCAAAGTTAGTTGAATTAAGACTTGCCCGTTCCGGATTGATGTTAGTAATTTATTTTGATATCCTTGTATGCATTTGGCAGCCATACCTGCATGGGATTGCTTCCCCGGTTACACCAAGTATAGTAAGGAATAGCACGCACTTTGGTGTTTACACTTTTGACCGACAACCCATCAACGCCAATTTGTAACACAGGCAATGTCGAAAAAAGGCTGATGACTTTTTCATCAAGCACCTTAAAATTTTCAGTCTCAAACTTGGCAGTTGATGGTGATAAAATATTCCATGCATTGCCATTGTTGTCTGCACCTTCAATGCAATAAACAATTGGCCCGCGTTGCAACGCCATCCTGTAATTGTCATAAGTGAGTTCTTTTCTTGAGACGATTTTGCGAACCTCCATGGGCATCTTGTACTCTATCTTATCGCCATCTTCCCAATCTTTTTCAACGATAGCATATCCATTTTCCTCTTTGAATTCTACCAATTTACCATTGACCAATATTGTTGGCGCAGCGTTGGACTGGTTGATGAAAGAATAAAGACCGCCAGGGGCCGGTGTATTGCTGAGCCATCCAGGAATCCTGAATGCAATAGATGCTTTTTCTTTTTTGCTCATGGAGATGTTGCAGCTTACATTTCCTTGCCATGGATATGATGTTGCAGTGTTGATTTTCATGGTTGATGTTGCCAGGTCAAAAGAAGATTCACTGCCCACAAAAAGATTGATGTATATTTTGTTTTTTTCCTGGCCATATATATACCCTCCGACAGAAGTGATCAAACGTGCAATATTTGATGGACAGCATGCTGTTCCAAACCATTCTCTTCTGCTGTGATTTCCCTGTGAGGCCAGTGGATTGCCATAGAAAAAACGATCGCCACTCAATGATAGTCCATCCAATGCGCCATTGTACAAACTTCTTTCCAATACATCGATGTATTCAGCTTTGCCAGTAAGGCTGTTCATGCGTTGGTTCCAAAACACCATCCCCACAGAGGCACAGGTTTCACAATAGGCCTGCTCATTGGGCAGGTCAAAGTCCTTTGAAAAACCTTCGTTTTTTCCTGCAGACCCAATGGCGCCAGTGATGTACATGTTGCGGAATACAACATCCTCCCATACCCTTCTCATGGCAGCCAGGTAGTCCTGGTCTCCGGTATGTGCGGCCACATCAGCTGCACCTGTATACAAATACATGGCACGTACTGCATGTCCTGTTATTTCTGACTGATCCTTCACAGGAAGCAGGTCTTGTGAGTAATCAGTGCCCTTGTTGTTTTTCCATTGACTGCCGATGCCATGGTTCTTTCCTCTTTCAGAAAGCAGCCAATCGGCCAGCTTGAGGTATCTTTTCTCTCCGGTGACCTTGTAGAGCTTAACCAGTGCCAACTCCAGCTCCTGGTGGCCGGTTACCCAGTTTCTTTTGCCAGGACCGAAAGTTGCATCAAAATGATCTGCCCAGCGCTTGCTCACATCGAGGAACTTTCTTTTTCCTGTTGCATCGAAATAAGCCACAGCCGCTTCAATCATGTGCCCACCGCAATAATCCTCGTGCTTGTCCATGTCAGACCAACGGTTCTCTAATCCAGTGAGAGTATAGTAAGTATTCAGATATCCATCTTTTTGCTGCGCTGCGGCAATCTTGTCAATCCAATCATCGGCTTTTTGCTCTAGCCCCTTGTTACCTGTCAGCTTGATGGCATAAGCCATTGCTTCAATGGCCTTGTACACATCAGAATCGTCGTAAAAAATCCCTTCGTGTTTTTCCCCCTTTCCTCTTGCGGCCTTCTCAAAATTTCGGATCCTGCCGGTATTCACTTCTGTTTGGTAAATACAGGCATCCAGCGTTTTGGTAGCCACCTTATCAATTTTGGGTTTCCAAAAATCATCATTGATGATGACCTTGGAGAAATTGACAGGATTGATATGGACATTGGCCTCCTGGGCATAACCAATAAAGGAAAACATTGTCAAAAAAACTGTTTTAAAGATCCTGATGATAGTCATTACAAATTGTTGATTGGGTTAGAGTTGAATATAGAGGGGTTTGCCGGAACTGGTCTGCCATGTTTTTTCGCCATACCTGACTTTCTTATTGATGCCCGTGGATGGTCTGACAACAGCCGTCTTGAGCTTCCCATTCTCCCATGATATGTCCACGGTTAAATTACCTCTTGATTTCAAGCCCTTGATTGAACCCGTTGGCCATTCAACAGGCAAAGCAGGCAATAGCAGAATTTCGTCATCATGGCTCTGCATCAGCATTTCTGCAATGCCTGCAGTGGCACCAAAATTGCCATCAATTTGAAAAGGAGGGCAAGCGTCAAACAAATTCGGATAGGTTCCACCTCCTGCCAATTTGACTTCATTGCGGTCTGAAGGATAATAGGCAAGGATGGTCTTGATGGCATCATAAGCCCGCTCAGCATTCTGCAACCTTGCCCAAAGGTTGATCTTCCATGCAATAGACCAGCCTGTACCATTGTTTGTTCTCAGTTCCAATGAACGTTTAACGGCATTTGCCAATTCCGGTTGCTTGGTCAGTGTTATGGAAGCGCCTGGATAAAGGCCAAATAGATGAGAAACATGCCTATGCTTGGGATCATTGTCTGCCCAGTCATAGTACCACTCCTGCAGGTTCCCCTTCTTGCCAACCTGGTAAGGATGCAGGTCGACCAAAGCCTTTTTCAATTGATTAGAAAATGTGGGATCCAGTTGTAATATTTTGTCAGCATCGATTAAATTAGAAAATAATTCCCTGATCATGGCAAGGTCAGCGGTACCGCCAAACAAAACCGCCCCCTGTAATCCCTTATCGGTAATGAACATGTTTTCAGGAGAGGTTGAGGGTGCAGTAACGAGGTTTCCCACAGGATCTCTGACCAAAAATTGAAAACAGAACAAGGCAGCACCTTTCATGAGGGGATAGGCCTCTTTTTTAAGGAAGGCTGTATCATTGGAAAAAAGAAAATGTTGCCAGAGATGGGTACTCATCCAGGCACCTCCCATGGTCCAGTTGGCCCAAACAGTTTTGCCTTGACCAAAATCACCAACAGGATTTGAAATGCCCCAGATATCGGAGTTATGGTGTGCCGCCCAACCATCCAGTCCATAAAAAGACTTGGCAGTAACGGCTCCGGTCTTGCTGAGGTTTTTGATGAAGCCCATCATGGGTTGATGAAACTCTGCAAGATTGGTTATTTCTGCAGGCCAATAGTTCATTTCCGTATTGATGTTAATGGTATAATTGCTGCTCCATGGTGGTCTGACCTGCTCATTCCAGATGCCCTGCAGGTTCATGGGCACTTCTGGCGTTCGGGATGCACT
>Ga0214921_10012244_pt1 | contig 10292 bp, 7 predicted proteins | sample LL1505_MetaG_FD_177992 | JGI IMG/M metagenome (GOLD analysis project Ga0214921, IMG submission 177992) | Freshwater microbial communities from Lake Lanier, Atlanta, Georgia, United States - LL-1505 | ecosystem: Environmental > Aquatic > Freshwater > Lake | place: USA: Georgia | collected 2015-05-28
TCCAAGCGCTTGGCCACAGCAGAGGCCACGCGGCGGGCCGCATCGGCTCCGGGCTTGCCGGTAAAGGCATTGGCACAGCCCGCATTGACCACGAGTGCGCGGATATCTTCGCCCTCGCTCGCCTCGAGCTGCTTCTTGCACCAGTCCACGGGCGCAGAGCCGATGGCGTGGCGGGTAAAGACCCCCGCGCAGCTCGTGCCCTCAGCAAAGCGCATGACGAGCACATCATCGCGCTCATTTTTGTAATAGCCCGCCCGGCCAATCGCGATCTCGACGCCGCCGACCGGCGCGATCTGGGGAAAGGGCACGGCCAGAGGCGAGACCAGCAGGCCCGGCTTTCCCGGTGCTGCGGCGGCTACCACAGGATCAGAGGTTGTCGACAGGCGCTTGGCGGCCTTTTTCAAGGCCGTGGCGATAGGATCGAGGGCCCGCTCCAAGGATTGGCTGGATTTTGGGGTTTTGGCAGTCACTTGGCGGTCTCTGGCTTGGTCGAGGAAGGGGCCGTCGCGCTTAGCGCAGCAGCGGGTGGTGTCTTGGGGGCTGAGGCCGGTTCGGTCGGTGCACCAGGCACCTCTATCGGCTGGCCAATCAGGGTCTTGATGCTGGCGCGATTTCGCAGCCGCTCCAACAGTTCGCGCACCTCGTCATAGGTCAAGAAGCGTACGATCTGCGGACGGGCTGTTTCGAAAGAGATGGGCTGTTCGGGACGCCGGTCCTCAACCTTGAGCACGGCAAAGCCCGCTTCGGTCTTGAAAGGCCCGACGAGTTCGCCCTTCTTGGCCGTCTTGAGGGCCGCGGCATAGGCTTCGGGCATGACGTCGGAGGTAAAATAGCCCAGATCGCCGCCATTGAACCTTGTCGCCGCATCGGTCGAGCGCTCCATCGCCAACGCTTCAAACGAGCCCCCGGCGGCGATCAGCTTTTTGACGGCCTCAGCCTCGGCTTGGCTATTCAGCAGGATCTGGCGGGCGCGGAACTCTTCCGACTGCTTGGCCTGCTTGAGTTGGTCTTGGTAGAGGGCGCGGATGGCGTTTTCATTGACCGACGTCTCGACGACCTTTTCGACCAGCATATCGCCCAAAATGCGCTCGCGTGCAGCCTCGAGCCGACGCTGTGCCCTCGGGTCCTGATCCAATTTGCGTTTTAGGGCCTCTGCGGCCATGAGCTTTTGATCAACGACCTGATCGAGCATCCGCCGGAACAGGTCGGAGGACACATCCAAAGGCTCGCCCTCGCCAATCAGCCCTTGGGCCACGGCTTCGCGCTTAACGTCTGAGGACCAGATCGTCTGATCGCCAACCTTGGCGGCGGCAACATCCCCCGGCTCAGGGGGCGCATCGGAGGATTTTCCCGGACCACAGGCGGTCAGGATCGTCAGAACGCACGCCGCCGAAAGGATCGTGCGCGCTACTGTAGCGGGGCTGGAGCGCATGAAGCCAAACTCCCGTACTGAAAAAGAAAAAGGGCGTCTCGTTGACACGGGTATGGGCGGTGCTTAAGTCTCGCGCGCGTGCAAGTCGAGCGGTTTTTCGTTACCGGCGGTCCATCCACAGATTGTGGCGAGACTCATGATAAGCGATCAGGCCTCCCTCGCGCTTATGCGTTATAGTACAGACGCGCTGCGGCCCCCGCCGTGCGTTTTCCTCGCGACCATCGGACCAGTTCATGCTCGGCTTCGCTAAAAAGCTCTTCGGCTCTCCCAACGACCGTAAGGTTAAGGCCTTCTCCAATCGGGCCTTGGCCATCAATGCCTTGGAGCCAAAGTTCTCGGCCCTCTCGGACGAGGAGCTTCGGGCCAAGACCGCAGAGTTCAGGGCGCGGCTCGAAAAGGGCGAAACGCTAGACAATCTGCTCAACGAAGCCTTTGCTGTTGTGCGCGAAGCCTCCAAGCGGACCCTCGGCCAGCGCCAATATGATGTGCAGCTCGTCGGCGGCATGGTTTTGCACGAGGGCGGCATCTCGGAGATGCGGACCGGTGAAGGCAAGACGCTGGTCGCCGTTGCGCCAACCTATCTCAATGCCTTGAGCGGTAAGGGCGTTCACGTCATCACCGTCAATGACTATCTGGCCAAGCGCGACAGTGAGTGGATGGGTCAGGTCTACCGGTTCTTGGGCATGACCGTTGGGGTGATCGTCAATGGCCTAAGCCAAGGCGATCGTCAGCGCGCCTATCGCAGCGACATCACCTATGGCACCAACAACGAATTCGGCTTCGACTATCTGCGCGACAATCTGGTCTATTCGACCGAAGAGATGGTCCAGCGCGGCCACCATTTCACTATCGTCGACGAGGTCGACTCCATCCTGATCGACGAGGCCCGCACGCCTCTGATCATATCCGGCCCGACCGAAGACCGCTCCGACTTTTATCGGATCATCGACGGGGTTGTAAAAGAGATGATCGTCGATGAGGCGACCTTCGATCTCGACGAAAAGCAGCGCCAAGTTCTGCTGACCGAATATGGCTCTGAAAAGGTCGAAGAGATGCTGATGGAGGCCGGTCACCTCGAGCCCGACTCAGCCGGCCTCTATGATCCTGCCAATGTCTCGGCGGTGCACCACATCAATCAGGCCCTACGCGCACACAAGCTCTATCAGCGCGACAAGGACTATATCGTCAAGGGCGGCGAGGTCATCCTGATCGACGAGTTCACCGGCCGTATGATGAGCGGTCGTCGCCTGTCCGAAGGTCTGCACCAAGCCATCGAGGCCAAGGAAGGGGCGGACATCCAGCCCGAGAACCAGACCCTCGCCTCGGTGACCATCCAGAACTATTTCCGCCTCTATTCCAAGCTGTCGGGCATGACCGGCACCGCCTCGACCGAGGCCTCGGAATTCCACGACATCTACAAGATGGACGTGACCGAGATTCCGACCAACCGCCCCGTCATGCGCATCGATATCGACGACGAGGTCTATCGCACCGAGCGCGAGAAGAACGCCGCCATCCTGGTCCAGATCGAAGACTGTTTCACGCGCGGCCAACCGGTTCTGGTTGGTACGGTCTCCATCGAAAAGTCCGAAACCCTGTCTGAGATCCTCAAGACTCACAAGTTCGAGCATGAGGGCAAGATGCGGACCGGCATTCCGCACAATGTGTTGAACGCGCGCTATCATGAGCAGGAGGCCATGATCGTGGCCGATGCCGGCTCGCCCGGTTCGGTGACCATCGCCACCAACATGGCCGGTCGCGGTACCGACATTCAGCTTGGCGGCAATGCCGAGATGCGCATCACCCGCTGGCGTCAAGAACAGCGCGGCATGGGCATTGAAGTGACGCCAGAGATGGAAAAGGCCCAAGTCGCTGTGATCGAGGCCGACATCGCTGACCGTCGCTCCAAGGCCTTGGCCGCTGGAGGTCTTTTCGTTCTGGGCACCGAGCGCCACGAAAGCCGCCGCATCGACAATCAGCTGCGCGGCCGGACCGGTCGTCAGGGCGACCCCGGTACCTCGAAATTCTTCCTGTCTTGCGAAGACGATCTGCTGCGCATCTTTGCCGGGGACCGTCTGGACAGCATCATGCGCACCTTCGGCGTCCAAGAAGGCGAGGCCATTACCCACAAATGGCTCAACAGCGCCATCGCCACGGCACAGCGCCGGGTCGAGCAGCGCAACTTCGAAATCCGCAAAAACCTGCTCAAGTATGACGACGTGGTCAATGACCAGCGCAAGGCCGTGTTTGAACAGCGCCAAGAATTTATGGAGGCCGAAGACCTCTCGGAAATCATCACCGAGATGCGTCATGACACGGTCGAAGACCTGGTCCAGCGCCACCTGCCGCCCAAGGCCTATGCCGAAAATTGGGACATTGACGGGCTGCTAGAGCGGACCGAGTCCGTTCTTGGCCTGACCTTGCCCCTGCGCGAATGGGCCGCTGAAGACGGTATCGCCAACGAAGAGATGCAGGCCCGTATCCAAGCGGCAGCCGATGAACGCGCCGCTGCTCGCCTCGGCGAACTGGGCGACGAGCAGATGCGCAAGCTGGAAAAGAACTTCCTGCTCCAGATGATCGACCTGCAATGGCGCGAGCACCTGATGCATCTGGACCATCTGCGCAACGTCATCGGCCTGCGCGGCTATGGCCAGCGTGACCCGCTCAACGAATACAAGACCGAGGCCTTCTCGTTGTTCGAAAAGCTGCTCAGCGATCTGCGGATGAACACCACCCGTTGGCTGATGACCGTCGAGTTCCGCTTCCAGCCCGAAGAGGCTCCCGCCCCCAATGCCGGTCTGTTCGAGGTCCATATGGACCCCAATACCGGCGAGAACGAGCGCTATAGCGGCGGCATCCCTGACGCCATGCCCGCAGACCAACGCGCCAGCCTGCCCATCACCGCCCTGCCCGACGGCTGGGACCGCACCAGCCGTAACTCGGCCTGTCCTTGCGGATCGGGCCGGAAATTTAAGCATTGTCATGGGTCGTTGATCTAGGCTGAACCAGACATGGACGAGCGCCTCTTGCCTTTAGAGCCCTCCCCGGCCCTGCTGGCGCTCAACAATGCCCATGCGGTCGAGCTGTCCTGGCTAGAGCCGGAACGGTTTGCCGCTCTGGTGGCCATGGCCTTCTGGGCCAAGCAGGTCGGCGAGAACGACGCCTTCCTGATCGCGATGGATCAGGATGCGGCCTATGACAGCCCCAACTTCCTGTGGCTTAGCGCCCGCTATGAGAGGTTCGTCTATGTTGATCGGGTGGTGGTAGCCGATCACGCCCGTGGCCGAGGCCTCGCCCAGCGCCTCTACGCCGAACTGTTCGCAGATGCGGCAAAGGCCGGACACGAACGGGTCCTGTGCGAAGTCAACAGCGCGCCCCCCAACCTCGCCTCCGACCGTTTCCATCTGGCCCAAGGCTTCAGCGAGATCGGGTCGGCGGAGATTTTGGGTGGGGAAAAGACCGTGCGCTATCTGATGCGGGCGGTTTAGGGGGATGCCCCCTTCGGCCCTTCGGGCCACTTCCCCCAGAGGGGGAAGAATTTCTGTCTCGTGATCTTCCCCCTCTGGGGGAAGTACCCGCGCAGCGGGGGTAGGGAGACTTTTTCAAGAATAAATCAAGGCCCTCACCCAGCCCTCTCCCACAGGGAGAGGGCAAAAAGACAAAGCCCTTTCGCCCCTTGAGGGGGAGAGGGTTGGGAGTGGGGGTACACTTTCGATCTCTGCGCGGGGAACAAGGATTTAGAGGGCTTTGCGCCGCCCTCACCTGCGTCATTGCGAGGCGCATCGCGCCGAAGCAACCCAGGGGAGCATCAATTTCGGTTTGTGTCAGACCCCTGGGTTGCTTCGCTGCGCTCGCAATGACGCGGCAGATAGAACAAGGCCCTCGCCCCCACTCACCGGCACATTCCCAGCCTTCGCGGAGAACACGGACGAGGGGGCAGGCTTTGTCTCTTCGTACAATCCGCGAATCCCCACTAGGCTAGACATATACTCACAAGGCGTGAACCACCGTGTCGTTCCTAGGCAACAAGACCGTCAATCTGCTCAACCTGCATTATGGCCTCCACGCCCTGGCCATGAATGTCGGCGGGGTGTTTTTTGCGGTCTATCTGTTGAAGGCCGGGGTCAGTGTGCCGCTGGTCTTGGCGTCCATTTCGCTGATCCTAGCGGGACGGTTTTGCCTTCGGCCCTTGACCCTAATGGCGGGAAAGCGTTGGGGGCTAAAACCCGTCGTCATGCTCGGCAGCCTGTTGCAGGCGGTGCCCTATCTGATCTTGCCGCATGTATCAGGCGCAAGCCTCTATCTGCTCGCCCTCTGCGTCGCCTGGGCTGTGGCCGATATGCTCTATTGGACCAGTTATCATGCCTATTTCGCGGCTCTTGGAGACGCAGAACATCGCGGCCAACAGGTTAGCGCACGCGAGGCCCTAGCGACCGGCGTGGGCATATTGGGTCCCGTTCTGGGCGGATGGGCCCTAACGACCATCGGTGCCACGGCGGCCTTTGGCATAGCAGCGGTAATATCGGCGGCTTCTGCCCTGCCGCTGCTGGCAGGACCTCAGGTCAAGGTGGCAGAGCAGGCGCAAGGTGCGGTGCGGGCAGCAAGGGTGGGGTTCTTGCTGCTGATGGCCGATGGTTGGCTCTGTGCGGGGTGGGTCTGGCTGTGGCAAATCATCCTGTTCACCAACTTGAGCCGCAGCTTCACGGCCTTTGGCGGGGCCGTGGCCTTAGGGGCCATCGTCAGCGCAATTGCAGGCCTCGTCCTCGGCCGGTTTGTCGATCAGGGACACGGGCGGCGCGCGGCGGTGCTCGCCTTTGTGGTTATGGCCGGCGCTCTGATCTTTCGCGCTGGGGTCTCTAGCCCGGCCCTGTCGCTGCTGGCCAATGCCCTCGGGGCGCTGGTGGTCTGCCTCTATACGCCGCCGATGATGCGCGCGATCTACAATATGTCCCAAGCCTCACCCTGCCCATTGCGGTTCCACATGGTCACAGAGGGCGGCTATGATCTCGGCGGCAGCCTCGGATGCTTGGTCTCTGCGGGCTTTATCGCGCTGGGCCTGTCCCTATCGGCAACCATGTTACTGGCTCTGCTCGGGGCGTTCAGCGTCATGGTCCTGCTGCGCCGCTACTATGCCAACCAAGCCTAGAACAGCCCCTGATAAAGCTCGGGCTTAAAGCCGAGCACCCGCCGATGCCCCAGATCGAGCAGGGGACGTTTGATCATGGACGGCTGGGCAACCATCAGGGCGATGGCCTTGGCGGCATCCAGATCGGTCCGGTCGGCCTCGGGCAGCTTTTTGAAGGTGGTGCCCGCCCGGTTCAGGACCTTGTCCCACCCCAGTTCCTCGACCCATTGGCGCAGACGTTCGGCGTCAATGCCTTGGGTCTTATAGTCGTGAAAGTCATAGGCGATCCCGCGGTCCGCCAACCAAGCCCGGGCCTTGGCCACCGTGTCGCAGTTCTTGATGGCGTAGATTTTCGGGGTCATGGGAGGGTCCGTGGCAGGGTGTTGTGGTTTGGATTGGGAGCAAATTGGAGACCAAAAGACAGTCCCCCTCACCCAACCCTCTCCCCCAAGGGGGCGAGGGGTAAGAAGGATAGTGCCCTCTCCCTGTGGGAGAGGGTTGGGTGAGGGCCTTGTTTTCTTATGTCTTGTTTTCTGTCCACTGCTTTCCCCTCAACGGGGGAAAGGGCTTGAGTGACCCCCTAGAGGCTCGGATTGATCAGGTACTTCTCACCCGTTGCCCGGCGATTATAGGCGCTGATGGCGTCGAGGTTGAGGGTCTCTTGCAGCGAGATGACCTTGGTATAGTGGCTGGCAAAGGTGGTCTTGAGCTCCGAGGCCACGCGCAGACGTAGCTTTTGCGCCGCTTCGGCACCGATCTTGATCAGGAACGGGGTCAAGAGCCAGCCGCCGACGCCCCAGAACATGCCAAAGCCACGGCCGAACTCGGTCGGACGGATGTCCAGGCCACCATAGATATAGACCTGCTTGTGAACCGATGAGCCGTAACGGCTATATTCCTTGGCCGTCAGATTGATGGCGGCTTCCATGCAGGTCAGGATCTGACCGGCCAGCTTGCCGCCGCCGATAGCATCAAAGGCGATGGTCGCGCCGGTCTCGGCCAAGGCCTTGGTCAGGTCGTCCATGAAGGTCGGCGCGGTCGAATCGACGACATATTTCGCGCCAATGCCACGCAGCAGAGCCGCTTGCTCAGCGCTGCGCACGATATTGACGAGGTTCACACCGTCGGCGATGCAGATCTTGTTCAGCATCTGACCAAGGTTCGAAGCGGCTGCCGTGTGAACCAGCGCTGTGTGACCTTCGCGGCGCATGGTCTCGACCATACCCAGAGCGGTCAGAGGATTGACGAAGCAGGAGGCGCCTTCCATCGGCGTTGTCCCCTCCGGCAAAGGCAAGGCATCGGCCACGCGAACACAGCGATATTGCGCATACATGGCCCCGCCAAGAACCGCGACCACCTTGCCCAGTAAGGCCTGCGCTTCAGGCGACGAGCCTGCCGCCACCACCACGCCCGCGCCTTCGTTACCGACCGGCATGGAATCGTCTAACCGTCCAGCCATGGCCCGCATCAGGCCTGCGGGGATTGAGGCGGTGACAACGGGCTGTTCCGCCGTGCCCGAAGCCTTGGCCGTCGACATGTCCGCAGCGCCCAGCAACAGGCCTAGGTCCGACGGATTGATCGGCGAGGCTTCGATACGCACCACGATCTGATCGTCCTTGGGCGTTGGGATCTCGACCCGTGCCAATGACAGTTCCAACTCGCCGCTGCTCTTGACTAGCGACCGCAGTTGTAGGCCGGTACCCTTGTGATCTTCACTCATGACGCATCTCCCCGAGAATTTATGAAAGTTCGGTCGGCAACCTTGCGCGTTTTTGCGGTGCCGACAACCGCAATAGGAGCCTAAATGAATATAGGTCTGTGCCCACGGGCTGACCTGGCGATCATTGCCCCCTTTCGCCCGCCATGGGAGTCCGAAAACCGCGAGACTTTAAATCGGCTGAGCGCCATATTGGGCCATGCCTCTGGACCATGACGCCCAATATAGAGCCCTGCTGATCCGCGATCCGCGCTTTGACGGTCGGGTCTTTGTCTGCGTCAAGACCACCGGAATCTATTGCCGTCCGATCTGCCCGGCTCGCACGCCCAAGCCGGAGAATATAATCTTCGTTCAGACGGCGGCAGCCGCTCAGGAGGCCGGATTTCGGCCCTGTCTGCGCTGTCGCCCAGAGACCGCCCCCGACCTAGGCGCGTGGCGCGGAGCCTCCAACACCGTGTCTCGGGCGCTCGCCCTGATCGAGCTGGGGGCGCTGGATCGGGATGATCTTGAAGCGCTCGCCGACCGGGTGGGCGTGGGTGAGCGCCAGCTTCGGCGGCTATTTCGCCAGCATCTGGGGGCCAGTCCTGTCGCCGTCGCGCAAACCCGCCGAGTTCTGCTGGCCAAGCAACTGATCCACGAGACCCGCCTGCCCATGACCGAGATCGCCTTGGCAGCGGGCTTTGGCAGCCTGCGCCGGTTCAATGAGGTGTTTTTGGCCCTCTATCAGCGCTCTCCGTCCGATCTGCGTCGATCGCGCAAGGACGAGCTGTCATCAGGCGCTCAGGGCGAGATCCGCCTGCAACTGCGATATCGCCCGCCCTATGACTGGCCCGCCATGCTTGGCTTTCTAAAGCTCCGGGCCATTGCCGGGGTCGAGACCGTTGACGGCGACACCTATGCCCGGACCATCGGTTTTGGTGCCGTAGACGGCACAGTCTGCGTGCGGCCTGGTCAGGGCGACGCGCTCGAGGCGACGGTGCGTTTTGCCGACCTCACCGCCCTACCCAACATCATTGCACGGCTTAGGCGGGTGTTCGACCTTTCCGCCGAGCCCGAGGCCATCGGTCAACATCTGGCCCAAGACCCAGCCCTTGCCCCCTTAGTTGCGGCCAGACCCGGCCTCCGCTTGCCCGGCGCGTGGGATGGGTTCGAGCTGGCGATCCGCGCGGTTCTGGGTCAGCAGATCACCGTGCCCGCCGCCGTCAATCTGGCGAGCAGGCTTGTCGCCCGCTATGGCAAGCCGCTGGCTCACCCCCAAGCGGGCCTGACCCACCAGTTCCCCGAACCGGCTCTCTTGGCCCAGACCGACCTGTCCGACCTTGGCCTGCCGCGAAGCCGCGCCAAGACCCTTTCAGCGGTAGCCGCCGCCGTGATCGCCGATCCAGACCTCTTGTCCGCTGGTCATAGCCTTGAGGCAGCGGTTGAGCGGCTTCGTGCCGTGCCGGGGATCGGCGACTGGACCGCGCACTATATTGCCATGCGTCAATTGCGAGAGCCCGATGCCTTTCCGGCGGCGGATGTGGGCCTGATGCGGGCCTTGACCGACGCCGACGGGAACCGGCCTGATGCGGCAGCCCTGTTGCAACGGGCGCAGGCTTGGCGACCTTGGCGGGCCTATGGAGCCCAGCACCTTTGGGCGAGCCTTTGACATGATCCGATCAACCCTTGCCCTCCCCCTCAGCCAAAGAGACCGACCATGACGATCCTGACCCTGCATGTGGAACAGCTCAGTTCCCCCCTTGGTCCGATGCTGCTCATGACCGATGACCAGCAGACCTTGCGGATGCTGGATTGGGTCGATTGCCAAGAGCGGATGGACCGGCTGCTGCGCCGCCAATATGGGCCTGACCGCACGCAGACCATCGCCTCGGCTCGCCGCACCGCCGCGCGCGATGGGGTCGAGGCCTATTTCGCCGGGGACCTGACCGCCATTGATCGCCTGCCGGTCGCCAACGGTGGCACCGACTTTCAGCGTCAAGTCTGGGCGGCCTTGCGCACCATCCCGGCGGGTCAGACCT
>Ga0214921_10012245_pt1 | contig 10292 bp, 9 predicted proteins | sample LL1505_MetaG_FD_177992 | JGI IMG/M metagenome (GOLD analysis project Ga0214921, IMG submission 177992) | Freshwater microbial communities from Lake Lanier, Atlanta, Georgia, United States - LL-1505 | ecosystem: Environmental > Aquatic > Freshwater > Lake | place: USA: Georgia | collected 2015-05-28
TCAATACAATTTACCAACTTCCGCTTGAACCTCCACCTCCAAAACTACCACCACCGAAACCACCAAATCCTCCTGAATCTCCACCACCACCTGAAAAGCCTCCACTACCAAAGGAACCCATGAATGGTGATCCGAAGCCTCCATAAAATCCTCCTCCTCCGCGACCACCGCGATTTCTAAATGCAAAAAATATGATCAGAATAATTATGATGAAAATAATGGTTCCAGCACTTGGACTTTTTTTATTCCTTTGTCCTGGGTTATCGTTCACATACTCCCCTCGGGCAGCCATAAAAATGACATCTGTACCTTGGTCTAAACCCTCGTAGTAATTCCCGACTTTGAAATTGGGTTTAAAATAATCTTCTCTGATTTTTCTGGTCAATGCATCTGTTATGGTTGCTTCCATGCCATAACCTGTATGTATGCTCATTTTCCTATCATTTATAGCTAGATAAATCAAGATACCATTGTTCTTACCTTTTTGTCCGATGCCCCAATTTTCGGCAAGTCTTTGGCAATAATCATCAATGTCATCGTCCTCAAGACTAGATTCTGTGACTACTACAACTTGTGTAGAAGTTGAGTCATTATAAGCTAATAATTTTCGCTCCAAGGCAGCATTTTGTTCTGGTGACAAAACACCTGCATAATCATTTACTAGTTTAGGCGGATTTGATTTACTTGGGATATCCTTGGCGGCAGCACCATAGAAAAATAGAAGGGCAGCAAAAACTTTAAAAAAATTACGCATCGGCTTGTCCTCCAAACGAAATATCGTTACTCAATTCATTGCTATCACTGCTTTGATAAGGAAAAAACGATTTCAACTTCTCCCCAGCTTTGGCAATACCTTCAACCAAGCCTTCCGTAAAATTATTTTGCTTAAAATGAAGTGTCAAAATATCTCTCACCTCGTTCCAAAACACATCCTTCACTTTATTATGAATACCTTCATCTCCCACAATGGAGAACTTTTTATCTTTATAAGCCAAATAAAAAAGCACCCCATTTTTCTGCACAGTCTCATGCATTTTCAATTCAGCAAAAACCTGCAAGCCCCTTTCATAGGCATCACCACGACATTGAGGCTCCACATGTAAGCGTATTTCGCCTGATGTATTCAATTCTGCAAGCCTAATGGCTTCTACGATGCTTTCTTGTTGCTTTTTATTAAACACAGTTTGGGGATTTAAATTTATGTAAAGAAAGCGAAGCAATCTTTATCAGGTCGCTTCGCTTTCAAATTTTGTTTAATCAGAAATTAGAATTTCACTTCAGGTGCTTTTTCTGCGCCTTTGTCAGCTTCGAAATAACCTTTCTTTTCAAAGCCAAACCAACCCGCATAAATAACTTGCGGGAACTTACGTACATATGAGTTATAGTCTTGAACAATCTCATTGAATTTTTGACGCTCAACTGTAATTCTGTTTTCAGTACCCTCTAATTGACTTTGCAAATCGCGGAAACTCTCAGTAGCTCTTAATTGAGGATAATTCTCAGTTATCATCAATAACTTACCTAAAGCCTGACTAATCTGACCTTGAGCAGCTTGGTACTTCTCAATATTTTCAGGAGTTAATTTGTCTGGATCTATTTTCACTTGAGTTGCACTAGCACGAGCGGCAATCACTTTTTCAAGTGTTGATGATTCGAAATTAGCAGCACCCTTCACTGTGTTCACCAAATTTGGAATCAAATCCATTCTACGTTGATACACGTTCTCAACTTGACCCCAAGCTTTGCTCACCGTTTCTTGTTTTGTTACCATGCTGTTATAGCTGCCACAGCCATTAAATACAAGCAATAGCACAACAGCCAATACACCTAAAAGAATAATTGTTCCTTTTTTCATTATTATAGTTTTTTATTAGTTTGAATAAGGCAAGATACAAAATGATTACCAAATACAAATACCTGACAAAATGTATGTGTTGCAGTAAATTAGTTTAGTAAGGAGGATTAATATTTGTTTGCCCAAAACAATTTATTTAATTTGGCTTATGAACCCAAACGAAAAAGCAGTATACGATGCATTAGCGGAAGCCTCAAAAACTGAAATCCCCGCAAAATTTAAAAGCTTACAAGATTATATTGGGACAAAGTATAATATGCTTGGTATCTCCTCTGCTACCATGCGACAATTGAGTATAAAAGGATTTGGGTTCAGTAAATTACCTCTGGACATACGTTTGCAAATTTGGAACAAAATTTGGCAGACATCAAATAGTTACGAAGTCCTGAGTCAGGCAGAATTATTTGTAGAATATCATATCAAAAATATAAAACCTGAGATCCTTTGGCCAATTCTTCAAACATGGGTAAAGCGCATAGACAATTGGGCTCATTCAGATAGCCTATCTAGTTTTTATTCCAAAATATTCTTAGTCTTTCCGCATGATGTGTATAGTCAGCTGCTGAGCTGGAGCGATTCAGAAAATTTATGGGAAAGACGACAAAGCGTTGTAGTGATCGCCTGTATCATGAGAAATAAGAAAGCCCTTTTAAGCTTTGAGGAAAGTACAGATAGCATAGAAAATTTGTTAAGTGATAAGGAGTATTATGTTCAAAAAGGAATTGGATGGGCGCTAAGGGAAATATGCAGACATTACCCTGAGGAGCAAATGCAGTTTTTGTTTAAAAATGCCAGTCAAATGAGTTCAACAGCATTTGCCACTGCCACAGAAAAAATAGATGCAATAGAAAAAGAAAATTTAAAAATAATGAGAAAGAATGCAAGGATGAAATAATAATTTCTATTGGAGATTAAACTTACTTTATAATTGAATTTTGATTAAGATAATGAGATTGCTTCACTGCTTTCGCAATGACGCCTGGCTCGACAATTTAAAAATAAGGAATCAATTTATCCATCAAAACCATAGGGCAACGAGTAGGTCTATTCGTTTGCATATCAATATTAACTAGAAAAACCTCACCTGTAGTTATTAGCGCATCATCTTGATTGCGTATTTCAAAATAGAATTCTATTTTCACCCCTGGCAACTTTTTTATGATGGTTTTGATAGTAAGTAAATCATCATATCTCGCTGGCTTAATATAAGTGCTTTGAAGGTGAATTACTGGCATCATTACCCCATTGTCTTCAAACTCTTTGTAGGTTAAACCCACTTGCCTGAGGGCATCAGTTCTACCTATCTCAAAATATTGCGCATAGTTGCCATGATAAACATAGCCCATTTTATCTGTTTCGTTGTACCTTACTCTAACAGTGGTTTCGCTTATAAACATATATTAATAATAAATATTGAAACAATAAGAATCTTATTATTTATATCGTTTCAAATTAAGTAAATTTATTCGTCAAGTATTCAATGTTTTTTTTTACAAACTCAAGTAAAAACTAAAGAAAAAATAAGTATGGTTGAAATGGTAACCATCATAAATCCACAAGTAACTATATTGGCTAAAAGTTTTTGTGTTTCACTTACAATTCCATCTCTTAAGCAATGCGTTCAGGCCATTGTTTGATTATCTATGCTCTTATATTTGTATCATCAGGACAGCTTCTTTGGAAGAAGACAAATTGCTAAAAACACTTATCATAAATACCGAAAAGTAGCAAAAAATACCAAATACTTATTCTTGAGTGAGATATGAATGATGTTTTTAATGATTTTCTTCATCCAATTATGGGGCTAAATTTGGTCAAAATTATCACATTTATATTGAAGTCGATTAAAGTTATTATTAATGGAGAATAAACCAACTAACAGTAAACAATAACCAAGCTAAAACTTCCAAATTAGCTTAAAGCATAGGTTTCTTCCCATGTTATAAATACCTCTTCTTCCACTTGTTGAAAATGTATAATATTCAAAATATTTCAAACGATTTAGATTTGATTGATAGCTCTCGTCTAGTAGATTATTAACCTGAAAATTGAATTGCAAACTAGATTTACCCATAGCTATTGCATCTGTTGATATACCTAATTGAATAAGTGTATAAGACGGGGTATAGGTTTCGCTACTGTTGAGTGCAAGGTATCTATCTTGAGCTGCATTAAAATCCAATTCTATTTTGGGTGTAAATCCGGTAAGTATTTTAGAATTTAAATTCAACTTTTTTGAAATAGAACATGCGTATTTAATAGGTGGAATAAAAGGCAAGTATTCTCCTTGTAATTGCTTACCAATATAATTTGCATCTCTATTGTATGCATATATAATTGCTACTGAGTTTTCGATATTCAAACCCTTCAAGTATTTTGGGTGAATTGACAAATTACACTCAGCCCCATAAAGCTGAGCAGAGGCCTGTTGATACTGATATGTTTTATTCAACTGGGCGTCCACAAGGGGTTTATTAAATTCATCAACAAGCAAATTGAGATAGATATAGTTTTGAATATGGTTATTAAAAAGACTTCCTGATGCAGAAAAATCCGAATATTCTAAGGTAATACCTACATCCTCTTGAATTGAAAATTCGGGTGAAAAACCTCTATTGCCTGAGTAGATAATATGAGCACCAGGATCTAAGCCATTAGAGGCCAATTCTGTTATGCTAGGCGCACGGTATCCCCTTGCCACATTCAACTTCAAATTAATATGATCTCTGATAAAATAGGTAAACCCTAGGCTTGAAGAAAGGCCTGAAAATATTTTACTAAAATCGGTAAATTGTAATTGAGCTCCTGCAATATCTGGTATCTTAACTTGTTCATCAAAACCAGTAGATGAGTTTGTTCTCACATAAAAATTACCCCAACTCAAATTTCTCATATCCAATCGTAAGCCACCACTAACAGTCATTCTTTTATACTTCCACTTGTTATAAACAAATGCTCCTATGTCGAATAGGTCATAATCGGGGATTGGAAAATCAGTTGCATTCACACTTCTATTATTTTGAGCCATACCATTCAATCCTATGGTAGTTTCAAATCTCTTTAATGATGGGAGATTATACTTTAATCCATAATTAAAAGTATTTAATTTCAAATATAAACCCGCTTGTTCAGTTTGTGTGGGATGGTTATATTCTCGTCTTACATTTTGCTGAAAGGCTAGCAATAAATCAAGGTCAACCTTTGCCAATTTCAATTTTGAATTTGAATATACCCGATAATGTTGGATATGCTGATGAAGCGGAGACAAACGATAAGAACTCAGTTCATCTTCATTCACTAAGGGTCTTGCAGTTACATCATCCAAAACTCCTTCAAAGATTTGTTTGGTAAATTTACGACTAAGTGAATCTCTGCTACCATCAGGTATACCTTGTAAATTATCATACAAAGTAAAATTTAAATTTGTAGACCATCTAGAGTTATGATATGCCATGAAAAGTGACATGTTTCTTTCTTCATAACCCGTATTGTAAACCCAATTGTCAATATTATTTCTATAATTTGTGGCTAATCGATAGGAGCCTCTCAAGGCGGCAGCAAAGTGCTTGGCACTATATGAAATTCTAAACCCATTTCCTATCAAACGGTTGTTTGTTTGATATTCAGCCACGTATTTGGCATGTATTTTAGCATCCTTTTCCTCTGGCACATAAGGGAACAAGCTTACTACCCCTGCTAAAGCATCTGAACCATACATAAGGCTTGAAGGACCTTTTATCACTTCTGCTTTTTGAATATTGTAAGCATCCACTTCAACACTGTGTTCATCACCCCATTGTTGCCCCTCCTGCCTAATACCATCATACAAAGTCAATACCCTGTTGTATCCCAGCCCTCGTATAAATGGTTTTGAAATATTAGGTCCTGTTTTTACCATAGTCATCCCGGGTGCATTTTTAGCCAACACATCCATCACATTACTCTCAAGATTTTGTTCAATGGCTTTAGGACTTATAGTCATAATTGCTACTGGATTTTCACGATTTAGGGTCGCTCGCCCTACACCTGTAATAACAACCTCGTTAAGTGTTCCTGAACTAGGATTAAGTAAAATGATTTGATTTATTAATTCGCCCTTTATTGTGAATGAATCTGTCTTATAGCCGATACAAGAAAAAATTAGATAGCCTTTCTCATTTTCATGAATACTCATGGTAAAGTTTCCTCCATCATCAGTATTCGATACTATTTTTGAATTCCGAGCCAAAATACTGCAATACGAAATGGGCTCTTTAGTTATTGCATCTATTACTTTGCCTTGAATAGTTTTGTTTTGAGCATATGAGGCGCTCAAACAAAAAAACATAATTATCAGACATTTATACAAACATGAGATGAGATGTTTCATTGCAAATCGAAAATATTTTTCAATGCAAATAAAAATTAATTTTTAGACTTATCTAAATTTATTTTTAGGTGTATTTATTTAAAGTTGTAATCATCAAAGTACGTGATTAAGATTTAGCATGAAGTCCGAATCTAATTAAATTTATAGGAACCTCTGTCGAAATTATAAACTGGACTGGCAGTAAATTGGTAGATTGGTGTTAGCAAAAAGTTGGGCACTTATCAGGTGAAAACAACAAGAATTATAAGAATAAAAACTCTTTGAACTTATTTCAAGTTCACATAAGTAGCCCCACCGCCAAACTTAAGCATATCCGCATCCTCAAAATGATTGACGATGTCTTTATGTTTAACTAAATAGGTTCTTATTTTATTTTTCAAATATTGATTCCCTACACCATGAATAAAAACGATTCCTTCCATTCTGTTGGTATAGGCAGCTTCCAAGCTTTTAGTAAACACCTCCATTTGCAGGGCAGTTCGGTCTTCAGCATATAGTCCTTTTGCTGCTAGTTTCTCGTAGTGTAAATCAACTACACTATCTGGTTTGGCATTCAAATCTAAGGGTTTTTCAGGTTGCTCATTAAAGTCTTTTTGCTTCAATTGTTCAAAATCAATTTTAGATAAGCTCTCATCCAAACGATACATATAAGCTTGTTTCTGCAAGAAAAAGCAGAACTTTAGGTTCTGGTGAAATTCTTTAGCATTTGTCCTAAATGTAAGTGTTTTAGGTTCACTTGGTTTTATGCTTATGTTATCAATAAATATAAATTGAAACAACATATGAGGCCATTTTTCAAATTTTTCTAAATCCAAGGAGCCTAAATCAAGTGTGTCATTTCGGTCGATTTGGGCTTGTTTCTTTAATCGAAATACATCTTTGTCTTTTTCATAACAAACCATCAAAACTTTATCTGAAAGGTTATTATGAATCTTAATGTCCATTACATTTTCCGACCTTCTATCATAAGCCAAATATACACCTAAAGGGTTTGTAGTTAGTTTTGGTTTTATCTCCTTGTTATCTGTATCTTCAGCTTTTTTCTGATCAGTAAATTCAATTTTTACCAACTCGCTTGCCAAAACAGGAATTTCAAAATCATCCTCAATAGTTACTCCTACTGTAGTTTTATCCTTTACAGATGTAATAAAACCTTCAAGGTTTTCATTTACAAATCTTACCTTATCACCTAATTTTAAATTCATTTTTGGTTATTTGTTAATTCGTTATGAGGAATAGCGTTATTGAGTTATTTCGTTATTCAAAAAGTATTTGTCACTTTGAGCGGAGTGGAAAAGTCTACATTATTCAATCTTATAGATTACAATTTATTTCCAAAGCATAAGTCGCCTGCATCACCTAAGCCCGGCACTATATAACTGTGTTCATCCAAATCATTATCAATGTCGGCCACAAAAATCTTAGCATTGGGCATAAAGGTTTTTATATGCTCTACTCCCTGTTTACTTGCAATGATGCTTGCTACAATTACTTCATTTGGCACACCATGTCTCAATAATGCCTTATAACTTAAATGCATGCTTTGGCCTGTTGCTAGCATTGGGTCAATCAAAATCAATGTTCTATCTGTAATGTCTGGAGCTGCCATATATTCAACCACTATTTCAAATTCATTTGGGCTCACATGTTTTCTGTAGGCCGAAACATAGGCATTGTCTGCTCTGTCAAAGCAATTCAAAAAACCATGGTGCATGGCCAATCCAGCTCTTAAAACTGTAGCTAATACTGGCTGTGAGGCAAGCATTTTAGACTCATGTGCTCCTAATGGCGTGTTAACCTCCTCCGTCTTGAAAGGTAAGTGTTTACTGATTTCAATAGCCATGATTTGGCCTATTCGTTCTACGTTTTTTCTGAAACGTGCACTGTCTTTTTGCACCTCTATATTTCTTAGTTCTGCTAGGTAATCGTTTAGTAAAGAATACTGTTTGGAAAGTATGTGTGGCATAAGTATTATGAATAGCATAGCGAAGGTATGCGAAAGTTTGGTTTATTTGCACAAAACCTGTCATTATCATTTCGCGGTAATTGCCTTCTAAATTGATGCACTGACATTAAAACAAATATGAAATTACAATTTTTAGGTGCGGCCAAACAAGTAACGGGAAGTATGTACTTACTGACCCTTGATTCAGGCTACAAAATATTGGTTGATTGCGGTATGGATTATGAAATGAAAAAGAATCCTACCGAACGTGATTATATTTTCCCATTCGAACCTGTAGATATAGATTTGGTTCTCTTAACCCATGCACATATCGACCATTCAGGCAATCTACCGGCTTTGGTTCATTTGGGTTTTATGGGGAATATTTTGAGTACACCTGCTACAGCAGATTTGACATCTTATTTGTTGTTTGATTCGGCCAATATTCAATTTCACGAATACAGAAAAGGCCTTTCACAATCAAAAAAGACCAAAAGACATTTGGTGCCAAAGCCTTTGTATATTGAAAAGCAAGTAAAAGAATGTATGGATCGTTTCGTTACGGTGCCATTCGACAAAAGCTTTGTAGTAAACGAAAACATCAAAATCACTTTTGTAGAAGCCGGTCATTTATTAGGTGCTGCAAGCATTTTGCTCGAAATTACAGAAAAAGGACAGACTAAAACACTTGGTTTTAGTGGTGATTTGGGACGTAGCAATAGCAAATTGGTAAGAGATGGTCAACTTTTCAAAAAAGTGGATTACCTCATTTGTGAATCAACCTATGGAGGCAGAAAACATAAAGTAGAAAGAAGTGCTGAAGACGAAATGTTGGCGTATATCACCCAAACTTGTGTGAACCATCGCGGAAGATTGGTAATTCCTGCTTTCAGTGTAGGTAGAACACAATCTGTTGTTTTTACCATTAATCAACTAAAAAAACAAGGCTTGATTCCCGGACATTTGAAGGTTTTTGTTGATAGTCCATTGGCTGTAAAAACAACTGGAATTTACCAAAGATATTCTGACATACTTAACGAAGAAGCTCAAAACTTTATGGCTGAACATGGCAGCTTGTTTGAGTTTGAAGGTGCTGAATATTTGGATTCGATGGATCAGCACGATGAATTGCTTCATTATTACGACCCCTGTGTTATCATTTCAGCGGCAGGCATGGTAGAAGGTGGGCGTATTCAAGAGCATGTGAGTAACAATATTGAAAATCCTTTTTCAACCATTTTAATTGCAGGCTTTTGTGCAGAAGGAACCCTGGGTCATAGGTTGCTATTGGGTCAATCTCTTATACGTATTAAAAACAGAGATAGAAGGGTATTTGCGAAGATTGCACAGACAGATGTATTCAGCTCGCACCCCGACCATGATGAAGTGTTTAACTATATAAGCAAGACCATTACCCCAAACTCGAATGAAACTGTTTTCCTTATTCATGGGGAAGAGACACAATTATCAGCCATGAAAAATGCATTGCATGAAGTTGGCATTAACAAGGTGGAGATACCTGATATGATGCAGGAGTACATTCTTTAATTAAGAATTGGGAATTAGCAATTAAGAATTATCATTTACAAATAAAAAACTATATCAAGCATAAAAAAATATTGAATAAGAAAATGTATAGCTTATTACAACTAACCAATAAAACAAATTCCTAATTCTTAATTTAAAATTCTTAATTAAAAAAACATGGAGTGGAGCATAACACCAATAAAACTTGAACTAAAATACACTTGGAAACTTTCACGCAATTCGAGTGACTATAAAATCAATTATTTGATAGGCGTAAAAGATGGACTTCATTCAGCTCAAGGAGAAGTAGCACCCAATATACGTTATAATGAAACACCTGAAGTGATTGAATCTTGTTTCGAGAAATTCAAAAGCCAAGCCTCTAAAGTTTTCAATCAAGATTTGGGAATACATACATTCACAAATTTACTTGATGAACTTGATTTACCACATGCACTTCGCTTCGGAATTGAATCAGCCTATATTCATCTGCAATGCGCAAAAAGCAAGCAAAGTCTCAACCAATATTTGCAAATACCTGCACCCATTAAAGTGGCTACTTGCTATACTTTGCCCATTATGGAGCATAAACTGAT